>Ga0210410_10001449_pt1 | contig 22325 bp, 18 predicted proteins | sample IncBWC4MmetaG_FD_161058 | JGI IMG/M metagenome (GOLD analysis project Ga0210410, IMG submission 161058) | Forest soil microbial communities from Barre Woods Harvard Forest LTER site, Petersham, Massachusetts, United States - Inc-BW-C-4-M | ecosystem: Environmental > Terrestrial > Soil >... | reverse complement strand
CGCCAGGTCGGTAATGCGAATCCGCCCGTGCAGATCACGCCCCATCGCCAGAGTCAGCTTGCTAGGCGAATTGGAGAACTCTGGCGCCTCAATAATCTCTCGCAACGCAATGGTTTGCCGGGTGATGTTCGGGACTTCAATTCCAATCGTCGATTTACCGGGGATGCGCTCGATCAGAATCGATTCCGCTTGAAGCGCCAGGCACAAATCCTCCGTCAGCCCGATAATCCGGCTGTACTTGATCCCCGCCTCGGGCTTGAATTCAAACGTGGTGACGACCGGGCCTGGGTTGATCAGCGTCACGCGGCCTTGAATGTCGAACTCGAGGCACTTTGCTTCAATCGCCCGCGCGCGTTCCTTTAATTCGTCCTCGTCGAGTTTTTGGCTGCGTTCTCCTTCGCGCAGTAGCGAGGGTGAAGGTAGCTTGTAATTGGGATTGCCCCTCGCGATCTTTGGTTCGTTAGTCTTTTTCGCGACGGTTTTTTCCGGACCCACAAAGAGAATCGGCTCCTTACGCCGAGGCGTCGCTTCTTTTTCTGACTCTTCCTCTTTCTCCGCCTCAAAGACGTCGCTCTCATCCGCCAGTTGAATCGACTTTGCGGGCTCGTTCAATGCGGGGGAGTTGCCGAACGATTGCGGAGTGACTGGCTTGCGGCCAGAGATGCGCGTTTCCTCGACGCGCCGCCGCATACGTTCCTGCTCTCGTTCTTCTCTCCAGGAATTCCAGCGCGCCGCTGTCTTTTGCAAAATGCCTAGTCTTTCGACGGCCCCGATCGGCCCCCTCGAGCTTTTGGCCCAAGCGTGTGTGCCTGCAAAGGAAAAACGCGTGGTCATGAAGATTGAAGTGAAAAACAGCGCCACGGTCACTACCGTCGCGCCCCAAAAATTAAATCCTGTGAGGAGGCTGTTTGAAAGGAGCGACCCCAGCATTCCGCCGGCGGGTATCGCGCCACGCAGCTGGGGAAAATGCCATAGCGAGAGAAGGGAAGGCAGCGATAGCAAGAGCAGCGCGTAGCCAACCAGCGTGGCCACCTGCGAATCGATGGCTCGGCTGCGGAACCACCTCCAGCCCAGCACTCCCATCGCTACCGGGAGCATGAACGCCGCAAAACCAAAGATTTGAAACAGCGCGTCAGAGCTGTACGCGCCAACCGGTCCAATCCAATTCCGCGCGGGGCTGCCATCTGGTGAGGGGGCAGCGACGTTAAACGCCGCATCATGCGGCGAATAGGAAATGAGCGCCAGCGTCATCAATACGGCCAGCGTGATGCACAGAAACCCAATCAGCTCATTGAGCCGTTTGTTTCCGGTCGGAGTCAGCAGACGCACGGAGTTCTCCTCAGCTTTTTGGGGAAGGCTGAGTGGTGCGACGGGCACGTTGGCGCTATCGCGCGCCCGCCTGGAGAAACGCTAAAACCAGCACGATGATACCAAACAGCAGCCTGTAAAAAACAAAAACTTTGAGTGTGTGTGTTTGCAAATACCGCAGGAAAAACGCAATCACAAAATAGCCAGCTATGCCTGAAACCACGATGCTGATGAGCAGCGTCGAAAGTGGCAAGTCCAGCCCGCCCGCTTTGTGTAGTTTGATCAGCTTGGGCAGGTGCGAAACCACGGCACCCGCAATTAGCGGGGTGGAAAGCAGAAACGAAAACCTCGTGGCCCCCTCGCGAGTAAATCCGCGAAAGAGGCCCGCCGTAATCGTAATTCCCGAGCGCGACACGCCTGGGCAGAGTGCCAGCGCCTGCGCCGTGCCAATTGTCGCGGCATCCCCAACATTTGATTGTTCAAGAGGCCTGGTCAGCCGCGATTTGGAATCCGCCCACCACATCACCAGCGCGATGGCGATCATCGAAACCGCAATCACGTACGGTGTGCGGAAGTGATCCTCAATCTTTCGTTCGAACAGCGCTCCGAGAAGTCCGCCGGGGATAGTTCCGATTACCATGTACCAGAACAATTTCCTATGTTGCGCCACTTCTTCCGAGGGAGCATTCGCCGGATACTTCAATCCCACACCGCAAAGCGCCAGCGTCAACCAGTCCTTAAAGAAATAAAGAAGCACGGCAACCAACGTTCCCGCATGTAAGGCCACGTCGAACGCCAGCCCAGGATCCTGCCAGCCCAGCAGCCACGGAAACAGTGTGAGGTGCGCTGTGCTGCTGACCGGCAAGAATTCAGTGAAGGCTTGCACGAGGGCGAGGACAATCGCCTGGTACAGGGGCATGTGTTTAGGTTTCCTTTTGCGCCGGCGCCGTTTTGCCGGTGCCGGGCAAAATCTTGCGCATTTCGTAGGCGTCCAGACGGGCCAGATAGTAGCGCTTCAACACTGCTTCGATACGATAGCCGTGCCTCTTCCAGAACGCAACAGCCGCCTCATTGTCGATTGCCGTTTCAAGCAGGACGGAACGCACTCCGCGCAGCGCCAGGTTTTTCTCGCTCTCTGCAAGCAGCTCCGAACCAACTCCATGCCGGCGATGCGCTTCCGCGACATCCAGGGTGATGATATGCGCGAGCGGAGGATTTTCCTCCGTCAGAATAAACCCCGCGATCCGCGCACCATCCGCCGCGACAACACAATCCGCGCTGGCAATGGTCAAAAAATAGTGCAGTGTGGTCTTCGAATAGGAAATTCCGGCAGGGAAGCAGGACTGATCCAGCCGGTGCAAAGCCGCGAAGTCGTGCGGTTCATAAGACCGAAGCGTAACCGCCATCCCGCGATTCTACGCCAGCAGCACGCAAAAAGTAGGGGCACGGCAAGCCGTGCACGTCTGTTGCCCGGGTCGCGCCAAGCAGTGCCCCAGCACCAAAAATATTCTGCCTTGCTAAAGCTTCACAGTAACAGTCTTGATCTCCGTATAGTTTGACAACGAGTATTCGCCGAGCTCGCGCCCAATCCCCGACTGCTTGAATCCTCCGAACGGCGCTCCCGCGTCGAACACATCGTAACAATTCACCCAAACCGTGCCTGCGCGCACGTTGTCCGCGATGGCATGCGCCTTGGAGATGTCCTTGGTCCACACCGCCGCTGCCAACCCATACGCGCTCTTATTCGCCCGTGTTGCCACTTCCTCGACCGTCTTGAACTTCAGAATCGACATGACCGGACCGAAAATCTCTTCCTTCGCGATAGTCATGTTGTCGGTCACGTCCGCAAACACCGTCGGCTCAATGAAGTAGCCTTTGTCGCCGACGCGTCCGCCGCCCGTCAGCATCTTGGCGTTTTCTTTCTTGCCCTTGTCAATGTAGCCCATCACCTTATCGAACTGGTCCTGGTCCACCTGCGGTCCCTGCTCCGTCTTCGCATCGAACGGATTGCCCACGGTCCGCTTCTTGGCCCGCGCCACGCTTCGTTCCACAAACTCGTCGTAGCACTTCTCCTCGACGAACAACCGCGACCCCGCGCAGCAGCACTGCCCCTGATTGAAGAACAGCGCAAAATGCGCGCCCTCAATGGCCTCGTCCATGTCCGCGTCCGCAAACACGATGTTCGGGCTCTTCCCACCCAACTCCAGCGTTACGCGCTTCAAGTTTGTATCCGCAGCGGCCCGCATGATTAGATGGCCCACTTCCGTTGATCCAGTAAACGCCACTTTATCCACGTCCATGTGCCGGGCAATCGACGCTCCCGCCGTCGGCCCATACCCCGGCAAAAGGTTTACGACGCCCTCGGGGAATCCCGCTTCCATAATCAATTCGCCCACGCGCAGCGCCGAAAGGGGGGTCTGCTCCGCGGGCTTCATCACCACGGTGCAGCCGGTAGCTAACGCCGGCCCGAGCTTCCAGGCCTGCATCAACAAAGGAAAGTTCCACGGGATAATCTGCCCCACAACGCCCACCGGCTCATGCTTCGTGTAACAAAAATAGTTTCCATTCACGGGAATCGTCTTCCCCTGGATCTTGTCCGCCCATCCCGCGTAATACCGGTAACACGCCACCGTCAGCGGCAGGTCCGCAGCCTTCGCCACCTGGTACGGCTTGCCGTTATCGAGAGCCTCAAGCTGTGCCAATTCGTCGGCATGTTTCTCGATCAAGTCCGCGAGCCGGTTAATCATCGCCCCGCGCTGCGAAGCGGTCATCTTCCTCCGCCAAGCACCAGTTTCAAACGCCGCCCGCGCCGCCGTCACCGCCTTGTCGACGTCCGCTGCATCGGCCTCCGCCACCTGCGTAATGACTTCGCCTGTTGATGGGTTGATCGTCGGAAAGGTCTTGCCCGAAGCGCTGTTGACCCACCGTCCGTTGATCAGCAGCTTGTTCGCACTAATTTTCACGCTTGGTTCGATAACAGCTGTTGCTGTTGCCATGGAATCCTCCCTCACGGAATTATCGCTGGGCAGCCAGTCACAACGATGCTTGTGCTCGCTCCCGCTCGAAATAATTGATCTCGTTCGCCGCCAGTTGGCGGCCGAGGAAGCCCGTTCGCGCTGAGAAAAGGAAGGCAGGGCGGAACCCCTCCAGCCCTGGAGGCGCAAACGTGCCACCAGCACAGAAGCCTATACCCATGCGCCACGGTAGGCAAGATGCGAGGCAAGACCGAAAGGCCAGCAGCACGTTTCGCCGTATCCAACGCTCAGAAACCGAAATGGCAGAAGCGCCCCAGGAAAATCAAACCGAACCAGAACGACTCGGTCACCTTCAGCCGGGTTCTGGACGATCTGGTCGCTCGCTACCAGATGTTCCGAGAGAAATGTCAGAGCATCACTCTGGTTTTCGATAAGCGGAACAATTCGGAGGAAAACTTTCAGGATCTCGAAGGGTTTCCCTACCATTTCATTGGCTCCTTGGTCCCCACTCAACATCAGGATCTTTTGAACATTTCCTTAGAGCAGTTTCGTCCCCTGGAGGATTCCCGTTTCGCGGGCGCGCGGGTGTATCGCACCGAGAAGGAAGTCTTTGGGGAGAAGCGCACCATTGTCATCATCCGAAGCCGCGCATTGTTCCGGGGACAAATCCGCGGCATCCGGCAGCATCTCGTTAAGAAGCTTCGTGCTCTGCGGGATCTCGAGAAACGCACTGCCCGTAGCCATGAACCCGGATGGAGGGGTAAGCCCTACACTGCCGAGAGTATCCAGAAGAATCTGGATACCATCATCTCCGGCCAGTACACCGCGGATTTTCTTTGGGGCAAGGTGACTCGCAAACACAGGCGACTGGGGATTGCTTTTGGAACCGACGACGACGCCTATCAGAAACTAAAGAAACGCGTTCTCGGCAAAAGGGATTTTGTTTACCGATCGTACCGATCTGACCGACGAAGAAATCATCTTTGGCTATCGCGGCCAACATCACGTCGAGCGTGCTTTCCGAGACATGAAAGATCCCTACTTCATCAGCTTTTCCCCTCCCCACCATTGGACCGACCAGATGCTTCGCGTCCATGCGTTTTACTGCGTTCTCGCGCTGACGCTGGTATCCCTGCTTCACCGTCGGGTGCACCAGGCGGGGGTGCAGATTACTCAGTCCCGCCTCATCGAGCAACTCAAACAGATCAAGGAGATCACCAACTACTGTCCCACTCACAACACCGAAAACCCTCGCCTGGGAGGACGGCCCCGTGCCGTGTGCGCCATGACTCATTTGGATCCTGAACAAAACCGCATTTTCCGCGCGCTCAAGCTGGACCGTTTTCTGGCCCGTTAGTATATACGCCTCTCCCTGCCGCGCCGACACCTCAACACCCGCCCCAATTGGCCCTTTTCGCTCTTCTATGCGGTCACAACCGAGCTATAAGTCGGAAACTCAGGCTAGCCGCGCTCAGTCAGTTCCTATTTTCCGGAGCGCGATCGCACTCTCACCGGCGCAGCTTTGCGTGGGTGTTCCCAGATCACCCAACGCACGGAAGAGTGGAATATCGGCGGCCCACCCAGCTCCACAGCGGGCAGGTGAAACTGCACATTGATAAATACTTCCTGCTGAAATCCCGAGGGTGAGAAGGACGTGCTCCTCACCAAATCCATGGCCGCGCGGCTCAGTTCGCGATCTGAATTCTGCAACACCTCCGCGTCCAGGACGCGGCCATATTGCGCATCCAGAATGGCATGGACAATCACTGGCTGGAAGAAAGTGGAAGTCGGCGCATCGGAAGGATCGACGCGCATCGGAAACCGGTTGGGCGATGCCAGCGTGAATGATCCGCCCTCTTTAACCATCTCCGGCGTCGGCTGGAAAAGATTCGCGTCGATGTTGGGTGAGTCTTCGAGACTCTCCACGCGCGCCTGGACAACAAGGTGGCCTTCTTCGAATATGGTTATTTGCCGCGGGAGCATGTGGCCGTGAAACTCCGCGGCGCCATCGTAGCCGTAGACTGCGAAAATCCCTGGCGCCTCGGACCATGTTTGTAAAAGGCCCGTATCAAGATCGATGCAATATTCATTTTCGACCCACGAGCGCGGAGCAGGGTTCTGCGGTATCGAACTGCCTAGCAACAAGCACGACATCGCCTTGCCGTCGCGCTCGATATCCGCGGCGCGAATCGCAGACCCGCCGGCATTGCGCATGATCGGCCAGTGCAGAGCGGAACGGATCATCTGTACGCGCAAAGGAACTAATTCGGAAGGGTTCGTTCCGTAGACGCGGCCATTAACGCCAATGCGAATCACCAGCGAATCCTGTAACTTCGCCGTCCAGCGCCAGTGCGACTCTCCGTCGGATAGTTCTTCCATCGTCCCTGCGCCTTCCGTTTGTGCCACGCCGTTTGTTTCGAACGAAACTTTGAGCGCATAGGGCGTGGAGATGTCATGCAGATTGTAGTTGTGTCTCGCGCGGTCCAGAAGATCCAAGGCGGCGGAACGCTCGGCCGGTTTGGAGAGCGTATGCGGCTCGTGTGTCACCATTTCGTGCGGGTCGGGCGGAGGAGGATTTGTCTGAGCCGAGATTACGGGAATGCACAGCAGCGAGGGAGCGAACAATCCAAAGAACCGTCTGCTGGTTCGCATGAGGATTCCTCAAACTCGGTTAAATCTTGCTAGCGACCCGCACGCAATTGTAATCAATTTTTGCCGCTGGACGCAATTCCAAGAATGCAGATCGCCCATTTTCCGTGTCGCCGGCCTGCGGTTCAAAGATCTGGAAGAATCTTCCGCTCCACCCCGCGAGCCCACAGGCTATGAACGCTTGGGTTACGTTCCCCGGCATCAGCCCGCATATGGCGACGCCGTGGCAATCGCCAGCATTGAAGAAGGAACGATAGCGTAACTTTTCTTGCTCTCGCCAGTTACTATATCCAGAGCCATGATGGTCGTACGACGTTCGGCACAAAAAACCGCGCCGCAAGGCGCAGACGAGCGCCTGCTCGTGCAGGCCGCCCAAAGCGACCCCGCGAAATTCGACGCGCTCTATGAGCTTCATTTCGAGCGCGTCTACTATTTCCTCGCCCGCCGCGTCCACGACCGCGCCACCGCCGAAGACCTCACCTCAGAGGTCTTTCACAAAGCTCTCGCCAATCTGGCGACCTACCAATGGCGAGGCGCCCCCTTCGCAGCATGGCTTTTCCGTATCGCCTCCAACGCTCTCGCCGACCAGTACAAACGCGCTTCCCGCGAGCAGTCGTCGGACAATGCGCAAAACCCGGACGAGCATCCAGACTTTTCGTCGCCCGACCTCGAAAGCATCGACTACCACGCCCGCCTTTTCCGTCTCGTCGATCACCTTCCCGCCGTTCAGTGCCAAGTCATCCGCGAGCGCTTTGTCGAGCAACGCTCGATCCGCGAAATCGCAGACCGCCTGAACAAAACAGAAGGCGCCATCAAGCAGCTCCAATTTCGCGCGCTACAGACTTTGCGCGCTCAGATGGAGGGTGGCCATGCCTAAGCGCTCTCTCGCGGTACAACTCGACCGCGCCATCGAAGCCATGCTCGTCGCGCTGCAGCCAGAGCCCGAGCCGAATACCAGTGCCGCGCTGGCCCAGCTCATGCCCACTGCACGCGCCTTGCGTGACTTGCCTCGTTCCGATTTCAAATCAGCACTAAAGTCCGATTTGCAAAGGAGAACCACAATGAACGAAGCTACTGCACCTGCTCCACAATCATCCAGAACCGTGCATTTCCGCCGTCCCGGTTTCAACAATATTGCGCCGTATATTCTCGTAAACGGCGCTCCCAAATTCATGGAATTCCTTGTTTCCGCCTTCGAGGCCACCGAGGGGATTCGCGTGCCACGGCCCGACGGCTCCATCATGCACGCCGAGGTTCGAATCGGCGATTCGGTCATCGAGCTCGCCGAGGCGAATGAACAATATCCGCCACGCCCCATGACGACTCATCTCTACGTCCCCGATTCCGACGCCACCTACGCTCGCGCGCTCCGGGCAGGTGCTTCTTCCATACATGCTCCGACGGATGACCACCCATCCGGTGATCGCTGGGGCGCCGTCAGAGACCAGTTCGGCAACGTCTGGTACATTGCCACGCCGAAAGGTTGGGAACCCGGCGCCGAGGGCCTTCGCGCGGTGCAGCCTTATCTCCATCTTCGCGACGCGCACAACATGATTCCTTTTGTCGAGGCAGCCTTCGGTGCGGAAGCGCTTGGTGTTCACAAATCGCCCGAGGGCCACGTCCTCCACGCCACCCTCAGCATCGCCAATTCCACATTCGAAATTGACGAGGCACACGGCGAGTTCCAGCCAACGCCCGGCTACTTACACGTTTACGTCGCGGATACCGACGCCGTTTACGCCCAAGCCGTGCGCTCCGGTGCCACGGGCGTGACTCCACCAAACGATGCCCCCTACGGCGATCGCGCTGCCGCCGTCAAGGACCCGTTCGGAAACACTTGGTTCCTAGCCACCTATCTGGGCACCGGTCAACCATAGCTGTGGCCCCGAAGGCCGCCGTCAAGGAGCTTTTGGTTCAGGGGAAGGACTTTTTTCTGCGCCGGCTTCAACGCGGACAAATCTGCGCATTCCGTCGATGGCAGCCTGTGCCGCATGAACTTGCTCGTGAATATCTTCCACCGATCGGCGCTCTACTGGCGTGAGCGTGGGAATGTCGCGGAGCAGCTCGGCATAACCCAGAATCGCGGTCAGCGGATTGCTGATTTCGTGAGTCGCACCAAACGCTAGGCGTCCCAGCGCTGCCATTCTTTGCGATTGCACAATCTGGTTTTGCACAAGCTTCAAGCTTTCCAGAGAAGATTCCGTCAGGCCCAGCAAGCGCAAAAGTTCGCGGTCCATCGAGGTGAGCTTGAGAAATGTCAAAGTCCCCAGAAACAGCACAGCGCCGAAGATCAACCGGAGGCGAAAGAGAACAATCGATTGCGAATTGCGGTGATCGAAAACGGCGGCGATGGCCAAGAGAGGAAGAGAGATTACTCCAATCATGGCCAGCCGGGCGCTCCATAAGCCGGGGTTCTGCGAAGGGACATCCGACGGAACGGGCTGAGACTCAAGCTTTGCCCCCAATGCCGCAGCAACAGTAAGCAGGCCCAGCGAAAAACCCCAAGGCACGTCGTAGAAACTTCCGGTGTAGTATAAGCCTCGATCGATGAAAATATTCTGGAGAAGACTCCCAGCGGCAAAGGCGCTCAAAGCAAAGAAGAACTGCCGGTAAAATCTCTTCCACGAGCCGACGCTTTTCGCATAAAGCGTTCCCACGGCAACCAGCGCCACGCAATGTTCCGTCAGGGCAAGGAGGTAGTACACGGGGTTGTAGTTGGGATAGCTGATGATCACAAATTGCCAGGGCAAAGCAAAATAAACGTAGAGGCAGACCCACCAGAAGAGCAGCAGCAGAAAGTCCAATCGGCGAAATCGCAGATCGCCGGAAGCAGATTCGGCTTGGGGCTTAAGCGCCAAGGAGGCCAGCGTAGGGACTAGAGCGAGAAGAAAAAGCCCATCCCCGGCTACGGGATTCGGTGCGACCCGGCGGAGCACAACATCGTAATAGAACCAGACAAACTGAGATAGAAACAGGATGCCGAACGTCGTCTCATTCAAGGTCCAAAACAATCGAACCGTTCCGCTCGATTGTCTCTGGTTGCTGTGAAAAGCCATCATCACAACCAGGGCGAGCAGACAAGGGAAGGTATCCCCGAGCGCTGTTAGCACCCGGCTGGGTTGCAAAAAGATGGCCGCGGCGATCTGGGCGAGAACTAAGCCCAGTGCGATCCGCGTCCAAAGTGTGTCAATGCTTCGAAGCAATTCTTTGTCCCCGATAATACAAGGCCTTTAGGAGACTACCTCCACCGTCGCCGCTACAGCCGCTGGAAGCACTAGCCTGAAAACGGCTCCGCCTTCAGGCCGATTCTGGCAGTCGATTTCGCCGCCATGCTGCCGAATGATCCCGTAACACGTGCTAAGTCCGAGCCCCACTCCTTTGCCAACTAGCTTGGTGGTGTAGAACGGTTCAAAAACGCGGCGCGGATCTTTTAACCCCGAGCCGGTGTCCACAAATCCAATTTCTATACGCTCTTGCCCCGCCCTGATGGCGATGGCGAGCAGCCCCCCCTCGTTTCCTTCCATGGCGTCAATCGCATTCGCAATAATATGGAGGAATACCTGAATCAGTTGGTTGGCGTCACCCTCGACCATCGGTACAGCGCCCTCTTCTCGAATCTCCACTCGAATGCTGTGTCGCCGCCCCGCGCGCGTCAAGTTCACAGCGCTCTCCAAAAGCGGGCGGACATCCACGGAAGCACGATGCAAGGGCATCTCCTGAGCGAAGCTGAGCATGTTCTGCACCAGACCGTTCGTACGGCGAGCGGAATCGCCGATCCTGGTGGTCATCCTCTGTCGGTTTTCATCCGCCGTGGCCTGGGCGCTCAGATCCTCGACATCCTTGCCCACCGCGGTCATGGCTCGATTGATCTCATGCGCCACTCGCGCCACGAGCTTGCCTAACGACGCCAGCTTTTTGTTCTGCACGAGTTGATCCTCGAATCGCGTCAGGTCCGAATAGGCTGAGGATGCGTCTCGCAGGTAGCCGGCGAGTTTGAGGTTGAGAAGATCTTGCTTCAGCAAAAGCAGAATGGTCAGAAGCGACATCGTAAACAAGGTCAAGACGAGACGAAAATGGCCCACCGCATCCTGTGTCTCTCCGCTCGTCACCAACCACAATCCGATCACGGGAGTCGAGAGGGTCGCCAACATGGAAAGGCGCCCGGACCACAGGATCGTTCTTCGGCCCGAGGGGCTCCCCCTTTTAGGCTCCTCCGAGCTTTGGGGTCGCCGCGTTTGGAGATCAACGCGGTAACACATTGCCGTAACGCAAAACCATGCCATTGCCGTAGTGAGCGGCAGGTCATAAACGCTCCCCGTGTAGTAGTGTCCAGAGCTGATAGCGCGGTTGATCAGGATGGAAGCAAAACAGTACATCGCGGAGCCGCCAAGAAAGTGTAAGTAGAAACCGCGCCATGGTCCCCGGCTTCGAATGGCCACGAAAGCGAGAATGAACAGGAATACCTGATTCCCCACTGCATCGACGACGTCGGAGTTGCTGTTGTAACGCGCCAAATCGTTTCCAGTGAGCAGGTACGCCATGGCCCAGAAAACATAGACATACGTCCAATAAACGAGAAGAGAAATGAGGTCGAAATAACCCAGCAGGCGCGCACGCTGGGGGCTTTCCTTATTTGGCTGAAGGGCCAGCGCAGCAAGCATCGGAACAAGTTTGATGAACAGTAGGAACTCTCCGATAGGAACTGACGGCACAGGTTGGTTTAACCAAACCTCATAATAAACCCACAGGACCATGTTGACCGACCACATCCCAAATCCCAGCGCAATCAAGAACCAGAATGCGCGCGGTGTGCCCCGAGCAGAAAAACCCTTCCCTGCAAAAAAGAGAGTCGCGGTGGCAAGCATGAAAAACTGAGTTAAATCCCCGAAGGCTGTAAGCGCATAGCTTGGGCGGCCACGCAATGACGCACCAGCGAGTAGGGCTGGCAAGAGTAGTGCCAGGACCACGAGGATTTTTTTGCTCGAGGAACCCCAGCGACTTGATTTAACTGGAAGTTGGCCCTCCGTTTTTGGCACACCTTCACCTATCCGAGGCAAATCCAACGTCCCGTGTCATCTGGTCTTTGCAACAAGCAACGTCCCGATGTCCCCGTCTCTCGTGGGAAGCAGACGGGCCGCAAGGAGGCAAAAGAATCGTCCAAGACTTGCCTCTATTTTGCTTGCTCTGGCCACCGTACCAGGAACAATTGTTTGGGAGAGTGCCACAATGAATACATGCGGAACTCGAAAGAAAGCCACGTGTTACGCCAGCGCGCTATTTCACGCGGTTGCCTCTCTTTGATCGAACACTGTGAGGTCGGTGTCGTTTGCGCTGCAGACGTCGGCGAGATGACTTCCAGGGAATCTCCGGCAATATCAGTGCTCCGCGTTTCGCATGCGGGTCACGAGTCGTATTTCTCCCGGAGAACGATTCGCGAACCATTTGGGCCATCGCCGTATTGTTCAACGGCCTCTGGAGCCGTCGGTGGTCCATGGCAATCTCATTCTTCTTTTGTTTTTGCCGTTTTTCGTTAACGGATGCACGTTCGGCGCAGCCTTCTCGACGAAGCTCATGGGAAATTCCGGCTGATGCCCGACTACTTGAGCCTGGCCCTCCGCGAGCCGTTTCGCGGTCTGATGGCAACCTTCGCAATGTGTTCCTTTCCGTAGAGCAACACTTTGTCCTGCTGGCTGATATTTAGATTTGGATGATCCACTCTTCATTCGAAGTTGGGGGGGAGGGAATTGGCCTCTCTAAGAGCCGAGAGTTGTGCATATCCAGGTTGCAGCATAGCCAAGACGCCGGACGGCGATTGTCTGTGCGCGTCACACCGAATGCAAAGGCAACGCGCAATCCGTCACTCCGTCGCCGTTTGAGATTCCACCTTGAATTCAGTGAAGGAGAAACCCGAAGAAAAAGTTCACACTGTCGGAATGGATGGTCCTGGTTCCGGGATTCAAGCGCGTGTTGTTTGTGTTTGACTGCCCATTGCTGGCTGCCGCTCTGTTGATGGCAACTGGGAATCGAGCGTGGGGCGCTGAGCCGCAAATCACGCTCTCCGCAAATCAATTGAACTTCCCGGCGCAAATCCAGGCATCGCAGCAATTGGTGGTTGTCACCAACAGTGGCCAAGCCGATTTGTCCATCACGGATATAACCATCAGCGGGGAAAACATCGCCGATTTCGCGCAAACCAACAACGGTCCAATTCGCCCGGGCCTGTTGGCTCCGCGGACCCGCTGCAAAATTCGCTAGACGTTTAGCCCTACGGTCACGGGAACGCTGTCCGCGGCAGTGAATATTGCCGATAACGCTTCCGGGAGTCCGCAGACGGTCAGCTTAAGAAGGTGTCTCGACCGCTCCGGGTCCGGTAGTCTCGTTCTCTCCCGCAAGTCTTGCTTTTGGCGATCAGCCGCAAGGAGCCTCCAGCGCTGCCCTGGTGATCGACTTGACCAATGCAGGCAGCGGAACTCTAAACATCAATTCTGAAATAGGCATCAACGGGGCAGGGCAGCGGCGAACTCCACATTCCGACAGTCAAGAATAGCTGTCACTCTGGGACCCTCCAGCCTGCACCTAAAGCGAGTTGCTATATCGGCGTGGTGTTTGCGCCCCCAACGCTAGGGGTAAAAGTGCGCAAGTCTTGATCGTGGGCGACGCACCCGTCAGCCCTCAGTCCATAGAGCTGAGCGGCACAGCAACGCAGCAGCAAAACATCCCAAAAAGCGAACTATCCGGAAACGAAACGCTTCGTGACTCTACCGGCGCTGATGCATTTCCTGGACCTCTGAAATGGACTTGTCAAGTTCGCGCGTTAACCAGGCAGGTTGCGGAGGACTGACTCACTCTGCCTAAGCGTCTCATTTCTCGCAATAACTGCATCGTATGAAACATTCTCGGTCCCTCGCTCGTTACTTCCATATACGCCCGTGAGGGGGACCCCATGGAAACATTCTGGCAAGACCTGCGCTACGGTTTTCGCATGCTCCTGAAGAGCCCTGGCTTCACTCTCATCGCCATGCTCGCTCTCGGTCTAGGCATCGGCGCGAACAGCGCCATTTTCAGCGTTTTCAACGGCATACTTTGGCGCCCGCTCCCCGTCAAAGACTCTCAGCAGCTCGTCATCCTGGCCTCCAAACCCCGCGCCATTGATTTCCCCTTGCAGCTGTCGTATCCCGACTTCAAAGACTATCGCGAACTCAAGACTGTCTTCTCTGACCTCGCTGCTTATGTCCCGAATCCCGTGAATTTCGGCGCCGAAGGCCGCCCAGAGCGTGCCTGGGCCGAAATGGTCAGCGGCAGCTACTTCTCTATGCTAGGCCTTGAGGCCGCCAGCGGCCGCACTTTTACGTCCGACGAGGGCTGGATCCCCGGCAAGGATCCACTCATGGTTCTCAGCTATAAATACTGGCAAAAGCGCTTCGGCGGCAGTCCCGCAATCATCGGCCAAACCGTTCAGGTCAACAACCACGCCTTTACAATCATTGGCGTAGCCCCCGAGAGCTGGCGCGGGGCCTACTACTTCCTAGAACCTGATTTTTATCTTCCTCTCACAACCCTTGGCACTATCGACCCGACCCAGGCGGATACTCTCGACCGCCGCAGCGCGACTTTTCTGCGCGTTCTCGGCCGTCTCCAACCCGGCGTCACCGCCGCACAGGCCATGGCCGCAGCCGAGCCGCTCGATCGTCGCCTGGCTCAAGAATTCCCGGAAGCTCACAACTCCACGTCGCTCCTTGTTTTGCCGGAGCTCAAAGCCCGCCCTGAGCCTGGCCTCACCAATTTCATGTCCACGGCTGCTCTCGTGTTCATGCTGCTCGTGGGACTTGTCCTCTTAATCGCCTGCGCCAATGTCGCCAATTTAATCCTCGCGCGCGCCAACGGCCGCAGAAAAGAATTCGCCACGCGCACAGCACTCGGTGCCACCCGGGGCCGAATGATGCGCCAACTTCTAACGGAGACAGTCTTGCTCTCTGCCTTCGGAGGAATCCTTGGCCTCGTTTTTGCCCGTTGGGCCGCCCTCGCGCTCATGTCCGTTCACATCCCTACCGACATCCCTTTGCGCCTCTTTGATCTGCGCATGGACTGGCGCATCTTCGGATTCAGCTTCTTCGCCGCTCTTATCACCGGCATGATTGCTGGCCTGCTTCCCTCGATCCAAGCTTCGCGCACCGATCTAGCCGACACTCTCAAAGCTGGTGGCCGCTCCGGTGGCGCGTCCGCGGGCCATCATCGTTTTCGCAATGCTCTGGTCGTCGCGCAAGTCGCTGTGTGTCTCCTTCTTCTGGCCTGCGCCGGTTTCTTCATGCGTAGCCTGCAAAACTCGGCTCAGGTCGATATGGGTTTTCGCGTCGACCACACGCTCATGATGACTATGGATCTCAGTCTCCAGGGCTATAACGAAAAGCGCGGCCAGCAGTTCTACAAGCAGCTCTCCGAGCGCGTTCGCTCCATTCCCGGAGTTCGCGACGCCGCCATTGGTGGCTACATACCCATGGGCTATGACAACTCGCTCGTGAACATTTTCCCCGAAGGCCAGGTCATCGACGACAAAACAAAAACCGAATCCGCGTTCGACGACGAAGTCCAACCCAACTATTTCCGCACCGCCGGTACTCCGGTCATCCAGGGCCGCGAATTTACGGAAGCCGATTCCGCCACGGGCCCCAAAGTCGCCATCGTCAACGAAGCCTTCGCCAAAAAAATCTGGCCCGGCGAAAATCCCGTCGGCAAGAGTTTTCGCACCAAAAAAGACGGCCCGCCGATTCAGGTTGTCGGGGTCACCCGTACCGGCAAGTATCTTTTTCTCTACGAGACGCCCCAGCTCTTCGTCTACCTTCCTCTCGCGCAGAGCTACCTTTCCGGCGCCAACCTCTTTGTCTATACCGAAGGCGACCCGCAGCAACTCGTCCCCGCCGTACGCGACCAAATTAGCCAGCTTGACGCGAGTCTGCCCGTCTTCGGAGTCAACACCATGGACGCCCACGTCAAGTACGGGAAACCGCTTTTGCCGGCGCGCCTCAGCGCCATGCTGGTAGGAGCCTTCGGCCTTCTCGGGTTGGTTCTTGCCTCGGTAGGAGTCTACGGTGTGGTCTCGTATTCCGTCAGTCAGCGCACGCAAGAAATCGGTATTCGCACCGCGCTCGGAGCACAGCGTTCCAACGTCTTAGCCATGGTTCTGAAGCAAGGAATGGGCATGGCCCTAATCGGGACTGCGGTTGGAATCGTTCTCTCGTTCCTGCTGTTCCGCGGCCTGAGCTCCGTGCTATACGGCGTCAAGTCCACCGACTTCGTAACCCTCAGTGCCGTTTCCGCGATACTTCTCGCCGTAGCCTTCGCCGCCAGCTACGTTCCCGCTCTCCGCGCGACCCGCGTCGATCCAGTCGTGGCCCTTCGCGAACAATGATATCAACCAGCTTCTCCGCTTTGCGACGTGATTTGCATTTGCAGGCTCAGTTGCGGCAGCCAAGTTGTCGCTGACCATCAAGCAGTAGCACTAGCTCAACAACATCACATCTTGTGCTGCACCTCGACGACCACTCTTTTCTGATCGTTCGCGGAGATTTGCAGTGTTTGTCCTTTCGTCAGGTATGGTTTCAAGATAGTCCCGTTAGTCCATTCCAGGTCCCACCCATCTTCGATGGCCACAAGCGAATATCTTCCCGGCAGGATTCCGCCCAGCGCGAAGGTTCCATCACTGTCGCTCTGATCCAATCGGTAATCCTCCTGCAGGTTTTGCCCGGTCTCCGGCATTAGCAGGACCATCACGTTGCCTGTCGGTTTGCCGTCGACCTTGGCCACTCCCGTCACTTGACCCACTCCTCTCCCCATCGTGATATTCAGTTGGACGTCGCCCGCACCGGCAATCGTAATTTCCCGGCCACTGGCCTTCGCTCCGGTTGCGTAAACTCCCCCCACGTACTCGTCGCTCACCGGAAGATTCACGAATACCTTGTAAGCACCCTCTTGTACTGGCGCGAAAGAAAATCTACCGTCCTTTTCCAGCATGGCGGAAGCGCCCTGAGTGTCCTCGCCGACGAGACTCACTTGGCCTCGCGCGGTGTTCGCGTCGCCGGCCGGGAAAATCACGCGCCCTGATACGTTCGCTGTTGCTCCTGTTCCGGCCCCGTCCAGCGTTTCGCCCTCGCTCACATTTGTTCTGATCGTTCGAGAGCTCGACCCCTGGCTTCCGCCCTGGTTGACAACCAGTTTGACATCTCCCGGCGGCAGACCTGCTACTTCATATTCGCCGGGTGAGATCTGTGCGGATTCAACACCCAGCCCCATGTCCAGCGTTCCAAAGAGCTTCTCAGTCGCCCCGATCCGGATTGCGATCTCACCGACGGGCAAATTTGTCAGGCGCACGTGGACTGCAGGAACAGCCTGAAGCTGGACGTTTGCCTCTACTCTGTCTCCCGCCGTCAGATTCAGTTCTCCTGCGGCCTGCTCAGCTGTCACGCCCGGATAAAACGTAATCGGATAGACGACGTCCAAAGAGGGATCCCGGGACGGCCCTCTGTTTATCGATCTGAAAGAATGCCCGTCCGGTTCAGGCAAATAGCTGAATCCCGTTTGCGCGTACCAGGGCCGGGCCTCCACTGCCACATAGTATTTGCCAGGCTGCAGGCGCACAAAACGGTATTCACCCAAGTCGTCCGTCTGCATTTGTGCTTGGACAAATCGGGCATGTCTGCCGCTTCTGCTTTCCGTGCCGAATAGCATCACCTGCGCTTGGCGCACGGCTTCTCCATACTCGTCGGTCAATCTGCCGGTAATTATGACCTGCCGATGGAGCCGGAAGATCACATGCTCGGAATCAATCGCGCTTCCGACAGCGACAGCCGTCTGAAATCCGCCGTGTTGGTTGTACCCCTCCCGCACATAGCCTTGCGCCGTGGCGAAGAGCGGATACTTGGCGGCTTCAAGACCTTGAAAGACAAACCGCCCGTCTTCCCCAGCGGTGGTTTTCGTTTCATCTGTGCCTACTGAAATAGATACTTCTGCGTGCGCCACCGGGACACCGGTCACCGCATCAACGACCACGCCGCTGATGCGATACGCGGGCTGAGCTTGCTCCTCGACACCGGCCGGGGGCGTAGCGAGTAGCATTCCAAGACAGAACAACGCCGCCATCATCGTTGCCTCTCCTGGACCTCAACTCGCACGCTTGTTTCGCCTCCTCCGGACTGCAGTGTCACTGCGCTCGCATGCTCCAGGTACTTCTCCATCGCGACAGGATTGCGGAATTCCAGATCAAACGCATCCCTGACCGCTATAACTTGATATTTGCCGGGCGCAAGGTCGCCCTGCCAGAACGTACCGGTTTCGTTTGTTTGCGTCAGGACCGACCGCCTCGGATATTCTTCGGAGTAGATCACCACGGTTGCGGCAGCAGGCTGCCCTTTTTCCATCACCTTGACGCTCAATTGCGCACCGTCATTCCCAAGCGTCACCTCGATCGGCGACAGAACACCACCCGGCGCAATCGTCAGGTCATCGCGCAGCAAATCCACACTCCCGCACCGGAGTGAGGCTATGTATGCGGGTTGATTCGGCGATACTTCCACCGTGTACGTCCCCGGCGCGATGTCCTCGATTCTTGCCCCCGGCCTTTGCTCACCATTCTGCGGCGGTACCATAGTTCCAGGCGAGTTTTGCAGGAATTCCTTGGAGATCAACTGCACCATGACCTGCGGCACATTGGCTGTCCCGACGGGCGGAGTTCCTCCGTAGACTTGAACCCCCATGGAGATCCCGCGCCCTAGGATAAGGACCACGCCGGCCAAGTCGGATTTCAGATGAATCAACTGCGTCGCTGTCAGCTGCACTTGTAATTCTTGCGGCCCGTTCTCGTTCGGCGCCTGCCCCGAAGCCGAGAGCATATAGGTTCCCGCCGGTACTCCGGGGATTTGGAATTGTCCGCTCTTCGGGTCGATGCGCACGGTCCTTTGCACCATGTCACCCGATGCATTCATCAGCGTAAGGCTGAATCCTCCAACCGGAGTAGCGCCACGCACCACTCCCGCAACTTCAAATAGCCGCTGGCGGCTCAAGGCTTGCGTGATATGCACCGTCGCGCCAGCCCGCAGTTCAATGGCGGTTGCGGACTCCACATCCGCGACTCCGGGATAGAATTGGGCCCCGTACCCCTGATCCGTTTGTTTTTTTCGATTCAGTTTGTCGTAAGTGACCCAGCCTCCACGGTTCGCTGGAACAAACGACACGTGGTAGCTCCCGGGTGTGAGTTCTGCGAGACGAAAGTTTCCTTCGTCATCTGTCGCGGCATCGCGAGCGTTCTGCAGGCTTTTCCGGCCGTTTTCCGTTTGCCAGCGCTGCGCTCGTACAGTGACTCCCTCGATCGGCTCGCCGCTCTCGTTCTTTACCTCGCCGTTAATAATTCCTTCCGGCGTCAGCTTCAAGACCACTCCTTTTTCGGATGGAACGTCTTGAAAGGAGTTTCGCCACGCGTTCCAACGCCCCAGTTGCTGTTCGCTGAAAAATCCCGGCTTGCTCGCCGTCAAGTTATACCGGCCGCGCGCCAGGCGCTTGAACACAAACGTCCCGTCTGCCCCGGCAAATTGCGCCTTCCCCGTAGCGGCTTGCATCTGCACAAGCGCTCGACTCACGGGTTCCCCGGTGGCGGCATTGATCACAATCCCGCTCACTTCGAAATTGTCCGCCTCGGTCTGTTGCGCCAGAGCTGGTGCAACACACAAGAGCCATGGCAGTAATGTTAATGAAATTGTGAAGGCCGGAATGCTTCGCCGCATTTCTTGTCTCGAATCCCGGATCTCGTCTTTACCCTACCAGACCCCACCAGCTGTGAGTCACTTCCTGAATACTCCTTCACGTTACTCCTTCCTGGATGCTCTCCGTGCATGGCGAAGTTGTATCTGCGTTCTCCGATGGTCGAAACAGGATCTCGGCAACCTTCCACTCCAGATTCTCATTGGCTGGAGTGGGTATCGCATAAAAACGGATGGAGAATTACGCAAGAAGGAGTTATTGAAAAGTTTCGTCTCAGAAGTGTGGGAGAGACTTCCCGACAGAACCTCGGTACCGCCGTGAGCCTACTTCACTGCCACTTCATCCTTTAACTTGTCATACGCCGCCGCGCTCAGAATTTTCTTGCTCACCAGGTCATGCTTGTCCTGATAAGGCCGTCCGGCCACGATCCGCCTCGCCTCGTGCTTTCCAATGCCCGGCAATTCGGTCAATTCATCCACCGTTGCTGCGTTCAGATCCACCTTTTTCTGCTCGCCGTTTTCCCAGCCTTCTTTCGCGCCGTCGACCGCCGCCTTCACGGCGCGTCCTGCCTCTTCAATCTTTGGCTTGGCTTCCGCCGCGGCTTTCGCTGCTTCTTCCCGAATTGTTTTCTCGCGTTCCGCGGAATCGCCCGAGCAACCCGCTGCTCCCGCCGCCACAACCATCGCCGCTGCAAACACCAACCCTACTATGCCAAGTCCTTTCCGCATGCTCATCACCTCTCGCTTACTCCCTTCAATCCTCCGCTTCTTCTGCACCTCCTGTCCATCCTCAATTTCCTTTATTTATGCCCCTTCAAAAACGTCCCTTTTCCCAGATCTTTAAACGCTTGCTGCAACTGTTCTTGCGTATTCATCACGATCGGACCGTACCACGCCACCGGCTCCTCGAGCGGTTTCCCCGACACAAGGAGAAAGCGAATCCCCTCGTCGCCGGCCTGCACGACGACCTCATCCCCGCGGTCAAACAAAACCAGCGAACGGTTATCTGCCGCCACGGGAGGCGCCGTGTCTAGCCAACCCACCGCTTCGGTCGGCACCGCTAGCGGCTCCGACGCATTGCAAAACTTTCCTGATCCCGCAAACACATAGGCAAACGCGTGCCGCGTCGTTCCCACCGGTAACGTCTTCCGACGCCCTGGCGGCACGGACACATCCAAATAGATTGGCTCGGCCGCAATCCCGTCCACCGGCCCGCTCTTGCCCCAGAAATTTCCGCAAACCACGCGCACGTGCGTCCCGTCGTCGTCTTTGATCTCCGGAATTTCTGGCGCTTTCACTTCTTGATACCGCGGCGCGGTCATTTTTAGCGACGCCGGCAAATTCGCCCACAATTGAAACCCATGCATTCGTCCTGCGTGATCGCCCTTGGGCATCTCCTGGTGAATGATCCCGCTACCCGCCGTCATCCACTGCACGTCGCCTGATGCAATCTCTCCGTGGTTTCCCATACTGTCGCCGTGCTCCACGGTCCCCGCCAGAACATACGTAATTGTTTCGATGCCGCGGTGCGGGTGCCACGGAAACCCCGCTAAATAATCCTCCGGCACATCGTTCCGAAAATCGTCAAGCAGCAAAAACGGATCGAAGTCCGCGGTATTCCCAAATCCGAACGCCCGCCGCAAGTGCACTCCCGCGCCTTCCACGGTCGGTTTAGCCGCCACCAACCTCTTCACTGGTCGTATCGACATTTTGTCCCTCTCCTGCGCTTCACCGGTCGCATCCGGATGGCGCCGTTTTACCGCTGACACCGGAGGGCGGGGCAAGCCCCGCCCCTACAGCACACGCTTCTCGCCGCGCTTCTCAACTATCTCCATACACTGGCACCGCAGCCCCCTGGACCAATTTCGCCGCGTCGTTGCACAAAAACAATATCACGCGCGCAATCTCTTCCGGCTTCGGCCATTTCGCGAAGTCTGCTTTCGGCATCGCCTTGCGGTTCGCCGCCGTATCGATGATGCTCGGCATGATCGAGTTCGCTCTGACTCCTGTACCTTTCAAATCCGCCGCCAAGCAATCAATCATCGCCACCGCTGCAGCCTTTGACGCCGCGTACGCCGACGCGCCTGCCGCGTGATCCACTGCCGCTTTTGCCGCCACGTTCACAATCGCTCCGCTTCCTTGTTTGACCATCACGCGGGCCGCAGCCCGCGCCAGGACAAATCCCGCGCGCAAATTCAGCGCGATCATCTGCTCAAAAACTTTTGTTTCCAACTCCCACAATTTAATGCCGCCCGCATACCCTCCTACGGCATTCACCAGGCAATCCAATCGTCCATACCGCTCCACAATTCCATCCATCAGTTTTGCGACCGCGGCTTCATCAGTTACGTCCACGGCGAACCCTTCCACCGAAGCCTCTTCTGCCTCGACCAATTTCGCGCTGGCCGTCTTCTTCAACTCGTCTAAATCCCCAGGCCTCTGGAACGTAACTATCACCTGCGCCCCCGCGTCGACAAACGCCAAACTCACCGCCCGCCCCAATCCGCCCGTCCCTCCCGCCACCAAAACCACTCTCGCAGCGCCTCTGTCTCCCACGGTGCTCTCCGATCACGTCCAACCCTCGCATCTTGTCACAACCGCACCGCCCGCTCAACCACTCCTCCTTTCCATCCGCTCCTTTACTTTG
>Ga0210410_10001448_pt1 | contig 22336 bp, 18 predicted proteins | sample IncBWC4MmetaG_FD_161058 | JGI IMG/M metagenome (GOLD analysis project Ga0210410, IMG submission 161058) | Forest soil microbial communities from Barre Woods Harvard Forest LTER site, Petersham, Massachusetts, United States - Inc-BW-C-4-M | ecosystem: Environmental > Terrestrial > Soil >... | reverse complement strand
ATTTGAAGCTGGTGTTCGAGGACGGCACCGACAACGCATGGAACCGGGAGCGCGTCCTGGAACGCCTTGCCCAGGTGACGCTGCCCACCGGCGTGGTGCCGCAGATGGGCACAGACTGGAGCCCGGTCGGCCAAATTTATTTCTTCACCCTGCGCTGTTCCAATCCGCGGTACGACGCGATGGACCTGAAGTTCCTGGAAGACTGGGTCGTCGAAAAAAACCTCAAGTCAGTGCCCGACATCGTCGACGTGGCCAGTTTCGGCGGACCTACGCGTGAATATCAGGTTCGCGTCGATCCGAACAAGCTGGTCGCCTACGGTCTGAGCCTGGCCCAGATCGAACAGCAACTAATCAACAACAACGCCAACGCCGGCGGCAGTTTCATTCAGGAGGGGTTGCAACAGATTAACGTACGCGAAGTGGGACTGGTCGATCGCGTTCACGACATCGAGCAGACCGTGCTTGTAACCAAGAGCGGCACGCCGCTCCGCGTGAAAGATATTGCCGTAGTCTCGCAAGGGCCGAAAATCCGGCTGGGCCAGTTCGCGCGCGGCATTCATCGGGAGAACGGAAAGATCGTCGATAACGACGACGTGGTCTCCGGCATTGTGCTGCTGCGTAAAGGCGCGGCCGCCGATCCGGCGCTCAAAGCGCTGCACGAAAAAATCGAGGAACTGAACGATCACATCCTGCCGCCGGGCGTGAAGATCGTGCCCTTCATCGATCGCAGCGACCTGGTTCACTTCACCAGTCACACCGTGCTGCATAATCTGGCGGAGGGAATGATCCTGGTCTCGATCATCCTGTTGATCTTCCTGGGCAACATCCGGGGAGCACTGATCGTCGCCGCCACCATTCCGTTTTCGCTGCTGTTTGCCTCGATTTGTCTGGACTTGAAGGGGATTCCCGCGAACCTGTTGTCGCTTGGGGCGCTGGACTTCGGCATGGTGGTTGATGGCGCGGTGGTGATGATCGAAAACATCGTCCGCCACATGAACTTCGCCAATGGCACCAAAACGCCCATTGAAAAAATCAGCGATGCCTCGCACGAAGTGCAGCGCCCGGTGTTCTATGCCATCGGTATCATCATCACCGCGTACCTGCCCATCTTTACCTTGCAGCGGGTGGAGGGGCGGCTGTTTCATCCCATGGCGTGGACGGTAGCCTTTGCGCTGTTGGGCGCGCTGCTGTTTTCCATTCTCATCGCTCCTGTGCTGGCCAGTTTTGCCTTCTCCAAAGGTGCCAAGGAATGGCATAACCCCGCCATGAACTACCTGACCAAACAGTACGGGCATAGCGTGCGCTGGGCGATCCGGCACCGCGGGATCACCATCGGCACAGGCGTGTTCGGCCTTTGCTTCGCGATTTATCTTGCCTTGGGTGGGGTGATTGGATCGGAGTTCCTGCCGCATTTGGATGAAGGCGCCATGTGGGTTCGCGGTACGCTGGCTCCCAGCACCGGGTCGGATGAAGGCATCCGCGTGGCCAACCAGGCGCGTGTGATTCTGTGCTCGTTTCCTGAAGTCCCGCAGTGCACCAGCCAGGTGGGGCGTCCCGACGATGGCACCGACACCACGGGTTTTTTCAATACCGAGTTCTTTGTCGACCTTAAGCCCAGGGACGAATGGCGGCCGGTGTTTCACCAGGATAAGGAAGAGCTGATTGCGGCCATGAAGCGCGAACTGGACAAAATTCCCGGCGTGGAATGGGGATTCTCGCAGCCCATCGAAGACAACATGGAAGAGGCGGTGAGCGGCGTAAAGGGAGAACTCGCGACCAAGATCTACGGCGACGATTTGAAGACGCTGGAAGGAAAGGCCGATGAGATCGTCGGCATCATGCGGGGGATCAAAGGTATTGAGGATCTCGCGGTCTTTCGCGTTCTGGGCCAGCCTAACCTGAACGTGACCGTCGACCGCGATGCCGCCGCTCGTTATCAGATCAACGTGGCTGACGTGCAGGATGCGGTGCAAACAGCGGTCGGAGGCAACGCCCTGACCCAGGTATTGCAGGGCGAGGCACGTTACGACCTAGTGATGCGTTACCTGCCGCAATACCGCGATACGCGGGAGGCGATCCAGAGCATTCGCCTGCTCTCGCCCGGCGGAGAGCGGGTCTCGCTGGCCCAACTCTGCCAGATTCAAATCGCAGACGGTGGTTCGGAAATTTATCGCGAAGGCAACGAGCGTTATATCGCGGTCAAGTACAGCGTGCGAGGGCGCGATCTGGGCGGCGCCGTGGAAGAAGCGATCGACAAAGTCGGCAAGCAGGTGAAGCTGCCGATCGGATACCACATCAAGTGGGAGGGCGAATACCAGAGCAAGAAACGTGCTGACGAGCGCCTGCTGATCGTGCTGCCCATTACGATTTTTATTATCTTCATCATCCTTTACATGATGTTCCGGTCGTTCAAATGGGCGTTTCTGATTCTGGCCAACGTGGCGATGGCGCGTTTCGGCGGCTTGCTCGCCCTGGTCATCACTGGCACGAATTTCAGCGTCTCGTCAGGAGTCGGATTTCTGGCGTTGTTCGGCGTATCCGTGCAGACCGGCGTGATCATGCTGGAGTACATCAACCAACTGCGGGCGCGGCGCTATTCCATTGAAGATGCGGCGGTGGAAGGCGCGGTGCTGCGCTTGCGGCCCATCATGATGACCATGCTGGTTGCGACGCTGGGACTTTTGCCTGCGGCACTCTCACACGCGATTGGCTCTGACTCGCAGCGTCCGTTTGCCATTGTGATCGTTGGAGGATTGATCGCGGACCTGGTCATGAGCATCTTCCTGCTTCCGACGCTCTATGTCTGGCTGGCCGGTGAACGCGACGTGCTGCCCACAGCCGAGGCTCAGTTCGAAACCGGAGAACATATCGATTAGAGCACGCGTTCTTGCATCATCTTTCCCCGCGAAAATACAAGGTTCACAGTATGGCTGGAACTTCCCTGCTCGGTTAATTTGAAACCCTACTCGACAACAACCCCCATCGAGCAGGTGCCAGTTCACTGGGAGAACAGGCACCTGCTCCCCTCTCAATACCAGGCTCGATGTTCTCCATCAAACATTTCGCCAGCGAAATTGATTTGCTTAGCAGTTTGTAGAAGAACTAAGGCACTGTCGAGTGTATGGAAATGACCGTGACCCACTCGAATATCAACTGCCCGAAAGACCCCAACCTTTGCAATCTCTTGCCGCAACTAATTTCATATTGCGGCAAATTACAAAACAAAAGGCGCGGAAGAACTCTACGCTTATCTTTAAGGAGGAACTTTCATGGCAAATGATATGGACAAGAAAAATCAGCAGGGCAATCAACAAGGCAATCAAGACGAACGGCAGCAACAGGGCGGTTCGCAACCTGGGCAACACGGCCAGCCTGGCCAGAACGACCCCAAGAAGGGCGCACACGGACAGGACGAGAACGAAGAAAACGAACAGAATCGCGGACAGCGCCGCGCTTCCTAGTTTTCCGACGTATGAGTCAGGAAAGTCCCGGCACACTTGCCGGGATTTTTTCTTTTTCGCGTACTAATAGTGTTAGTCATCGAACAAAAGCTGATAAGTTTGCTCCTTTTGTGAAAGCCTCTACCCAGCGAAAGAGACTACGGAATTCCCTGTATTGCATTCTGCGGTGATTCCTCTAAGGTAATTAAGTTCGATTTCCCTCTGCAAGGTCCTCGCTCCTCGAGGAGGTTTTATGGCATGTTCGGCCTTAGCTAAACCCTCGCCGCCATCTTGGCGCGAACTCTACACCGTGGCCCTGTTCGAGTCTGACCGCAACCGCATCCCTTCGCGCATCGCCGAAGCAGAACGGGCGATCGTCGCCCGAGCCCGGGAGTTATTTTCCAGCGGCATCGATACCATCGAAGAAGATCAGGCGCTGGATGATGCGCTCTACGCGCTACATGCGCTGCAAAGCTGCCTGGATTATCGAACCGCAGCGTAATCGCGGAGCGCCTTCGCTGGCAAGCGAGAACGAGTAGTCCGTGCCGGTGATTGGCGTTGGCCCTCGCGCAAGAATAGTCCGCATCCGCACGCCCTAAGCAACCCTTACACGTTCAAGCACTTAAAACTAGGTAGACAAGTGCCTTCACCCTAGGGCACGGCCTGATTGCCGCCCCTCCACTTTGACTTTAGATTGCCAACAGTCGTTAGAACCAAGTTGCAGAAAGTTGAGCTTACTTCCATGGCATCCAGAATCGCAGTACCGCAAATGCAGGGCCGTACGACTCCCTCCACTGACGACCTGAAGCGCGCGTTTGAAACTGCGGTATGCGAGATCCATCGCGCGGATGCGGCCGTCAAGAATCAGTATCGGGCCCCGATCGTTTCACGAGCCCGACTGCTCGGTCTCTCGCAGGCCGGGGCCGAAAAGCGTGCTCTGTCCGACGCCGCGAAAGCGCTCGCGCAGTTGTGGAAGATCTGAGCGGTTCTTCCCGGGTCCCACCTCACTCCCCTAAAGACCTTATTACCGAAACAAAAAAGGCGCTGCCGAAGCAGCACCTTTTTCTGTTTTTACGTTGTGGAGAAGCTAGCCGGCCTTGCGCCGCAGGCGAGCTTCCTCTTCTTCCGTCTTGGCAGCTTCAATGCGTGCTTCGCGAGCCCGCTCAGCTTCAGCTTCGGCTTCATTCTGGTCGGCCGCTTTCTTGCCGGCTTCTTTGACATCGCCCCAGGCTTTTTGAACTTTGCCTTCCGCCTGCTTCACGGCTCCGTCGGCCTGTGTTTTTGCACTTCCAGTCCACTCACCGGCCTGGCGCTCAACACGACCGGCTACGTCTTTGACTTTACCTTCCACTTGATCTTTGTTCATAAGAGTCCCTCCTGTCTGAATTATGAAACTACTTCTCAGGCGAAAACCTCGCGCCCGAACTCGCGGAACACCGACCTATGGCAGCGGACGACGGTCGGGGCAAGAAATTTAGAGTGCCGGGCTGCGGCCCTGAATCACCCGCACCAGTACCGCGATGATGGCGAGGACCAGCAGAATGTGGATGAACCCGCCCAGCGTGTACGAACTCACCATGCCCAACAACCACAGAATCAGCAGCAAAACGGCGATAGTCCAGAGCATTGGAATCCTCTCAGAAACTTAGTTTCGAAATCGATCAATCAACTGGAGTGTAAGGGCCGCGGAGCACATCAGGTATCCAGCGAAGGCCCTATTTGGTTGCGATTCTTGCTCTATGGAAACTTAGGGCGAGAGAAATCAATAGATCTGCACGATGCCGTTGCGGACGGCGTAAAGCGTAAGATCGGCGACGGAATGCAAATCCAGCTTGCGCATGAGATTGGTGCGATGAGTTTCCGCGGTCTTCACGCTGAGGCTGAGGGTGGCGGCTACTTCTTTTGTGGTCTTGCCCTCGGCTACGAGTTGAATAACCTCGCGCTCGCGCGGAGTAAGTACACATTGACCGGAAGTATCAATCTGGTCCTGTGGACGAAGGTATCCGTCCAGCATCATTTGAGCGACTTTGGTGGTGAAGAATGTGCGGTGCTGTTGTAAGGCCTCAACCGCGGCAATCAGTTCCAACCCGGCGTCGGACTTCAGCAGAAATCCGCGGGCGCCTGCAGCAAGCACTTCCCTCACGACCTGCTCGGAGTCGTGAATGGTCAGGATCAAGATGCTGGCATCGGGATTCATCGCCAGAATTTGGCGCGCGGCGTCCAGGCCGTTCAGGTTCGGCATCCCGATATCGAGGAGGAAAACGTCGGGTCTGAGCTGGCTGGCAGCTTCCACTGCCTCGCGGCCATCCTTGGCCTCACCACAAATTTCCCAACCGGGATGACCCTCCAGGACGGAACGAATGCCTTGTCTCGCCACCTCATGGTCATCGGCGATCAGGATCCGGAGCACGGTCGCGCCTCCACTTATTGAGTGTGTTAAGGAAGCTGCGCCTGCCAAACCCCAACAGGAGAAACTTCTCGTGCACGAAAATAGGTGCGCAGGCCCTTGGTGTGGTTGCAACGAAAGTTACATGGAATCAAAACTTTACTTTTCTCCGCACGGAAATGGCCAACTCGCAGGGCTTTGAAAGGCCGGGACTTGATTCTTCGCTATGTACGGTAGCGGTAAACTTTACTTTGTGCAAATTCCTGGGTGCATAGTCCTGGAAGTAACGGCGGCTCGGCGGGCCGTAGTATCTACGGTTTTTCCCTCAGAGAAGTGACGATTCATGGCTGCCTGATTTGGGGCGACAGCATCTAATGTCCTCGGAGAACAATATCTAATGCGCTCAGCCATTTCTTGTTGGATCTTCCGGCTGCTATTGGTGGCCGTTGCCTTGAGCTTTATGCCGAACTTCCAAGGCTCCGCCTTTGGGCAGTCGCCTGACCTGCCTCCACGTTCGCCGCGGAATCTGCCGGTTTCGCCCAACGCCGATCAGCAGGCGCCGGCCTCTGACCAGCCCGCTCCTAACAGCACGCCACAGGCTCCAGAGCCGGGTACGCAGCCCTCAGCCGAACCGAACTCATCGAACGACAACAGCATGTTCGTGTTTAAGAAGCAGGTTGAAGAGGTCGTCCTGCACGCTTCGGTGGTCGACGATCAGTTTCGGCTCGTCCCGTCGCTCGATAAGAGCGCTTTCACGGTTTTCGAAAACGGAACCGCCCAGCCGGTAACTTCATTCCGGCGCGAAGATGTTCCGGTGTCGATGGGAATTCTCATCGACAACTCCGGCTCCATGCGCGATAAGCGGGAGGCCGTCAATGACAGTGTGTTGAACCTGATCCGCGCCAGCAATCCACAGGACGAGATCTTCATTGTGAATTTCGGCCAAAACTATTATCTGGACCAGGATTTCACCTCGGATGTGAATTTGCTGGAGGCGGCGCTGCATCAGGTTTCGGCGGCGGGCAGCACCGCGCTTTACGATGCTATCGTCGCTTCCGCGGTACATCTCAAAGGTAGTGCGCACCTCGAAAAGAAGGTTCTGCTCGTGATCACCGATGGGCAGGACAATATGAGCCAGCAGACTTTGCAGGAAGCATCACGAAAGCTACAGCAGATGAATGGTCCAACGCTGTACGCGATCGGGTTGACCGGCGGCGGAATGCAGACTGCGGGCCGCGAGGCGCTGGATCGTTTAGCGCAGGGTACGGGTGGAGTGGCCTACTTTCCGGGCTCGATCAACGAAGTGGAAAATATCACGCGAACCGTAGCCCACGACATCCGGTCGCAATACTTGATCGCGTATAAGCCGAAAAATCAGAATGTGAAGCCGGAATTTCAGTCGGTAAAAGTGGAAGCGCATGCGCCGGGATACCCGAGGCTGATCGTGCGGACCACGAGCGGATACTATCCACCGGCCGCGGGGACAGCCCGCTAGCCGGGTTCCCGCAACCGCCGCAGCTAAGCTACGGTGGTCTCCGGAGGCGTGTGCAGTTGCGGCGGCATCTGGATCTGGATGATGTTGTTCTTGATGGCGTAAACCACCAGATCGCGAATCGAGTGCAGGCTCAGTTTACGCATGATGTTGCTGCGATGCGTTTCCACGGTCTTGGTGCTCAGGTTCAACAGGGAAGCGACTTCCTTCGAACTCTTCCCTTCCGCCAGGAGCTGCGTGACCTCGCGTTCACGGACTGTCAGCGTGGGTAGACTGGGTGGTTCATTGCGCGAGATGGCGTGGCCTTTGTCGAGGAAGCCGGCCAGAACCAGGTCGTTAACTCGCGGAGTGAAGAACATGCGCTTGCTCTGGAGCGCTTCCACGGCCGACACCAGATCCCGAGCCGCGTCCGACTTCAGCACAAAGCCGCGCGCTCCTGCGTCGAGGGCTTCGCGAATCACCTGATCGGAATCGGTGATGGTCAGGACTATGATCTTGAAGTTCGGATCGTGCTGGAGCAGTTGTCGCGTGGTATCGAGACCGTTGAGGTACGGCATGCCAATATCCACGATGACGACGTCGGGCTTGAGTTGCTTGGCCATTTCGACGGCCTCGCGGCCATCGGAGGCTTCCCCACAGACTTCCCAGCCCTCACGCTTCTGGAGCAGGGCACACAAGCCACGCCGTACTATTTCATGATCGTCGGCCAGCAAAATGCGTAACTTCATGGCAGAACCTCCGTCCCGGTTAAAGCTTTCCAATCAAATGCAGAACTAACCAACTTGCAACTCCGCGTCAAGATTCACGCTTGAGGGCGCGCGAGCGCAGTGAAAACTCGATGTTGACTGACTGCTTCCACGGCGTCCAGCAGATCGCGCGCGGCATTCGATTTCACAACATAACCTCGGGCTCCAGCGTCCAGAGCCTCGCGCATCATCTGTGGAGAGTCGTGCTGCGTTACGAACAAAACCTCAAGACCTGAAGTTTTTTGTTGAATGAGGCGGCACGCCTCCAGACCATTCATGCGAGGCATGGTCACGTCGAGAACGACGACATCGGGCTGCAGCGTCGCCACCTTGTCCAGAGCTTCAACGCCGTCGGCGGCTTCCCCAACAACTTCCCAGCCGGTGCGCCCTTCGAGGAGGGTCCGCAAACCTTGCCTTACGATTGGGTGATCATCCACCAGAAGGATGCGGACAGCCATAAGTTGGTTTTCTCTCTGAGACAGACCCGAACGGGCCTCTTGCTCGATTCTGGCTCTGCTGGTCATGGTTTTGTCCCATCCTGCCGCAAAACTCGATCCGCACGAACGGAGGGACCCTGCTAGGCAAACGACCTTGAAACTAGCATGGTACTCCCCTCGCCCGAATACAGGATTCCCTGTATTTTGAGGAGCGCGCCGCCGCTCCTAACGCTCCGCGGAACTCATTGCAGGGAAATAAGTTCCCGCATGCAAGAGTGTGTCCACGGCTTCGACTATCGAACCCACGTCTGACTTGGCACAAGCTCCCCGAACTCCCGCACGCCGACATTCGTCGGTCAGCTGCTTCGATAAATGAATCGTGACCATCAAAATAGGGATTTCAGGAAACAGTCCTGAGATCTTCCGAGCCACATCCAAGCCGTTCAGGTCTGGCATCTGGAAGTCCAGCAGGACCATGTCAGGGGGATTTTTTGTCACACGCTGGATGGCTTCCGCCCCGGTGCGGGCTTCGTCGGAAACCTTCCACGTCGCCTGCTGCTCGAGCAGCGCCCGAAGATAATGACGAACTGCCGGATTGTCGTCGACCACCAGAATTCTGACCGAGCGGCATTCCTCTTTCGGCTCCGCGGCAGCGTTCTGGTCAACAGTCATTTGCGTTTACCTTAGGGTTGTTTCCGCACGTTCGCAATACCCTAAACTACCTACCCTTCGCTTATACACCGGGGCTACCAGATTCCTTTGTCGCTGCCGGTGAGCTTCATTTCGAGCGCTGCCGCTGTGGCCAGACCGGGGAGCAGACTAAGGCGCAGCGTACTTTGCAGTTGGCCGTTGAGCAGGAGTCGCTTCCACTCCGAAGCGTAAAACCACGCAGACTGGGGGAATATGGGGATGCGAAGAAAATTGCGCCGAAAGTGTACCAACTCATTCCCAAAATGGGCCGCGTTCGTGACCATCTCCGGCAGCGGCAGACCTTCGCCCCGATACGACTTCACATAGCCCGAGATCACATAGAGGTAAGTCGCCAATCCATCCCAAAGACCAGCGGATTGGGCAAGAGCCTTCAAATAGGAATAGTCCACCGCGCCTGAATCGACCAACTTGCCATTGTCGTCGATGTCGCACAGCCGGACATAGAAATGCCGGTACATGCGTTGCAGGGTGCTGATCATCAGGCGATCTTCGGGAGCAGGAACGGTAAAGCTATGCGAGCCAAATTGCGCCCGGAATGCTCGCTTCACCAGCGATTGCGTGATCGCCGTCTGCTCTCCGGTTTGGCCGAGCCGCGAAACGTGCATCTCAACCAGTTCAGGCAAGCCGGGAACGATGAAGTTCCACTTGTTGGCGAGACGGTCACCCCAGCTCCGTTTGTCGAGCTGCGCCTTAAACTTGTCGCGCATAATGGCTACCACCGCGGCGCTATCGGCGTTGGTATAGAGGTCGAGATCGCTGCCGAGATCGGGCCAGTGATCGAGAGACTTGATCACGACCACATCGCCGGCTTCTTCCAGTTCCTCGCAAATGGGCGCGAGAAAAGAAGCTGCGTGCTCGATGCGAGCGTGCTCTTTTATTAACTCCTGTTCCACCCATCCGGCGTGGTCGTTTCCGCTCTCGACCAGCAGTTCATGCAGGCGCGGAAACGAGCGAACGATGACGTGGTGGGACATAGCAAGGTGCCAAAGATTGCTGAAGTCAGTGGCACTGCAGGCTGCAATCTCTGAGCCGTTGGCAGTGGCCCCCAGCAGAAGCTGGGAGAGCAAATTCAGGCCTCGGGTGGAGTCTTGCGCTCCATTCGTCGAAGCTGGACTTTTCGTCGGTGTGGTCATCGTTTCTTCGCCTAAGTAAATCGGATATGGCTGTCTAGATCTGGTATCCAGATTTAGTGCGCTCCGGAAGCGCCGTTGTTGCCGCAATTTTCCCCAGTCTGCTTTTCGATTGCGGTTCCTTCTTCGTAATCGTTCCAGGTTTCCACCAACATGAACGGCATCGGATTGGAGCTGTCGTAGTAGTGCTTGTAAAGATTCAGCGTCTCGTCCAGCGTCTTGCCACAGGCCCGCGCCATATGCCGGTTCAGTCCCCAGGCAGCGGCCGAGTCGTCGAATCCAGGCCACGCACCCCCGACCACAATCTTGTCGGGATGTTTGTTCTTCATCGTCTTGTAAAAATATTCGAGGTATGGCCGGCCCCAGTTGCTGCCGTCGGAAGTCCACCCCGGGCCACCCGGTTGCACCCAGGCGTACGATCCCGCGAAGGCTGCGGCTTGATCGCCGGCAGGCTCGTCTTTGTAGATCAGCAACGGAGGCGCTTCCCATCCGCTGACATGCTCGTGAACCCGGTTCCAATCTACCTTGCCGTGCTTGGGGAAAACGAAGAATAAAGGCCGCCCGTTATACGTCAAATAAGCCTGGCGATACTCCGCGGCGGGCCCGAAGTACAACTTGTACGCCTCATCCAGCGCATTGATGGCATCGTCGGTCGATTGCGAATCTTCGTCCTGGTCTTCGTTATAGAGCAGCGCAACCTGGAAGTGGCCGTCGGCGGCCGCTTCCCGCTGGAGCAGAGCGAAGTTGTGGTCGTTGTAGGGCTTAGCCTGGCCGTACCAGTCGACGACGAATCCGGAGATGCCCATGTGGCGAGCCTGTTCAATCTGCTTGCGCAAGACGCCGGGATCGTTGCTGGAGTAGCCGACATTCATGTGGCTGTGATTGCCGAACCATGGCATATAAACTGCGAGCAGCTTGGGAAAAGACCACGGCGCCTGCGGGTCAGCCTGCAAGGCCCGGTGCACGCCCGGCGTTGTACATCCGCTGGCGATCAGGAAGCACATCGTGATTAGGCACAACGCCGTTTTCGGCACGGCAACTCCTCAATTCTTTCGGGCTTACTGCGAGGCCAATGAGATGCGAAGGGGGAAGCTGCGGTTGGCGCTATGGAAGGCGTAAAGTGAACGAATAAATGACGTTTTTTGCATCAAAAATTGGGCACAGCCTGCAACTGGCGAATTACCCAGCGGTCAGCCGCCGGCGTCATCAGGACGACATAATGCATGAGCACACGCTCGTCGTGAATGACCTTGCCTCCGTCGGTTATCTGAAGCTGATATTGGGCCGTATCGTGCAATTCCATGACGTCGCCCTCGGGGGAATAAAGCACGCCTTCGACTTGGTGAGTTTGACCGATATAGCGGGTGCTGAGCCCGGCATGCTGCTGGCCGAGGACCGACTGCCGCAGCGTGCGCTTGGCCTCCCCGGCGAAGGGGCCGTCGAGCGGGCCGAGAGTGTTGAGTTCCAAAGCCTGCGCCAGGCTCGACCAAGCCAGGCGATAGTCCCGCAGAATTCCTTTTTCTGTCAGTTCTTCCACCTGGCGCGGGCTGGTTTTGCTGACATCGAGGTGCACCTGTGGGGCGGTGGCTGAGTCCGCGGCGTAAGAACCGAGCGTCAAGCTCAGCAACGTCAGGCTCAGCCGGGCGACACTCACGGCAAAGGTGCTGCGAATAGTTCGGCTCATCGCTGCGCCTCGAGACGAAGCTCATTTCCCATCACTACGCCAGACGCGGCGGAGACCGTGGTTGGGCCGGAGGCGGAAATCTGCGCGCGCGCAATGCCCTGTTTGATCGGCGCATCTACCGTGCTCTTCCCGTGCGCTTGCGTCGCGCTGAAGGTCACCACCGTGCCGTCAGGCAGCAAATTGCCGGCGCAATCGTGAACCGGTTCGGTTTGAACAAAGACGCCGCCCGGCGAGGGATGGCCTTCGACCTTTAAATTGCAGGCATCGGAAGCAACTTGCTGTACGACGCGGTGAGCCATGATGTCGCCGAGCGTGGCGCTGACTTGCAGCGCTCCCGCAGATCGGCCGGATGTAGTGCGAAACCACGCCGCTCCGTTTTGCATCTTCACCGGCTGCGCAAGCAGCGACGCTTTTCCGGCGGTAAACTGAAAATTGACCGTCCCAGGCGCGAGCACGAAGTTATGAAACTGATCGAAAGGAAATGCAATTCCGCTGACGGCATCATTCAACGCCACGGGGACGCGCGAAGGATGCACCAGAAACGAAAGGCTGGCGGGTTTGTCTGGAATTACACAGAACGCGCCGCTGTGGCAGGCGTCGGAGCAGACAATCGCCAGATAGCTGCCCGCGTTGGTCAACTCTTTCGAGGAAAGAGGAATTGATTCGCCCAGGTTCACATCGGCCTTGCGCGCCACTCCCGGACCCGAGAGATAGAAAGTCGCCTTGCCGCTGCCGCTGGTCGAAATCACGGCGTCATTTCCGGCAGTAACGTCGGCAGGCACGCGAATGTCCTGCGCGAAACTTACCCCGGCGAGAGTGATGACGGCGCAGATGGAAAAAAATTGGCGCATTGGTCTAAGACCTGCCCAGGCTGTATTGATTGACGACCACATGGAAATTCTGCACTTTGCCGGTCATCGACTTCGGCAGCTCGACGGCAAAGGGCTCGGAAGACTGCGCCAACAGCGCTTTATCGACGTATCCATCTCCCACCCACACGACTTTGCCGTTGTTGTCGTAGAAACTCACAATGACATGCGGAATGTTCACCGTCTGCCCGCTCTGATTCAGCAAGTCACCATGCAGCACGGTCTTGCCTTGAGCATCGGTATCCAGCTTCTGATTCATCACTCCGATCACCGGATCGGCTGAAGCTGGAATCAGCGTGGCCTTCGCATCCATGCGAACGTTCTTCACGTTCTTCAGCGTCAGTTTGGGAAAATCGATGCGATAAGCCGACACCTGCTTGGGCAGCAGCACGTGCGCGATTTTGTCAAAACTGTTCTCGTCGTCAATGGGATTGCCCGCGCCATCCACGAGAACTGCGTTTACGTTCACGAATGCGGGAACGGTATCTTCATTGACTACTTCGCCCATTACAATCGCGCCTTCGGCGGAATCAATTGCGTTCATCGAAATGATGCGGACGTGCGGGGCGTCAACATTGCGCGATCCCCATTCCTCTTCGGTGCCGCCGCTCACCAGATCCCAGCGCAAATATGTTACCGGAACAATCTGTGCGGGGACGCTGGCGATCTGCACTTTCGGCCAAACCGCACGCCAAACGTCGCCTTCGCGAATCAGACGGAAGTCGCGCACGTCCTCAAGCGGGCCGACGGGAGTCGTCCAATGGAGGCGAACCCGCATCTGCGCTTCGTCAGTGGTGGCATGCAGAGGACGCGCATCGAAACCCTCAAGCGCCGAAAATGCCCGCAGGCTGCCATTCGACCCAGACCAGTCTTGAATGAATGAGGTCTCGGTCACCTCGCTGGTCTTGGAGACGGCGTCGTATGCGCGATCCCAGTTGCGGCGCTGCACATCGAGCAACAAGTTCGACATGGCCTGCTCGGGAGTGGCGGCCCTGGGCGTGAAGCCAGCAACCGCCGAGCCCTTTTCGATGCCGACATTCTCAACCGACCGGCCCACGCCAGCCAGAGCGAGGGCCATCAGCACGACCGTTACGGCGACCAGCGTGATGGGAATCACAAATTTCATTCCGATGCCTCAGGCAACAAAGTGACTTTCCACGGGATGCGTGCGCAACGGCACTCCGAGTTCAACTTCCCGGCGGCGCCTCGCGGGGAAAAATAATTCCAGAAGAATGGCAAAAAAACTTACACCGATGGGTAGCGTCCCCCACAGCAAGCCCTGCCATGGCTCAGGCATGGCGTCCGACTCGATGTTGTGAGCGGGCGGAACATCCTCTTTCGACCAGGCGGTGATGTCGCCATTGTTGAAAGTCTCGATCTTGCGCCATCCGACGAAGGTCAGCAGCGGCTCGTAATAAGAATCGTGCACGAAGATGTATTTCAACCCGTAGCGGTTGGCGTGCTCGAGCATGGCTCGAAGAGCACCCATGCCGGCAGAACCGTAGAACTTTGCGTTGGTAAGCTGCGCCGATCCGTATTGCGTCATTTCCGGCAGGAGACGAGCAGAGTTGTAATCTCCGTCGACGCTATTGGCTGTGGTGTTGATCGAAACCGCCGCCAGTTGACTGCCGAAACCGAGGGTCAGGTAACGGTAAGCGTCGTGGCCGTCGCGATTCAGAAAGGCTGCCACAGGATCGACGTTCGCTACGTTTCGGGCGCGATAAGGATTCACTGCCAGCCACGCCAGCGCGGCGCCGAAGGTTGCGATCGCCGCCAGAGCCAATCCCACTGCCGCTTTCATGCGGAAGCGGTCGAGCAAATCTTTGGCGAGGACGCCGACGATGGGCATAGCCATCAGAGTCGCCCAGAATGTAAATCGCTCGAAGGTCAAAATTTCGAAGGCGCGGCCGAGCAGCCAGCGCGGCAAGGGCGTGGTCCCGCCAAGGCCGAAAATCAAGGTGAGCCAGAAGCCGCACAGCAACGGCAGCAGGCGGCGCGAGGCTCCCTTAACCAGAATAAAGGGCAGGGCCAGAATCAGGGCGCCATACGGAATGACGAAATAATTTACGGCAGTAGTCGAATTCAGCAGGAAATTCGCGCGGCTGTCATGCGGAATCGGAATCTGGTGAATCGGATGCTGAATCAAAACCAGCCAATACGGCAGCAGCACCAGCGCGACACCCGCTCCCACCAGCACGCCGAATACAACGGCACGGGAAAACACGCCTGGAATCGAAGCCGAGACGCGCTCGTCCTTGGCATCGATGTATGCGAGCCAAAGCACCGGGCCGGCAAAAAGCACGACGCCGAAGATTAGAGTCACGTGGTGCGCGGCGGCGGCGGCCAGACTTATGGCGATTCCCTTGACCAGCGCCGCTGCGGAAGACTCCGTCATCCAGTCGTAAAAATAAGGCAGCGCATTCAGATAAAGCGCAGCGGAAGCAATCGTGGCTAACTGCCCTGCCTGATAGGCCAGGAAGGCCAGCGCTCCCAGGAAAACACTGCCCAGTGCCGCATAGCTGGCGGCGCGCTGGTCCGACCAAATCCGGGCGAAACGAAAGACTCCGACCGGCAGGAGCATGATGGCGATCAGTTGCACCAACATATAGCCCATCTTCAGGCCGACAACATCAGAAAGCAGCGCGATCCATTGATGCGTCAGGGGCGGATACGTGGTCTGCGAAAAGCCTCCAAACCACTTCTCATTCCACGGATTAAACCAGTGGTGGGCATAGTGGGAGGCGAAGAACATGTGGAAGTTGGTGTCGAATGAGCCCGAAGGCAGCTGCATCAACAGCAAAGGTCCATGGACCGCCAAAGCCACCAACACGATGGCTAGGAGAGGAATCGGAGGCGAGTATGGTCGGCCAGAAGTCACGATTAAGCGCTCCATATGTATCCCTAGCGGATATCTCCAGCGGCTACGTTTGATTCCGAACCAGGCTCAGGGGTTTACACCATTCTTCTCCTGAACCCCTTGCGAAGGCTCCGTGGCATATCGTACTGAAAAGCAGCCCTATAGCCGTCAACTGCATCTGATTGAGACCGCAATAAAGTACATGCTGCGGGAGGTACGCCAAAGACTTGTTAGAACGCGTGGTGACTCTGTGAAAAGCCGATTTCCGCTCGCGACCTTTTGCATCGTCTTTGCTTGCTGTTATGCCCTGGGCCAGACCTATGAGGTGAACCCTCCGCCCAGCAACTCACAATCGAAGGCGCCCGCCGCCAGCGCTCCTCAAACTGCACAGGACAAGGGTGGATCGAACCTGGGCTGGGGATCGAGCATCGAGGTGTCCCGTCAGGCACGAGCGGCCGAAGATGCACTCAAGAAAGGCGACTACACCGCCGCGATCTCGTTCGCGGAGCGTGCCGCCAAATCTGCGCCTCAGAATGCGGATCTGTGGCTGCTGCTCGGCTATTGCGCCCGTATGGGCAATCGTTATCAGGCGTCGGTAGACGCCTACGACCATGCTTTGCGCCTTAAGCCCGGGTCGGTGAATGGTATGGCCGGACTAGCGCAAACTTATGCCAAGATGGGCCGCACCAATGAAGCTGAGCAGCTGCTGCAAAAGGTTGTGGACGCGAATCCAAAAGACTTCAACAGCCTGCAGCTCGCGGGCGAACTACTTCTTAATTCCAATCCGACCAGGGCTCTCGAACTGTTGCAGCGGGCCGATGGACTTCACCCTTCCGCTCATTCCGATTTGCTGATCGCGCATGCCTATGAGCATTTGAATCAGCCCGAAGAATCGGCGAAGTATCTGGAGCGTGCCAAAAGCCTTGCGCCGAAGGATCCGGAAGTGCTGCGCGCTGTCGCTGGACAATATCGCGAACAAGGCAAGTACGACGAGGCGATCGCCGCTTTGCAAACGATCCCTGGGAAAAATATCGACGTGCAGGCAGAGTTAGCCTACACCTACGGGATGGCGGGAAAGGCGCAGGAGTCCGCGAACCTGTATAGCAAGCTCGCGAAGAACGCGAAGGGAAATGTCGGCCTGAACCTCAGCGCCGCGCAGGCCTGGGTCGGCCTCGGCCAACCCGATGCCGCGCATCCGTTCCTTGAGGAAGCGAAGAAAATCGACAGCAACAACTACCGGCTGCACGCCATTCTGGGCTCGATCGCCGAGGGCGAGGATCGCTTCGCCGACGCCACCGGGGAATACAACGTTGCGCTGAAGAATCTGCCGCAACCTCCGCCGGAGGGACCGCTTTATCCCGTCGAACTGCGGTTGAACTTATACGAACTGGCTCTGCGGCAGGAAGACGACGCCAAGGCCAAACAGCAACTGGAGGCGGCGTCCGCCGCGATCGGCCAGGCGAATGTGCCTGCCGGCTCGCGGCCGGAGATGCTCCGGTTGCGCGCCGCCATCGAAGCTGGATCGGGCAATACCGATGCGGCCAACAAAGACCTTCAGGAAGCATTGGCGCTGGCTCCGAACAATATCAACTCACTTCTAAACTACGGAAGCTTGCAGTGGAAGATCGGACAGAAAGAAGCGGCGCAAGCGACATTTGAAAAAGCGCTGACCATGGATCCAAAGAATCGCACCGCGCTTTCTTCGTTGGGATATCTGGCTCGCGATCGCGGCGACGCGCAGGCTGCCGAAGGCTACTTCACGCACGCGGTGAGTGCGCATCCTAAAGATTTCGAGCCTTATCTTGCGCTCGGCGATTTATACGCGTCGCAGCGAAACTTTAAGTCAGCGGAAACCAACTATGAAAATTCGTTTCAGCGCATGCCCACCAATCCGATGATTGTGGCTGGAGGCGCGAACGCCGCGCTCGAATCGCACAATCAGGATTTGGCCAAGCGCTGGCTCGATCGCGCCACCGGGCATATGAATGACAGCCCGCAGGTCAACCGCGAGCGCGAGCGTTATCTGACGCTGAAGGGCGATTACGCGGAATCGGCCAAGCTCGGCTATGCGGTGCTGGAGAAACTTCCTCACGACCGCGAAGGCGTCGACTATCTCGCCTATGACCTTTACTATCTGGGCCGGTATGACGAGGCGATGGCTTTGGTAACGAAGTTCGATCCCATTCTCCCCACTGATCGGGATCTTCCGCTGGTCGCGGGCAATATTCACGCACACAACGGACAGGCTCGCGAAGCCGTCGCCGACTTTACTCGCGCGCTGGAGCGTGCTCCGCAAATGGCCGCCGGCTATGTGAATCGTGGATTTGTGTTGAACGATCTTCATCAGGCCAACAAGTCGGTTGCAGACTTTGCCACGGCGCTCAAGATTCAGCCGGATTTTGGCGAAGCGCACCTGGGCCTGGCTTTTGCCGACCTGCAACTCCATCGCCCGAAGGCAGCTCTGATGCAACTGGATATCGCGCAGAAGACTTTGGGCAAATCTCATCCGTGGCACCTGGCGCGGGCGGAAGGCTTCCGGCAGGAGCAGGACTTCACCCACGCCGAAGCTGAGTATCGCGTCGCGCTTCAGGAAACACCGAACGACCTCACGACACAAGTAGCCTATGCCGATGTTTTATATCGGCTGCGCCGCTATCCGCAGGCCATTGCAGCGCTCGATGTGGCCCAGAAACTGTCGCCGGAAGATCCGACAGTTTATGCGTTAAAAGCACAGGTGCACGCCAAAGAAGGCGCGCGCGACGAGGCCATGCACGACATCCAGATGGCCGAGCAATACGGCAGGGATAAGGTCGAAATTCTGATGGCCACTGGCGGCGCGCTGTTGGCGATGAACGACCGCGAAGCCGCTATGCAGCGCTTCGCTCTTGCCCTCGACATTCCGAACGGCGACCGCATCGGAGTACGGCTGGCGGTCGCGCAGGTTTTTATGCGGGAGGGTCATTACGACGATGCCCGGCGGCAGATCGCGCTGGGATTTTCCGAGGCGCGAGCCGACGCGTCGAACGTGACGCCTGACGACATAACCGAAGCCGCGGGAATTTTTCTCGCCCTCCACGACTTCGAGCTGGCGGAAACCTACTACGGCAAGGCGCAACTGGCCGGAGGCAATCCCCGCACCATTCAAATCGGTCTGGCCAACACCTATCTCGCCGAGGGAGAAACGCGCAAAGCGGACGTAGCTCTCACGACTTTGGGACCGGCACGCGACTTCCAGGACGATTACGACTATATGATGGCCGCGGCCAATCTTTACCGTCAGCGTCAGGACACCGTGCACGCGCTCTCCGCGTTCGCGCAAGCCAGCAGCGTGGCGGCACAGGAAGATCAGGACATCGCGACCACTGCGCAGTTTGAATCGGCCAGCGTGGAAGGCCGCCAGATCACGCAAAATCTGAGCCTCGCTCCAGAAGTTTCATTCTCGCCGGACCTTGAGGACATCAACGTATATACGCTGGACGCGAGGATTCTCAAGGTCACAAATCCGGCATTACTTCCACCGCCGCGTCATTCCTTCGAGAGCCGGGCAGAGTCGCACTATCGGGTTCATCTGGGCAGGTGGCCGGCGATCACCGGCTTCGTGGGCGAGAGCATGACCACGGGCCGGTTCCTGTTCCCCAGCGTGAACATCATTCAGGATCGAAACACGTATGACACGATTCTGAACGGCGGCATCACGCCGGTTCTGCACTTCGGATCCAACTCGATCGCATTCAACGGCGGGCTTCAGTTCACGCTACGGCGAGACACGACCTCGCCGATTTACATGAATCAGAATTTGTTCCGGCAATTTCTGTACATCTCCACCAGTTCATTCTTCAACTGGGTTTCGATCAATGCGAGCGCGATTCACGAGAGCGGTCCGTTCACCGATCAAACCCTAAACTCGCGGGATGCGGCGGGCTCGGTCGAGTTTACCGTTGGCCGGCCCTGGGGGCACAACTCGCTCATCACCGGATACTCCGTGCGCGACCTTCTCTTCCATCCCACGGTGCAGGAATATTTCAACACGTCCAGCTATGCCGGGTTCCAGCACAAGTTCGGCACGCGAATCACGGCGGCGGTGTTAGCCGAAGACTTGCGCTCGTGGCGGGTGCAAGGAACAAACTACGCGATTGCGCAAGCCTTCCTTCCCGGAGCGAGATTTGAGTTCCGTGCCAACTCACGCTGGAACGTGCAGGGATCGTTCCTGCTTTCGCGGGGTTTGGGATATCACGAGTACGACAACGCTCAGAGCCAGTTTCTGGTTTCCTACACGCGCCAACTACGAAGCGCTGTCAGGGATCTCGGGGAAGGTCCGGCGCCGGTGTCTCATCCGTTCCGCATTTCGTTCGGATTGCAGCAGCAGACTTTTTACAGTTTTGCCGGCGGCGGTAAAACAACGCTTCTGCCGGTGGTGCACTTTAATCTGTTTTGATTTTGCACAACTTGAGTGAGTGATCCTGGGTTCAAAGAACTAAATGAATGAAACGCTAAAAGCGGTGGTGGCTGCTCCCCCTGTAATGGCTACAAAGGAGATTGCGCCGCCGGGTGCCCCGAAAAAGACGCTAAAGTCCCAGCTTTTGGGCGGCAGCCTTACGCTGCTCGCCGGTTCCGGGCTTGTTGGCGTGACTAATCTCGTCTACAACGTCGTGACCGCCCGACTGCTCGGTCCGACCGGCTTTGCGCACGCCACCGCGGTTTACACGATCCTGATGCTGTTGTCTTGTATCACGCTCTCGTTCCAGGTAGTCTGCGCCAAATATGTCGCCAAGAGTGCCACGCTCGCGGAGAAAGATGCGGTCTTTACCACGCTCCACCAGCGTTCGTGGATCGCTGGAGTTCTCATTGGCCTGCTTCTATTTCTGCTGCGCGGGCCGCTGACGGCTTACCTGAATCTGCCCGACCCAGCCTTAATGTCGATGCTTGCGCTGGGGACGGCTTGCTATATCCCGCTGGGCGTTCGCCGCGGATACATTCAGGGTATTCATGCCTTCGGCCCTCTGGCCATCAATTTCATGCTCGAAGGTCTGGTTCGATTAGCTGGAGTATATGTGCTCATCGAACTCGGTCTTGGCGTGAAGGGCGCAGTCTTAGCCAGCGTGCTGGCTGTGATCGTAGCCTATTTCGTGGCGCTTCCCAGCCCCGGCATTAGCTGGAGCGCGGCTCGCGGGGTGGTAGTTTCGTTCCGCGAAGGGCTGCAGGCGATCGTCTTCTTCTCCGGGCAAACCATCATCAACAACTTCGATATCGTTCTGGTCAAGCACTTCTTTCCGCCCGCCGAAGCCGGATTCTACGCCGCCGTGGCGCTGGTCGGAAGGCTTGTGAACATGTGCGCGTGGTCGGTCGTCAACACGATGTTCCCGGTTTCCGCCGGCGCGGGCAACGAGGAACAGGAAGGCAGCCCGGTACTGTTTACATCGTTGCTGCTGGTGTTGCTGATTTTGTCGACGCTGATTTTTGGGCTGTGGCTGGTGCCGAGCTTCCTGTGGAAGACGCTCTTCGGCGCTCAATTCAGCGTCGGCAGTTACGGCGCGCTCGCCCCACTGCTGATTCTTTATGCCGTCACGACGGGCGTGTACTCGCTGAGTTCGGTGATCATCACCTATGAAATGTCGCGCAAGATCGCAAATACGAGCTGGGTACAACTCGCGTTCAGCGGCGCGCTGGCCCTCGGCGTTTACTTGTTCCATGACAGCTTGCACCAGGTAATCATGGTGCAACTGCTGTTGATGATCGTGCTACTTTGCCTTCTGATTGTGCCGCTGCTGCGCAGTCAGATGACGCCACGAGTGTTAAGCACTTACAGGGCCCTGCGGCTTCGCCGCATGCTGACTGAGGAAGAAGTGATCTCCGAATTTCTGCGGAGCGAGTTTCATCATCCTGAGTTCGAAGAATACCGCAAAGAATTCAACTATTTAGTCAGGCATCCGGATCTCAACAGTTCACGCGAAAACGCGGTGCGGCAGGCACTTTTGTTTCTGCGACGGGGTGCGATGTGGCGCGAACTCCCTACCGACACACAGTGGTACGAGTTCGAGCTGCGCCCCGAAGACCTCAGCCGGATACGATTTTTTCCCCGCGCACAGTGGCGGCGAGTTGCGCAAGGCAGCTTTTACCTGACCGACGTGGTCGAGCGACTGCGCTTGAAACTTGGGTCATCCGCGACCGAGAAGGATGAATTTTTCGACAAGCTGCGCCTGCTGAGCAGTACGGTCAACGAAAGCTTCATAAATCCGACCGTTATCTTTATTGGAGTGGACGGCGCCGGACCTCTGACCATTCTCGACGGCAATCATCGCATGGCGGCGGTCATGCTTGCCGGATCCCCGCCGGCGCTGGGAAAATTGCGCTTCATTTGCGGGTTGTCGCCCGAAATGACGCGCTGCTGCTGGTATGCGACCAACGTGAATACGCTGCTGCGCTACTTCAAGAATCTTGTCCGCTACGTTTCGTATGACCCGGAATCGGACATCGACCGCTATCAAGAGCGCAGGCTCTAGGGCCGCTGATCCCGCGCAAGCTCTGAAATTCAAGCTCTCATCTCACTGCGGCGGATTGTTCGCGGGCGGGCTGGGAGGCGTGCT
>Ga0210410_10001445_pt1 | contig 22351 bp, 32 predicted proteins | sample IncBWC4MmetaG_FD_161058 | JGI IMG/M metagenome (GOLD analysis project Ga0210410, IMG submission 161058) | Forest soil microbial communities from Barre Woods Harvard Forest LTER site, Petersham, Massachusetts, United States - Inc-BW-C-4-M | ecosystem: Environmental > Terrestrial > Soil >... | reverse complement strand
ATCTTCTGGGCACCGTGGGCGAAAAATACAATCCCCAGCACCAATCGAAGACCAGTTGTGGCAGCGTCGTTGTCCGTCGCTATCAGTTTGCGAAGCATAATGTCCTTTCGTACAAGCTAAACTGCTCAAGTCGGCCAAACAGCAGATAGGATGAATTATCCTTATATGAGGATTCTTTTTGTCGAGCTAAACTGGAGGTTTTGAGATCACGCCGATTTTAGCCCTGCAGATATTCGACCAATGCCCGTGTCGTAGGATCGCTCGACCGGTTTTCTCCCGGACAGCGGAAGGACCTTGGGGAAAATGTGTTGTGACGCGCCGCCTGAAGGCAAATGTCGTAATCTAGAGGTTGTGTCCGTATCCCAAAGAGCATGGGCTGCGTATAGATACATATGGACAATCCACGCGACACGGATCCCCATGGTCCGTTCGAGGCGCGCTACTTGGCGTTCCTTGAAACGATCACCAACCTCCGCCCCAGCCTGCACCGCTATTGTTCTTCGCGGGAGCAATTCTCTCGGAGAAGCTAAGCTGAACGTTTTGCGCTTCCACGAACTTGAATAGGCGTTCGCGGTATCCGCTCACGTCGCCATTGACTTCGGTCAGTGATTGGGAGTTCTTTGCCTTCGGTCTGACTGATGTCAAAAACGTAGACGGCCCGGAATCCGTAGAGCGTCCGCTGACCTTCCGTTGTTGCGTCTCCACTCGGCTCGTCGGTGGCTACATCCTTCGTGCTTCGTTTTCCGACCATGGGGGCGAGAATGAAAATGCCTTTTTCTCCCCGTTTAACGAAGCGGCCAAGCGAGTTCCATGTCCGAAGTCCGGCCACGTTCGTAGCATCGGGCTTCTGACGTGCGATGAGCATGATGTTGCCGAAGCTGTAGGTGTGAAACTTCGCCATTGCTCCGAGGTATGCGGTGAGGACTTCACTGTGACCGGACTCCAGCGCTGCGACGAGGAAATCCACGGCCTCTTTGGTTCGTGTGTTGACTTCTTCTAATTTCATGTTTTTTTCCTTTCTGCCGTTTCCGGCTTGTTTCTTTCTTCACTTGAGCGGCAGCGGGGAAGAAACAAGGCGGAACGGTGAAAGGGACAGAACGGAGGCCGAAGGAGGGTGGCAGGGCGTGAGTGAAAGCGCGGTGAGTGCCAAACGCGGTTGGTTTATAGTTTGGCGCGAAACCGGCGCAGCCCGAAACGCGCCCGTCCGAGCCGCGGCCAAGCGGCGACGACCCGAGGAGCACGCAGTGGAGGAAAGACGCGGAGCCTCCGCTGCACTTGCCTTCGCATTCTTCTGTAAACTGTTGTTTCTCTGTGGGATATAGCTGTGGACGAAATATCCTAGAACTGGGATAATTGAATGACGCGATCAACGAGGGTACCTGGCGAAAAGCCGCTGTTTTGGATTGGGTCAGCAAAGAGCGACTTGCTGGAGTTTCCTGAAGTGGTGAAGGACGAAATGGGCGTTGCTTTAAGCGTCGCGCAGTTTGGTGGAAAGCATCCCAAGGCGAAGCCGTGGAAGGGAGAAGGCCCTGGGGTTTTGGAGATCGTGGAGGATCACAGAGGCGACACTTACCGGGCGGTGTACACGGTGAAGTTCGAGAACGCAGCGTACGTGTTGCATGTGTTGCAAAAGAAATCACCGAAAGGCATAAAGACGGCGCAGACAGATGTGGAATTGGTTTCTCGGAGACTGAAGATCGCAAGCGAGGATTACGAGGCGCGATATGGCACACGGAAGAAATAGCGAAGTTGTCGTTCAAAGTTCAGGGAACGTGTTTGCCGACCTTTGCCTACGCGATGCCGGCGAGAAGCAAACACGAGTCCGGCTGGCGGTGGCCATCAATCAGATCATTGAGGCGCGTCATGTATCGCAGAGCGCGGCGGCACGTTTGCTCGACATCAATCAGCCGAAGATTTCAGCCTTGGTAAATTATCGGTTGGAGGGGTTTTCTGTGGAGCGCCTGATGCATTTTCTTAATGCTCTTGACCGTGACGTAGAGATCGTGATCAGAAAGAAGCCTCGGTCGAAGAGATCGGCGAGAATTGTGGTAACGGAAGCTCAACTTTCCAGTGTGGTCTGACGGGCCTCCAGATTGGATCTGGAGCAGCGCTGCCTGAGCTAGCTTCTTCATGGGGCGGGTGCTGCGTGTTCAGAGGGGGCTTGGAGTCGGAGCTTGGGACCAGGAAGGGCAGTGCGTTTCCAAACCGGAGATGTTGAAGACCGGTGTTCGTCCTCAGAGAACAGAGTTGGTGCAGCCGGAGCCATAAACACACGTGAGCGCCAGCCGTACAAAGAAAGCATGGAGAGGCACCGATGCTTGTTTTCGACGTGGAACTCGGCTCGAAGGACCTGCAGGGGTTGAGTAGCACCGCTGCCATTGTGGGATTCTTTGCCAAGCTGGGGTACGACACGTCATCGCGCGCAAAGGTCCATCTGCAAGGGCCGGCGAATATGAGGCTTCACTGCCGCACTTCGCACTGGGGTACACTCCGCTGGAATGGTCACCTGCTCCGCCTGCGGGGCTGTATCTTCCGAAAACGTCCGCTTCTGTTCTTCATGCGGGCGCGCCGTTTCCATTCTCGACACCCCGACTGTAGAGCCGGATAGAAATGACACGGGAGGGATAACCATGTTGTTATGATTTACTAGATTGTGAGTCACTATATCCGGACTTCAACCCGCATTGTTTCGTTTATCCTTTGCCTCATCCCTGCCGTCACTCGCGCGGGCTCGGCACGCCCTGTCAGTGCACCTCCCGCTGTCACGACGGCGCCAGTCATCGTCATCGGATTCGTCGGTGGATTTGTCAGGCACGATGACATGGTCCATAGTGCGGTCCAAGTTGGTGCGCATCTGCGCCAGGACTACCCATCGGGCGTATATGTGGAGGTTATTGAGAATCATCACAGGGAAAAAGCCCACGCGGAAATCGTTCGATTTGTGGACACCGACCGCGACGGTACACTATCAGTCGAAGAAAAGCGGAACGCCCGCATCATCCTCTACGGACATAGCTGGGGGGCTTCGGAAACTGTTATGCTAGCGCGAGAACTCGAAAGAGAAGGTATTCCGGTGTTGCTCACCGTTCAGGTGGACAGTGTCCCCAAGCCCGGCGAGAATGATAAGGTCATTCCCGCCAATGTAGCTGAAGCCGCAAATTTCTATCAGTTGAATGGCTTTCTGCACGGCGAACCCCAGATCCGCGCTGCCGATCCCACACGCACGCACATCATCGGAAATTTTCGCTTCGAGTACAAAGGGAATGCGATCGAATGCAGGCAGTACCCCTGGTACGACCGTGTCTTCATGAAGGCTCACACCCAAATTGAGTGTGATCCCAAGGTTTGGGCTCAAGTGGAATCCCTGATCCATTCGAGATTACCCCTGCAGCACCAACGCCAATGATGAATGCGTAGCGTATCGTCTGCTGTGAGATTGTCCGCTGTGAAAGAGAAGCGGAGCATCAGAAAAAAAGGGAAGCCTTACTGCAAGCTGGCCCGGGCTGGAATGCGCTTGTCATTCGTGGAGGACGGTGTGACCGCGGCTTCTCTCGGCTGAAGCGAGAGCAGGTACTGGAACAGCGCCAGATCTCTTTCCACGTCACGGGCCGAAGTCTTGCGGGCCGTGGCGGGCCGCAATTCCTGGCGAAGTCGCGCCTCCAAAAGTCGCGCGGCCAATTCGGACGAGTCGGAAACGCTCAGGATGTTGGCTCGCGAAATGCCTACTTGAGCCAAATTATCGCCTACGTGCAACTGCAGGACAGGCTGCCCGGAAGTATCGATTCCCGGCGTAGCGTTCGCTTGCAAACGCTCCCAGACCTTTACTTCCTCGGTTTTTCCTTCGTTCTTTCCTTCGTTCAAGGGATCAATCGAAGGGGTTAGGCTCAGTTCGTCCATTCGACTCTGGAAGGAAAGACGCTGATCGCGGGTCATGGGTGCATCCAACTGGCGGCGCGAATCCATAATAAGGGCGTTTCGTGCCGGATCGAAGCGTCGATGGCCAAAATACTCGACCAGCAAGCCTCCACCGATGTAGGGATGCAATGCGACTAGGGGCAGCATGTATTTCTTCGCTGCCATGACGGATTCCAGTACTCCGTGGATGGGCTTGCTGCGCCGGACCGTGCCCGGGACCTGCGGCATCAGGAAATCCGAACTCTGTAACTCAGGATGGTGGTGGCTGTATTTCACAAGCATTTTCGCGATCTGCTTGGGAGTAGTGACGCCGAGATCGCCAATTACGCTGCGATGCAGCGCGTGCGGGTAATAAAAATCGATCACCTCGCGCACAAAATCGGCGCAGTTTCTCTTCACGAAGTTATAGCGCTCGCGGTTGGGCTGGCTGTTGAACTTGCTGGCCAGCAGCGCATCTTGCTTCGGGCTGGTCTCGATCTCGAATCCATAAATTGTCCGGTCATAAGATGACCCGATCATTTGATACCAGTTCCCCTCGGGCGTTCCGCCGTCGGGGCGATCGGGGGCAAGCGATTCCAGGTAGTCACGACGGTATTGATCTCTGAGGAATGCGACCAGTTTTGCGTCAGCGAACAGCGGGATGGCTTCCGACCGGTCAACCGCATACAAGTAGGGGATAAGAGGGATGGCAATCCAGTCGTGGCCCGCGATACCGTCGTACCGGCTCAGGACTACGCCGGATTCGCCCTCGGCACACAGACGCAGGGCTACCGGGGACTCAGCACAAACGTTGCTCAGATACACGGCCGCGTGGCCAGTTCCGGCAAAAGCGCCGTCGTAACTATACGGCTCTTCCAGAAGTAGCGTCGCTCCGGCGTGCGCATGCGGAATGCTGCCGAGGCAAAAGAGCAGAATGGAGCATAGCCTCTCAAGACTCCAGGAGCCTCTGCTACGCGCCGCACACGATTTTGAGAAAGACTGCATTGACATTCGATGACCAGAAGCCCAGTAGGGCTGCCTGACCCCCAAGAAGGGATAGAGCATTGCCTTGGCCAAAGCCCATAAGTCCTACTTACAAGGAGGCTTGGTGGCCGTTGTCAAATCTCATGGTAGGAAGATTCTTTCGGCTTCGTGCAGGGAAATACCAGATTACTTTCGAAGTCGGCCCATGAAGTCGCTGAGTCGATTCAGAAGTGAGTTTCAGCCTACGCTACATCCACCTGAAGAGTAATGGAACCGTGCTTCAGCTTAACGTGTGCGCGAAACACTTTATAGAGCATTTCATTAGTTTCCGGTTGCGTATTCTGCGTATCAGTCGCGGCCTTTTCGACGCAGATGATCTCATGGCACTCAGAGCACTTGCCGAAGCGATGGCTGGCGCGATCCATTTCGTCTTTTGGTCCAAGCCAACCCAGGTCGGTCAATTCTGGTTTTTTCATGCCTTCAGTTTCCCACAGGCCGGATAGCTTTGCCAGCCCCATGGATTTCAAAACTGCACCACTACCGACTCCGACAGATGGGCGGCGCACTTGCGACGTGCGACTGAGGTTTGCGCTGCCCATTCTAATAGGTCGGCGTCACTGGTAACTTCCTGTGCCACGTACTGGCAGGACCGTGCTTGGTTTGGACAGAGAGCTTGGGCGTTAGGGGTGGGCTAGGAAACGCACGGTCATACGCTCTTCGACCACGATAGTTGCTTGATGAACGTCGAGCCCAATATACTTTTCACTGTTCATAAGGGTGCTCCTTTTTGTAGGCGATGCTGCTTGCGCTCATAACCTACTCCAATAGGGGGCCCTATCATAACGCGATTTCGACACTCATCAAGGCAATCGCTGACAGTGTGACATTCTGGGACCAGAAACCCACAAGAGCCTATGAATGCTTGTCCCTCACTTATTTGGATCTGGCTGATGCCCAACGACCATCCTCCAACGGATTGGACCCTGATTCGGCTGATGTTGGTGGTGATTCTGCGGCGGTAGAGGTTTGTCTTTAATGCAAGTGTCCTCTTTCCGGCAATTCGCATCCGTATATGCCAGAGTAGGGGGTCGTTTGTCCTGGCTCAAGTATCTGGTCATGCCCACCTTTACAACATCACCCTTCATGGCAGCGAGCATCCCGACCAACCACCACTCCTGCAAGTCGACAAACTCACAGTGGGTCTCAAGATTCAATCCTGGTACATCGCAAGATTACGCTGAACGAACTTCTCGTCGACCATCCTGTGGTGCACCTGGGGGTCGATGGTGAAGGCAAGAGTAATGTTCCCCAATCTCCGCCAAGCAAGAGCAGCAGCCACACTAGTGTTTTCGATTTAGCGGTCGGGCACGTCAATCTAACCGACGGAGAGATCGATTACAACGACAAGAAAACTTCGCTGGTCGCCGACGTCTACGATCTTGGCACGGAAATCCGCTTCGATCCTATGGCGAGGCGTTATAGCAGTAGGATTTGGTACGACAACGGCCATCTGCGCTATGCTGGATACTCTACCGTTCCCCACAGCCTGACCGCGAAATTCAGTGCAACGCCCGCTGGTGTATCGCTCGAATCGGCCGAGATCAAGGTTGGCTCTTCGGCTATCTCTCTGTACGCGGATATGACGGACTACAGCAGGCCAACGCTCGAAGGGGACTACGATATTCGGATTCACACCCAAGATTTTGGCGCGATGTCGCGGGCTCTGACTCCAACTGGAGATGTATCGCTATCAGGCAAGATCCGTTACCACGGAACAAGTGACCACTCGCTGTTACGCAACTTGTCGATTGATGGCCATATCGCTAGCGAAGCACTTGAAGCTGCGTCTTCCGAAGGCCGCCTCGAGCTTTGCCGGCTCCAGGGACGATATGAGCTCACAAATGGTACGTTGCATGCGCACAACATCGGCGCTGACCTGCTTGGAGGCCAATCAACGCCGATGTCAATATCGAGCTTCTAGATACCACGGCAGTGTCTCGAATTCGAACCTCCTTAAAGGGCATCTCGCTGCAGGCTGCGGAACAAGCCATTCGCAGGCCGGAACTCAAACCTGTGGCTCTGTTGGGCAGGCTCGACGGTACTGCCGACGTGTCCTGGATGGGCAGCGTCCGCAACATGAGCGCCCATTCCGACTTGAGTCTGCGGGCTGCTGCAATCAGTGGGACGAATCGCTCCTCGTCCATCGGGGTTCCCGTCGATGGATCCATTCACGTGACTTACGACGGCCCGCGAGATATCATCACCTTCCGCCAGACCACCCTCCACATTCCTTCGACAACGCTCGCGGTAGAGGGCGAGGTCAGCAACCACTCGAACCTGCAGATTCAGGCGAGTGCTGACGACCTGCATCAGCTTGCGACATTGGCTTCGGCTTTCCAGTCTGGTCAATCCGTAGCGATGGCGATCTCGGGTGCGGCTGCGCTAAAAGCGGTAATGCAAGGCTCCATGCAGGCACCTCGCGTCGCCGGGCAATTGACCGCACAGAATCTCCAAGTACAAGGCAGTCAGTGGAGCAGTGCGAAAATCATGGTCCAGGCCAGCCCCTCACAGATCGCGCTACAGAACGGATCCCTAAGGCGCCCTGGAATGAAGTGACTGCCCTTTCAGAAAATCGCGCTGCCTTTCGTCTTCGATGGCGAAGGCAATGAAAACCACTTTATTGTCGGCCACGGTTATCCTCTCGGAAATCCTATCTCGTCTTATCTTTTGCGGTGAATTTCACGTGTACCGGCACTCTGACCGGCTTCTTTGCTATGAAATCCACAGGTGTACCATCCCTCTTCCTGAACTCGACCTCGGTTTCTTTCTTAGCAGTTTTGTGCGCATCAAACTCCACCCTGTGTTTTGCCATTTAGCTCTCCTTGTCCATTGGGAATGAGTCTGGCCGAAACAGCCAGTCAGAACTCGGGTAAATTGTCCAAGTTGTCGACTGCCTTACCATTATCGACAGTCTTGATGTACTCGGTCCCATTGACCTTGATGATGTAAACAGGTTGTCCCTTATTCCAATTGTCGTTACTGCCCTTGAATATTGTGACGAACGTCGTGCCATTCTTGATCGAGCTAACAATATCAGCCCGGGCGTACTGAGACCCAGCACCAATGGTTTCGCCATTGTCCGGATGCACCAGGACACGATCGATATGTGTGTGTGCACTATTGAAGCGCACCGCAGAAATTCCGTAGTCCGCCCATTTAGGCATTCAGGCTTCCCCTTGACACGTGATTGAGCACCTACAGTCTACAGAGCAAACCGACGGCGCTTTCGTCGTCTGGTTGGCAAAGCGCCAACAAGACCGGCAGCTACCGAAACTCTAAATGCACTAGGTATTCTTAGCGACGGCGGCGGTGTGTCGGAAACTCTCCCGAGTTTCCTTCAGCCTTTTTGGGCGGGCCAAGTGCTTGATTCTGAAGTACTTTGGCAAGCTCTGATATTGTTTGGTCGCCGATCTCAAGTAGCTTGTCACAACACAGCTCGCCGATTGTCACACCTGGCTCGAGGCTGTAGTTACCGTGGTAGTGGCTCTTGATGATGTCTACGGCTCCCAAGATTGGTTTGAGTTCATTACGCAAGAGGGAAATGCCCTTGAAGCCCTGATCAGCTGTTCCTATTTCATTTAAGACTTGGACTGTATCGTCTACGCTGCGCGCGGCTTTGTACTTCATGTCTGTCTTCGTGCGCAGCTCAATCGTGAGTCTGCCGTTTCCAAGGTTTGCCTTTACCAAACCATCGATGGCTCGGAAACGGGCAGCGCTGACCTTAGGATCGGGCATAAGCCCAAGGCCGAAGCGCAGAAATTCCAAGACCGTTGTCTTCCCAGCTCCGCGACCTCCAATGAGGCAGTTCAAGCCATCGGCGAATTCCAAGTGCACGCCGGACAGAAAACCACCCGTAACGTTGAGGTTTAGCACCCTATGGTGGGCGGTCAGTTTTTGCTTCTGTCCACTCGTTGTTGTCGCTGGTCTCTTTTCTTGAGTCATTTCAAGTAGGCCATTGGTTGGTCGCACCATAATGAAACAGTTTAATTCGCGCCGTGCTCTCTCCACTTACGGACTTTAGTTAAGCAGCCAAGATGGAATCTGTCGGTTCTTCCTGGAGATCGCAATCATGAACATGTCAGGAATCTTATCGCTTTTCAAAGGAGAAGTGAGTGGCTGTGTTACCCAAAATCCCGACCTGATAGGAACGAACGCGGATTGGAGATATTGTTGGCCACAACTGGCGCACTGGAAGTCACGTTCTCCTGGATTCGGGAAAGTTCCGACCGCTGGAATGTCAGCCGCTGCAAAGCTCCGAACGTGCAATTATTGATCTGCCCATTCCCAAGTTTTGCCGCCATCGTACGATAGGATAGGCCTGCCCGTCTTGACGTCATGCGATCTCAGGATTGGTGGCGAAGCATCGGTCTCCTTGCAGGTAAATGAGTCCTGATTTCGGGTGCATCTCCACCGAACCCAAGAGTGATCGGGTTGTTCAGTTCTACCTAGAAATGTAATTTTGACGCTGTGCTCCGGACCTCCATCGCAGCTGATTTTAGAGATCGCGTATCCTGTTGGCTTCTCCATGCCGTGCGCAGTTTTTTCATCCAGCGGGTACGACGTGCAATCCTTGCTCTCGCCCACGAACCAATTGGACTCAGCTGTGATCACGCTGTCTTGCCGATGCTGCATCCAACCGGCCGAGTCAATCCCGGTGTATGCCCAATAGCCAATTGCACCCACGATGCCCAACAAGAATAGGCAGCCGTACCCGGCTGCTGTATCGCTAGTCTTCTTGCTCGTATTATCATCGGTCATAAACAGGATGAGCCTACTCAAGAAGTTCTTTTAGCTGGGCGCTGTTGATCTCCTCGGCCTTTGCGTTGACGAATGTCAGTCGGCCACCTATTTTACAACTCAATCCTTCGACACTCGTCGCTCGGAATCCTGACTTGTCGTGATCGAGGGTCTGACACACTCGGTTCATCACGGCTTCGATGTCGGGATCCACCACTATCAAGTTTGCCTCTCGGTTGCCCTTCCTGATCAGGTCGTTGAAATGTTCATCCGCCACGCCGAAGGAGTAGCCAATGATGAAAATCGTCTTGGCCTTTTTGATTATCTGCCCGCAGTGGTACCAACGATCTAGGTATTCAGTGCAGATGACCGGCTTCATAGCGAGGGGCGGAACGATGGCCGGCAACGATACTTCCGGAGGATCCTTCGTCCAGTCAACCTTCAATTGATCAATGAATGCGGCCATCCGTTCCAATGTGGTCGCGTCTCTAGCTTGAATATCGTTGGCTACGTACTCGCGTGTACGGAAACGAATGAAAGCCTTGCATTCCCCATGAAAATAACCGTTTCTCGGCCGCGTCCTGTCGTCAAAGAAGTCGGTGTAGTTGAAGGTGACGATGTTGTCGCCGCTCACGCGACTGTCCGATAAGGTCTTGTAGAAAGACAAATCACGCTTGTTGCGGGCGGCATCTTCCCTGTGTCGAATGTATGCCCAAAGGAGCCACGCCAGGTAGAAGTATTTCCTCTGATCAGGGATATGTTTTGTGAAATATCCGGTGAAAAGATCAGCCATTAGCTCTTCGAAATTCGACAATAACGCGATCACTTCTGCGAACACTGCTCGGTCCTCGGGAGTCAGATCAGGGATCTCGGCAAGGACCTGAGTGAAGACAGCTTTGATCGCCTCCCGAGCTTTAGGCCGAAAAGAGATGTGATTGGGATCGAGAAGAGTGTCCGTGACGCCGGAGTCGGCCTGACCAGCCAACTTCGAAAGCTCAGTCATCATGGCCTCGTTCAGTTCGTTCTCGGACGCGATCACTGACAATTTCTTCATCAACGTCTTAACGGTGTTCACTCTTGCGTTGCCTGCGTCGCGATGCTTGTCGAGAACCTTGAGAATCTTTGGGAGCAAATGTGGGTGTGAGCCGAGCAACTTCTGTCCTAGGTTTTCAGCCTGATCTCCGCCATAGGTTTGAAGATCGAGAGGCAGCGGTTTGGCGTGGTTGCGGATCGCCTTGTTGATGGCTTTGCCTGGCCCACGAGTGAAATCACTTAGATCCTTGAAAAGAGTGTTCAGAAGCGGAAGCCCGAGCACTCGATCAACGCCCGCACCAAGGACAAATATCACATCTCCTCGGGACAAGAGTTGAGCTTGGGCCTTTAACGTAGAATCAGCCTTCAAGCCTGTTTCACTTTCGGCCAGATGTCAGCAATTGTCTCGCAAGCGGCATCAATATCTCTTTTCAATTGCTTGTTCAATTTTTTTCCGTTGAATTGCCGTTGGCGGGACACGTCCAAGTAGATTACATCGGCGGGCCTCACTCCCAATTCCTCGCCACTGGCGGCCTCGTGCATGACCTTCAAGATGATGTTTACGACCTCTTCCTTCGGTTCCTTGGCATTGAAATCCAGTTTGATGAGTTTCTTAGTTCCATTCTCATCCACATACAGGTCTGGAGCGGTAGTGACGTGAACTTCGCCATGAATGTATCGGGGGCGCGGGTTTTCCAGCACCCGGAACTGATTATTCTGGAAATGCTTCATGTATGTTTTGATTGCGCGGATGTTGTCTTCAATCCTGCTAGGGTCTTTGTATGGGTTTTCGGCAGCCTTCTTCTTAAGTGCCTCTACAGCATCAAGCAAAACCGTAACATCGTTGTTATGCGAGTGGTACTTCTGGATGGTGGAGCGCGCTTCACTGTAGCGAACGATCTGCGGTTTTCGATGCCCGTCTTTGGTGAATGGAAACTTGTGGTCTCGGAGAAGTCGTCGTTGCCTGAACGACGTGGCATTCATAAACTGAGCCAGTCCCGCCACCGAAATTTTGATTGGCATCGTAGTTTCCTCTCTCACTCAAAGAGTCGTCGAATTCAGAAATCGGGTCAGCTGCCGCACTCGGGTAGGCTCAACAGGTTGTCAGGACGATAGCCGTCTGCTGTCGTTTTAAGGTACTTTCGGCCGTTGTGCGTCGCGACTATAACCTCGGCTTCTCTGCTGTTGACCAGAGTGTAGAAGGAACTTGTATAGTTTTCGATCGCGCGAATAGCTTCATCTTCCGAGAGTTTCCATTTGCCCTCATCACTTCCGATGTATGCAATTCTCTCGTGCGGATCAAAGTGAGAACCCCGCTTGTGAATGCACGTAACTCGATATCGCGCCATTGTCGTCTCCTAGGTACCTGAATTTGCTAAAGCCACTTCGCCACTCCCCCATGGTGCGAGCACGTTCCTCTTCGGCTTTGGCTGAAGCTGTAGCTGCCATCCCGACACTGAGCCTTGGCTCCTTTCGGGGCGGCTGAACAGTTTTCCGGTCTTCTGACAGTTTCACGTTTTGAATTTGTGTATGTGCCGTTATTCGTGCGGGTCGGCTTCGACTTGGCATTGTCCGTGGTTGAATGTTGGTTCGCTGGAGCGTTGGATGGGGTTTGCGGTGTCGCCAACAGCGAGAGGAGCGCGAAGAGTAGGGCGAGTACGGAAATCGTGCGGCGCGAGGGGCGAGGAACTTGCATAGTCTTCTCCCTGAGACACGGAAGTAAACTTGCTCCCCCTCTGAAACAAGTTCAATAAGAGATGATACGGAGTATTCCAGACGTGGCAATAGCAAATAGGTGCCAGATTGACCACACCTTCTCGTAAGAGAATCAGTGGTACGTTACCGGTCCTACGTCGACAATCGAACGGAGATTCCCGGATCGAGCACCAGGAGTGGCAGACCCACTGCTAGCCCGTTTCGCGATGCATGCTAAAAGCCGCGAGAACGACGAGACTGCGAATTCGACCTAAACGCCCCTTATTTGTCACCAGGCTATCTGCTTTATCCGAACCGGGCACACCATTGGCACACTGCAAATCAGAAACATGCCGATTTGTCGTTGGTCGGGGAACCAGCCGACTGATGGGCCGTCAGTCATCCATTCTGGTTGATCCCTTTTCTCCGTTACACCACCAGTGCGTTGCTTGGATATTGTCTGGATGGTCGTCTCTCCAAGCTCCTCCCATGCCTTTGGGATCCTTATGATCCGGCACGATGTCGCTGTAGTCAGTGAACTCTTCATGGCAGATGGGACATATCCGATCCTGCTCGACAATTTTGCGGTTCAGCAGTTTCCGCATCTCTGCCGGTGAACGGAGACTCCCGATATCCTCTCGGGTGATGAGGGTCGTCGACGCGCTGCACTCCCAGCCTTATCAACCTGGGTTTCGGAATGAGTTCTCGACCGCAGCAGGAGTGTGATTTGTGTACGGGACAGTATTCATTGCGACGAAGCCTCATGGCTTTCCTCCTGACAGGGCTGGGTGAGATTTCCAGTCGGTTGGCGGGATCTAAGGGTGGAAAGGCGTCAACGCTATCCGGGCTGCTACAATTCCCGCCCGAGGGAAACCATGTTGAACTTGGCTAAGGCAGTCCGGCAGTTAAAGAAGGAACGAGCGCAAACGCAGACGAAACTGGGACAACTGGACGCGGCCCTGAAGGTACTGGGAAGCTTGGGCGGATCAAGTGGAAGGTCTGGACGCGCTCAGATGCCGGGCAAGAAACGGAGAACCATGTCAGCGGCAGCGCGCAAACGAATTGGAGATGCCCAGCGCGCTCGTTGGGCGAAATGGAAAGCGGCTAGGCGAAGCAAATAACGAAAGACGACCGTGCGGAACGACCACCGGCGCCCACACCTCCCGAAGCGAGTCAAACGCAGCTTACTGAACCTAGCCGGCGCACCGCGTCGTTCCGAGTGCTCGCAATGGCAGACCTTTAACGATCCGATTGGAAAAGGTCCGGCTGCCCAGCGGTGTCTTCAGATTCCCGAAAGTTGCTCAAACCGATCCCGACGAGGCGATAGCGTTGCTGTGGGCTCAAGTCCACTCGTTCTCGCAACTTCAACGCGATGTCGGTCAATTCTTCGCGGGAGGAAGGAGGAGAGTCCGGCGTATGGCTGCGAGTGAGAATCTTGAACTCGCTTGTCTTCAGTTTGAGGACCACCGTCCGAGCAATCCGTGATTCTTTGCGCGAAGCTGACCACAGCTTCTCTGCAAGGCGTTGGATCATTGGATCGGTTTCCGTCAACAGAACATCGCGCTCAAAAGTGTCTTCGACGGATATGGATCGCGTTGGCCGGTCGGGGACTACTCTACTATCATCTACCCCTCGGGCGAGTCCGTGCAGGCGTAGACCGTATTGACCAAATTGCTCTTGGAGGGTGGGCACATCCAGCCCTCGCAAATCTCCAACTGTCTTGATTCCAAGTTTCGCAAGCCTCTCTCCCGTAACTTTGCCCACCCCTGGCAGCCGTCCTACGGGCAGCGGTAGCAGAAACGTATCTACGTCGTCGGGCTGGATGACAAAGAGTCCGTCCGGTTTGCGCCAGTCAGACGCGATCTTGGCCAAGAACTTGTTCGGCGCCACTCCGGCAGAAGCAGTCAGATCCAATTCCTGCCGGATTTGCTGACGGATCGTGCGTGCCACAAGAGTCGCTGTCGGCAGGCCCGTCTTGTTCTCGCTGACGTCGAGATACGCTTCATCAAGCGACAGCGGCTCGATCAGGTCGGTATGGCGTTTGAAGATCTCCCGGACGCTGTGCGAGACCGCCCGGTAGCGAGTAAAATCCGGCGCGACGAAGACCGCAGCCGGGCACAAGCGTTCCGCTCGCACCACCGGCATGGCCGAGCGCACGCCGAAGGCTCTGGCCTCGTACGAAGCGGCGCAGACGACAGAACGGTTGCCCTTCCAAGCGACGATCACAGGTTTGCCGCGCAACTGCGGATCATCCCGCTGCTCGACCGAAGCATAGAACGCGTCCATGTCGACGTGGATGATTTTCCGCCCCATCATCTGGAAACAATACTATTGCCAGGCTGGCCGCGATTGGTGCGCGGCCAGTCGATACGCCAACGCCCGGTCGATGTGGGGGCCCAGAACAACCGCTTGGGCGGTGTGCCTCGGGCACAGTGGTAGAGCGCGGCTGCACGCTGGTAGAAGCCTCGCGTGTGCCAGGAATCAGGAAACTTGAAATGCTGAAAGTCGAGATGGTGGCAGTATTCGTGGCAAAGCGTGCTGAAAAATGTTCCGAAAGAAGTGATTTCCTTTTTCACCGCGGTACGCATCCACACCCGGATGGCCATAGTGGAAGGATCATAGTCCCCGAAAAGTTCACTGGACCAGTTCTCGCGAATGCGGAGAGGACGTGAGGCGAGGACGCGGACACCACATGGAGACACATGGTGAAACCGCGACAGAGAGTACAGGAACTGCTGGCAGGCAAGGCGAACTTCCTGAGCCTTGCCGGTTTTCATTCCAGCTTCGATGAATTGCGTGGGAGTGAGCAATTCCGCATGTGGCGGCAGAGCGAGCGTGGTGATCCGGTCACTTTCGTTAAAGAGAGCGAGTTTTTCTTTCCGTGGTGGCGAATCGGTGAGCACGGTATGGAGATTTGATCATTCAAAGGTCAGTCGAGTTTCCTGTGATTCCATATTTTACGAGCAGGAACTTGCGTAGCGTCGATGGCAGGCAAGGCGCCAGTTCCTGCCACGTGAGGACCTTGCATCGGGTGCGAAAGGTTGTGGATCGTATGCATTGCATGACCCGATACCACTGTTCCAGTAAATCCGGCCGACGTGCGTCGAGTAACACGCAGAAATGGAGATTGAGAGCATAGGCCGCGAGCACATTCCTCAAAAGTTGATAGGAGGAGAAGTGCTTGCCCTGCCGTGGCAATTTGCGGCACTCAAATACTTGTTTGAGATCGCGATACTGTTGGACGAGTCCGGCGTCCTGGGCCTGGAAGTTTCCTTCGGTCAGTTTTGCCTCGAATAGCACGTCGCCGAGCTTCATATCCACTTCGGTTCTCTCCACCATGCCCGTGACCAATGGGATGCGCGGCATAAACCCGAATTGCGGAACCGTTCCGAGATCTGTTCCCAACGCCAAACTGACTTCGCGGCGTTTGGTCACTCCTGGATAGCAGAAGATGTTCATCAGCAACGCGTCCGAGCTCATGGAAGAATCGAGTTCGCGCCAAACCAAATCCGCTTTGGGCAGGGAGTGATTTCCCTGACTGTGGACTTTTTGCAGCCGACGTCGCCACTCCGGCCGTTTGAGAATTGCGCGGTAGCTCGCAGAAATGAAATTCCCATGATCTTGGCCGCATTCCGAAGGTGGATAGACCACAACCGGCCTTTCTCCATAGCTCAATACATGCGGCAAACGCTTCATGGTTGCGTAGGCCGCGTTCCGTGCGCTTAGTTCCTGCCGCAGCATTCCCGCCGTTCTGATCAACCCATCCGACATCGCAATGTCCCTGATTCTTGTGGTGCCCGGATGTCCGGAACGCTATTCCTGGTGGTTCCTTGACAACCGATCTTCTAGCAGTAAGAATCATACTCTTATAGGCGAACAAAAGGCGAATATAACGCCGCGTTCTGCCAGGGGGCACGTTTTGAGTTCCGCAGCAACCGTTCTTCGAGCACAAATCGAATCTACCCTCGCGAAACGCATACCTGGCGCCCTCACGGTTCGGCCAGCGATTGAGCCCGAGGCCATCTCAATCGGCATCCCGGCACTGGACCGAAGATCTGTGGGCATCCCGCGGGGCTGTCTCAGTGAAATCTGTGGACCGGCTTCCTCCGGTCGAACGACTCTGCTCCTTTCTTTGATGAGAGAAGTCACCGAACAAGGCGAATGCTGCGCCTTGATTGATGCCAGCAATGCATTCGATCCGCTGTCCGCCTCGGCCAATGGTGTGAATCTCGCCAGATTGTTCTGTGCAAGGTGTGCGGCGCCACATCCGAAACTTTCCCCTGTGGACAAATCGCTGAAAGCCACTGACATGATACTCAGCGCGGGAGGATTCGGACTGGTTGTCCTTGACTTGGGAGACATTGAACCCCGCCTGGCGAAGAAGATACCTCTGTCTTATTGGTATCGCTTTAGACGCGCCGTGGAATTAACCGCCGCCACCTTCATTGTGCTTGAGCAGCAGCCGTCTGCGAAGTCCTGCGCGTCACTCGTCATAACTTTGCAGAGGAACAGTTCGGAGTGGGTTCCCACCCGTGGTCAGCCGCAAAATCCGAAATTGCTGACTGGCGCCAATTTCGCAGCCGATGTGACTCGCTCCCGCATCGCCGCCTCTCAAGGCAAACCTCCCCAGACGGCCACAGAGTTTCGCGTCGCCACCTCTTGGGCTGGCTGAAGGGAGCGGCATCCATGCTATTTGCGAGCGTTTTCATCCCCGACTTTCCCCTTCAGGCGCTGTTCGCCAGGAAGCCAGAACTGCGAACAGAAGCGGTTGCCCTCATTGACGGTAAGCCTCCACTCCTGAAGGTCATGGCTGTGAATGAAAAGGCCCGCAAGACCGGTGTTGAGGTCGGCCTCATGAAAGCGCAAGCAGAAATGGCCGGAGCCAACGTGATTTTGAGGTCGCCCGAATTCGAGCAATTGGCCCATCGATCCCTGGTCGCTTGTGCACAAAACTTTTCTCCGCGAGTGCAGGACAAGGCTGCCGATCTGGTCGTGGTCGATATCGAGGGGCTCCGGAGTCTCTTTGGCTCACCCGAACAGATCGCCACTAGAATTCGCGCCTCGTTGCTTCAGGAGCGCCTCCGCGTCAATGTTGGTGTGGCGTCGAATCCCGATAGCGCAACGATTGCAGCGCGCGGCTTTCACGCCGTGGTCATCGTTACGGAAGCGAAACAGATTGGCTCTTTGCCCCTTACGCTGCTGGGCCCCAGTTCTGAATTGCTTGAAACCATGACTTTGTGGGGCATAACCACGCTGGGAGAACTGGCTGCGTTGGATGCCCGGGCGCTGTCGCAGAGGGTGGGTCAGGAGGGAGTCCTTCTCCAGAAACTTGCCCGCGGACAACAAGTGAATCCTTTCATTGCGGATGACAAGGAACTGGAATTTGCAGAACGGACGGATCTTGAATACTCCATCGAGCTGCTGGATCCGTTGTCATTCGTGATTTCGTCTTTGCTTGAGCGGATATGCGCGGATCTCGAAGAGCATTCTCTCGCTACCAATGAACTCGATTACGAACTTGCTCTAGACCCTCCGCGAGTGGCCGGCGTGGAACTCGGAGATCAACAACTCTTTCACCGCCGCACCATAAAAATGCCCAACCCCACCACGGATAGGAAGCTTCTATTACGCCTTCTTCAACTGGATCTGCAATCTCATCCACCCACGGCGCCGGTGATGAGCGTCTCGCTCCGAGTTCACGCGGTCCGGCCACGTTACGTGCAACAAGGCTTGTTCGCTCCCCAGACACCGGATCCAGACAAGCTGGAATTGACCACTGCCCGCCTTTCCAATCTCCTCGGGGAAAACGAAGTGGGTTCGCCCGAACTACTGGATTCACATCGCCCACGAGCTTTCGTGATGGCCAAATTCGAACCGGCGAAGGTTTCCGACTCCAAATCGCCCTCGCGTGTGCGGTCACCAAAAATAGCTTTGCGTCTGTTCGAGCCTGCCAAGAGAGCCAGTATCCGTATCCGTTCGGATGCTCCCCTCCAGCTGTCATTCGACGGTAAACACGGCGACGTCATCAAGCATTCTCCCCCGTGGCTCACCAGCGGCGAGTGGTGGACTGAGGCGGATTGGAGCCGCAAAGAGTGGGACGTGCAACTTCAATTTGCAGACGGTGCCATTGCCGACTACCGCATTTCTATTGATCTGCAAACGAACCAGGGCTTTGTCGAGGGGAGCTATGACTGATGTATGTCGAGTTGCATGCCCGGTCTGCATTCAGTTTTCTAGAGGGAGCTGCGCTCCCGGAGCAACTCGCACAGCGGTGTGCTGAAATTCAAATGCCCGCCCTCGGTCTCCTTGACCGCGATGGCATTTACGGGTCGGCGAGGATGCACGTCGCCGCGGAGGATGCGGGGATCAAGGCGCACGTCGGCGCCGAAGTCACCCTGGCCAACTCCTTATTAAAGGGGGTTGCACGAGATGTCCGTTATCCACTACTTGCCGCAAACCAAGTCGGCTATCGGAATCTCTGCCGCTTAATCACGCGATACAAGACGCGCGAGAAGAACAAAGGCGAAGGATTCAGCATTCCAGAAGAGATCCGGGAACATTCCAACGGTCTCGTTTGTCTCACCGGAGGGGATGAAGGACCGCTCGCCGCGGCGCTACAGCGTGGCGGAATCGAAGAGGCGCAATCGGAAATTGAAAAGCTCGTCAGCATCTTTGGGCAGGAGAATGTCTACGTCGAGCTGCAAAGACATTTTGAACGTGAGGAGGAATATCGAAACCGCGCTGCCCTCGACATCGCCAGCAGACTCAGGCTCCCGATACTGGCGACCAATGGCGTCTGTTACGCCAAACGCGAACAGCGTGCGATCGCGGATGTTTTCACCTGTTTGCGCAATAAGCGCCGTCTCGATACTGCTGGCAAGCTGCTCTGCCGCAATTCAGAGAGGTACCTGCGCAGTCCTTCCGAGATGGAACAGCTCTTTTACGATCTGCCTGACGCAATCCAGAATACGAAAGAGCTATCGAATCGTCTTGCATTCACGCTTGAGAAGTTAGGTTACGAATTTCCCAAATACCCCGTCGCGGATGGGGATACGATGGCGGCCCTCCTTCGGCGCGAAACCATGGCTGGCGCGAGGGACCGATATGGCGACCTAACGCCAAAAATCCTAGCGCAGCTTGAACACGAACTAGCGGTGATTGAAAAGCTGGATCTGGCTGGCTACTTCCTCATCGTGTGGGACATTGTTCGCTTCTGTAATCGGCAGAAGATCTTTGCACAAGGCCGGGGCTCAGCGGCAAACAGCGCCGTCTGTTACAGCCTGGGGATTACAGCGGTTGACTCGATCGGGATGAAACTGCTCTTCGAGCGGTTCTTGAGCGAAGAGCGCGGCGAGTGGCCGGATATTGATGTCGACCTGCCGAGGGAGATGACCGTGAACGCGTCATCCAGTACGTCTACGAGCGATACAGCCCACGCGGCGCGGCAATGACCGCGAATGTAATCACCTACCGGCACAAATCAGCCTCGCGTGAGATGGGAAAGGTTCTCGGGATTTCCCAGGAAATGGTTGATCGCCTGAGCACGGTGTTCTCGAACTTCGAATGGAAAGACCCTAGCGACACTCTTGAAAAGTCGTTCCGGGACGCCGGACTCGACATCTCTCATCCGTTGATCGGCAAGTATGTGCACCTGGTCTGGAACGTGATGGATCTACCCAGGCATTCTTGGCCAGCACAGCGGCGGCATGGTGGTCTGCCAGGGGCAATTGGATTCGGTAGTTCCGCTGGAACCAGCCTCAATGCCCGGCCGGGTCGTTTGCCAATGGGACAAAGATGACTGTGCGGCGCTGGGATTAATCAAGATAGATCTGCTGGGTCTCGGAATGCTCGCGGCGATGAAGAATACTCTGGAGCTGATTCCCGCCCATTACAACGAAACTGTAGATATCGCCCATCTCCCGCAAGATGACCCAGTTGTCTATTCGGCGTTACAGCGCGCCGATGCCATTGGCATCTTTCAGCTTGAGAGTCGAGCCCAGCTCTCCTTTCTTCCCCGGCTCTTCCCCAGAGCCTTCTACGACATTGTGATCAGCACGGGTTCGATCCGTCCTGGCCCGATCCAGGGCGACATGATCAGTCCGCTGATCAAGCGCAGACAAGGGCTTGAACCCGTTTCTTATCCTCATCCCATTCTCGAAGATGCGCTCGAGCGCACTTACGGTGTGATTCTCTTTCAAGAGCAGGCACTGCGGGTGCTCATGCTCGTTGCCGGCTTTACTGCCGCGGAAGCCGAGCAGGCCAGACGCGCGATGACTCATAAGCGCTCGCGGGAATTGATGGAGCCGATTCTCAAGCGAGCGCGGGAAGGCATGTGCCGGAACAAGATCGACCCCGAGGCGCAAGAGAAGATCGTCCACTGCATCGAGAGTTTCTTAGGTTATGCCTTTCCAGAATCTCATGCGTTCAGCTTTGGGCTTATCGCCTACGCTAGTGCCTATCTGAAATGCCACTACCTGGCGGCGTTCACAGCCGGGCTCCTGAACGCGCAACCAATGGGGTTTTATTCCCCGAGCGTCCTTATCAAGGACGCGCAGAAACACGGGTTGAAAGTAAAGCCGATCGACATCCTGCGCTCCGACTGGGAGTGCACACTCGAACAACACCCGGAGGGCATTATTCTGCGGATCGGCTTCAGGTATGTGCGCGGTTTGCGAGAGGCGGCAGCCCAAGCGATCGTTGCTGCGCGGCACATCGTTTCGTTCGAGCACATCTCCGACCTGACGCGAAGAGTGCCCGAATTGCGAAAGGATGAATTGCAAAATCTCGCAGCTTGCGGGGCGTTGAATCCCCTCGACCGCAAAAGCCAGCTTCACCGGAGGGATGCTCTGTGGCAAGTCGCAAAATTCGGCCGTCCCGTCGGGCCACTGTTGCGAGAGATCCCAGATTACGATCCCACGTCAGTTCTTTTGCGCATGAGCGATGTCGAACGGCTTATCACAGATCACCACATTTCCGGCTTTACCATCGGCCCACATGCAATGGCATACCGGCGAGACGATTTGAACCGAATGAATCTCTCCACGCTTCGCCAAGTCAAGAACTGCGTTGCTGGAGGGCATGTGCAAACTGCTGGCGAGGTAACTGTGAAGCAGAGGCCGGGCACAGCAAAAGGAATTGTCTTTTTGACTTTGCACGATGAGACGGGTTTCTGCGACGTGGTACTGAAGCCGGCTATTTATGAGGAACATCGGATGATCGTGAAGAACAGCAAGTTCCTGCGCGTACATGGCAAACTGCAAAAAGTGGAAAATGCGAAGGAGCGGGGCGCCTACGTCATCTCTATCAATGCGACGCAAGTATTTCCGCTCGAGTTTTCCAGGATTGAGACCCGATCGCGTGATTTCCATTAGCCTGGCGATTCGCGAATCCGCAAGGCCGCAACCAGACCGATGACCTCTGCTAAACTGAAGCTCCGATGTGCGGACGCTATCGGCTCACGTCGAAAGAGCGCTACCTGCGAGACCACTTCGGTCTCGATGAAGACCCGCCCTGGGAACCGCACTGGAATATCGCTCCAACTCAACAGATCGCGACCCTCCGCCAACACCCCACGGAGCCGACCCGCATCTTCGGCTTAATGCGTTGGGGTCTGATTCCGTATTGGGCGAAAGATCAATCTTTCGGCTCGAGAACCATCAATGCGATGTCAGAAACCGCAGCGGAAAAGCCAGCTTTCCGTGACGCCATCAAACGGCGCCGCTGCCTCATTCCTGCGGACGGGTTTTACGAATGGAAGAAAATCGGACCCAGAGAAAAACAGCCTTACAACTTTGGCCTCGCCACCGGCTCGGTATTTGCTTTTGCGGGATTGTGGGACCGATGGCGAGATCCGAAGAACAATGTCATCGAGAGCTGCACCATCCTTACGACTCGGCCGAACTCCCTTGTGGCCGACGTTCACGATCGTATGCCGACAATCCTGAGGGTG
>Ga0210410_10001444_pt1 | contig 22353 bp, 13 predicted proteins | sample IncBWC4MmetaG_FD_161058 | JGI IMG/M metagenome (GOLD analysis project Ga0210410, IMG submission 161058) | Forest soil microbial communities from Barre Woods Harvard Forest LTER site, Petersham, Massachusetts, United States - Inc-BW-C-4-M | ecosystem: Environmental > Terrestrial > Soil >... | reverse complement strand
CATGTGGTTGGTATTACAGTTCATCTGACTTTCGCTCGCCGGGCCTTCGAACTGGCCGATTGGTACCGTGCCCGCGGAGCGAAAGTAATCCTCGGAGGGCTGCACGTGCTGTCGTGCCCCGACGAATGCGCGCCACACGGCGACGCCCTCGCTCTCGGTGACGGCGTCCAACTCTGGCCGAGAATTCTTGGTGACGTGGAAGCTGGCAACCTGCAACCGCGCTACGTCGCCACATATGAGAACGACTACTGCGACGATCCCTCGCCCCGGCGTTCAATTCTTCCCCGCCGCAGTTTTCTGACCACGACCAGCCTCATCGCCACTCGTGGGTGCCACAACCGCTGCGGCTTCTGCTACCTCGCTACTGACGGCCTGCGCATGCCATATCGCATGCGCCATCCGCAGCAAGTCGTCGACGAGTTCAAGACCGACGATCAGCCCTATGCGGTCTTCGTCGACAACAATCTGGGATCGCGCCGTGATTACCTGCATCAACTTTGCGCTGCGCTACGCCCGCTCAACAAGATCTGGAGCGCAGCCGTCACCATTGACGTCACGGACGATCCCAGCCTGATCCGCAACATGGCGCTCGCCGGGTGTACTGGAGTTTTCATCGGCTTCGAGTCGCTCTCCGACGAAAACCTCGCCGACTCGCACAAGAAAACGCCGAAGACCTCCGACTATGCACGTCGCGTGCGCATCCTGCACGACTACGGTATTCAGGTAAACGGATCGTTCGTCCTTGGTTTTGATCACGACCGGAAAGATTCGTTTGCCCGCACTGCGGAATGGATTGAAGAGAACCGGCTGGAGTGCGCGACCTTCCACATCCTCACGCCGTATCCCGCGACGCCTCTGTTCCGGCAGATGGAAGCGCAAGGCCGCATCCTGCATCGCGATTGGACGCTCTATGACACCGGACACGCTGTCTTTCAACCGAAGCACATGAGCCCTGAAGAACTCGAGCAGGGATATGCCTGGATCTACCAGCGCCTGTTCTCGCACGCCTCGATCTGGCGGCGGCGGCCGCAACAACTTCAAGCGATTCCGCTGTATCTTGCAATGTCCTATCTCTACAAGCGCTCCAACCGTTTCTGGCATCTGCTCATCAAGCACGACCTGGTCAACCCAGTCTGGAAACCGCTAGTGGAGATGACGCGCCTCCGCCACATTCACTACCGGCGACGACTGGCTCAACAGAAGATGGAGATCGGTGCACCGGGCCAAGTTGTGTCCGCAGGAGTGTGACGCAGGCGGGTGGCGCAGGCTTCTGATCTTGCGGCCATTACCAGCATAGTGGGTGCGCTGTTCCTCGCGTTTTTGGCGAAGAGCCTGCCTTGAGCGGAGCCAAAGGGGCGGGAGTGGGAAATGCGAAAATCATGGCTGTGGAGCCGCCAAGGTCTCCCCGTTGCCATCTGTGTCGAGAGCCTTACGCTGGAAACTTTTTTGGAATGCTCCATAGGCTGCTGTTTGATCTTACTGAGGACATTTATGAGACGGGCCCCAGCCAATCTTACGCCGCCGGTTCCTCACTCCGGATCAACGGCGCCTCGCTCCGTTTCGCGGACGCCCCACGATCCCGCAACCGCAACATCGGCTGTTCAATCAGGTAATACGACAAGCTCGCCATGCCGACCGCGAAGAGGACGAAATACCAGGGCCGTCGGTTCGCGTCGAACACGAAAATTTGCTGCCAGAGATACAAGCTGTAACTGATTTGCCCCAGCCATACAACTGGGCCAAGGTTCAGCAGACGCGGTGCTTTCTGCACCACACGCAACAAAATCCCTGCAATGGAAACGTAAGTCAACGGCCACAAAAGAAACAGAAGCAGGAGAGTGCGGATTCTCGATGTGCCAAAAAAAACCGGGGTAAATAAGATCGGAGCAAGCATCGCCCATCCAAGCCATGTCTTAATGCGTGGGAGCCGTGGTGCGAGGATTGCCGTCAAACATCCGATCGCCAGACTGTCGGCAACGGCAAAGAAATGGTGATCGAAATGGCGTACGTGCAGGGCGTAGCAGATGACCTGATATACCGGCGCGAACGCAACTACCGTAAGCAGAATTGCGATACGATGCTTGTGCCATTTTCTGAGTACGCCCGGCCACACCAGATAGAACTGTTCTTCAACGCTGAGCGACCACAAGTGCCCGAGGAAGAGCGGTTTCGTCGGATCAAAGTCTGCCAGATAAAGTGCGGCTGCGGCTGCGTGATACCAGGTCAAATCGTGCCGGCGAATAATCATCATCGGAAGCATGAAGGCGGTCGCGGCCGGTAGGATTCGATAGGCTCGCCGGACATAAAACTTCCTCAAACTGATTGCCCCTGTTTTCGCGCGCTCCTGCAGCAGAAGGCTCGTAATCAGGTATCCCGAAATGATGAAGAAAATACGTACGCCCAGAATCGCGTACGAAAGCGCGGCCGGTGACCCGTTGCGAATCGTTAGCCAGTGCCCAACCACAACCAGGAAAATGGAAATCGCTCGAAGGCCATCGAGGGAGGGGATTCGCTTCACGCTCCGCATCATAGCATTCGTCTGAACGCCTCTCCGACAATCCGGCAATCAGATTTTTCCTGGAATTCACACATGCATAATCAGTGGATTCTTACGCCCTGCGCTTTGATCAAAAGCGCTCCGTAGTGGCTGATTTTGAATTTCTTTGCGAACTTCGCGGCTTTTCTTCGCGTCCTTTGCGGTAAGGTCTTTGACTTGCGCCACGGACTCGAGCCTCTAACCGCCGAGTGCGCAGAGAAGGGCCGCAGAGTGCGCGGAGAAACTCAAAATGAGCCACTACCAAGCGCTCACCAACGACCCGAGTGCGCCACTCTTCCGTGATATAATCGAGATGTCTTCAAGCGGACATAACATCCTGTAGAACCAAGCATTTACACCGCTTTGGCCCTAGGTCAAGAATCCAGCGCGAAGCGCAAGGTTCAAGCCAGGAGCTAAAGGCGAAAAGCTAAGAGCTGAACCCATGGCAGACGATCAAAACCCCGAACTTCCCCTGACTCCTCCTCCCGGCGGCGATGGCCCCGGCGCGTTGAACATTCACCCCGTCAACATTGAGGAGGAGATGAAGCGCTCCTATCTCGACTACTCCATGTCGGTGATCATCGGACGCGCTCTGCCCGATGTCCGCGACGGCCTGAAACCCGTCCACCGCCGCATTTTATACACGATGCAGCAGATGGGGTTGCAGCCGAATAAGGCTACGCGCAAGTGCGCGCGCATCGTCGGCGACGTGATGGGCAAATACCATCCGCATGGAAATCTTGCGGTGTATGACGCTTTAGTCCGCCTCGCGCAGACTTGGTCGCTGCGCTATCCGCTAATTTTTGGTCAGGGAAATTTTGGATCGGTCGATGGCGATCCGCCCGCCGCCGATCGTTACACTGAAGCCAAGCTCGCTCCCGTTTCCACCGCGCTTCTAGAGGATCTCGACAAAGACACCGTCGACTTCCGCCCCAACTACGACGGCAGCGAAGTCGAGCCCGACGTTCTGCCCGCGCGCATTCCGAATCTTCTGATCAACGGCTCCGACGGAATCGCCGTCGGCATGGCCACAAAAATTCCGCCGCACAATCTCACCGAAATCGTCGACGCCACCATCACTCTGGTCAACAATCCCAACGCGCAGCTCGCCGAGATTCTGAAATTTGTGCAGGGCCCCGACTTCCCCACCGCCGGCATCATCCACGGCCGCGCCGGAATTTTCGAGGCCTACCGTACCGGCCGCGGCCGCTTCATGATGCGCGCCAAAGCCGCCATTGAAACTTTCAGTAAAGACCGCGAAGCCATCATCATTACTGAAATTCCTTATCAGGTGAACAAAGCCCGCCTGGTCGAGCGCATCGCACAACTGGTCAACGACAAAGATATCGAAGACATCTCCGACATTCGCGACGAAAGCGACCGCGACGGCATGCGCATCGTCGTCGAACTCAAGCGCGGCGCTCAACCGCAAATTGTGCTGAATCAGCTCTTCAAGCACACGCAAATGCAGGAAAGTTTTTCTATGATCCTGCTGGCGGTGGTCAACGGACAGCCCCGCGAAATGGGCCTGATCCAGACCATCAAATATTTCATCGAGCATCGCGTCGACGTCGTCCGCCGCCGCACCGCGTATCTGCTGCAAAAAGCGAAAGACCGCGAGCACATTCTCGAAGGCTACTTAACAGCCCTCGATCATCTCGACAACGTCATCGCCATCATTCGCGGCAGCGCCAACCGCGCTGACGCCCGCGAGAATTTAGTTCTCTACTTCGGCGGCAAGAAGATCGACATCAACACCACCGGCCGCGCGCCCAAGCTCGATACCGAGAAGCCCTTCACCTCGCGCCAGGCCGACGCCATCCTCGAACTGCAACTGCATCGCCTGACGAAACTTTCGATCGACGAAATCTCGAAGGAACTCGCCGAAGTCCGCGACAGCATCGCCGAATACGAATCCATCCTCGGCTCGGAAGCGAAGCTGCGCCGAGTCATCATCAAAGAGCTCGAAGAAGTGAAGAAGCTCTACGGTGACGACCGCCGCACCCGCATCGAAGACGAAGCCGCCGAGATCGTTCTCGAAGATCTCATCACCGATGAGCAAGTCGCCGTCACCGTCAGCCACTCCGGCTACATGAAGCGCACGCCCATCTCCACATACCGCATGCAGCGCCGCGGAGGCACGGGCCGCACCGGCATGAAGACGCGCGACGAGGATTTCGTCGAGCATCTCTTCCTCGCATCGACCCACGCCTACATTCTCATCTTCACCAACAAGGGCCGCGTCTACTGGCTCAAGGTCTATGAAATTCCCGACGTCAGCGCCGCCGGCAAGGGCAAGCACATCGGCAACCTGATCGGATTGCAACCTGGCGAAACCGTTAAGACCATGCTCGCCGTTCGCAACCTCGAAGAAGAAAACAAGTTTATCTTCTTCGCCACCCGCAACGGCTCGGTCAAAAAATCCGAGCTGCGCGAGTTCATGCACGTGCGCTCGAACGGCATCAACGCCATCAACATTGACGACGGAGACGAATTGGTTTCAGTCCGCATCACCGACGGCCACCAGATCATCTTCCTCGCTTCGCATGAAGGCATGGCGGTGCGCTTCGAAGAAAGCCACGTGCGCCCTATGGGCCGCGCCGCATACGGAGTCCGCGGCATCAATCTCGACAAGGACGATTACCTGGTCGGCATGGCCACCACCCCCAAGCCCGACGCTCCGGTCATAAAAGAGAAGCCGGCCGAAGGCGAGCCCGAAGCGATCGACGTCGCCGTAAAAGGCAGCCTGATTCTCTCCGTCACCGAAAACGGATTCGGCAAGCGCACCCACGCCGACGAATACCGCCTCACCAACCGCGGCGGCAAAGGCGTCATCAACCTCAAGACCACCGACCGCGTCGGCAAAGTGGTCGGCATCGCGCAGGTCGACGAAACCTCCGAAGTGATGCTGATCAGCCACTACGGCAAAATCATCCGCATGGATTCGAAGACCATCCGCGAATCCGGCCGCAACGCCCAAGGCGTCCGCCTGCTGCACATGGAACCCGGCGACCGCGTGGCGGCAGCCGTGGTGATCGCACCAGAAGAAGAGCCGAACGGGGGGAATGGAACGCTGATTCAGTAGCGGAACCTATTGTGCATCTTGCAAGGAAGCGTCTGCTAGGATGCAATATGGTGATAGTGTGTCTTACCAGCGACAGATGGGTTGGTCTTGCTCTAAGCTTGGGGCAGAGGAGGTCTCGTGAAGACAGGAAGCGACATCATGGACGTGCCTATCTATGGGATTTCTGAAGCAGCCCAATACCTTAGGGTACCCCTTAACACTCTTAGGTATTGGACCCGAGATAACGTCCACGCAACCCCGCTGGTTTGGCTGGCAGGGAGAGAACCGGCGCGCCTGTCGTTCCACAACCTGCTGGAATGCCACGTGATCAGCAGCATGCGCGCGGTGTATGACGTGCGCCTTCCGAAGGTTCGTAGGGCCCTGAAGGCTCTGGCTAGGTACGTCCAGCACGAACATCCGCTGATTGAGCAAGCTTTCCAGACCGATGGCAGGGATTTGTTTATTGAGCACCTCGGGAGCGTCGTGAATTTGTCGAGGCACGACGGACAGATTCTGATTCCTGATGTTATGAAATTTTACCTCGAACGCGTCGAACAGGATCCCAGCGGCCTGTTTAAGCTCCACCCCTTTGTCATGGAACGAAAGCCCACTGAGCCGAAGCTTATCCAGTTGAATCCGGCGGTGGGATTCGGCAAGCCCGTGATCACGGGCACCGCAATTTCCACGGCAGTCATCGCGTCGCGCTTCAATGCGCGCGAATCGGTCCCCGATCTCGCTTCTGAGTATGGCGTTGAGCCCAAACAGATCGAAGAAGCAATCCGCTGGGAGCAGAGAACGGCAGCCATCGCCGCCTGAAGAATTCGTCCTCTTTCTCGACGAGAATCTTCATAACTGCAAACCTATATTGGATGTTCTCGTGCAGCACGGCGTTAAGCACGAACGTCACGGTCAGCACTTTCGCCCGGGCACGCAAGATACGGTCTGGCTGCCCTTTATCGGTGAGAAAGGTTGGACCTTGATTACAAAGGATAAGCGTATCCGGTTCAATGATTTGGAAAAGGCTGCTGTAGTCGCTTACCGAGTTCGGGAATTCTATTTCACTTCAGGAAACTACAGCGGCGCTGAGATGGCAACAATGCTGACAACGGCCCTGCCGGAAATCATTCGGCTCTGCCGGACGCAAGCGCCCCCTTTTATCGCTAGCATCACTAAGGCAGGCCATGTCCATCTGCGACTGCAAGGAGCCGAGAGCTAGCCCGCTACTTGGGTCACGTGTCCCCGGCAGTCAGCGTTTGTATTTCCGCAACTCCTGACGGCTCTTCGTGAGCAGATTCCACGCCTCCTTGTAGCATTCGTAGCGGTAGCTCTTCTTCTTCACGGGCGGCACAACCGGGCATAGCATTATGCTCGTAACCGTTCGCGGTTCCAGCAGCAGCGCCGCGGGGATCAGATACCATGTGGCCACCGGAATCACATAGGCCGCGAACAGGTCAACCTGCTTGATCGTATAGCCGGGCTCTTTCTGATGACTCGGTAGGAGTTGGCTCAAGTACCCCGCCCCAAGCCTGTATGACGTAGATTTGACCTGCACTCGCAAAAAGTTCGGCCCGTGTTCAATCCCCACATCATAGGGGCGCATTTCTCCCCAGGGCTTGCACACCGCGAAACGCCGCTCTGCCGCCTGCGCCATGAATTGCAACTCCACCCACTCGCCGCGTTGTTTGTAGCTTCCGAATTTCTCCCAATTCTTCATTGACTCCCCGTGGTCCCCTGCTGCCCAATCCGAGCCAACGCTTCGGCGACACGTCCGCCTGGAGACGCGGAAGCGTCTGCAAAATCGCGGCGGGACTTGTCGATGAATCGCTATCGAGGCAGGATTTGGACAAAAGAAAAGGCGCGACCATGAGGCCGCGCCTTCTATTTCAAGATTTTTTACTCTCTATATCTATTATATCAATTCGGGTGGGGCAAATCGGACATTCGGTCCGACTTATATTCGGCTTGTTTGCTTCGAGTTAGGCCCATTCGTGTAACTTCTACCTATTGACAAGATTTTCGCAAATTCAGCTTTATCCGTGCTTATCCGCGTGAATCCGTGGCCAAGAAGTTTTCCTAGATGTCCAGGTTCTTCACGTCGAGCGCGTTCTCTTCGATGAACTTGCGGCGCGCTTCGACGTCTTCGCCCATCAGCGTGGTGAAGATGGTTTCGCACTCGGCGATGTCTTCGAGGCGCACCGACAGCAGCGTGCGGCGCTCGGGATCCATCGTGGTGTCCCACAACTGCGGAGCGGTCATTTCGCCCAGGCCTTTGTAGCGCTGCACGTCGTATCCGCGGCTGCCTTCTTTTTTCACGTACTCGAACAGATCGCGCGCGTTGGTTTTTTCGACGACTTCGATTTCCGCTTTGCGCTTGGGCGCGGGCTTCGTGGATTTTTTCTCGTCGCCGTTCTCCGAGCCTTCTGCTTCGTTTTCTTCAGCGCTCGCGGCAGCGCTCTTGGCCACAGCCTCCACGATGAACGGAGGCTGCATGTAAGGTTCGATCTGCTTGAACTTCGACAGCATCTGGCGGCACTCGGCGCTCGATGCGAGCGCCCAGTTGATGACGTGCTCCGCGCCGTGCGAATTGACGAATGCAGCCTGCCACAAATTGTGCTCATCGTCGAACTTGAGCTCGACGCTCTTGAAGCCGCGGTCTTTCTGAAGCTTCTTCAATTCTTTTTCGAGACGCTCGATTTTCTTCGGCGCGGACTTTTTGTCGCCTTCAAAATCTTCTCGCTTGGATAACTCGAGCTTCGACAGCAACGCCGTGACTTGCTCGTCGCGCACGCGCTTGTCCACTTTGTCGAAGAATCCGAGATACTCCTTCAGAACGGTCATGAACTTCGAAAGTGCTGAGCCTTCGAGCTTGGCCGCGCCCTCGCCATAGCGGACGACCAGGCCGTCCGAGGCGCGCTTCAACATGACCTTGTCGAACTCGTCGTCGTTCTTGATGTACTGCATCGACTTGCCTTTTTTGATGGAGTACAGCGGCGGCTGCGCGATGAAGACGTTGCCGCGCTTGATCAAGTCCTGCATGTGGCGGAAGAAGAACGTCAGCAGCAGCGTGCGGATGTGGCTGCCGTCGACGTCGGCGTCGGTCATCAGAATAATTTTGCCGTAGCGCACTTTCGTGGGATCGAAATCTTCCTTGGAGATGCCCGTGCCGAGCGCGGTGATCATGGCTCGAATTTCTTCGTGGGCCAGCATCTTGTCGTAACGCGCTTTTTCGACGTTGAGAATTTTTCCCTTGAGCGGCAGAATCGCCTGGAATCGCCGGTCGCGTCCCTGCTTCGCGGTTCCGCCTGCGGACTCGCCTTCGACCAGAAACAATTCGCAGCGATTGGGATCGCGCTCGGAGCAATCCGCCAGCTTGCCGGGAAGGCCGCCGGAATCGAGCGCGCCTTTGCGCCGCGTTAAATCGCGAGCCTTGCGAGCCGCTTCACGGGCGCGGGCGGCGTCGACCGCTTTGTTGATGATCTTGCGCGCCACGGGCGCATTCTGCTCGAAGAACGCGCCGAGGCGTTCGTTGACGAAGGCCTGCACGACTCCCGCTATGTCGGAGTTGAGTTTGCCTTTGGTTTGACCTTCGAATTGCGGCTGCGGCAACTTGACACTGATAACAGCGACCAGACCTTCGCGAACATCGTCGCCAGTGAGATTTTCTTTTACGTCTTTAAATAATCCCATCTGCTGACCTGCAAAATTGATGGTGCGGGTCAGGGCCATGCGGAAGCCGGAGAGGTGCGAGCCGCCGTCGATGGTGTTGATGTTGTTGGCGAAGCTGAAGACGGACTCGGAATATCCGTCGTTGTATTGCATGCCGATTTCCATGACCACGCCGCTGCGCTCGGCTTCCATGTAGATGGGCTTGTCATGCAGAGTCTGCTTGCCGCGATTCAGGTGCTTGATAAATTCGGCGATGCCGCCGTTGTATTTGAACTCCGAGTGTTTGGGTTCGCCGGTTTTGGAATCGGTGGCGCGCTCGTCGGTGAGAGTGATGACGAGTCCTTTGTTCAGGAAGGCGAGTTCGCGCAGGCGCTGGGCCAGCGTGTCGTAGTTGTATTCGGTCGCGGTGAAGATGGAGCGGTCGGGCAGGAAATGAACTTTGGTGCCGCGCTTTTTGGTTGCGCCGGTTTTTTTCAGCTTGTCGGTCGGATCGCCCTTGGAGTAATTCTGTTGCCAGGTTGCGCCATCGCGCCAGATTTCGAGATCGAGATCTTCGCTGAGCGCGTTCACGCAGGAGACGCCGACGCCGTGCAGTCCGCCAGAAACTTTGTATGTCGACGAGTCGAATTTTCCGCCGGCGTGCAGTGTGGTCATCACGACTTGCGCGGCGGAAATTTTTTCGCCATCGATATCCATGTCGTCAACGGGAATGCCGCGGCCATCGTCGGTCACGGTGATGGAGTTGTCCAGATGGATGGTGACTTCGATTTTGGTGGCGAAGCCGGCGAGGGCTTCGTCGACGGAGTTGTCGACCACTTCGTAGACGAGGTGATGTAATCCCAAATCGCCGGTCGAGCCGATGTACATCGCGGGACGCTTGCGCACGGCTTCCATGCCGCCGAGAACTTTGATGGAGTCGGCGTTGTAATCGCCGTTGCCGCCATTGTTGGTGCTGATCGGTGTCACCGTTCCGTTTTTTGTTTTGGTGTCGACGATGGGAGTATTGATTTCTTTGGTGGCCATTCCGCTCCGCGAAAATGTCCCGATTTACTCTACGAACTGCGACTCGCCCACGCTTGGAAAATCGGCTGGAAAAACTGTCTCGGCCCGAGTACTTTGAAGTCCTCTGCTAGAGACTTCAAGTTGTTGAAATTGCTAATACTTAGGCCGAAGTCAACGGTAGGTAAAGTATAGCACAAGTGGAGAGATTTTGGGCTTCGCGGAGTGGGCGTCGAATGGCGGTCCGAAGGGGCGCGGCGGGAGCTCGACGTCTTCGACGTCCGGAGTCTTCTGCGGTTTGGTATAACAACAACCTCCGTCGTCAGTTTCTTCCGGTTTACCCGTAATCCAGAGTGTATCCGCCTTTAGGCTGCGATGAATGATTTTAGTCCAGCCAATTCTCAGTTCGCAGGGCTCATTTTTTCAGTTCTGTGTCCCAGTTCAACACCAGCGTGATCGGCGAAGAGACTTCCTGCTCCGCCTGCAGCATCACCAGGATCCGTCCATCCGGCGCGGTATCGATCGGCCGCACACCTCCTGGCGCGCTGAAAATCTGGCGCGGCAGGCCGGCGTGAAACTCGTTGCCCTGGATCTGGACGTCGACCGCCATCAACCCACTCGCAGCGTCGCGGAAATAGAGCTGTTTGCCATCCCGGCTCCAGGTCACTGCCACTGCCAGACTGCCCAAGCCCACGCCGGCTCCGTTGTTGGAGATCTGCCAGCGCCCGCCCGGCCCCGGAAATGGAACTACGTAAACCTCCGAACGGCCGCTCTCATTCGAGATATAGGCTAGCCAGCGCCCATTGGGAGACAATCGGGGCATCGCTTCGTCAAACCGTGAATTTAGTACCGGTTTTACGGGCTGCGGCTCACTCCTGACCTCTAACGACATCACATCGAAGCCGGTGCTGGAATTCTGTTGCTGCACAAGGATGATGCGCCCATCCGGCGACCAATCGCGGACCACGGCCACTAGATCGCTGGAGGCTTCGACCGGTGTTCCGCCTCCGTTGGCCGGCACGATTTGGACCTTTGAGCCCAGCGCCGCGACCGCCAAGCGATTGCCGTCAGGCGACCAGGTTGCGCTGTAAATCGGTGCGGGATGAAGAGTGAGGCGGGAAAGGATTCCCCGCTTCACCTCTAGCAGCCACAAATCATTCATGGTCGCGTCCACCGCGTCCGCGCGGGAAATGACCACGGTGCGGCCATCGGGGGAGAGTCGTGCCGGTCCGTAGATTCCTGGGTCTCCCAGAGTCCCGACCTGTTTGCCGTTGCGGTCCAGCCAAGCCAAACGGCTCGGCGTCGAATATGCGCCGCGGTAGACCAGCACTCCGTTCTCCGATACAGAGAAGTTTCCCAGGGACTTGCTGTCGAAGTACTCTATTTTGGGTGCCACTGGGACGGGGTTTCCGGTAAGAGTCAAATGGTCCGGGTCGAACGGTTGGGCCACCAGATTGCCATCCTTGGTGAAAAAGAGGTAACCATTTGCGTAAGTGGCTTCGCTGTTTTCCTCCACGATCAGCTTGGCGTCGGGTGAAATCGAGCGCGGCGGCGTACACTCTTCCCCGTGGATCGTCGCCTTCCGTTCCCACGTACAAGAAATGCCGCCCATCCGGCAGAAAGAAAGGCCAGCGGCCGCCGGCAAAGGGACCCGGTTTCTTCACCTTGGTCACAGCTGCGGGCTGGCCGCCGCCGTCGGGAACGCGATAGATTACATCATGAATACCGGGCGCAAACAGAATCACGCCGTCGCGGTTCCAACTGCCGCCCCGCCCGTACGGAGCGTCACAGAGGGTCTGGACCACTCCGCCCGAGGCTTCCACCTTTTTCATCTTTCCGCCCGCGAAGAATCCGACGAACTTGCTGTCGGGCGACCAGAATGGATAATAAGCACCCTCAGTTCCGGCCAGCAGCTGCGACGTCGTCGCATGCAGAGGACGCACCCACAGAAACTGCTTGCCCTCCCCTTCAGCGATGAAAGCAATGCTGCTGCCGTCTGGAGAGATCACGATGTGGTTGGTGGAGCTGACTGCGGTGAAAGAATAGTGCTCGGGTGCGCCGATCTGCGCCCGCACGACACGCCGCAGGCCTTCGGATTTCTTCGAAGAGATGACGGAACCCGCGATTCCGGCCCCCGCCAGAAGCCCACCCAACGCCACCGCCGCAATCAGTACGCGCTCGCGGTTCTTTCTTCGCGTCGCCACCGAAGCGGGAACCCCCGCCTGCGATCCACCCTCTGTAATCCACTTCAGTTGCAGTTTCAGATCGTGCACGCTTTGAAAGCGTTCATCGGGGTCCTTGGCAAGGGAGACTTTCACCACGCGATCCAGCGCCGGCGGCGACATCGGACGCACCACCGAGATCGGCTGCGGCTCGGCAGCAAGAATGGCCGCGACTACGCTGGCTTGCGTTTTACCCGCGAACGCCCGAATACCACTCGCCATCTCATACAGCACTGCGCCCAGCGCGAAAATGTCCGAGCGCGCATCCGCCTCTTTCCCTTCCACTTGTTCCGGCGACATGTACTGGAAGGTTCCCACGATCGTGCCTCGCGCCGTCAGCGGTTGGTCCGCCGATGGCCCGGAAAGAGTTGCGGTCAGACTGGAAGCAGGCGGCGAGCCCAGCGTCGCTGATTTGGCGAGACCGAAGTCCATCAGTTTCGCCCCCGCCTTTGTCAGCATGATGTTGCCCGGCTTCAGGTCGCGATGAATTATCCCGGTCTTGTGCGCTTTCTCCATTCCTTCACAGATTTCAATTCCGTACTTCAGCACCTGCTCCGTAGCCAGCGGCCCCTTCGCCAGCCGCACAGCCAGCGTCTCGCCCTCCAGAAACTCCATCACGATGTAGTCCACCCCGTTTTGATGGCCGACGTCATGGAGGGTGCAGATGTTGGGATGGTTCAGGGATGAGATCGCCCGCGCCTCGCGTTCAAAGCGTTGCTTGGCCTCTGGATTGTCCGAGAGATGTGCCGGCAGAATCTTGATGGCGACCGTGCGATCAAGCCGCGTATCCCGGGCGCGATACACCTCTCCCATTCCACCCGCCCCGAGCGGCGATTGAATTTCATACGGACCGAGTTTGGTGCCAGAAGTGAGGGCCATCCGTGCGCGTCATTATAGTCCGTAAAGAAAGGCCTTCGCCGTCACGCTCGGCATTTCGGTTGGAACGACGCACCAAGTCCCGGATGGTCGGCAAACCGGAAGCTATCCGGCGCATAGTTGGCGCAATCTCGCAAGAGCGCTCGTTGACCACGCCAGAGCGGTTTCGAGTGCACGTCAGAGTACGTACATCTTGAGCATCCACCAGACGAGGAATACTGCGACGATGGCTCCTGCGATGTGAACGACCCAGTCGGCGGCGGTTTTCGGTTTGCCGAAGTTGAACATGCGGCGATGGTAGCAGGGCGCGAGCGAGGTTGCGTCATGTGGCTCGGATGCCGGTAGTTGCTTGGTTTGACTTCTCGCTTTGCCGCTTCTGTTTAGGCTCAGCGAAGATCTCCCGCTACGAGGCTGTGTGCTACGGGAGATCCCTCGGCCCGCTGGTGAAGACGCGGGCGCTTCGGGATGACTTCTTGCGTGGAGTTCTGGCGTGCGGGTAACAGCGGGTCTCTCCACTGCGCTTGCTTGCTTCGCTCGCTGCGCTTCGGTCGAGATGACAGGGTTGTTTTTGCGAAGGAAACTTTGTTTCCTCGCTCTGCCAATACTTCGCCAAGATGCGGTCAGCGGTGGCGACGGTAGGGATGCTTCGACTGCGACTTCCGCTTCGCTTTTGCGAAGAGGAATTTCTCGCTCAGCAGGACAGGGCGATAGGAGGCGGTGAGCGCAGACGTTGTTTAGGTTCACCGAAGATCTCCCGCTACGAGGTTGTGTGCTACGGGAGATCCCTCGGCCCGCTGGTAAAAACGCGGGCACTTCGGGATGACGCCTTGGGTGAATTCGAAATTTAGACTGAGCCATCCCGGCGTGTTCGGCGTGCGAGTAACAGCGGGTCGCGGCGCTTCGGCCGAGATGACAGAGCGTCTTGGCGAACGAGGCTTTTATTTCCTGCCCTGTGCGATTGGCGTTACTCCACTTCGCGCACTTAGAGCTAAATCCCTCTGCCTGTGGGGCTTCCGCGCCGCACTTCAGTAACCGCGGCGGTCGAACGGAGGGAATCTATCCCTTGCGGCTGGTCAAGCCTAAAAGTAATGAAGCTGATTAAGTTCCCCTCAGATTGCTCTCTGGAAAAGTCCGGCACCCTGCCCGAGCCAGGGTAAGGAGCAAGACGTAGCGCAGCAAGAACACCGTAGTCACGACCTCACTCTAGGGCGCGAGCCCAGCAGCAGACTTAACTTGGACAGACTTTAGATCGACAGACCTCGATCGGACAGACTTAGATCGCACAGACTTAGATCGGAGAGAAATGAAACGCTATCTTGGTATCTTGCTGTTGCTGATCTCTGCGCCGTCGTTGGCAGTGATTGTGGTGCCAGTCGCCGTCGACAATGCGTCCATCAACTACACAGCCCACACCATCACGGTTACGGGGCTGGGATTTTGCGCCAACAGCGCTCTGCCTACAGTCGCATTCAACGGCGCCAAGCTTAAGCTGGTGACGACTGTATGCTCAAACACTTCCGTCGAGGCCGACCTGCCGGTGCAGGCGGCGGGCTCTTATAACTTGACAGTCTCGAATGGAAGCGGAGGCTCGTCCACGTTGGCTGTGGCATACGGTGCGGTTGGACCGCAAGGGCCTATCGGACTGACGGGCGCGACAGGAGCGAGGGGTGCAACGGGCGCTACGGGCTCACAAGGTGCCACAGGCTTGACCGGTGCTGCGGGCGCAGCTGGGGCGAAGGGTGCTACCGGTGCTACGGGCCCGCAAGGAGCCACAGGCTTGACTGGCGCTCCCGGCGCGGCGGGAGCGAAGGGTGCAACCGGCGCTACGGGGTCACAAGGTCCAATCGGGTTGACGGGTGCCGCTGGAGCCACGGGCGCTGCCGGACCGGTTGGTCCACAAGGGCCGCAGGGTGTAGCTGGTCCTGCTGGTCTTACTGGTCTTACCGGTCAACAGGGATCACAAGGACTTCAGGGTCCACAGGGCGTTCCGGGCACGAACGGAACGAATGGTACCGGTTTCAACTGGGCTGGACCGTGGAGTTCGACAACCAGCTACAACGTCAACGATACCGTGTCTTACAACGGCACGAGCTACATTGCAATTTCAGCGAACTCGGGACAGGAGCCTGACCTCGGCCCGAACATGAATTTTTCGATGACGAGTGCGATGGGACCGACGGAGCAGCCGGGCAACACAACCATTTCATTTACCTTGCCCGTGGCTCCGGCTACAAACCAGGAAGGTTGCGGCAATTGTTTCTTTCTGATCAACCAACCCAACTCAGTGCTGCTAAACGGCGTCCCGCAACCGCTTTCTTATGGCACCGAAGTGTCGATGCTCATTGATTCCGGCCCCGGCCAAGGGGGTGGGTGGTATTTCCAGGACGACAACGGTTACGGTTATGCTTTCTTGATGATTCAAGGATCTGGACCGCAACAGAATATCGTCACCGGCTGCAACAGTGGTTCTCCCTGCAGTCCAGTCTTTCAAGCGGGCACTTATTCCGGCGTAATGGACATCGCCGCACCGTGGGTGGGCGGATCGCAAGGGCCGCAGACTCGCACCCCGGCCTCGCTCACAATGGTCCTCTCGGCGAATCCTAACTGGGCAGTGCTGGCGCAGGCGGGTGCGGCAGGTGCGGCAGGTGTTGCTGGCGGCGTGGGTCCACAAGGACCGCAGGGACTAATGGGTTTGCAAGGGCCACAGGGATTGGCAGGTCCGCAAGGTCTGACCGGAGTCGCGGGAGCGGCCGGCGCAATTGGTCCCATCGGGCCTATCGGATTGACGGGCGCACAAGGCTTACAGGGTGTGGCCGGACCCGCAGGAACCAACGGCACGAACGGAAGCAACGGCACTGGCTTTAACTTCCGAGGCGTTTTCAGCACGAGCACTACGTATGCGATCAACGATGTGGTGGCGTTCGCTCCCGGTGCCAACAACATTACCTACAACGTCAACCTGACTTTCGGTTCCGCGGGTTCGATGGTGGGCACGATCACAACCGACGGCACGCTTGGGGCGTTGAACACTTCCAATATCGTCGCGTGGAATCTCAAGGTGGCAGACAGTGCTACGAACTCGACGGTGCTCACGCCGAGTAATTCCGCGTTTAGTTCCGGCAACTACAATACGGGCGGCCAACCCAACAACGACTTCACCGCAACCTCGACCACGTTAACGATGACCTACAACAACGGGGGCTTTTGGTCGGTGGCCGGCGCGACCGGGCAGTTCTGTATGACGGATTGGTCGAATTGTTTCGGACCGATTGCCTACGGAACGTGGAGCATCAACGGCGATAACTCATACTCGGAGTCTGCGGTTGGCGGCGGAAGTGCACAGACTATCGGCACTGGCGGTACGACCTCCGCTTCTGCGATGTCCACGTATGTGGCAACCGGGGCGGTAGCGGCGGGGACCGCGATGCCGGGCACGGCTCCCTGGGTCATGATGGCACAGGCGGGCGCTACTGGCTCGGCGGGGGCAGCTGGCGCAATCGGTCCGCAGGGGCCGATTGGTTTGACTGGTGCGCCGGGACCACAAGGGCCGCAGGGGATTGAGGGACTGCCCGGAATGACGGGTCCGGCTGGGGCGGCGTCAACCGTTCCCGGTCCCGCTGGTCCGGCGGGCGCGAGTGGTGCCCCCGGTCCGGCAGGCATCAATGGTACGCCTGGTCCGAGTTTGGCAGAAACCAGAGCGGCACTCATGCAGTGGTACTCGCAGACCTATCCGGCTGGGGCGAACCCGGCTGCGATAGCATTCGATGGCAGCAACTTCTGGATCACAAATTACACTTCCAACGTGGTGACCAAACTACGGGCCAACGATGGTGTGATCGTAGGCACTTATCCGACGGGGGCGTGGTCTCTGGGCATCGTCTTCGACGGAGCCAACATCTGGGTCGTAAACGCAAACAGTAATACCGTAAGCAAATTGCAGGCCAGTGACGGCACGCTGGTTGGGACCTATGCGGTCGGATCGAGTCCTTCTGAAGCAGTATTCGACGGAGCCAATGTTTGGGTGACAAACACGTGGAGCAACTCGGTGACGGTGTTGCGAGCCACGGACGGCGCGGTGATCGGTAACTACCCAACGGGTACCAATCCCAAGGGCATTACGTTTGACGGGACCAACATGTGGGTTTCAAATTGGGGTTCCAACAACATGACCGAGTTGCGGGCCAGTGATGGCACGGTTCTCGGTACCTTCCCGCTTGGGACAGGTCCTTACGGTGTAGCGTTCGACGGACTCAACGTCTGGGCGGTGAACAATGGCGACAACACGGTGACGAAGTTACGGGCGAGTGACGGCGCACTTATCGGCACTTACCCGGTCGGTCACACTCCTTATTTCATGGCGTTTGACGGGAGCAACATCTGGGTCACAAACGGCGGTGACAATACGGTGACCAAGTTACAGGCCAGTAGCGGGGCAGTTCTCGGTACCTACCCAGTTGGATCGAGGCCTGACATGGTGGCGTTCGATGGAAGCAGAGTCTGGGTCACAAATGATGGTGGAGGCGTGACCAGACTCGGCGCAAAATAAGGGCCGCGGCTGCGAAACTCTTTTCCTCTGACCGGAGCCTTGGCAAGCCAGCCGGGGCTCCTTTGTTTCAGTATTAATCTGGCGCGGTAACGGGGGGTCTCTCCACTGCGCTTGCTTGCGCTGCTGGCGGCGATTCGGTCGAGATGACAGAGTTGTGGAGCGCGATGCGAAATCAACAATCAGGGGATGGTGACGATGGCGCCTTTGGCGCCGACGATTAACGCTCCGCCTTCAGGATAGGAAGTGACGGCGTTGAATTTGATGCCGGAATTTTTCCTGGGGCTGGTGCGCTGAGGGTCTGCTGGTGGGCGGAAGTCGAAGACGAAATCCTGGCCGAGGATGAAGAGGCGTTCGGGAGGGATCGGTTTGATTTTCTTTTTCTTCTTTGCCTCTTTCTTTTCTTCTATTTTTGCTTCGATCGCTTCGTTCGCCATGGCGTCGACGGTTACTTTGCGGTCATAAGCTACGGCGGAGAAATATGCTTGCGGTTTGAGTGGCGAGAGAGTCCAGGTCTTGCCTCCGTCGTCGGTGAAGGCGAGGTTGGGGCCATCTTGATTCGGATGCTTGTAGTCGCCGCCGGCGATTACGCCGTGTGTCGCGTCGCGGAAAGCGATGGAGAAGACTCCGGCGGACTCGGGACCGTGGAGGATGGGCGTGTCGGTGACTTGCCAGGTTTGTCCGCGGTCGGGAGAGTGGAAGACGCGGGCGACTTTGCCTCCGGTGGCGAACCAAATGTTGGGATCGCCCTCAGGGGCTGAAGCCCCATCTTTTTGGGAAGGGTTACGCGGCGCTGAAGCGCCGCTCTTCCACGTTACTCTTAGCGGCAGAGAAGCAATGGGCGGCGTCGATATGGGCGGCGGAGTGGATACTGACGAATGCGGAGCTATCGAGGGAAGGACTGCGATGCAGGAGTTGCTGGCTGCGAAGGCGCCTTCGCCGTCGATTGCTTCGGGCAGTTGCGAAGAGGGAATCGGATGCCAGGTTTGGCCGTCATCGGTGAGCAGGATTTCGAATTTCAGTTTGCCGGATTCGTCGGGAATAGGATCGCCGAGGACTATGCCGTGCTTTGCATCCCAGAAGGCCATTGAATCGAAAAATCCTTTGGGATTTGCGTTGGTGAATTGCAGGTGCCAGTGCTGGCCGGCGTCGGTGGTGTGATAAATGCGGGATTGATCGCCGGGGCCTGCGGACATGAGGAAGGCTTCGTCGGCGGAGAACGCAATCACGGCGCGGAAGTCGAGGGCTGTGGCGTCGGGGACTTGCGCGGGAATCCAGGTGCGGCCGCCGTCGATGGTGCGGAGGTAAGCTCCGTGAGTGCCGCTGGCCCAGGCGATTTGGCGGGAGACAGCGCTTACGCCGCGCAGGCTTTCTGCGGTGTGGGAGGGTTGGATTTGCTGGGCTAGCGTGGCGGCGACCAGGAGGGACAGGAGCGAGAAACGCATGAAAAGGATTTTCGCAGATTTGTGCTGCAGCGTGAGTAATTCTCCGCTGTGACGAAACCCTCCGCACCGGCGCGAGAACTATTCGGCTTTCTCGGTTGGGATCTGGACGGCGCCGGGTTTGGCTGCTCCTAGCGCTAACTTGCCGAGCGATGCGGGCTGGTCCTCGTTACTTGGTTGAGGGTTGAGCTTTGCATCGTCTGCGGTGCCTGTGGTTTGCCCGGCTACGATGCCTTTGCCGGGAATGGTCTCGTAGGCATAACCGGTGAGGTATGCGTCGATGTTATGTTGATTTACCAGGACGCTGAGGCGCGCCCATCCGAAGTGCGGCTTACCATTGATTTGGAACCTGAGTCCGAGGTAGCAATTCTTGACGTTGGCCCAAGGACCGAGTGAACCTCTACCGGAGAAATCGGAATAGAAAGCGGCGAGATAAGGGCTCGCCTTGCCCGTCACTGGACCGATCTGCGCCCCCGATTTAAGAGCCGACGCAAAGTCGAGTCCGTCGTCAGTGGTGTAAGCCATGGCCACATTGCCAGCGACTTGGGCGAGGATATTAAGCTTAATTACAAATCCAGTATCAAAGCCAAATAGGCCGTCACGAAGAACGAAATCTGCGACTCCGTCTCCGTTTAGGTCCAGGCTGTAGCTGTGGGTGTATGTGAGGGTGACGTGAGCGGGTTTATAGACAACCTCGGCGTCGGCTGGCTGGGCGAGCGCTATGATGCTCACGCCCGCAGCGGCGGCGGCTAGAAGATAATGCTCAAGCTGAAGGTCGAAAAGGCTGGGAACTGGTGAGACTGTTCTGGATTGCCCCGGGGTCTGTTACATACGGTCCTCCTAGGCGAGTAATGAAATCGACTTGCGCACGAAGCGGACAGTAGTGCCCGCTCCACATAACTGTTCAATCGTCTACCGCTACTTCGCGGTGAAGTCGGCGAAGGAGGCGGTTTTGCCGAAATAGATTCGCAGGGTGCAGCGGAAGCCGACGTGAGCAAAGGCTACTTCCAGTGCGGCCGCGGGTTCCTCTACCTGGGCCGTTTCCATCTGGGCGCGAGCGATGTCCTGCTTATCGTCATAGGCGGCACCGGAGGTTACATTCTTGTTGACGACTAACGTCCAGTGATCGCGAGCGGGGATGGGATAGACGGAGTAGGCGCCGATGGGAATGGTCGAAGAGCCGAGAGTGAGTTGAGCTTCGGTGAACAGGGTCATGGGCGCGCCGCCGGGGCTCCAGGGCTTGCCGTTGGCGGGCTTTTCTTTGTTGGGCGCGACCGGGTTGTAGCGGACATAGACCTGGCGTCCATCTTCGAGATTGCAGGTGGTGGTGGACGTGGGCGCTCCGGATTGCGCCGCCAACCAGGGGGCGCATAGCAAACACACGAGGACGGCTCTCAAGGCGAGAGTGGCCGACATTAGGGAAAATCCTCCGCGCAGCAGTGTAGCGCTCCTGTGCGATTAGGGGAAGCAGTTTTACGGACGGCGCTACGTTAGGTGCTGGTGCTGCGCCCAAAGCAAGTCTCTCCACCGCGCTCGCTATCGCTTCGCTTCGGTCGACCGTTCGTCGTTGGTCTTCGGTGACGTTTCGGCGGGGCGGGGTGCTTGTTACCGTCACTTGCAGGCGCTAGTGTATCGGGCGCCAGAGCGAGGACGATTCTTACATGGTGAAATCCGCGAAGTTGAGCATTCTTTATGGTGAGAGCGACGAGCAGGTTCTGTCCGCGAATGCAGCGGCGTTTGAGCAGGCGGGGCACGTGGTGCATCAGGCCGTGGGGCGCAAGAAGGTGGAAGCGGGCCTGAAGGCGGGAGGGTTTGATTTGGTTGTGCTGGGCGCGACGCTCACGCGCAATGACCGGCACCATTTGCCTTATATGGCGAAGAAGGCGAGCGCGACGGCGCAGGTGCTGGTGATGCACGCCGATGGCAGCCGGCATCCTTATGTCGACGCGTGCACCGATACGGGCGTGAGCCTGGAGAGCGTTCTGCACCGCATCGACGCGATGAATCTTGCCGGGAAAAAACCGGCGGCTGCGGGAGCGGCTGCGGGCCGGTAGTTACAATCACAACAGATTGGTCGAATTTGGAAAGGCAGCCTCGATGGTCGGAGGCTGCCTTCTCTTTTTTATCAAACGCTTTATTCAACCCAAGAGGTGTCCTAATTTCGCAAGGGCAAAAAGCCTTTACCGCTAAGTGCGCTAAGGATTCGCGAAGGTCGCAAAGAAAGGCAAAATCGAAATTAGGACACTACCTCGACCCACGCTTTGTTGAACTACGCTCGGCGAACAAAGGTGGGCACGAATCAGGATGGTTAACTGGTGGAATGAAGGTTCTACGAATTTGCGTGCTGCGGTCTGGAATTCTGTCCGCGCGGTGGAAAAGTGGAATTTCATTGTTTCGAGCCTTGCATGAAAAGTGGGGAGCCAAGATAGTAAGAGTGGAGTGGGAGAAGAAAATTTCTGACGGGGCCGGGGCTGCGGGATTAGCTTTCTGCCGTTCGGCGTTGCCTATTTTTGATCCGCGGGCAGGACCACGACACAGCGGCGGGAGCCTTCGCCTTCACTCTCCGTACGAAGATCGGTTTGATCGCGCAGGGCGAGGTGAACGATTCGGCGCTCGCGCGATGACATCGGCGCGAAATGATATGGGGTTCCCGTCTGGCGCACTTTTTCGGCGGCGACCGACGCGGCCATGCGTAATTCTTCCAGGCGGAGGGAGCGCTGATTCTGACAATCGAAAGAAATTTTCTCGTGCTCGCCGGAAGGCAGGCGCAGCATTTCCAGCGCGAGCAACTCGAGGGCACGCAGAAGTTCTCCGCCGCGATCCAGTAGCAGGGTCGAATCGGGGCCGCTGAGATCGACGAAAATTTCCGGCTTCTCCCAGTCGCGATTTTCGGGCACAGGCGGGTCGACGATGATGCGGTACTTGAGGCGGAGCCCTCCGTTGGTGACGACGGACTGGAGGAACTCGTTGATCTTTTTGGCGGCGGCGACTTTGTCGGGAATAGG
>Ga0210410_10001442_pt1 | contig 22362 bp, 20 predicted proteins | sample IncBWC4MmetaG_FD_161058 | JGI IMG/M metagenome (GOLD analysis project Ga0210410, IMG submission 161058) | Forest soil microbial communities from Barre Woods Harvard Forest LTER site, Petersham, Massachusetts, United States - Inc-BW-C-4-M | ecosystem: Environmental > Terrestrial > Soil >... | reverse complement strand
AAAAACCAATGTTCGCTCCGACATCGTAGAAAATCATCCCGGCCCCGAGATGCTCCTGCAACGCGGCTTGCACCTCCGCCTCGCCACCGCCATCAAAGTAATTTCTCCCCGTCCGCGGATTCAGATGTAACCACAGCCCGCGCGCCGGGCCTCGCCGTACTTGCATCCACACCAGCGTATCGCGCGGGACAAGCTTAACGCTGGCCCAACTCACCCACCGGCCCAAAATTGGGATTCGACGCAAACCCGCCAGCGGCGAAGCGTATCGCAGAAAAAGCTGCCCCAGCCGGCCGCTCGCAGCGCTCACGTCATTTCTCCACCACGAAACTTCCAATCACCAGCGCATCCATGCCAGAGCTGAAAAAGGTTCGAATCGCATCCGTCGGCGTGTGCACGATCGCCTCGCCGCGCAAATTAAACGACGTATTCATAACCACCGGCACTCCAGTCCGCTTTCCAAAATCATCGATCAGCCGCCAATAGAGCGGATTAATCTCCCTTTCAACCGTCTGCGGCCGCGCGCTTCCATCGACGTGCGTAACCGAAGGAATCACGTCCCGTTTTTCCGGCCGCACCTGCGCCGTGAGGATCATGAACGGCGAATCCGTCGCGCTTTCGAGGTATTCCCCCGCCGACTCTTTCTTAAGCGATGGCGCAAAGGGCCTCCACCACTCGCGAAATTTCACCGCGTTGTTGACCTTCGTATTCATTTCCGGATCCCGCGGATCAGCAAGAATCGAGCGGCTCCCCAGCGCCCGCGGGCCAAATTCCATTCGTCCCTGAAACCATCCAAGAATTCTTCCCTGCGAGAGAAGTTCCGCTGCACACGCAGCAACATCGGACGAGCGCGTATAACGCAATTTGTATGTGCGAAGTGCCGATTCAATGGTCTCGTCGTCAAAGCAAGGACCGAAGTAGGCGTGCCGCATTGGCTTGTTCGGCAGCTTGCCTCCGTCATCGAGATACGGAGCGAGCGCTGCACCCAATGCCACCCCGTCGTCGGAAGCCGCCGGCTGCACGAAAAACTTCTCAACGATTCCCGAGCGAACGATCTCGCCATTTCCCTTGGAATTGAGGGCAACTCCGCCCGCGAGACACACATTCTTGCAATTCGTCTTCTCGACGGCCAATCGCACCACGCTCATCATCGCGGTTTCACAAGCTTCCTGCACCGCGAACGCGATGTTCTTGTGCCGCTCGTCGATTTCGCTCTCCGCAACGCGCGGCGGCCCCAGCAGCGGCGTAATTCCGGAAAATGCGCCGGCTCCATTCGCAATCAACCGTTTCGTGTGCACGCGATACGGTCTCGCATCCGGATTGATGAACGCGCGCAAATCCACTCCGCGCTGGCCATAAGGCGCCAGCCCCATCACTTTCCATTCATCGCTGTTGCGTTGAAAACCAAGATACGCCGTGAACTCGCTGTAAAAAAAACCGACGGAATCCGGAAACGGAATCGTCAGCACATGCTCGAGCCGTCCATCGCGGCCATGCCAGATGGAAGTCGCCTCCCAGGCCCCGCGGCCATCCATCACCACCACGGCGGCTTCATCAAATCCCGAATACGCATAAGCACTCACAGCGTGCGCAAGATGATGGTCCACAAAACGCATCCGGGCCTTCGCGGCGCCGAAGTATTGCGAAAACCGCTTTGCTCCCCCGTCTTGATGCCACATGCTCAGAAAGTGGAGTGTCGAATTCAGCCCGCTGAGATAGCTGAATGGCATTTTCCCCGACGAATAGCACTTCAAATCATGCCGGAACGACGCTCCCGGAGCCTGCCAGCCAAAGCATACCTCATCTAGCCGCCCAGCCGTCACACCGGCGGAATCCAGGCAAGCCTGAATCGCATTGTGCGGAAACCGCGCGTCGTGTTTCAGGCGGCTGATCCGCTCTTCCGCCACTGCGAAAACTAGCTCGCCGTCCCGCACGAGGCACGCCGAGGAATCGTGCATCTGCGAATAGTTGATGCCCAGTGTGATCATGCGACTCGTGAAGAGCTTTCGAACTCCAAAAAGTCTAACGGCTCCGCTCGACAATCACCAGGGAATGAACTTCGTCCGCGATCTTCCATCCGGTACTGCCTCCATTTCGAAAAAGCCTGTCGACGAGCTTGACCGGACCATACTCTGGTGACGTCCATCCTCCCTCAAAGATCCTGGCGTCGTGAAAAACCACGGCGCCACCAGGCGTGACGAAGGGACTCCAATCGTTCCAATCCCGCTCAACTCCTGCTTCCGAGTGGTCGCCGTCGATGACGATCAGATCGATGGGCTCCTTCCACATCTTGGAGGCTTCCTGGCTGAATTTCTCGATCCAGATGGCTCTACCACGAGCGCAGCCACCAACCGTCTTTCGCGCCGCCCGCTTCATAAAATTAAGCATCGGCGCCCGGCTGAGATGGAATGGATCAATCAGAAAGAGGACTCCATCTTCTTTCATACCTTCGCGGAGTGCCAGAGCCGATACGCCTTCTGCCACGCCGATTTCAACCAATGTGCTTCGTCCCGCGGCCCAACGGCGAAAAGCTGCATGCTCGGCGGCGGTATGCTGCGCCAGGGCCGGGCGCAATCCCAGCCAGGCGCAAACAGGATGACGCAAAAAGCCGATTTCTCTGAATCCGTCGCTCCGCGCCAGATTTGATTCATCCGGCAGATGGACCACATCGTATTTCAAGTTTTTTCCCCAGATCACAAGAACAAAGCGTCAAAATGAGTCCGGTTAGTTTCACCTATTGGCAATCGCAAGTTTCAAAATTCGCTCTAGTTTCCCGGTGACTCTTTCCCACGTGTAATGGCGCACAGTTTGCTGCCCGGCGATCCCAAGCCGTTCGCGCAGCTCCGCTGAGTTGCAGAGCCGCTCTACCGAATCTGCTAGAGCCTCCGCGTCAGCAGGCGGGACCAGCAAACCGTTGCGTTCGTCTTCAACAACGTCGGACATTCCGCAAGTGTTTGTAGTGACCGCAGGCATGCCTGTAGCCATCGCCTCCAGGAGCGTCAGAGGCATGCCCTCGACCAGAGAAGGAAACACAAAAATGTCATGCCGCGCATACAGATCAGGCATCGATTCCCGCGGAACGAAAGGCATGACGCAAACTTGACTGCGCACATCCGCCGCGAAGAAGCTCTTCAACTGCTCTTCTGGCGCAACGCAGCCCGCCACCGTCAGACGAATTCCGCTAATCCTTTTCGCCAGCATCCCGAAAGCATCCGCAAGATAGTAGACACCTTTGCGGTCCAGCCAGGTCCCTACATAGAGCAACTTCGTCGCAGGATCTTCGCTGAATGCGCGTGAGATAAAAAATCTCTCTTCCGTTCCGTTCGGCACGAACCACATGCGCGCTGGATCGCGTTCGTATTTCAGTTGACAGCAAGCCGTTGCTTCGCGATTGGCGATTGCTCCATAGTTTGCGGTCTTGATCGAATAGTCGTACATGGTTTGATGATACGCGCGATGCCACGTTCGATTTTTCCAGGCGAAATTCCAGGCGCGGCCTTTGCCATTCTCGCGGCGCATCGTCAGTACGTAACGCTCTTCACTTCCCTGCATGGTCATCACGTAAGGTGGACTCACCGACGGGCGGAACACTCTTCGCCAAATGCCGTAGGCGCACCCCCACGGCGCGTGAAGATTCACAACATCGAACTTCTCGGGTTCCTTTCTGATGCGTCTGGCCACCGCCAGCGCAAAAAATAGAGATTCGAATCGCTGAGGTTTCGCCGGCTGCTTGAAGATATCATCTAAGAACCAGCATTCAACAATATGCCCACGCTTCCCCAGTTCCCGGGCATGGTTTAAAACGACTCCTGCGGCTCCTGCTTCCCTTTGTCGGTGGACGCCAATGGCAATCAAGATCCGCAACCTAGCTCCTCACGAAATCAGGCCTCTTTGGGCCAGATCGCCGTAGTCCGCGAACGCTTCCCCGCCCCCTTTAGCTGACTTGGCAAGCGAAGTTACATCTTCTAACCCTGCGGGAAAAACACTCATGGGCTTGAACCCCAGTCGCATGCGAATCTTTGTGATGTCCGCCCAACAGTGCCGCACGTCTCCAGCGCGGTAGCGGTAGCAAGGCTCGATGGCAGTTTCTATATCAAACTGCTTAGCAACCGCGCGCGCCATCTCGATGATGGCCGTTGGCCGGCCCGTTCCGACATTAAAAACCTCGCCAGCCGCTTCTTCCCGTTGCAACGCCAGCATGTTCGCCTGAACGACATCGCTCACATGAATGAAATCTCTCGTCTGCAGGCCGTCTTCGTAAATGACCGGCGCTTCACCCTGCGCAAAACGCTGCGCAAAAATCTTCGCTACCCCAGTGTACGGATTGGACAACGCTTGACGCGAGCCGTACACGTTGAAATAGCGGAGCACGCTGACCGGAATTCCGTAGGTTCGCCCCACTGTCAAGAAAAGCTCTTCTTGTGCGCGCTTGGTCACGGCATAAACACTTTGTGGCGCAGGCGTTTTGTCTTCATCCGTCGGGAGCGGCGTCAAGCTTTTCGAGCAAGCGGCCACACCCGTTTGGACCGGGCAGAGCAGCTCCCACTGACGCTGACCACTTTCTTGCGCTGTGCGAATCGCCGGCAGAACGATTCCGTGTTCCCGACAAGCGTACTTTCCTTCCCCGTAGACCGTCACCGAGGAAGCAAGCACAACTTTTCGAATGGTGTGCTTCTGATTGGCAAGAATCTCCAGAAGATTTGCGCCACCAAGAACATTGGCCTCGGCATAGTGGCGAATGCGATACATCGAATCGCCCACGCCGACGGCACCCGCCAAATAAAATACAGCGTCGACACCGGACAACGCCTTTTGTAGCTCGGCGGGATCGCGCACGTCTGCCACAAGGAATTCCGCGCGGGAGTTCAGATACTTCGGCTTCAAGCCTCCAGGATGTACCTGGCTATCCAGATTGTCCGCGATGCGGACACGATATCCTTCTTCCAGCAACGCATCCACGAGATGCGAACCGATAAACCCAGCTCCCCCGATTACGGCAACCAGCATGGAACTTCTTCCACTTATCACGCTCCCGGCCTCCATTCCGTGCTGACGTGAGGCAATTTGGGCGCAGGAAGCCAGCGCTTGCGGAACTGTAGATACAGATAGCTTTGAGCAAATTTCTGCCTTACGCGGTAAAACGCGCGCGGAGTCAGGAATAGCGCGGGAAAAAGACTCGCCAGCTTCAGCATACGATTTCCCAGCGATACTTCAGGATGCAGGATGCGATAAGCCAGCCACTCCACGTGAACTGTCTCCCAAGGCCAGCCACCCTCAATCTCCAATCGCAATTGATCCGCCTCTGCCTGTACGGCTTCCGCGATCATTTGGTTTACCTGCGGGTCAATCTGATGAACTGCCAATCCTTGGGCAAGGGACTTCGCAAGTGAGTGTAAAGCCGCGTACTTCGCACGCATCTTGAAAGGATCGCGGGTTGCCATATGAAAAAGATTAGCGTCATGAAGCCGGTAAAAGGTTAAAGCCTCGGGCAATATCACTGCCGAAGAGAGAGCCGCCGCGAGCGTAAACAAATATTCATCGGCTTGGATGGTTAAAGTGGCTGGAACTGTCCCGATTCTCCGTAGCAGCTCGGTTCTGATGGTCATTCGGCTCGTCCCGAGAAAACTTTTGCGTAGCCGGAACAGGCGCGCATCAACAAGATTGTTGGCCGAAAATCGATGACCCGCATTCAAAGTATCCGTTTGAAGCCGGCCGTCTGGGTGACGGATCACTATTCCGTGACCCACCAGACCCACCGCCGTATCGGCGGCTAGCGTATCGCAGACGGCGCGCAGCTTTCCGGGAGCCCACCAATCATCACCATCCAGAAACGCAACAACTTCGCCTTTGCACTCCGGAATGCCGACGTTGAACGCGGATGCCTGCCCGCCATTCGGCTTTCGCAGCAGGCGCACGGAGGATTCAAACTTCCGGACAATATCCGGGGTTCCGTCTGTCGAGCCGTCGTCCACCACCACGATTTCCCGGTCGCTCGCCGAAAAATCCTGCTCCAGCACGCTGACGATCGCTTTTTCGACAAAGCGTTCGTGATTGTACGTGTCAATTAGTACGCTGGCGAAAGGCCGTGCCAAATGTCATCCTTCCCGTTATTGCTCGTCCGCCGCATCCGCTCTTATGCGCGCACGCTGGCCGCGCTTTGAGTGTGTTCTGCGAACCAGTCGATTGTTCTCTTCAATCCATCCTGCAAAGGCACGCGCGCTTTCCACCCCAACTCCGCGAAGGCCCGCGAAGTATCCAGGCAACGGCGCGGCTGCCCGTCGGGCTTCGTCGCATCCCAACGCACCGTGCCTGCATAGCCCGTCAAGGTACGAATCTGTTCCAACAATTCTCGAATGCTGATCTCTTCGCCCGAACCGAGATTCACGGGCTCCGGCTTGGCGTACTTTTCCGCAGCAAGCACGATGGCGTCCGCCGCGTCTTCGACGTACAAAAACTCCCGCGTCGCCGTGCCCGCTCCCCAAGCGAGAATTTCTTTCGCGTGCGATTGCTTCGCCTCCCAGCATTTCCGGATCAACGCAGGAATGACGTGCGAGCTCTCCAGATCAAAATTGTCACGCGGCCCATAAAGATTGACGGGCACCAGATAGATCCCATTCAACCCGTATTGTTGGCGATAAGCCTGCAGTTGCACGAGCAGCATCTTCTTCGCCAGCCCGTACGGCGCGTTGGTCTCTTCCGGGTAGCCATCCCAAATGTTCTCTTCGCGAAAGGGCACCGGCGTGAACTTCGGATACGAACAAACCGTGCCGGCACAAACAAACTTCTCGATCCCCGCAATGCGCGAAGCCTCGATCGCGTGCAAGCCCATCGCCGCGTTGTCGTAGAAGAATTTCCCAGGGTTCGCGCGGTTTGCTCCGATTCCACCGACCACCGCCGCCAGATGAATGAAAATATCCGGCCTCGCGTCAGCAAACAGCCGCAACGCCTGATTTTTTTCACGCAAATCGTAGTCGCGGCTGCGTGGAACCATGATCGCGCCGCAACCTGCCGCTCTCAGCCTCTCCACCACGAACGCTCCGAGGAAGCCGTTGCCTCCGCTCACCACCACTCGCCGTTTTTCCCAGAATCCCATTCTGCTCTTTCCTCAGTGTTGCGAAGCCTGTCCCTCCACCGCTTCCATCACGCGCGTCACCGAATTGTGCCAGTGATTCCAGTGGCTCAGTTTTTCTTCGAGAATCGCTTTCCCCTTGCCCACTGGCTTCAATCCCACCGCCTCCACATCCGCATCCACCATGATGGCCACTAGTTCGCGGAACTTTACGCGTGGCTCCCAGCCCAGCTTCTCTCGCGCCTTCCGCGTATCGGCAATCAAGCTGTCCACTTCCAGCGGCCGAAGATACCGCTCCGAAGTCTTCACATGCTTGCGCCAGTCTAGCCCTGCGTAGCCGAACGCTTCCTCCATGAATTCGCGCACCGCATGCGCTTCCCCGGTGCCCAGCGCGAAATCGTCCGCCTCGTCTTGCTGCATCATTTTCCAGATTCCTTCAACGTACTCCGGTGCGTAGCCCCAGTCGCGCTTCGCTTCGAGATTCCCCAGGAAAAGCGTGTCTTGCTTGCCGGCTAAAATCGCGGCAACACCGCGCGTGATTTTGCGGGTCACAAACGTCTCGCCGCGCCGCGGGCTCTCATGATTAAAGAGAATCCCATTGCTCGCAAACATCCCGTAACCCTCGCGGTAAATGCGCGTCATCCAATAGGCGTATACTTTTGCCGCCGCGTAGGGGCTGCGCGGCTGAAAAATCGTGGTTTCGCCTTGTGGCGGCGGCGCCGAACCGAACATCTCCGAGCTCGACGCCTGGTAGAAGCGCGTCTTGCATCCAGCGCGCCGAATCGCCTCCAGCAAGCGCATCGTCCCAATCCCCGTCACATCGCCCGTGTACTCCGGTATGTCAAAGCTCACGCGCACATGGCTTTGCGCCGCCAGGTGATACAGTTCGTCAGGCGCAAAACTGTAAATCAGGTGCAACATCCATTCTGTGCTCGAGAGGTCCCCGTGGTGCAGAAATAGCCGCGTGCTTGGTTGGTTCGGGTCCTGATAAATATGATCAATCCGCGAGGTATTGAAGGTGCTCGCACGACGGATGATCCCGTGCACCTCATAACCTTTCGAAAGCAGCAGCTCCGCAAGATACGAGCCGTCTTGCCCCGTGATCCCCGTGATTAATGCGCGTTTCATGCGCGGCCGTCCTTGCTGGTCATTTTTCTCCCGTCCTCAATCTCACACAGTTCCGTCATCACGGTTCTTCAATCTTTGCGCCGCGCAAGACAATACAGATACGTTCCCTTGTAGCCGCGCATCCGAATGTAAGGATACACCGCCAGCGCGGCCGGGAAACACGCCGCGTATTTTATGCCTCCAAGTAGCTGCATCACGCGCTGGCGTATCGTCGGCCCGCGGCGCAGCACCGAAGCCGCTTGTTCCGGCTCCATTTGCATGACGTCCCGAAAACTCGGCGGAGCCTCGTTCGTGGAGGACCGCGAAAGCCCCGTACGCATCGCCATGTTGATCATCTGAGCGGTGTGCAAGATTCCCGCGGGCTGCTCCCGCACGGCCAGCACTTCGAATCCGTGCATGCTCAGCAGATTCGTCAGCGCGCGGGAATTCCATCTCAAAAAATGGTTTGGCGGGTAATCCAGAACATCCGGCCCGGTCAGCCAGCGCTCGCGGTTCGGCACGCTCAGGGCTGCAAACCCCCGAGGCCGCAAACACGCTTTGACTTTCTCGATGAATTCTACCGGCGCGGCCTGATGCTCCAGCACCTCGAAAAAAGTAACCACATCAAATTTCTTTGCCGGGTACTGTTCCACAAATGCTGAAATTGTTAGGGGAAACACATCTGGCAGCCCAACCCGCTCTTTTGCAAATTGCGCGGCGTTTCGATCCAATTCCGTGCCGCTCACTTCGTAGCCTGCCATTCGCGCCGCATCCAAAAAATTCCCAGTTCCGCAGCCAATATCCAGAAGCTCGCCCCTGCGGGGAGCGAGCGGATCCGCAAGGAAATACTTATGCCCCGGCTCCAGCGGCAACAACTTTTCATCCCGCCCGCCATACATCTGCTCGTACCACTGCGCGTCCGGCATCGCCCGCGGTTCCCAGAAGTGCAAATCACACTCCGCGCATGCGAAAAGGCTGCATCGCCCATAAACTTCAACGAGCTGGCTCCTGACCGAGCCACCGCACGCCGGGCAAGCAATCCCTATGGTCGTCGTCGCCGCCGTCCGCTGCGTCAAAGTGGCGTCTTCCGCAGCCAGTCGCGCTCCGATGTGCGCCCCGTTCGTCATCCTCGTTCCGTTTGTGCCCTCATGCCCGCACTCCTCCGCTCAACCCTAGCCGTTTGCGAACGTTGCGCGTTTTGTACACAAAAATGTTCCACAGAAAATGCTGTACCGCAAAAACCTCTTTGCGCAGAAACACGCGCCGGACGCGCCCTTCCTGTGTCATCAGGTGTGTGGCGCTCAAAATCGTATACGTGTGCGGCCGCTCCCCGTAATAAACCAGGTTTTCGTCCGCTTCCACGCCGCCATAGACCCACTGCTTTCCCCCGGCCACATGGTTGTAATCGTGAAGCTGGTGCACAATCGGCGCGAAACTCGTCAAATCAATAACGGGCATCCCTTTCTTCCGCGCGTACTTAATGCACCACTGATCGAACCACACACGCCCGATAGCCACCGGCGGCACCTCTTCATAAGTCCCGCGCGGAAAAACGAAAAAGTCAATTCCCGTAGGGCTCTCGAGCTGCCCTTCGCGCAGCATACGCTCCTTGAGTTTTTCTTCCCACCCCTCGCCGAAATCCAGCGCCTCCCGTATCTCCAGATTCGTCCGTCGCCCCACCGCCAGAAATCTCGCAAACATCCCGCGAACTTTTTCCACCCCAGCAGTAAACTCGCGCGGAAGAATAATATCCGCGTTCACGTAAGCGAGCACCTCGTAGCTCGCCCGCCGCTCCGCATTCGCAAAAATATCCCCAAGCAGCGGCGTTCCATGCCGGTTCCGCGCCACCTCGGGAATATGAACGAGCCCCAATTCGCGCGCACACTCCGCCGCGCCTTCTTCATGCCCAAAAAGAATAATCTCCGGCCGCGGCCGCAGTTTGGTCCAGCTGGTAATCGCATTTCGTTGAATGACGCCGATGTGCCCGAGAAAGGGTTTCGGCATCGCCAGAATGGTAATGGGCAGCGTGCTCATCTGCTCCCATTGTGCAAATTCATCTTCGCTATCTTCGAAAAGCCGCCAACTACCGGCGGATCCCCCACTTGTTCTCCTGATCCTCGATCACCGGCGGCCAATCCGATCCCGGCATCTGATACAGTCCCCGCACCGCCATCTTGTACCAAAGCCCGCGCACCTTCGGTATCGGCTTCACCACCCGGCTGATCCCCCGGAATAGCCGCAATCCCGTATTCCGCGGCAGCGACTTCACCTCTCGCGCCACAATTTCCTCGCACCGTTGAATATACCGCCCCATATCCATCGACGAAATCGCATCGTCGTGCGATCGGTACCCGCCAATCAACGCGTTCACCGAATACAGCGGCGCATGCCGGAAAAACCGCACCCATAGTTCGAAGTCCCCCACGTCCCGATAAGAAGCGTCCAGCGCTCCGCCCGCCCGCTCCCACAAACTCCTCCGCCAATACGTCGATTCCTGCTGAATAAACTGGTTCGCCCCCGCTAAAAACCGGTACCGCGACCATCTCGGCACCTCGCGCACGTCCACGGTCATCCCCTGCGGATTAAACCGTGTCGGCCTCCCCGTTATCCACTCCACCTCGCCCAGCGCCCGAAACACGCTGCCCACCACGAACAATCCGTGGTTGTGCAATTGATCGCTGGCATTCAGCCAGCCCATAATCTCCCCAGTCGCCCCCGCAAATCCCTTGTTCAATCCATCGTACACGCCTTTGTCCGGCTCGCTGCTCCAGCGTGTCAAATAATTCTCATATCTCCGTACAATCTCCACCGTCCCATCGGTCGAAGCCCCGTCCACCACAACATACTCCAGGTTCGGGTATCCCTGGTCCAAAACCGACCGAATCGTTTCCTCAATATACTTCGCCCCATTGTAGACCGCCGTCACCAGCGTAATTCTCGGCCAGTGACCCTCCTTCTCCCTCTCCCCACGCACCTCCACCGGCGTGGGTGCTTCCATCTTGCTTTTCGCCGCGGACGCCGCACCCGCAGCCGTCGCAGCGGCCGTCGCCGCACCCGCCGACATCTCCGCGCTCCTTCAGGATAGCAGCACCACCGCCGCTTTTTCACCGCGCCTACGCACACCCCAGCGCAGCGTCCAACGGCGCCTTCTACGGCCCCGCGTGCTATCCGCATCCTTTAGCCCTACTACCCGTTGGGAATTGGGGACACTGGCCGCTCGCCCATAACCATCTGGCAAACGATCTTTCACAACACTACGTACCTCATTCGATACGTAGGAGCACCGTATATACTCGCCTACGAAATGTCAAGCATTATTACCAACCTGAACATACTTCAAACAGGCAGCATACAGAAGAACCCTCTAGCGCGCACCCGGCAACCATCGGTCACAATCTACGTCAGACCCCGACATGCCGATCCTTCCCAAGCAGTCCGTTCACCCAGTGGATAAACTCTTCGCGCCTTCTACTCCAGTGCGGAAACTTCTCATATCCCACAAACAGCGCGCCGCACGCATCGACGTAGTTGATCAGCGCCAGCCTCCATGTCATCACGGGGAATCGATAGCCGTAGGATTCCAGCAGATGGCGGCAAAATCGGATGCGCCCCGGCGGATTTACCGCAAACTCTTCGCTCTCCTGCATGGTTATCCACCGTCTGATGGTCGGGCGAACAACAGCATCCTTACTGCTATACCCGTGCGACGCGAACCATTCGCGCATCCCCTCTACAATGGCCTTCATAGTCACAGCTCGCTGTCTTCGTCTTTCTCTATCGCCCTCGTTGTCGGACAAAAAGTACAAGTTCGACCCGTGATTACGATAAACCGCCAGCGGCTCGTCGATGGCGGCAATGGGCGCTAGAAAGGGCGCGACTGCCTGAATATAGCCATCGGCCTGTATTCGGATGGCTTCAGGCATTGGGAATATTTTCTCTAGCACCGGCCTGCTAAAAGCCAGGGTCGATGTGGGAGTGGGATTAAAAGATAGAATTCTTTTCGCGCTGCTGGCCACGTTTCCGTTCATCGGGGTAAAAAGACCGGCGCTTAGCCTGCCGGTCCGCATGTCCAGCTCTGTCAGACCGTGATGCACCATTCCCAGGTCCGGGTTCTTTTGGAATTCCTCTACGACCCGCCGCAGTTTTCCCGGCAGCCAGTAATCGTCCGCATCAAGAAACGCTATGATTCTGCCCCGAGCCTCCGCAAACCCCGTGTTGAATGCCGATCCCTGCCCCCCATTCGCTTTGCGCACATACCGGACTCGATCACCATATTTCTTTACCCGCTCGGCGGTGTCGTCCGTCGATCCGTCATCAACTATAAGTATCTCCCGCTGTTCCTCCGGAAAATTCTGCGCTAGAACGCTATCGATCGCTTCTTCGATGTAGCGCCCGTAGTTGTACGTATCGATCAGGACGGTGATCTGCGGTTCATTGCGCGGCATTCCGTTGGAAACGTCCCTGGAGGCAGTTAAAGGTTTTCCGTTCATCGTAGCGGTCAGGCTTCGTTCATCGCGTGGTCGGTTCCCTCACTGGCTTTTGGCAATCTAGCCGCCGGTCTGGAATTTTGCCATGCTCGCCAAAGACTCCCGCGGCACCGCAACGTAGTTGCCATCAAACGTGGCTTTGCCAGGCGCGATCGCCGTGAGTCGCGAATCGTTCCCCAATTCAAACCATACAAAATTCCTCTCCTCGAGATAATCCGCAATCAGTCGCGCGGGGTATCCCCAGGGCTTCGTTCGCATATCGAGCACTTCACAGAGAATGACAGGCCGCGGCTCGGTTTCCAGCAGCTTGCCGGCGCCCTTCAAAACGTTGAGTTCCCCGCCTTCCACGTCCAATTTGATGAAATCTACTTTTTCGATCTTCTCCTCGGAAAGCACTTCATCCAGCTTCCGCACCTGAACCTTGACCGCTGACACCGGCGCCCGCGTGTCGGGGGGCCGCAGGCTATTGCACCCCGTCTCTATCCCACTGACGACATATAATTCTCCCGCGCCGTCCGCTGCGCCCAGCGCGCAATCTTTCACCCCAACGTTTTTACGAAAATTGATTCTCACGTGCCTAAGCAGCTTTTTCCGTTCGCGCAAAGAGGGCTCAAACGACAGCACCCTCCCAGTAGACCCCACGCGCTTCGAAAAGAGCAGAGTGTAGAATCCTCGGTGTGCGCCAATATCCAGCACGGTCATGCCAGGCTTCACGAATTCCCCGGCAAAGTCATATTCTATATTTTCAAATCCGCCCTCGATCAGCGCCATCCCCAGAAAGTCAAAATCCATTAGCCACCAAACACCTATGGGCAGGCGTTTCGGAAAAGGAATCCCCCCGAGCCACCACTTCCATCGGTAGATGAACGACTCATATCGTTGTTGCCGGGTTTTCCTGGGAAATTGAATGACCCGGCGCACGAATTGTCCCGCTGTTTTTATCAATGTCACCATCCAAATTAGGCCTGAATTTTATGGTTCGTAAGTCTGGACGGACCATACCCGCTGGGCCAGCCTATCCATCCATATTGTGCTTGCGAAGTCGGGTTCATTCCGATCTGCGTTTTTCAGCAAACGCCCAAACAACAATTGGAAATTGCGCTTCGTTATGCAGGCTGTGCCGGCTCGGCTCATACGTAGTCCATTCTAGACCGGCCTTCATGTCGGCAAACAGACATTCCCGATTGCCCCAGGAAGCTGTGGCCAGGACGTTAAGACCTGCCGTCTCCAGCAACTCTCTCATTCCCCGCTCGGTCCAGCGATAAAGATCCAACGGAACACCATGAACTTTCACAAGAAACGGCGTGCTGATAATAAATATACCGCCCGGCCTCAACATCCTATATACGTTCGCGGTTGCTCGATCAGGTCGCAAAACATGCTCGAGAACCTGCTCTGCTATGATCAAATCAAATCCTTCCTCCTCCAGAGGATCGCTGCAGAGGTCGTAGGCTGGATACTCTGCACTCCTATAGCTTCGGAAATTGTATCGGCCCTGCGCGCCAATACCGCTAATTTCCAGCACATCCAGATTGGAACAATCCAACGAACCGATGTACCGTTCGATTTCGCGGTTCATCACCACGCGGCACCATTGGACTTCTTCCTTGCCCCCGAGCCATCTACGAAATCGCTGCTGAGTTCCAACTGGAATCAGTCCCTTCAATACGGCGCGCGCGCCCGCCGGTTTCAAAAGGGTATAGGCAATATTTCGTAATTTCATTGCGGCCGCTCCAACCGCCGAACCAAGATTCGCCCATCGTGATTTAGTGTCGTTTCGTCAGACCACTGTGTTGGAGCAGTTCCGCCCACTTTGCGCAATTCGCGTCCAGTACATTCGCCCTGCCTATTGCTCACCAGGAACCCCTGCAATTATTTCGAAGCTGGCAGGCAAATTGAGGATGCCGCTCCACTCGTCGCGCGAGTGCTGGTGGTTTTCTGTGGCAACGCTCATTTCAGGCGCCGCCTCCCACATATCGACTTCGCTGTCTTCATCGTACAGGCTAACAAGCCAGTTATAGGGACCTGGTCTCAAGGGAAGTGACGGGAATTTATAGATCAAAGTGTGCATGCCCGGTCGGAAATCAAGATTGTACGCGGCCGTACCCCACACTAGCTGGCGATCGGAACCATACAGGGCTACACCGTGAACGCCCCGGCGCAGGCGCTCAAACACTCTTAAGTGGAACTCGACTGTGAGAGGACCAAGTGTTGTGACGGTATAGGGATTACCCGTGCTCTGTCCGGTGATCTCCCATTTTTGGAAGCGCCCCTTGGAACCCGCCGCACGATCTCGTTCTCCGTGGTTGTCCCCGCGCGCCATTGCCGATTCGTAGGCGGAAACAACCTCGTGGGTGTTTCCATTGAGGCGCACCGAGCCATCACCAACCCAAATGACCCGGTGGCAAAGTCTGCGAATTTGATTCATCTGGTGCGTGACCAGCACCACCGTCCGTCCCGCTTTGGCCACGTCTCCCATCTTCCCCAAACACTTCTTTTGAAAATTAATGTCCCCAACCGCCAGCACTTCATCCACCAGCAATATCTCCGGCTCCAGGTGCGCCGCCACTGCAAACGCCAGCCGCACGTACATTCCGCTCGAGTAATGTTTCACCGGCGTTTCAATGAATTTCTCGATCTCCGCAAACGCCACGATCTCATCGAACTTCCGGTCGATCTCCTTCCTCCCCATCCCCAGGATCGCTCCGCTCAGATACATGTTCTCGCGCCCCGTCAATTCCGGATGAAACCCCGTCCCCACTTCCAGCAAACTCCCCACCCGCCCATGAATCTCCGCCCACCCCGTAGTCGGCCTCGTAATCCGCGAAAGCACCTTCAGCAGCGTCGTCTTCCCCGCGCCGTTCCTCCCGATCAGCCCCAGCACCTCGCCTTCGTGCACTTCCAGCGAAACATCCTTCAGCGCCCAAAATGTCTCTTCCTTGTTCCGCCGGAATATGGAAAACGGCGATTTCATCGCCCGGCTCAGATAATCCCGCAGCAGCGTGCTTTGCTGCAGCGCTCCTCTCCGGTAGCTCTTGCCCAGATTCTCACCGTGTATGACGACTCTGTTCATCCCTTATTTGTTCTCGTCAACACTAATTTTGCAACCTCCAGCCGCGTACCCCTGCAATCTTCCTCGATACCCTCGTTCAGATTTTACCGGACAAGGATTCCAACAGCTTCCGCCGTCGCGATCCTCCGGGCGCCAAAACCTCGCGCAAGTGTCGCGCCCACCTTAAAAGTTTCCATCCTAGCGATCCGGAGTTCAGGCTTGTCTCCTGCGATTTCTCCAGCTCGCTCCACAATCTCGCGGCTTCTTGCCGGGACGCTTGCAACTTGTCCCGCAATACCTCAACCTTGTCCGTCTCCCGCTCCGCGCAGCTCGGATTCACCCAGCTCTGCACTCCGTCGTTGAACGCCATTACTCCCCATTCGGTTTCCGTGGTTGAGAAACACGGAATATCGCGCATCGCTTTCCATCCCAGGCTCCGGAACAGTGACCTCAGTCCCTCCTCGATTTGCCGGCTGTGCGTTCCCACGCATACCCGTTTTACCTTTTCATCCAGCTCCTGCGCCCCCGCGCGCAGGACATCCAGCTCCGCTCCCTGCACGTCCACATGGAGCAGATCCACGGACTTCAGCGGCTTCAGCAACGTTGCCAGGCTGACCGCCTCCACCATGTGCGAACCGCCGATCGCTTGGTCCAGCAGATCCATCCCGGCTGTCTTATTTCCCGCATGGAAGCCCACTTTGCCGTCTGTGGCCGTCACCGCCGCCTGCCTCGCGTGCACGCTTTGCGCGTCTATCCCATTGTCTCTAAAGTGTTCTCTCATCCATTGGAAGTGCGTCGGGTCTGCCTCTACGGGCATGAATGTATACGGTAGATTCTTGGTCTGCCTCAGCGCGGCAGCGGCAATGGCGGTCCAATAGCCATAGCCCGCGCCCAATTCCAGCATCGTGAAATGCTCTTCGGACGCCACCACCGCTTCAAGCACTGCGATCAATTCCAAATACAAGCTATCGAACGGCGGATACTCCATTTTCACATATCGGTCGGCGGGATAGACAGGCGGATTCTCGACGTCAGGCTGCCAAAAGTGGATCCGCCGCATCACCCCCAGAAAATTCACCACGAATCCTTCCGGGACCTTCCCCTCCCAAGGTCGGAATCTCCCGAAAACCGCATGGTGCGCCGGCAGAGTTGTCTTATATCCGGCTGTCGCCATCGCCCTGCTCCGCCCTCACGCCTGGTGCGCCGATCATATTTTGTCCAGACTCGCTCTTCTTTGGCATTTTCTCCGCAGCTCGAGTTTCGGCCAGCTACGTGCGCTCAAACGTTAGATTCTCTTCTTGCCCGTCCGACTGCCGCTCAGCAGATACGAGCTTGAATCCCGCGGAATTCATAAACTCGGAGACTTCGTTTTTCGATGGCGCGCCTCGGTACAAAGGTCTGGGAGATAAGTCCACTTCCAGCGTCACTTTGTGAATGTCGCGAAGCCGGGAGCCCGACGAGCGTACTACCGCCAAATCCATGCCCTGGGTGTCAATCTTCAGAAAGTCTACCGCGCTGATCTTAAGTAGATTCATGAACGTATCCAGCCGAATCGTCGCCACGGTTGCGACCGTTTCCACCTCAAGAGTCTGTCCCCCAATCCAGGCGTTTCGTGCTTCTTCATCCATCGGCAGCATGGAGCTGGCGGCAGCAAACCTGTTCAAGTGGAATTGACCGTGCCCATCGCTCTCCGCAACCGCCATCGGAAGAACGACAAAGTTCGGAGCCTGGCCTATGAGCAAAGCGGCTGCCCGCAAATCTGGCTCGAAGGCATAAACCTTGAGACCTGGATTTTGCTGCGCCTGCCATAGAGATGCGTCTCCGCGGTGCGCTCCCACGTCAATCCACGTCCCCTGCATTCCGGCGGAACTCATCAGTTGAGTCCCCGCCTTTCTCAGTGCGCGCCCAATTCGGTGGCGAGCGCTAAGACTCACGCGCTAGACTCCTCTCCATACGAATAGCCATGTCCCCGCCGGATCAGCGGCTTTTCAAAGTACTTCCAAGACGCGCTCGCCACCCCTAACGACAATCCCAGCGCCCCTAGCGTCACCGCCACGCCTCCTAAATTGTAGATTTCCGGTCCCCCGTGGAACACCACCTGGTGCGCAAGCAAATTGATCGCCAGGTGTATCACATACACGCAATACGAAATCGTCCCTAGCGCCCCCAGCCACTTCCACCGCATCACCCCCGCCAGCCACCCCTCTTTTTGCGACAGTACCACCGCCACAAGGCAGCTATGGAACATCCCCAGCACCGTATACCCGATGGTCACGCACACCACATTGATCGGCCGCAGGAACCACCACAACATCCCGCCGAACACCAGCGTCAGCCCAATAAGGACTCTTTGAACCATGGTCCGATGCTCTTCCAGGTATTCTAGGAATGCCTTGTTCCGCCAACCCAGCGCCAGCAACATCCCCCACGCTAGCGAATCCGCACGGCAGGGCATCAGGTAAATTGCCGTGTACGTCCCCGGCGACCAATAGCAAAAAAACCCCCATCGCAAGAGCGGCGCAATCACCATCGTCGCCCCCAGGACCATCGCCAGCTTTCGCTTCGACAGAAACCGGATCAGCGGTGGAGCCAGCAGGTAGAACTGCTCTTCCACCGCCAGCGACCACGTAACCACGAACCACATCCACGCGAACGGCCGCATCTCGATAACAAAGTTCTGCAGGAAAAGCACTTGCACCGGCACCCGAACCAGGTCCGCGGCCTCCGCCCCGAATCTCCCGGGAAAAAACAATAGCGCGCCCACAACCAGCGCCCCATACACCAGCGTCCACGCGTAGTACACCGGAAGGATGCGGTACACCCGCCGCATGTAAAATGCCCGGAAGTAATGCGGAGTCCCTCGCGCGTCCAGCAGGATTCCCCCGATCAAAAACCCGGACAGCACGAAAAACAGGTCCACCCCGGTCCATCCCACCTGGAACAACTGCAGCAATCGATGCGGCACCCGGCCAAGCGGTGCGTGTTGCGCGTTTCCCACGTAGTGGCCCAGGATCACCAGCAGGATCGCCAGCCCGCGCAGCCCATCGAGCTCCGGGATCCGTCCGCTCGAGTTTCTCCGCGCGCTCTCCGGTGTCGGGGCCCGGCCTGGCTTTTGATCGTGAAGGATCGCCGTCGTCATGAATGTTTTGCTCGCCTCCCCCGGCGCACGAAACTAATTTACGGCATACACTCGCTGGTCTTCGCGTTCGAATATCAGCCTAAGTCCTTCCGGATGCTCACCCAGCCGGAACGGCTGCCCCGGCACCCGCATCAGGTCTCGGCATTTTGACCGTAAGAATAGCTGTGCCCGCGCCGGATCAGCCCCCCGAGTGCCCTGTTTTCCGATAGCTTCTGGATTCGCGGCTCGCCGCGTACCAGCCCCGGCAACACTTCGCTCGTGTCACCGGCTTTTCCGTCGATTCTTCCGCTCTTTTGCGCCACCCAGAAGTCTACTCAGAATAGCGCCGGCGACGTTAATACTTTCTCTGTTTTGCGTTACTTGAGTGCTGCGCGAAGCGCTGATTCTCAGAGACTTCCTGAGACAATTTACGGTTTTTCGTTCTTGCAAGGCGCCTGATCGCGGTGACTTGGGTATAGGGGTATGGTAAAGTCGCTTCGTCTAATCAGGACAAGCGATCAGAATGGCCAGTTCATTTCGTCTCTCTGTTGCGATCCCTGTTCACAACGAAGAAAGCGTTTTGCCGGAGCTCCTGCACAGACTCCGGGCCATGCTGGACACCCTGCCCGGTGGGCCGCATGAAATGCTCTTTGTGGACGACGGGAGCACCGATCGGACCTTCGAGATGCTGGCCGAGGCTGCGCGCGAAGATTCGAGAATCGCCGTCCTCTCACTCTCACGGAATTTCGGTCATCAGGCGGCCATCACGGCCGCGCTAGATCATGTAACCGGCGATGCCGCCGTGGTGATGGACGCGGATCTGCAAGATGTCCCCGAGGCCATTCCCCAATTCGTCGATAAATACCGGCAGGGCTTTGATGTGGTCTACGCCCAGCGCGTGAGGCGAAAAGAACCGTTGCCTTTGCGCATTTGCTATTTCGTGTTCTATCGCATGATGGCGAAACTTTCCGATATCCGCTTGCCGCTGGATTCGGGGGACTTTGGACTGATGTCGCGCCGGGTGGTCGACCAGCTCAAAAAAATGCCCGAGCATCACCGCTACTTGAGAGGCATGCGAAGCTGGGTGGGCTTCCGGCAAACCGGCGTCCCCGTGGAGCGCGCCAAGCGTCATTCAGGAAGAAGCAAGTACAGCGTTGTGCGCCTGATGAAACTTGCGTTTGACGGTATCTTTGCCTTCTCCATCGTGCCCATCCGCGCCGCGGCGCTCTTAGGCGCCTCCGTGATGTTTCTCTCCACCCTCTATGTCTTGTACTCGCTTTACAGCAAGATTTTCTTGAAACAATCGCCTCAGGGATTTACCGCCCTCATCGTGGCGATCACTTTTCTATCCGGCATGGTGCTCTTTTTCCTTGGCGTCGTCGGTGAATACGTCGGCAGGATTTACGAGGAAACTAAGGGGCGCCCCTCCTACGTCATTGGCCGCTTCACCGGCAACCTTCAGCGTAGCCACGCTGCTGGAGAGCTGGCGGAGCATACGCTGGAGAACGAATATCGGCGCTGAACGCAAATCTTCCGGCATGCCCACAGCAAACGCAACCTCCGGCACGGCTTCCGTGCGAAAGATTGAATACCTGTCCCCTGCTTCGCACGTCAGCATGTCTGACGGTTATTTTCAGATTGCGCGCACGGACCATTTTTGGGTGCGCCGCCGCTTCAAGGTTCTTAAGCTCCTCTCGGGGGACCTTGTAGCTGGAGCGGCACAAATCGCCGAGATCGGCTGTGGCCATGGGTTGCTCCAGAGACAGGTGGAAGACGAATACGGCAAGGAAGTTACTGGGTTTGACCTGAACGAGTATGGCTTGAAACACAATCTGAGCCGGATTAGCCGGGTCTGCTGCTATGACATTTGCCAAAGGGCCGAAGAGTTTCGAAATAAGTTTGACCTCATTCTTATGTTCGATGTGCTCGAGCACATCGCCGATGAAGATGGATTCATGAAGGCCGTCTTGTATCATTTGGCGTCGAACGGGAAGTTGATCGTCAGTGTCCCCGCCGGCCAATGGGCCTTCTCGGGCTATGACCGGGCGGCAGGTCACGTTCGCCGCTATTCTTTCAGCACTCTAAGAGAGACTGTGCGGCGTTCCAATCTCGAGTTGGAGCGATGGACTTACTGGGGTCTTCCACTAGTGCCAACCTTAGCCGCTCGCAAATTCCTGGCCGGAAGAAAACAAGACGAGCGCGAGGTCTACGCCTCGGGATTCGACTCGCGGTCCACCTTCGTCAACACTGCTCTGGGGGCTCTCTCTCGGTGCGAATGGATCCCCCAAAAATGGATGGGCACGTCCCTGATGGCGGTTCTTACAAATAAGACATAAGAACCAGCAAGCCCGTTATCAAGACACGTGCGTTCGTCGATTCCGCACAAGGGAGATGGGAGACTCGATTGTGAAGGAGACCATTAGCTCCAGACCTCAATGGTTGGAACTGATCCTCGTTTCCACGATCGTGCTTTTGGTCAGCGCTGTTCTCTTTTGGAGATTTCTTCCGCTTCCCCATCAGGACCTCAACTTCTACACCGAACCTGCTTTTTTGCTGGCGACCACCGACAAGCTTGCCGGACCCGCATCGCAAGCCGTTGATTTGACTTATCAGAAAGGGATCTATTCTTATCCGCCCGGCTATTTTCTGATCTTGGCAGGTTGGCTCCGGCTCTTTGGACTCTCCGCGGATTCTCTGCTCACCTATACGCATCTTGTCCATGCCGCCGCCTTGATCATGTTGTGGATGCTGCTCCGCCGCAGGTATTCCTGCTCGGTGATCGTTAGCGTCTTTGTGATGCTGGCTTTTTTCCCTCGTATGGTTCACGGGAGGCCCGATCTTACCGGCGTCGCCTTGAGCCTTGCAGCTTGGCTGGCTTTGCCGGAAGAAATCGTCTGGGCAAGAATCCTTTTGTCCGGATGCCTTGCCGGAACCACCCTGCTGGTATCCCCCGGATTCGGAGTCGGAATCATTTCGACTCTCGTGATCTTGATGCTGCTCAATGCCCGCCAAAAATTCAAGTTCAGGATGGGTACTGCTGTCATTTGGCTGGGAACTGCTGGGGTGTTTTTTTCGGCGATCACCGCCATATTCCTCACTCTGCAGCATTCCTGGACCATCGCCTACGTGCAGTTCAAGACCAATTCGGCCATCCGCGGCGCGGAAGTGAATGTTTGGCCCAATTTCCACCTGCGATTCACGTGGGCATTCTGCGTTGTGCCGTTCTTTCTCGTGGCGATACTCCCTGCTCTGTTCGCAATTGGTCGAAAGTGGCGTGTCAACTCGAGCGAATTGCGTGCTTTGGCCCTGGCCTTCCTGGGCGGCACCGCAGTGTGGCTCGCCCTCAACAAATCGCAACTTCTTCTGGATCACCATTTTTTGTTTCCCGCGAAAAGTGTGTTTCTGGGGGTGTTTTGCTCGCGGCTAAGATTTCCGGCCTGGGTTCGCGTGGCGCCACTGGCGCTCCTCTCCCTCATTTCTTTCTACTACCACAAGCCTGATTTCCTGTATCTCGGTGAGCCGTTGCGCCTTG
>Ga0210410_10001441_pt1 | contig 22363 bp, 17 predicted proteins | sample IncBWC4MmetaG_FD_161058 | JGI IMG/M metagenome (GOLD analysis project Ga0210410, IMG submission 161058) | Forest soil microbial communities from Barre Woods Harvard Forest LTER site, Petersham, Massachusetts, United States - Inc-BW-C-4-M | ecosystem: Environmental > Terrestrial > Soil >... | reverse complement strand
CCTCGGCTTTTATGGGCCGCTTTCGCTGCTCGTGCTCATCGGCGTGTGGGCCGTGGGCCTCGTTTTCGGTTTCGGGCTGATGCAATACGGCGCGGGGTCGGCGGTGGTAACGACCGGCGGCCAGCCGGGTTTTCTTACCGACGTTTATCTGAGCGGAACGACGTTCTTCACGCTCGGGCTTGGCGACGTCGTTCCCCGCTCCGGCCTCGCGCGCGCACTCGTCGTCACGGAGGCGGGTTTCGGGTTCGGCTTTCTCGCAGCCATCATCGGATACCTGCCTTTCATTTACGGCTCGTTCTCGAAGCGAGAAGTAGATATTACGCTGCTCGATTCGCGCGCCGGGACGCCGCCCACGGCCGGCGAGCTTTTGCGGCGTCACAGTTACGAATACGGCCAGGAAGCACTGGCGGAATTGCTCAAAGACTGGGAGTTGTGGTCCGCCGAACTCATGGAGAGCCATCTTTCCTATCCCGTGCTGGCGTATTTCCGCTCGCAGCACGACAACCAGTCCTGGGTGGCTTCGCTCACCGCGATTCTGGACACTTGCGCGCTGGTGATGGTGGGCATCGAAGGCGCCTGCGAAAAGCAAGCGGAGCTCACGTTCGCGATTGCGCGGCACGCGGTCGTCGATCTTTCGCAGGTCTTTGGAACTCCGCCGAAGGCGCTGCCACACGAACGGCTTACTCCGGAAACCCTGCGCCATATTCGAGACGTCCTCGCGCAACACGGCCTGAAGCTTCTCGATGGAGAAGCAGCCGACAGCAAGCTCACCAGCCTGCGCAATCTGTATGAGCCGTATATTTTCACGCTGGCTAGCTATTTGAACCAAACGCTGCCGCCGTGGATTCCCGAGAAAAAGGGCAAAGACAACTGGCAGACCACGGCCTGGGGGCAGACGGCGGGACTACTCGAAAAAGAAGTCACGCCCGCGCATCACGACGATCATTTTTGATGGCGCTGGCTCTGAGAATTAATGAAGCACACTTCAAGGGAGATCTGAAATGAAGGCGATTCGCGTTCACGAATTCGGCGGTCCCGAGGTCTTGAAATACGAAGAAATCCCCACGCCCAAGCCCGGCGCGGGGCAGGTGCTCGTGCGCATCCATGCCGCGGGCGTGAATCCCTACGACACTTATATGAGAGCGGGCACGTATGCCATCAAGCCGCCGCTTCCCTACACGCCCGGCTCGGACGGAGCCGGCGTCATCGAGGCCGTTGGTGCGGGCGTCACCAAAATAAAACCCGGCGACCGCGTGTACACCGCGAGAACCATCAGCGGGTGCTACGCGGAATACGCGCTGGCACAAGAAGACCAGGTGCATCCACTACCGGAGAAAATCAGTTATGCACAGGGCGCAGGCTTGTGGGTCCCCTACGGCACGGCCTATCACGCCATTTTTCATTCCGCACAGGCACGCGCAGGAGAGACCGTGCTTATTCACGGAGCCAGCGGTGGCGTCGGTATCGCCTCGGCACAAATAACGCGCGCTCTAGGCCTCACGGTCTTTGGAACTGCAAGTTCGCAAAAAGGCCTGGACCTGGCGAAACGCGAGGGCGTCCAGCAAGCGTTTGACCACAGCAAAGCGGGATATCAGGAAGAAATCTTAAAAGCTACCGGCGGGCGCGGCGTGGACATCGTCCTCGAGATGCTCGCCAACGTGAACCTTGCGCACGACACAAAACTGTTGGCGACGCGCGGACGCATCATTGTGATCGGCAATCGTGGCGAAGTGACCATTAACCCGCGCGAACTCATGACTCGCCGGGCTTCGGTCCGCGCCTTCTCACTCTGGGGCATCGCGCCGGACGAAGAAAAGGAGATCCATGCCGGCATCGTTGCCGGTCTTGAAAACGGCACCATGCGTCCCGTGGTTGCCAAGGAATTGCCGCTTGTGGACGCCGGACGCGCGCACAAAGAGATTCTTGAACCAGGGGCTGCAGGAAAGATCGCTCTGGTTTCGTGAAGTCCAACAACTGTCCAGGGTAGCTAGCAGGTGGCGTTGACTGTGCCCGATGCAGCCTTATAATCATTGTTTGCCGCAAGCTCCAGAATCCTTACAAGACGAGCACCCGGCGAAACTCCCAACGTGCTGACCGCGCTCTCACTATCGCTCGTACTTGTGTCACAGACCTCGTTCGGCCATTACTGGCACAAAATCACCGACCGGACATTTGCCGGAGTCTATCGCGCCAACGCGTTCGACCTGGCGATGATGATTCCGTATTTCATCGTGCTGTTCGTGCTTGCGGTTTACGGTCTGCATCGCTACTGGTTGGTCTACGACTATTTCGCCTACGCGAAAAACGTTCCCGCCACGCCTCCTGAAGTGAGCGTCTGGCCGCGCGTCACGATTCAGCTTCCTATCTTCAACGAGCGCTACGTCATCGAGCGTCTCGTCGAAGCCATCTCCCGCTTCGACTATCCTCGCGAACTTCTGGACGTGCAGGTCCTCGACGACTCCACGGACGAAACGCAGGAAGTCGCGCGCAATTGCGTGGAACGCCACGCGGCGCAGGGTATGCCAGTCTTTTACATTCATCGCAGCAACCGCGAAGGATACAAAGCGGGCGCGCTCGAAAATGGTCTTAAGACCGCGCTGGGCGAATTCGTGGCCATCTTCGACGCCGATTTCATCCCCGAACCCGATTTTCTCCGTCGCACCATTCCCTACTTCATGAATCCCAACGGCGGCGAAAAAATCGGCATGGTCCAGACGCGCTGGACGTACCTTAATACCGATTACTCGTTGCTCACTCACGTCGAGACGATCCTCCTCGACGGGCACTTCGTCGTTGAACACGGTGCGCGCTCGCGCCGTGGCACCTTCTTCAATTTCAACGGTACCGCGGGCGTTTGGCGCCGTATCGCCATCGACCAGGCTGGCGGCTGGGAGCACGACACGCTCACCGAAGACACCGATCTTTCGTATCGCGCGCAGCTCAAAGGCTGGAAGTTTTTGTACCTGCCGCATATCGAGTGCGCCTCCGAGCTGCCCGTGGATATGAACGGCTTTAAGGCGCAGCAGGCCCGCTGGGCCAAAGGGCTGATGCAGACGGCGAAGAAAATCCTGCCCAAAGTTTTCAAGTCCGACGCGCCTTGGCACGTCAAAGCGGAGGCGTTCTTTCATCTCACCGCGAATATCAGTTATCCGCTGATGGTGCTGCTCTCGACCATGCTACTGCCCGCGATGATCGTGCGCTTCTATCAGGGCTGGTTCCAGATGCTGGTCATCGACTTGCCGCTGTTTCTTGCTTCCACTTGCTCGATCTCGAGCTTCTATCTGATTTCGCAACGGGAGATTCGCCCCAAAACCTGGTGGCGGACGTTTCTTTACATGCCTTTTGTCATGGCTACAGGCATCGGAATTTCCGTGCGCAACGCGCAAGCAGTGATCGAAGCGATCCTCGGCAAAAAGAGCGAATTCGCGCGCACACCGAAGTTCAGAATCGAAGGAAAACAAGGTTCTTTCGTCAAAAAGTCTTACCGGAACAAAGCCGGCTGGATGCCATACGCGGAAATTCTTCTCGGTTTGTACTTCGCGATGACCGTCGTGTACGCTGCGCTCAATGAAAATTACGCCACCATCCCGTTCCTGCTGCTCTTCGTTTGGGGCTATCTCTATACTGGTTGCATGTCGCTCGGCCAAACGTACTTCGCTCATCTCCGGTTCGGCGTCAATGCCCCCGAAATGCGTCCCGCCGCTTCCGGCGCTCCAGGATTCTGACGCTTGATCGGTTTACAAGCGCAGCAAGCCCGGGCCGGCTGGTCCTCGCATGTTTCCGGCACGCGGTGGGCTGGTTTCACAAATCTGGCCAAATCCAGGCCGCGCCAAAAACAAAAATTCCGGGAGCGGGCTGAGCGGCCGCTCCCGGAAGCTTGTGTCATCTTTGTATGGAACTTTCAATTCGCGGTCGCACCACTCGGGATCCTTCGCGCAGGCTGCTCTCTCCAGGCCCGGCCACGGTTCCTGCGCGCGGTAAGCGCCATTCCCAGCAGCACAACCAATCCCATGCCGACCATGAATACGAAATTCGTGTCATTGTCCATCGCCGTGAACCCTGCGGTGTCCACCTCTAGTACCGGAGACGGAGCCGTTGCAATTGTCGTCGCGGGAATCGCCGCTGCCGGGAGTGCGGCGGTTTTGAATCCGTCCTGATCCGACGAAGATGCGGCGTAGGGGGATTCGAACAGAGTGGGATCCGAATCCTGTTGGGCTAGCGCCGGCTTCGCCACCAAAAGCCCCGCTCCCAATCCCATCAGCATCAGTTGAAATCGAATGACGTTCTTAAATTTCATGGACCACCTCAGGTATCAAGATTCGCAAATTGCTGCGATGCCCTAAAGGATTGCAGGTGAGATGCCAGCTCGCGCATGTGCGAACTCTCCGGTCAGGCTGATATCGAACTTGTTGTATTGAAAGGAGATGGAACCCGCGCGTGGTTTTGAGACTCAGGAATGGCCTCGAAGCAGTGGGGCCTCGAGACTATCCTAATCACTTGTTGCGGCGGTCTGTGAAGTCAGTGTTTCCTGAGCTCCATGGGCTCCTCGCACGCCTGACGCGAGCCACATTCCCTCGCAATTGACGGAAAAATAAAGAGATAGCGTGAAGCTGCCGCATGCCGGCCCGCCCAAATCAGGCGCCGGTCGGAAACGAACCATTCAGATAGTGCACTATCCTTTCGGAGAGACTTCTGGGAATGGCGGCGGTTCCAGGTTGGCGTTAGAATACCGCCTTTCCGTAGGGCTGGTGCGATGCAGGAGAAAGTCGGCTGGAAAAACCTCTTACGGTGCAACGCAAACTCGCAGCGCTTAGCGGACCAGTGCGGAAGTCCCAGTTCCCCGTGGGTGGATTTCTGTCCATCGGCCGCGATACTTCGAACTCGATTTGTCTCGAAGACGCATCCGTTTCCCCGAAGCACTGTGTTATCAGATGCGAAAGAGAGTGCTTCCTGCTTACCGACCTGGACAGCGACTCCGGTACATTCGTCAACGGTATCCCTGTGAAACAGCGCGAGCTTGCTCTGGGCGACCAGATCGCCATCGGAGGTTCTCTTTTCCTTTTCGCGGGGGAACGATCCCCGGTTGCTCAGCGCAGCGCCGTCCAGCTGGATGAAGATTCCGCTGCCGGAGCCCAGGTGCAACAGCTCCGCAACGATGAACTCCTCTATTTGCACCCCGAAACTCTAGCTGCTTTGCCTCAGCCGGCGAGGCTGGCCCGCGCCCTCGGGACGCTGGTGAAAATCAGCACGACCATCGGCTCGATCCGCGACGTGGAATCCCTGCAATGGCAACTGCTCGGTATGATCTTCGACGTGATTCCCGCGGAGCGAGGCGCGATTCTTCTTGTCGAAAGCTCGGGGGAGGAGGCTACAACGCCTGTGGCCTGGGACCGGGTTGCGGGTCCCGATCATCCTGTTCATGTTAACCGTGCGCTGACTTGTCGGGTTATCGGCGAAGGCGTTTCTCTTCTTGAAAATGAAGGCGTCGATCCACCTGCTGCTGCTTCCTCCGGTCGCCAAGGGAACAAGCCCGCGCACTCCATTCTCTGCGTTCCGCTGACTGCCATCGGGCAGGTGCGAGGTGTCATCTATCTCCACTCCTCCAATCCAGCCGCGGCCTTCTCGGAGGATGATCTTCAGCTTCTCGCGGCCATCGCCGGCATTGGCGCCATCGCCATCGAGAACGCGCGCCAGTTCGAGCAGCTGGGCGTCGAAAATCAGCAACTGCGAACAGAAATCAACCTGCAACACGATATGGCGGGCCAAAGTCCACGGATGCGTGAGGTCTACCAATTTATCGAGCGCGTGGCTCCCAGCGAGTCCACTGTGCTCATCTATGGGGAGAGTGGCACCGGGAAGGAACTCGCGGCCCGCGCCGTGCACAAAAACAGTCTCCGCAAAAACCAGCTCTTTCTCGCGCTGAATTGCGCGGCGCTCACGGAAACGCTACTTGAAAGCGAACTGTTTGGACATGAGAAGGGCGCATTCACGAGCGCCATCAACCAAAAGAAAGGACTCCTCGAAGTTGCCGAGGGAGGCACGGTTTTCCTGGATGAGGTGGGCGAGCTGCCCCTGACGCTCCAGGCGAAATTACTGCGCGTTCTCCAGGAACGCGAAATCGTCCGCGTCGGCGGGACTCGGTCGATCAAAATCAACGTTCGCTTCCTCGCCGCTACGAATCGGGATCTGCAAAAAGCCGTCCGTGAAGAGAAGTTCCGAGCGGATCTATACCACCGGCTCAATGTCATTTCGCTGACCATGCCGGCGCTCCGCGAACATGCGGAAGATATTCCCGTTCTCGCTGAATTATTCGTCGTACGCAACGCGAAAAAATGCCCTCGCAAGGTCAACGGCATTTCGCCGGAGGCGCGCGCCTGCTTGATGCAATACGACTGGCCCGGAAATATCCGCGAACTGGAAAACGCCATGGAACGTGCCGTAGTCATTGGAGCCTCGGAGTTCATTCTTCCCGAGGACTTGCCGGAAGCGTTGCTGGAGACAGCATCTTCTTCCTCGTTGGGCCCGGCAAACTATCACGATGCCGTCCGCAATCTGAAAAAACAGCTTATTCTCAGCGCCTGGGAACAGTCCTCCGGCAGCTTCACGGAGGCGGCGAAGATTCTGGGAGTCCATGCAAACTATTTGCACCGGCTGATTCGCAATCTGGATTTGCGGGCGGCTCTGAAGAAGGGGTGACCATTGACTCGGATCGTCTTTGCTTTTCTCGTCCTCGGCGTTCTCAGTTGGACGCGGACTGAAGATCCGTTCGCCCAGAGCCTCGCCGCCTCCACGGAAACTGGCGAAATCAACGGCGCGGCATTCAAAATTGAAATTCCCGAGAACTGGAACCACGGCCTGGTGATCTATTGCCACGGCTATGACGAAAAAGCCGCTCTGGAAGAGGGCGCCGACGTCCGCGCGTATTACGGAATTTTTCTGAAGGAAGGTTACGCCGTCGCGCGTTCCGGCTATTCCGCGGGAGGTTGGGCGGTGGAACAAGCGGTCACCGACACCGAAGCGCTTCGCAAGTATTTTTCCAAAAAATACGGCGCGCCGAAAGAAACTTACGTTACCGGCCACTCCATGGGCGGATTTCTCACGATGGAGCTCATCGAAAAGTTCCCGCAAGCATACGACGCAGGTCTCGCGCTGTGCGGCCCGCTGGGCGCCGCCAGTTGGTTCATGGAGCGCAAACCCTTCGATGACCGTGTGGTCTTCGACTATTTTTTCCCGGGCCTCCTCCCTTCCCCGGCAAAAGTGCCGCAGGACTATCAACAGTCAATGGAACTCGGAAAAAAAATATACCTGGCGCTGGAAACTCAGAAACCGCAAGCGGAGAATCTGCGGCGCTATCTTGGCTTTCACACGAATCGTGACGTGGCCGGTTGGATGGTCTTCGCGACCTACATCTTGAAAGACCTCGAGCAGCGCAGCGGCGGTAATCCCTTCGACAATCGCAACACTATTTACGTTAACGCTGACGACGACAATGCTCTGAACGACGGCGTAGGGCGCTACCCCGCTGATCCCGGCGCGCCAGACTATCTTCGCAAGTTCTACACGCCGACGGGCGACCTGCGGCGTCCTCTGCTCGCCATCCACACCACTTATGACCCCATCGTGCCTGCCTGGGTGCCGGATTCCTACGGGCTGCTCGTCCGGCAAACCGGACACGCGGATCATTTCGTGCAGCAATACGTCAAGCGCGACGGTCATTGCGCTATCTCGCCGGAAGAATCCGCCCGCGGCTTCAGCCAGCTTCGCGCGTGGAAAGCGGGCGGGCCACCGCCGCCTTCAGGCTGGAATCACTAAAACGCAATTCCCGCTACAATGCGGATACAATCTCGGGTCATGCCAACGGAACTCGAGCAACTCGTCTTTCAGAACGGCGAAATTCATTTGAACGCCGTGGCCGCGGGCCCGAAGGACGGCCCCGTCGTCGTGTTGCTCCACGGCTTCCCTGAATTTTGGTATTCGTGGCGAAAGCAAATCGAACCGCTCGCCGCCGCCGGTTTCCGCGTCATCGTTCCCGACCAGCGCGGTTACAACAAGAGCAGCAAGCCTGCCGGTGCCAAGTCCTACGCGCTGGCGTTGCTCACCTCTGATGTGATCGCCATCGCCGATCAGCTCGGCTGCGAGCGAATTTTTCTTGCCGGCCACGACTGGGGCGCCGCTGTCGCCTGGGCCACCGCGTTGCAATACCCGGATCGCATCGCTCGCCTCGCCATTCTCAACGTTCCTCATCCATCCGTGATGCGCCGCTACCTGGCCACCAACCGCCGCCAGCTCCGCCGCAGTTGGTACATGTTCTTCTTCCAGCTCCCCTGGGTGCCGGAACTTTTCTTTTCCGCATTCCAGTTCCGCATCGGGGCGAGAACGCTGGTGCGCTCCAGCCGTCCGGGAACATTCTCCCCGGAAGATCTCGCGCAATACCGTGAGGCGTGGTCGCAGCCCGGCGCCATGACCGCCATGATCAACTGGTATCGCGCCGCCTTCCGCTTCCGCACAAGTTTTGCCGATTCGAAAGTGCGTGTCCCCACGCGCATCCTGTGGGGCGTTCGCGACGCTTTTCTAACGGCGGAAATGGCTCAAGACAGCCTGCGTTACTGTGCCGACGGCGAACTTTTTACCCTTGCCGACGCCACTCACTGGCTCCAGCACGAACAGCCCGCCCGCGTTTCCGAGTTCCTAATAGAATTCTTCCGCAGCTAAGGTCACGGCACACCCCGCGCCGGTTCGCTCGCTGTTGGAGTGCGGCGGCTCTGCTGCCGCTTTCTGCTACGTGCGCCACCCACGAATAGCTATTGCGAAGTCCGTTCCCAAAGAGAACAATGTGAGCGGGTATAGCCATTGCCGCCGCCAACCGAGCCAGCCAGCCATTCCATCGAAGAGTTCGCCAACACCATCACGCACGGAATCGGCTTGGTCTTCAGCATCATCGGCTTCGTCGTCTTGCTCGTCCTCGCACTCTTGCGCGGTGGACCGTGGCAAACCGCCGGCTGCGCCATCTATGCCGCCACGCTCGTCTCGCTCTACGCCGCTTCCACTTTCTACCACGGCGTCCTTTCGCCGCGCCTCAAACGCGCTTTGCTAATTTTCGATCATTGCGCGATCTATCTGCTCATCGCCGGTACCTACACGCCATTCTTGCTTGTGAATCTTCGCGGCCCGTGGGGCTGGTCGCTCTTCGGTGTCGTCTGGGGATTGGCGCTGGCGGGCATTCTTTTCAAGCTTTGGTTCGTCGACCACTTCCCTATCCTCTCCACGTCACTCTATGTGGCCATGGGCTGGCTCGGAGTCATCGCCGTCAAACCCATACTTACGCATGTTCCCGCAACCGGACTTCTCTGGCTGGTCATTGGGGGCCTGATGTATTCCATCGGCGTCGTCTTCTACGCTATGAAAAAGCTCCCGTACAATCACGTCGTCTGGCACGTCTTCGTCATGGCTGGAAGCACCTGCCACTACTTCGCCATTCTCTGCGCTGTCTTCCCGCACGGCAAAGGTTAGCGCCTTCCGTCGCCCGTGCCTCCGTGCAGTCTTTAGCTTTCATTCGAACTGAATCAGCACAATCTCCGGGTTGGAACCGAATCGTAGCGGTGGCCCCCAAGTCCCCGCGCCGCTCGAGGTGTAGACCTGCATCTTTCCGATCCTGCTCAAGCTATAGGCGAACTGCCGGTAGATCCTCCGCGCCATCCATGTCCAAGGATAGAACTGCCCGACATGCGTATGTCCCGAGAGTTGCAGCGAAATCCCTGCTTCCTCCGCGATGTGCGGCCGGTCGGGTGCGTGCACCAGCAGAATGCTTGCGTGACTGCGGTCCACACCGATTTGCTGCAAGATCGAACGCAAGTGCTTGTCTTGGGTTGCGTGCCGGTAGGGGACGCCAATGATCTGCAAGCCGTCAGCGTTCACTTTTTCGTTGTGGAGCACCCGAACGCCAGCGGCGGCAATCGCTTCCAGGTATTTCGTGTCGTCGCCAAACTGCTCGTGATTTCCAGCAACAAAATAGACGCCGTGCGGCGCCCGTAGTTCGCGCAATGGCTCCGCCGCCCGCCGCGCATCGATGGCTGTGCCATCGAACAAATCGCCTGCGATAAATACGATGTCGGGCCTGGACTTGATCACTTTCGTCACGATTCGCCGTAGAAACCGGCCGTTCCTCACGTGTCCCAGGTGCAGATCGCTGATCAGCGCTGCTCGCCGCCCCCGCCAAACCTCCGGCAGATGTTCCAGTTGGATCGAAATCCGCCGAACCCGTGTCCACCCGGCATTGATAACGCCGTAACAACCGAGCACCGCGGCAACTCCATACAAGACTTCCACCATGCGGTGAAAATTCAAGTTCATTCCGACCAGTCGCGCGGCTCCAAAAATGATCCAGGACAACAGCGCGGCAAAAGAAAGAAAACTCACCAATCCCAGCCAAACCGCGGAAATCCTGTAGAAAACGCGCAAAAAGCTGTTGGTATAGCGAAAAGCCAGGAGCGAAGCCGCCAGAAAGCTCACTGAAAGAATAGCCAGAGTAGGCTTGAGCCACGCCTCTGAAGGAGCAAGGTTCCCGGCCGATGAAAAAGTCCAAGTCTCAAAAAGGAGAAGGTGGGTTAGGAAGAGAACCGACTGAAAAACTGCAATGAATCCTACGATGCCTGCTCGTATCCGCATTTACTGTTGGATTCTCCAAACGCGAAATAATATTCATCGAGCTTTTGTCTCTACAGCGGACCTCAAATCCGCCATGTTCTGGACTTATAATAGATGTGGATAGCGTCTTACGGTTGAGCCGCCGCGGACTCTCGCGACATTTCCGCTGTGCGCGGCATCAGTTACAATTCTCATGCCACGGTTCCTGCTTTGGCAACCCACATGCCCTGTGGGCGCAACAACCAAATGGTGGTTTTGAGGTGCCTGAATGAGTGGTCGCTCGTGGCGTGCCCCGAGTCTGAATCTTCGTTTGTCGTTGGCAGTTGTCGTGCTCTCCCTGTGCACTGCGGCGGTACTTCCCGTGGTGCGCGCCCAGCAGCGCCGCGAACGCGAACCAAATAGCACGTACGCCGAACGGCGCGCTAAACTCGCGGCGCAACTGGACGCCCCCCTCGTTCTCTGGGGCTTCTCGGGCCGCGAAGAATCCTCGCAGTCCTACATCTTTGCTCAGGAAGACAATTTCTATTACCTCACCGGCCACAATGAGGAAGGCGCTGGCTTGATCGTGCTTCCGGCAGCTAAGTCCGGAAACGCCGATGCCTGGGACGGCCCGCGCGAAATCTTCTTCTTGCCGCCCAAAGATCCCGGCAAGGAAAAGTGGAACGGGATTCGCATGGCTCCTTCCGATCCCGGCATCGAAGCGCGCACGGGTTTTGCCGCCGTAAAGCCCTTCCCTGAAATGCGCGCCACCATCGAAAAACTTGCCAAGCTTTATCCGAGTCTGTTCACAATTTTGCCTTACGAAAAAGAAAATGGCGGTTATCCCCACGAAAAAGCCGTCGCCGACTGGCTGCAGCTCGCCGCCCCGCAGGCCAAGCTGAAAGACGCCCGCTCCGGCATTGGCGCGCTGCGCATGATCAAGTCTCCCGGCGAACTTGCCTTCCTGCGCGAAGCCATCGAGCTCTCGCTTGACGCGCATCTCGCCGCTATGAAACTGATGCATCCCGGCCTGTTTGAATATCAGATTGGCGCGAAAATGGTGGAAATCCACGCCATGGGCGGCTCGGAATCCGAAGGCTATGCGCCCATCGTCGGCGCTGGCCCGAATTCCACCGCGCTGCATTACGACAAGCTCGCGCGCAAAATCGAGGACGGCGATATCGTGGTGCTCGATGTCGGCGCGCAGTATTCCGGCTATTCCGCGGACATCACCCGCACCCTCCCCGCCAACGGCAAGTTTACGCCGCGCCAGCGCGAGATCTATGACATCGTCCTCGGCGCGCAAAATGCCGCCCTGGCCTCCATCAAGCCCGGCATGGACATGTGCCAGAAAGGCAGCAAAAGCGTTTATAAGATTTCTTATGACTACATCAACTCCCACGGCAAAGACCTCCACGGCAAATCCCTCGGCCAGTATTACATTCATGGCCTCGGCCACAATATCGGCCTCGACGTGCACGACCCTGGCGACGCATGCAAAGCTCTCATGCCCGGCCAGGTGGTCACCGTCGAGCCCGGCATCTACATTCCCGAGGAAAATCTCGGCGTGCGCATCGAGGACGACATCCTCATCACCGATAGCGGCTACAAATTTCTAAGCGAACGCCTCCCGCGCGACCCTGACCAAATCGAAAAACTCATGGCCGAAGGCGCAAAACAGCGCGCGAAAGAATCCAAACGAGGCGATGATTGACCCGCTCGAATGAGGGCCTTTATACTGTACGTTCGCGCTGGACACGAAATTCGCTCCAGCGCGCCTCGAGTCATTCTGGACGCGGCGAGTTGCAGGCCTGCCGGAATTTCCGAAACTTGAAACGTTTTAGGGGAGCCGTTGGCCGCTGTGCGGCCGCACAAGAAAATGAGCAACGTCAAAGCCACACAACTTCGCCCCGGCATGGTTATTCAGCACGAGGGCCAGCTTTTCAGCATCTTCAGCGTCGATCACCGCACGCCCGGCAACAAACGCGGCTCCATGCAAACGCGCATGCGCAACCTCCGCACCGGCTCGATCATCGACTACCGCTTCCGCGCCGAGGAATTTGTCGATCGCGCCATTCTCGATGAAGTCGAATTCGAATACCTCTACAGCGAGGGCGACGATTTTCACTTCATGAACACCAAGAACTACGAGCAGATGCAGATGTCCCGCGAAGAGCTCGGCGAAACGGTCAACTACCTCATCCCCAGCACCATCGTAAAAGTTGAATTTTTCGAGGAAAGAGCCATTGGCGTTGATCTTCCCGACACCATGGACATGAAAGTCATCCAGACCGAGCCCACGCTGCAAAAAGCCACGGCCAGCGCGGTGATGAAGCCCGCCACTCTTGAAACCGGCCTGGTCGTGCAGGTTCCCCCATTCGTCAACGAAGGCGATAAGATTAAAGTGGATACCGCGGAAGCCCGTTACGTTCAGCGCGTCGAATAAATTTTAGTTCTTTGCTTTTCCATCGTCCTGGCGGATGATGGCTTTTCGGTTTTCCGCCTCCGCAGCTGGATCCGGTGCAAACCGGAATCAGAAGAGGCAAGAGGGCGCTGGGTGATGAAAATCACCCGGCGCCTTTTGTTTTTTCAGTTTCTGGATTGGAACTAGTGCTTTCCTGCGGAACCCGCGGCAGACTTCTCTCCGGCGGGATGCGCTCCAAACACCCGCGCAAAAATAGCATCCACATAACGAATCTGGCGTTTTAGATCAAACGTGTGTGCGAGCGCCGCAGCATCAAGATACTTGGCGATCCGCGCATCCGTTGCGACGCGCTCGCGAAAACTGGTCTCTGTCTCCCACGCCGCCATGGCGTTTTCCTGTACCGCCTTGTAAGCATCGTCCCGCGGCATACCCTTCTCCACAAGGTCTTGCAACAATTGTCCGGAGTACACCAGCCCGTGCGTGGATTCCAGATTTCGCAGCATGCGCGCGGGAAACACGCGCATCTCGCCGACAATCGTGGCCATCTTCGTGAGCATGTAATCAACCAGAATTGTGGAGTCCGGAAGAATAACGCGTTCGACCGAGCTGTGCGAAATGTCGCGCTCGTGCCACAAAGCCACGTCCTCCAACGCGGCAATCAAATTCGACCGTACTAACCGCGCGAGCCCGCAAATTTGCTCGCAATTGACAGGGTTGCGTTTGTGCGGCATGGCCGAGCTTCCGCGCTGCTCGCCGCCAAACGGTTCTTCCGCCTCTCGGACCTCGGTGCGCTGTAAGTGGCGAATTTCAAGCGCGATTTTTTCCAGCGTCGCCGCAATCAGCGCCAGCGCACTGAGATAGTGCGCGTGGCGATCGCGCTGAAGCACTTGCGAAGAAACAGGCGCGGCAGCCAGATTCAGCTTCTTACAAATGCGCTCCTCGATTTCCGGGCCAAGATGCGAAGCGTTACCGACGGCTCCAGAAATCTTGCCTACCGCCATTTGCGCCGCCGCGTCGCGAAAGCGCCCGATATTGCGCTGATTCTCGGCAAACCAATTTGCGATTTTCAGGCCAAACGTGATCGGTTCCGCGTGTACGCCGTGCGTCCGCCCAATCTGCGGCGTGTAGCGGAATTCGTGCGCGCGCAGGTCGAGTATTTCCCCGAACACCACCAGCCCGCGCTCGATCAAGCGCGAAGCCTCGTGAACCTGCAAAGCCTGCGCCGTGTCGACGACGTCATTGGAAGTCATTCCATAGTGCAGCCAGCGCGCCGCCGCGGGATCCCCGATCGATTCGCCAACCGCCATTGTGAATGCAATAACGTCGTGCTTCACGCGCGCTTCCAGTTCGTGGATGCGCGAGACATCCACCTTGGCTCGCGCGCGAATCACCGCCGCTGCTTCCTTCGGGACCTCACCGCTCTCCGCCAGAGTTTCTGTGGCTGCCAGCTCGACCTCGAGCCATTTGCCAAATTTATTGCCGTCGCTCCAGACGCGGCCCATCTCTTCGCGCGTATAACGTGGAATCACTTCTATCTCCCCCACGAAACCTGAACCCTAATCATACCGTATCCGCCATGAAAGCTGGCCAGCTCACTCCTCTAGTCAGGGTGCGAAAAGTGTCCGCTTGCGGGACGACAATCGCGCAACCGGGCATACCGGGCATACCGGGCAGGCCCTGTGAACCGGCATTCCGCGCAAAGGCTTGCGAAGAAAGGGTTTGGTTTCCCGCCATCATCGGCACGGCGTTTGCAAAGGACAACCAAAGCAGTAGATTGTCTACATGCATGGATGTAGATAGACTACCTCTGTAGTTCAGTTGGGATTAGACGGAGCCGCAGGATGCCGAAAGAACGCTACCAAAATCGCATTGAGCTGTTGCAGGGCACTCTGGACCTGCTCATTCTCCAAACCCTGCAATGGGGCCCGCAGCACGGCTACGGCATCAGCATGGCCATTCGCAATTCTTCCGGTGACATTTTGCAGGTCGATACCGGATCTCTCTATCCCGCTCTGCACCGCCTGGAAAAACAAAAATGGATCAACTCGGAATGGAAGACCTCCGAAAACAAACAGCGGGCCAAGTACTACAAATTGACGGCCACGGGGAAAAAGCAACTGCTGCGGGAACGCTCCAAGTGGGAGCAGCTCAAGGACGCCATCGGCGGAGTGCTGAATCCTGCGCAGAAGTAAGGCGCACGGCGAATCTTGATGAATCACCAATCAAACGCACGGGGACGAACTGACAGCGGAGGTGGCAGGTGAGCTTCTGGCGACGGAAACGACAAGAAGAACTGGAAGAAGAAATGCGCAGCCATCTGGAAATGGCGGCTCGGGAACGCATGGAACGCGGCGAGGCGCCGGGTGACGCGAAACACAAAGCCCGACGAGAATTCGGAAATGTGGCGTTGGTGAAAGAAGTGACCCGCGACACCTGGGGCTGGCGCTGGGTCGAGGTTCTCCTCGAGGATGCCCGCTACGGCCTTCGCATGCTAAGCAAGAACAAAGGTTTCACAGCCATCGCGGTCTTGACGCTGGCTCTGGGCATTGGAGCCAACACGGCAATCTTCAGCATGATTGATGCGGCGCTGCTTCACGCCCTCCCCGTGCGGGATGCCGATCGCGTCTTGCTTCTGGAGTGGCAAGCTCACAAACCGCCGAAATACAGAAGCTACAGTTCCTATGGAGATTGCCCGACGGGCGATTACAGTACGCGTTCGACCGGCTGCTCGTTTTCCGAGCCGTTTTTTCGCGCCCTCCAGAAGGAGACTGCAGCGCTCTCAGTCCTTGCGGCTTTTGCGAATGGAAACCGGCTGGACCTGAGCGGAAACGGTCCTGCCAGCACGCTGGATAACCCGGAATATGTTTCGGGCGATTTTTTTGAATTGCTCGGCGTAAAGCCCGCGGTGGGCCGATTGCTTGCTCCCGAAGACGACAACAACGCAAGCGCCCCAGTAGTTGTGTTGAGTTACCGCTATTGGCGCAGCCAATTCGGCGGCTCTCCAGGAATTGTTGGCAAAACCATTCTGCTGAATCGCATCCAAACCACGATTATCGGTGTGGCCGAGGAACGCTTCGATGCTTTGTCACCTGGGAACCTCCATGATGTCTGGATTCCGCTGGCCATGCAGTCGCCCCTTGAACACTCCGTGGACAATCGCTCCACCGACCCCTCCAACTGGAGACTCGTGCTCATTGGACGCCTGAAACCGGAGGCGACCGCGTCGCAAGCGCAGGCACAGGCAAGCGCGCTTTTTCAGAATGAAATGACCCATGGCGAAAAGCCCATGTCCAAACCAGAGGACGGAGCAACCATTGTCGTAACTCCCATACAGCAGGGACTGGTCGGAAACCGCGGCGACATCTCCGCTCCGCTTTACGTGATGATGTTCGTGGTCGGGATCATCCTGCTGATCGCTTGCGCCAACGTAGCGGGCCTCCTGCTGGCCCGGGCAACTTCGCGACAAAAAGAAATGGCCGTCCGGCTGGCCTTGGGTGCATCGCGGGCAAGGATTATGCGGCAACTGCTCACCGAGAGCTTGATGCTCTCCCTCGCCGGAGGAGCGCTGGGTATTTTGCTGGCGTCCTGGTGTATCGCTTCCATCCAGGCATTTGTATCTTCCACCCAAGACGGTCCCCCAGGATTGTCACCCAGCCTCAATTCCACTGTTCTCCTATTCACAGCTGCAGTTTCTGTCTTGACGGGGATTCTTTTTGGTTTGGCGCCCGCGATTCGCGGAATGCGCGTGGATCTTACTCCATCGCTCAAAGCAGGAGCGGCGGGCAGTTCCCCGACAAAGCGCCCAGCAAAAAAATGGCTCAGCACCGGAAATGGGCTGGTCGTGGCGCAAGTGGCCCTCAGTATCGTCGTTCTCGCGGCTGCCGGCTTGCTGATGCGCACCCTGCAAAACTTGAAAAATATCGATCCCGGTTTTGACACCCGGAATGTATTGACCTTCAGCCTGGATCCCACCCTGACCGGCTACAAGCAGACCGACACCAACAACTTTTATCGCCAGTTGCAAAGCCGCTTGGCCGCCATGCCCGGCGTCATGTCCGTGAGCTACTCATGGACACCCCTCCTCGGCAATAATCTTTGGACGAGTGGTTTCCACCTGGCGGGAAAACCGAAAGACGAAGAATCCAATACCGACATGCTCTTGATAGGACCGGGGTTTTTCAACACCATGCGGATACGCCTGGTGGCCGGACGCGATTTCACTGCTGCGGATTTTGCCAGAGCCGAGTTCATCGACGCAGCCCAGGCGGCAAGACGTGCCAAGGACCAGGCAAAACCGAAACCCGGAGAAAAGTCCCCTGCGAAAACGGCTCCAGAAGAAGATCTTCCCCCGATTCCGTCGATTGTGAATCAATCGTTCGCAAAAAAATATTTCCCTTCGGTCAATCCAGTAGGCAGGATTTTCGGAGAGGTGGCCGCCGACCCGGAAAAAGACGTTCGGAAAAGTGCCGGATGGGAAATCGTGGGTGTCGTAAGCGACGCAAAGTACAGTGCATTGCGCCGCGGCATCGAACCGACTACCTACGTTCCGGAGAACGGCGGCGCGGTTTCTTTCGCTCTGCGCACGGAAACGGACCCTACCAAGTTCGTCCCGCGGATTCGCGCTCTCGTCACGCAAATGGACAGCAACTTGCCCGTATTTCAAGTGGCCACGGAAAGCCAGAATGTCGAACAGCAGATTTTCAAGGAACGCTTAATTGCCACGCTCTCCGGAGTTTTTGGAGCCTTGGCCCTTCTGCTGGCCTGCATCGGCTTGTACGGACTTGTCTCGTACGAAGTCGCCCAGCGCACCCGGGAAATCGGAATTCGCGCAGCCCTGGGCGCGGAGCGCCGCGACGTTTTGCGTCTCGTCCTCTACCAGGGAATGCGTCTCGCCATGGTCGGAGCCTCCCTGGGAATCGCCCTCGCTCTCCCTGTGACGCATCTTGCAAAAGATTTGCTCTTTGGCGTGAAAGCCGCTGACCCGCTGACCTATCTGGCGGTCACTTTGTTGCTCGTTGGCGTAACCCTGGCCGCCTGTTATGCGCCTGCTCGCAGAGCCACGCGGGTCGATCCGGTCGTGGCACTTCGCTACGAATAGGAAAGAGCCTCAGCCCCCGCCCAACGGTACGGATGAACTGTACACCAGTGCGCCAGAACCATGCTTCCATTCAGATCTGCCCTCAAGCCCGCCAACCCGCGCTATGTTATTGGCAGATAAAGCGCTTCGGCGGACCTAACCGCAAGCCCCGAATCCTGTCTAATGAATCGGATGCCGCAGAGCGTGGAAAGCGTCAAGCTCGCCAATGAGAGCGACGCGATGGCCATCGAGCGCACGCTCGCAGGCGATCGCGATGCCTTTCGCGTGCTCGTCGAGCGCCACAGCCACAGTGTTTTCCGGTTGGCGTACCGGCTGACGGGAAATCAGCACGACGCCGAAGAAGTGGTTCAGGAGGCTTTTCTGCGCGCGTATCAGAAGCTGAGCCAGTTTGCAGCGCGAGCCAATTTCGGCACCTGGGTCTACCGCATCGCCGCCAACTATGCAATTGACCTCACGCGTCGCAAGCGCAGGGAAGATGCACGCCGAGAAACTCCAGTAATGAGTACAGAAGACAACGCGGAACGCGATCCGCTGGATTTGCTTCCGGATGCCGCGCCTTCCCCCGAACGTTTGACCCAGAGCCTCGAACTAAAAAGACAAATGGAGCTGGCGCTTGCGGCGCTTTCGCAAGCCGAACGAACCGCCTTTGTCATGCGTCATTGGGAAGGCTGCGGCATCGAGGAAATTGCCGCGGTATTGAATTCCAACTCCGGCGCGGCCAAGAACACCGTTTTTCGCGCCGTGCAAAAGTTGCGGCAAACGCTGCAACCAATTCTCGAAAACAAAGCGCAAGCAGGAGTCATCGGAACGGAATCATGAAGCACTTCACCGAAGAAGAATTGATCGCCTATCGCGGAGGCGAAGTGTCGCAACGTGCCGTGATTGCCAAACATCTTTCCAATTGCGCAGAATGCCGCTCGGAACTTGCTCGCATCGAAACAGTTCTCGCGGCGCTCGACACCCTGCAAGTACCGGACCCCGGCGAGGACTACGGCCGCCGCGTATGGCAGCAGATTGCGCCAAGGCTTCCAGAACGGCCCGGGCCATGGTGGCAGGCTTGGTTTGAGCCGCGACGCCTGGCCGCGATCGGAACGGTCGCAGCGGTCATCCTTGTCGCGTTTATCGCAGGACGAATCACCAAGCGCTTTAACCCCGGAAATACCGCCGAAAATCGGGAGCAAGTGCGCGAGCGCATCCTGGTTGTCGCCATCGGCGAGCATCTCGGCCGCTCCGAAATGATGCTCGTCGAACTTTCGAACGCCGAACCAAACAATCCCAGGCAAAAACAGGTGAACATCTCTTCGGAGCAACGCCGCGCGGAAGATTTGCTCGAAGAAAACCGCCTCTACCGTCAAACTGCCCTGCAAGAAGGCGATGCCGGCCTAGCGAGCGTGCTCGACGATCTGGAACGAGTTCTTCTGGACGTGGCCCACAGCCCTCAAGAAGTCACCCCCGCGCAACTCGAAGCCATCCGCCAAAGGATTGAATCCCGCGGAATTCTTTTCAAAGTCCGGGTAGTCAGCAAAGAACTGCAGCAGCGTGAGCAAGCGCCCCAAGCGCCGCCCGCCCAAAACGATTCGCAAAAGAAAGAAAGGAACAAAGTATGACGCTGGGAAATTCGCTACGAACCACGTTCTGCATGTCCTTGGCAGTTCTGCTGGCAGTCCCGGCGGCAACACAAGCACGGCGGTATGCTCCGAGCCGGCAGGCGCCCGTGGAAGAAGCACAGGAAGCCGATCGCGCCGACCAGGATCAGGAAGCGCGCGATCGCAAGCAAGAGAAGCGTGACCGCGAACAAGAGAAGCTCGATCGCGAAGAAGAACAACGCGACCGTGAGCAGGAACGCGCCGACCGCATGGAAGAACTTTACGACGACGGCCGCGAAGCTCTCGAAGAGGACCGTTTCGAGCAAGCCGCCGCAAAATTCAAACAACTCGAAGCCATGAACGGCACGCAAGCGGACGCGGCTCTCTATTGGAAGGCCTACGCGGAAAACCGTCTCGGCAGGCGAGACGTCGCCCTCGCAACCCTCGCCAGCCTCAAGCAGCGTTTCCCGCAAAGCCGCTGGCAAAAAGATGCCGCAGCGCTCGAAATCGAAGTGCGTCAATTCAACGGCCAAACTCCGCATCCGGAAGCGCAGAACGATGAAGAGCTGAAAATCCTCGCGATCCAGGGGCTGATGAACAGCGATTCCGGGCGCGCCATTCCGCTCCTCGAAAAAGTCCTGACCGGTTCCGCCTCGCCGAAGGAAAAATCGAGAGCGTTGTTCGTTCTCGCGCAGAGCGGTTCTCCCAAAGCCCGCGAAGTCCTCGCCAACATTGCCCGCGGCCAGGGCAATCCCGAATTACAGCGCAAAGCGATTGAGTACCTGGGTCTTTTTGGGGGCGGAGTCCATGGAGGCATTCGTGGCGGTGTGAGCGGCGGGATCCAAGGCGGCGTCGGGGGCAGTCAAAGCTCGGCAGACACTTTGGCGGACATCTATGCTTCCACTACCGATGCGTCCGTGAAACGCGCCATCTTGAAAAGTTACATGCTCAGCGGTGACAAGGAACATCTCTTCGCCGCAGCAAAAAACGAAAAAAACGACGAACTGAAACGCGATGCCATCCGCCAGCTCGGATTGACTGGCGCGCAAAACGAACTGGCGCAACTCTACGCGATGGATATCTCCATCGAGATTCGCAAAGAACTCTTGCAGGCGTTTTTTCTGGCGGGCGACGCTGCAAGACTCGCTACCGTGGCGCAGTCGGACAAAAACCCCGAGATCCGCCGTACCGCAATTAACGATCTGGGCCTGGTCAATTCACCAGAAGGCAACAAGGCTCTCCTTGCGATCTATGCCAAAGAGACGGATCGCGACGTGCGCGAGGATGTGCTCAACGCTCTCTTCATCGAAGGTAATGCGGCAGACCTGGTGACCATTGCTCGCGGCGAGAAAGATCCTGAATTGAAGAAAGCGGCCGTACAAAAGCTCTCGCTCATGGACTCAAAAGAAGCAACAGACTTCATGATGGAACTTCTGCAGAAGTAAGTTATTAAGGCTAGCGCAAGAGATCTTCGAGTTGGACGCGGGCATCCGTCTTTGAGTCTCGGTATTTGACGATTACCGCGGCCTGCAGCGAGAGCCCGAGCTTCACGCCGGACGCATGCGTGATCGCACGCGAACCGGGCACGACGATCGCTTCTTCGGGAATGATTAGAGGTTCGGTTTCCGTAGCTGTATAGATCTTGTCCCGCACCAAATCGTAAACCGGTATCGATCGATTCAGAATCGTGCCGCTACCCAAAACGGCGCGCCGCTTCACCACCGTGCCTTCGTACACTCCGCAATTCCCCCCAACAAGCACTTCCTCTTCAACAATCACCGGCATCGCACCCACAGGTTCCAACACCCCGCCAATCTGCGAGCCAGCCGAAATGTGGCAATTCTTCCCGATTTGCGCGCAGCTTCCCACCAGCGCGTGCGAATCGATCATCGTCCCTTCGCCAACGTAGGCACCCACATTCACAAACATCGGCGGCATGCAAATCACTCCGCGCCCAATAAAACTCCCATCCCGAATGCTCGATCCCCCGGGCACAATGCGCACCCCGTCGCCAGTAGTGAACGAATGAACCGGATATGTGGACTTATCCAGGAATGGCAGCCGCGCCGGGTCGATCGACATATCGACGATCACACCCATGCGAAAACCCAGCAGAATGCCTTTCTTCACCCATGCATTCACCCGCCACCCGGTTTTCGCCGCAGGGTCCGGCTCGGCCGCGCGAATCTCTCCACGATTCAGCGCTTCCTTGAAATCGCGGAAAAGCCAGAAGTGTTCTTCTTCGTAATGAGCCGGCAGCTCGTCAAACAGCCGCTCAACTTGCTGTTGCTGCATGCACCCTCTCGCCCAGAGTCACGACCGTCGAACGGTCGGACTCCATGGCAGCCTCACGGCGGCTGACCAGCCCGAGGGATTCCAGCACCCCCCGGATGCGCGAGTGATTCTCCGCTTTCGGGGCCACCAGTGGCAAGCGCCACACCGCTTCGAGCAGCCCCATCTCCGCCATCGCGGCTTTTACGGGAATCGGATTCGACTCCACGAAATTCACTTCCATCAAAGCGTGGTACCGCCGATGAATTTCGCGCGCACCGAAGAAATTCCCTTGCAGCGCGAGTCTCACGAGACTCGTCATCTCCGCGGGAATTTCATTGGAAACTACGGAAATCACGC
>Ga0210410_10001440_pt1 | contig 22387 bp, 21 predicted proteins | sample IncBWC4MmetaG_FD_161058 | JGI IMG/M metagenome (GOLD analysis project Ga0210410, IMG submission 161058) | Forest soil microbial communities from Barre Woods Harvard Forest LTER site, Petersham, Massachusetts, United States - Inc-BW-C-4-M | ecosystem: Environmental > Terrestrial > Soil >... | reverse complement strand
CCAGCGATTCCGCAACGAAGATTGTTAACCGATCCAACCGTATGATTCCATTCATGTTTTAGCCGAGGTCGCTCGGAGAGCAAATTCGCATTGTGTTTTTGTGCTTGACTTTTCTTTTTATCTTGTATATATACTATTTATAAGACAAAGATATGAGCGACCCTCTCAACCGCGCCAAACTCTCCGCCGCCGAGCGCAACTTCCGTTCCCGCATCGCGCAGCTTTCCTCCGGTCAGTGGTTTCTTCGTGGCACCCTCTCGGAACGTTCGGGCACTTGTGGCAAGGCCAATTGCCGTTGTGCCCGAGGGGAACTGCATAGATCTTTGTACCTGGTGCAGAGCCAAGCGGGGAAGATACGCCAGATCTGTGTTCCAAAAGCCTGGCAGCAACGGGTTCGCCAAGCCGTCAACGACTATCGCCTGATGCAGAAACTGATTGAAGAAGTTTCCGAGATGGAATGGAAACGACTTCAGGAAAAGAAACGATAACGGTTCTTCGCCGCCTCATCGCCTATGCGGAAAAAATCTTCCAGCTTTCCAAAAATATCATCACGCAGGTTTCCGACCGCAGAGAGAAGCCCCGCATTTCCACCGCAGCGGTGGTGAAATCCTCGCTGGCGCTGTTCTGGGCCAGGTTGGGCAGCATCAACGCTTGGGAACAGGTCGGGCGGGCCCGCTTTTGGAAGCGCTGGCTCGAAGAGCCGGCCTTCAGTGCGGACACCTTGGGACGAGTCCATGCGGTGCTCGATGCCAAAGGGTTGCGGCAAGGGCTTCACGACGTTTACGAGCGCCTGAAACGGAACAAAGCCTTGCCGGATATTTACGGCCTGGGAGTTGCCGTTCTCGACGGTCACGAAAGCCATGCCAGTTATCTGCGTGATTGTTCCGGCTGCTTGCAGCGAACCATCCACACGGCGGGAGGCGATCGCCTCCAGTTTTATCATCGGCAGGTTACGTTGATGTTGCTGACGGCTGCGCCGCCAGGACGGGAGGCCGTGCGCTTGCTCCTCGATCATGAGCCGCAACGATCTGGAGAGAATGAAGTGCAAACGGCCCTGCGCTTATTGGCGCGCGTGATTTCCGCCTACCCGCGGGCCTTCGATTTGGTGCTGGCCGACGCGCTTTACGCGGAAGCGCCGTTTTTCAACTTTTTGCTCACTCACGGCAAACACGCTCTGGTGGTGCTCAAGGACGAACGGCGCAACCTCTATCAGGACACGGCTGGATTATTCGAGCATGTGGCGCCTCAACCAGGTAGCTATCGATCCCGCCAGTGCCACTGGTGGGATTTTCCAGACTTACTCACCTGGCCCCAAGTGCGGGCCCCCGTGCGCGTGGTTCGTTCCTTGGAGACTTATACGGTTCGTCGGCAACTCGACAAGCAGGACGATCCTCAACAAAGTGACTGGATCTGGGTGACCACGCTACCGCTGGCCCAAGTTCCCGTCGATCGCGTCGTCCACTTAGGGCACCAGCGATGGGATATCGAGAATTATGGCTTCAACGAATTGGCCAACGAATGGCACTCCGATCACATCTTCAAGCATGATCCAGGCGCCATCGAATGCTTTTTGCTCGTGGCCTTCCTGGCTTACAACATTTTTCACGTCTTCCTGGCGCGCAATGTGAAGCCAGCCGCACGCCAGGGCAAGGCCGAAATCTTCTGGGCCAAGCTCATCGCTGCGGAACTCTACAGTGAGGTGGTCCCCGCCGGCATGTCGCCCTGAGTTTTTCGCTCCCCTCGTCCGATACTTCTGCTCGCCCCGGGGATCTTCATCGCGATCTTCCTGCTTGTGGAGCCTTCGAATGGTGTTGCTGACTCAGTTCCGCCCTCGAAAAAGCCGTGCGAATCACCCCTTCCCTCTTGTCGCATGCCTAAAAATGCTCAAAACCTTCACCAACCTACCTTTTCTCACCTTCATCCCGGGCTCGATGCGGAATCGCTGCGCAACCGCCGACTCTCGGCGGCCAGGCCGGATCCTTGTGCTAAAATCCGCATCGAAAATGAGCCGCCTCTGCTCTTCCCGTTTCGAGCGAGCGGCGCGACAACTTGGCTGGATGCGCATCGCCGGTCTCGATGAGGCCGGCCGCGGCGCGCTCTTCGGCCCCGTGGTCGCCGCCGCGGTTATTCTCAATCCTAAGCGCCGCATTGTCGGCCTCGACGATTCGAAAAGACTTACTTCCGAACGACGGGCGGAGCTCGCTCCACGTATCCGGCAGCATGCCCTCGCCTGGGCCGTCGCGGAAGTCGATGCCCAGCGCATCGACGCGTGGAATATCTATCAAGCCAGCCGCCAGGCCATGACTGCCGCTCTCGAACAACTCTCTATCCAGCCAGATTATTTGCTCATCGACGCCCTGCAGCTGGATGTTCCGATCGAGCAGAAGTCGCTCATCAAGGGCGACGCACGCAGCGTTTCCATCGCCGCCGCCTCTATTCTCGCCAAAACCCATCGCGACGCGTGCATGGAAAGGTGGGACGTTATCTACCCGCAATACGGCCTCGCTCGCCACAAGGGCTACGCCACGCCCGACCACCTCGAAGCCCTCCGACAGCACGGCCCTTCTCCGCTTCATCGTTATTCCTTCGCACCCGTGCGCGACGCGAATTGTTGGGCCGCCGGTGCCACGCAAACTCCTCTACCCCTTTTTTAGCGCGTCACATAAAATCTCCGCCAGCCACTGCAGAGGTCTGCCCGATGCAAAGGAAAGGAATCACCCGCCGCACGGCGTTTCTTCTTGCAATGCTCTGCGCCGTTTTTTTTATCTGGACTCGCGCCGCGCACCTCGCTTCCAGTTCCTCGGATGCCGAGGCCGAAACTCTGCTCGCCGCCACGCCACCGATGGGCTGGGACAGCTGGGACTCCTATGGCGAAACCGTAAGCGAGTCCGACATCAAAGCAAATGCGGCCTGGATGGCGGAGCACCTAAAATCCTACGGCTGGGAATACATTGTCGTGGATGAAGGCTGGTATGTGACAAATCACGCCGCCGGAACGCCCGCGGCCGCCCCGCAATTCAGTCTCGACGCTTATGGTCGCTACATCCCCGCCGTCAACACCATTCCTTCGGCCGAAAACGGCGCCGGCTTCAAGCCGCTCGCGGATTACATCCACTCCCTCGGCCTTAAATTCGGCATCCATATTTTGCGCGGCATTCCCAAAGAGGCGGTGCGTAGAAACCTGCCGATTGCTGGCACTTCCTATCGTGCCAAGGCCGCCGCGGACGTCACTGATTCCTGCCCGTGGAATCCCTACAATTTCGGCCTGAACGCTCAGTCGCCCGCCGCTCAGGCCTACGATGATTCCATTGTCCGGCTGTACGCCGGCTGGGGCGTGGACTTCCTCAAGGTCGATTGCATTTCCAGCCATCCCTACAAAGCTGCCGAGATTCGTATGCTCAGCGGAGCGCTCCGCAAAGTTCGCCGGCCCATCGTCCTCAGTCTCTCACCCGGCCCGGCTCCGCTCGATAAGGCCACCGAGCTGCGCCGCTACTCGCATATGTGGCGCATCTCGGACGATATTTGGGACGTGTGGTCGAGCGATAAGGACTTTCCGCAGGGCGTCGGGAATCAGTTTGCCCGCGCCGCGAAATGGGCCGCGTTCTCCGGTCCCGGACATTGGCCGGACGCGGACATGCTTCCGCTCGGCCGCCTGGAACCCGCCGCCGGCTGGGAGAAGCCGCGTGCAACGCGCCTCACCCACGACGAGCAGCGCACCCTTCTCACTCTTTGGTCCATCTTTCGTTCGCCGCTCATCATGGGCGGCAACCTCCCGCTGTGCGACGAGTGGACCCAATCCGCGCTCACCAATGCGGAGCTGATCGGCGTCGATCAACATTCCACTGGCAACCATGCCCTGGTCTCGACCGACAAGGCCGCCGTCTGGCTGGCCACTCCTGAGTCCGGCGATGGTGCCTTCATCGCCGTTTTCAACCTCGATGCGGCGCCGCAGTCGTTTCACTACACTTGGAAGAATTTGGGCCTCAAACGCTCGAACTACAGGCTCCGCGACCTTTGGGAACACCAAGACCTGGGTTCCCAGGAATTTGTCGATGTCATGCTCCCCGCGCACGGGTCCGCGATCTACTGGGCCTCGGAGAAATGACCAGCTTTTTCGTTCTTCGCCGTCGCTTCATTCCTTTAGCAAATCCGTCCCGATGCGTTTATCATCGTCCTCGCCGCTGACCGTCCGCGCCAGCTCATCCACGGCCGCCCGGAGCGGCTATCGCTGACGCCAGCCCATGCTCTTCAACAGCCTCGTCTTTCTTTTCCTATTCTTGCCGGTCGTTTATTTCGGTTTCTGGCGTCTTTCGACAAAAAAGCGGCGCTACATTTGGCTTACCACCGCGAGCTATATTTTTTACGGTACCTGGAACTACAAATTCTGCGCGCTCATGGCCTTTTCGACCGCGGTCAGCTACTTTGCCGGCCTCGGCATGCTCGGCGCCTCCCATCCTAGACGTAAGAAACTGTTCCTGATCGTTCCCGTCACCATCGATCTTCTTCTGCTCGGCTTCTTCAAGTACTTCAATTTCACGGTCTCCAGCTGGGCCCAGCTCTCGGCGTGGCTTCACGTGCCCGTTCATCCGCCCGCGCTGAATATTATTCTTCCCGTGGGCATTTCGTTCTACACGTTTCACACCATCAGTTACATGCTCGACGCCTACCGCGGCGTCATTACTCCGACGCGCAATTTTTGGGAGTTTTCCTGTTACGTCTCCCTTTTTTCGCAGCTCGTCGCCGGGCCCATCGTCCGCTTCCGTCAGGTCGAGGCCGATCTGGACAACCTGGATCAGGCCGACCGTACCGGCTGGCTCGACATCGGCTGGTCCTTCTTTGCCATTGGCCTGATGAAAAAAGTTCTTCTCGCGGACACCATCGCCGCCGTCATCCATCCTGCCTGGAAGGACGCGGCGCATCTCCCGACGCTCGGCGCGTGGCTCTCGGTCATCGGCTACACCTATCAGATCTATTTCGATTTCTCGGGCTACAGTGACATGGCCGTCGGCCTCGGCTATCTTTTTGGCATCCGCCTACCGCAGAACTTCAACTCCCCCTACAAAGCCCTCAACATCTCCGATTTCTGGCGACGCTGGCACATTTCGCTCTCCACCTGTTTGCGCGACTATCTCTACATTCCCCTGGGCGGCAGCCGCGTCTCGGCGAACTGGCTCGTTTATCGCAATCTTATGATCACCATGCTTCTCGGCGGTCTCTGGCACGGCGCCAACTGGACCTTCGTCGTATGGGGCGGCTATCACGGCGTCCTGCTGTGCCTCTACAAGCGCTTCGGCACGTTTTGGGATCGTCTCCCGGTCGCAGTTCAGCGCGCGGGGACCTTTTTTCTCGTAACCATTGGATGGGTTTTCTTTCGCTCGGACAGTTTCTCTGTGGCCGCGGGGATGCTCGCCCGCATGTTCGCATTTTCTACCGGCGATCTGTTTCCTGGGCTTATCGGTTTGCTGGTGGCCTTGGCCATTGCCGCCGGCATCGCGCACTTCGCGCCCAACACCTTCGAACTAAATCACCAATGGAATTCGTGGACCGTGGCAGGTCTTGGTCTCGGATACGCGGCAGCGCTTCTGACCATTGCATCTGGCCAGCAATCGCCATTTCTTTATTTTCAGTTTTAGGGAATCTGCGAGGAGCAAAAATAATCCAAGTGAACGACGCGACCGCCACTTCGGCAAGAACCTGGAGCATCGGACGTCTTTTGCCACGCCTGATGTTTTTCTCTCTCCTCTTGGACCTCGTGCTGCGTTTCCTTCCGCTTGACCCTCTCACATTTCGCGCTTGGGAGGCGATGCTCCGCCGCTACCCGAATGCGGTCGGCCCGTTCATCCCCAACAAGCACTATCACCGCGACAATTCTTACGGCGGAGTCGCCGGGATCGGAAATCTTCCCGCCCTTCGCCACTATCACTCCGTCGATTTCACGACCGACGCCAATGGCTTCCACAATCCTCCCGCACTGGCACAGGGCAACCCCATCGGCATTGTGATTGGAGATTCCTTTGCCGTCGGCAGCGAACTCCCCGAAGAACAGTCCCTCTCCGCTCAACTCACCCACCGCTTCGGCGCCTATTTCTACAACGCCGGCGCTGCGCAACCCCTTCCCTTGCGCAGTCTCGAGACCGTCGCCCAGCGCCTCCATCTTCATCGCGGCCTGGTCATTTTTGAGTTCCTGGAATCCCGCGCCTTGCAAGATCCCCCCGCGGCCACCCCCGATGGCGGCCGCGGCGCAGCCCAGGCATTTTTCTTTCGCGCGATGGGTGCGGACTGGACGGACCGTCTCGGAACTCCGCTCAATCAGCTTCACGCTTCGCCGCTCCGAGCGCTTTCGGTCAAGCTGGAGAAGAGAATCCAGGACGATACCCTGCTCCCCAATTCTTTTGCTTCATTCGTAATTCAAGAAAGGCTCCACAACGGCGAACCCATCGTCTTTCTCCCCGCGGAATTGAAATCCCCCGGCGACCCACTGAAAGCGGCGAAACGCTGGGCCGCATATTTCGCCTGGTATTCCGCGGAATTACGCAAGGATGGCCTCGATCTGGTGGTCCTTCTGGTTCCCAACCGCTCCACCATCTACGCGCCACTTCTCGCCCAGCCGCCGGATGTCTCCGCATCACGCGCAACTCTCGAAGACTTTGCGGAGGCCCTTCAGAACGCGGATGTCCCGACCGTTGCTCTTCTAAACCGCTACGTTCACGACGCTCGAGTTCTTCTCGATCAGAACAAGTATCTCTATTTTCTGGATGACACGCACTGGAGCGGCGAAGGCACTGCTGACGCTGCCGACGAAATCTTCAAGGCTCGCAGGTAGCAGCCGTTTCTTCGACTCCTCTGCCGGAAGCTCCACTCTCTCCGCCAGCCACCCTCGCCAATCATTCCGGCGCCGAATATGCCAAAAAACACTCTTACCCCGCTTCGCCCCGTCTTCGCCGTCAGTTTCCCGGTCCTGACGGGGATAACTGGCTGCTCACACCCTTCTCAGGCTTCGTTGACTTGCCTTTTCCCCGCCTGCTAGCGTTAGCAAGGACGGCTTGTGTCTGCCTGGCATCGCCCCGGGGGCGGAGGACAGGTCCTTTAGCAGACGTGTGCCGCATATTGTTTGAGAACGCGAATGGCCTATAGCAAAAGTAAATTCGTCGAATCCGCGCAGAAGCTGCTGAATCAGGGCAAGGTCCCTCAGGCCATCGCCGAATACCAGCAGATTCTCAAGTTTGAGCCGCGCGATCAAGTCACTCTCATGACCATCGGCGAGTTGTACATCCGGCAGGGTGAAACTTTTCAGGCCATCGATTATTTCGAGCGCCTCGCTCAGATTTTTGTCGGAGACGGTTTTCTCACCAAAGCCATCGCCGTTTACAAACGCATCGCCAAACTGGCCCCCGAAGAGATTCGCCCCCTCGAAAAGCTGGCTGACCTGTACGTCCAGCAGGGGGTTATGAGCGAAGCCCGCCCGCTCTTTCTGCAGCTTGCGGAAATCCATCTCAAGAACAACCGCCAGCCCGAGGCCGTCAGCCTCCTGAAAAAGCTGCTCCTCGCCGAACCGGACAATCTTCGTATTCAGATTCGCCTCGCCGATCTCTATCAGGCCATGGGCCAGTCGCGCGAAGCCGTCGACACCTACGTGTCCGCTGCGCAGCGCGCTCTTGCCCGCGGGGATCAGGCGGAATCCGATAAGCTTGCCGACAAGGCTTTAAAGATCGATGCACATTGCCTGGCCGCCACCATCGTGAAAGCCCGTTCCTTTTCCTCCCAGGGTAATTTCACGCAAGCCATGGAGATCCTCGAGCACGTCGCCGATCTTGAAAAGGGTGGCGAACAAACCGAGCTGCTCCTCGATCTTTATTTAAAAGACAAAAATTGGGATAAAGCCACCGCTCTTGCGCTCCGCGTATTGGGAGCCGACAGCAAGAACTTTGGCCCCGCGCAAAAGATCGTCGAAGCGCTTCTCGAGTCAGGTCAAAGCGACCGCGCCATGGCCATCATTGGCCAGATTCGCGTCCCCATGATCGACGGCGGCGAGCATGAAGTCATCGGCCGTCTGCAAAACGAACTCGCTGGGCGCATGCCGGGCCGCATCGAGCCTCTCGACTGGCTCGTGGACTTCTACGGCCGCACCAGCGATTCCTTCCGCCTTCCCGACGCCCTCGCCCAATTGGGCGACGCCCTAGCCACGGCCAATCAACTCGAGCGCGCAAAAACCATCTTTGAACAGCTGGTCGACCGCCAGCCCGACAGCGATTCCGCCAAACGCAAACTGGACGGCGTTCTCCGCCAAATGGGCTTGTTGGCCGCCGAACCAGCGCCGCCCGCTCCGAAAGAAGATCTCCAGGCAGACATACCCAAGGCTCCCGCGCCAAAGCTGCGTGCGGACTCGGAAACCACCTTTGCACCCGTCACTGGCGACAAACCCTCCGCCGTCTTCGTACCCGCCGAGCCCCCGCTGGACGAGGAGACCCAGAAGTTCATCGCCCAGTCCCTCACCGACGTTGACCTTTTCGCCAGCTACGGTCTGACGCAAAAAGCTATCGGCCTTCTCGAAGCCATTTTGCGCCGCGCTCCTCGCCACACTCCGACCATTGAAAAGCTTCTCGACTTTGTCCTCGGCGCCGGCGACGACCGCCGCACCGCTGAGCTTGCTGCCCAACTTGAGCAAATCCACATCGACCGTGCCGACCTGCGTGGCGCCGAACGCTTCGGCGAGCTTCGCCGCAGATTCCAGCGCGCCGCGGGTCTTACCGACGCCGAATTGGCAGCCAGTACCTCGCACGCTAAGCAGGAAGTTCCTGCGGCAACCATCCCGGAAATCCCGACGAGCAAAGTCGCCGCCGAGCCCGAGCCAATCGGCACAGAACCTGTCCTTGAGTTTGAAACACCGATGGCTGCCGAACCCGCCCCCACCGAGTCATCGCAGGCCTCCAGTGTTCAAGAAGAGGTTGACCTCTCCGATGAGTGGGCTTCGATGCTCGAAGACTCTCATCCTGCCGAGCCTGCCGTTAAGCCGCCTCCGGCAAAGCCCGCGCCTCCTGCTCCGCCCGAAGTTGCCGCGGAGCCCGTCGGAGCCGAGGAATTTTCGATTTCCGAAGAGCCGCTGGGAGCGGGAACCCCCGATTCTCACGCGGCCGGGGAATTTGAACTACCTGTCGAAGCTAAAGCCTCAAATTCCTTTGCAGACATTTCCGCAGAGCTTCCTCCCGTTCATCAACCGGAGCCCGCACCTGTCGCGCAGAGTCACGTCCCCGCCCTCCCGGAAAAGCCAGTCGTTCCTGAAAAGCCGGCAGCTCCTGAACAGCCTGCCCTTCCTGCGGCCCCCGCACCCGAACCCGAATTCGAGCTCGACCAGGATTTCGAGCTGATCCTCGAGTCGGAACCACTGGTTCCCGCCTACGACCAGAAGCCGCCTGAGACACCCATCGTCGCCGCAAAGCCCGAATCGGATGCTGTCCACGCTTCCCAGACTGCCCCGCCGGCTGCCAGTTTTGCCTCCGACCAGTTTCTCGCCGACCTCGCAAAAGAGATCGACGATCTTGGCCTCGACGCGCTCACGCCCTCCCGCTCGGAGGCAGCGCCCCAGGCCGCTCCGCCTAAACGGGAAGAAAAACCCGCTGGGCCGGCGGAACACAGCCCGCTCAAGGAAGTCTTCGACGATTTTCGCGCCGAGCTCGGCGAGATGGGTGTCGAGGACGAAGACCTCGAGACGCACTACAATCTCGGCACCGCCTTCCGCGAAATGGGCCTCCTCGACGAAGCCATCAGCGAATTCCAAAAAGTCGCCAAAGCTACCGAGCGTGGCAAACCCTTCCGCTATGTCATGCAGTGTTGCACGCTCCTGGGTCTCGCTTTCATGGAAAAAGGCCAGCCCGGCATCGCCGCCATCTGGTACGAGCGCGCTCTGCTCACGCCGGGCATCGAACCGGAAAGCATTCTCGCGTTGCGGTATGATTTAGGTGTTGCTCAGGAATCCGCGGGTGAGCCGGAAGCAGCGCTTAAGAGTTTTTCCCAGGTCTATGCGATGAACATCGACTATCGCGACGTTGCTGATCGCATCGCTGCGCTGCAGAAGCCCATCCGCTGATAGCCGGCACCCATTGATGCGGGCGATTCCCTCTTTAACCATGAACCGTGTCTTACGTGCACTGCTGGTCGTCGTTTGCTTCGAAATGGGAGCCCTGCTCCTGTATCTCCCGTGGTCCGCCTTCTGGGAGCACAATTTTTTCCTCAGCCATTTTCCCTCGCTCATTCACGTGGTGCTTCATCCTTCTTTCCGCGGCGCCGTCAGCGGTTTAGGCGTAGTGGATATCCTGTTGGCTCTGAGCTTTATCGGTTCGCGTCCTGGTCCTTCCAGTGTCCCCCCCAAATAGTTCGCCGCTCGATTCGAAGCCTCCGGGCAGAAAGCCCGTGCTCTGTTACGTCACCGACCGCCGCAGCCTCCTAGCCGCGCCCCAGAAAGATTTGCTCGAACCGCTCCTGGAAAAGATCGAACTGGTAGCCGCTGCTGGCGTAGATTGGATTCAGCTTCGCGAGCGAGATTTGTCGGGGAAGCAATCCGCCTCGCTCACACGCGAAGCATTGCACCGCGTTTCGAAGCACGCGGGCCACGCGAAGGGTCGGACGCGCATTCTCGTCAATGACCGTCTCGACGTGGCCCTCGCCGAACAAGCCGGCGGCGTCCATCTAGGAGAAAACTCTCTGCCAGTCCAAGAAGCAAAACGTCTCTTAGAGGCATCCCTCGCCGCGAAATCGGTACCGCGCGGTTTTCTCGCTGGCGTTTCTTGCCATTCTTTAGGAGCGGCCCAATCCGCCGCTACCACTGGCGCAGACTATATTTTCTTCGGCCCGGTCTTCGCCACGCCGTCTAAAGCCGCCTATGGCGCGCCCCAAGGCCTTGATCGTCTCGCCGAACTCTGTAGCTCTGTAACCATTCCGGTCTTGGCCATCGGCGGAATCACGCTGGAAAACGCGCTCGCATGTTTCTCAGCCGGTGCATCCGGCATCGCCGCTATTCGCCTGTTTCAGGACTCGGCCGATCCCGCCAGCATCGTCCGAGCTCTTCGCCCGCAAAGTTCCGGCCGATCGACTCATGCTCTTGACGTGCAAGTCTTCGACTAGGACAACGGCGTGGTTTTTGCTGATGTCGTTCGAGACTTTGTGTAGGAAATCCTTCCTGATGTTGGCGACTTTGGTGTGCAACTGGGTGCTACCAGCTCAACGCGACATCAACCGTCGCAGCAGCCGAATTTGCCCCGCATGATACACATCGTGCAAAGCCACTCCATAGACTTGTCGAAGGAACTTTGTCCCGCGCGGCGTGCCCAAAATCTTCTCGATGGTGGCCCGCAACGCCCGATGCTCTCGTTCGAGCAACTCCTTATCCGCGCGCCAGGCCGTGTCGTTGGCCCTGCCTTTTTCCGGCCGCGGAAAAAAATTACTCCCCTGCAATGCAAACGAGCCTCTCTTTCCACCTTCGATCCGTCTCCGTACCGCGTATTTCCAATACGCCGCATGCAGTGTCTCTTCCCATATGTTGTGTCGCCGCGCTCCCGGCCGCCAGGCAGCCTGCTTGGCGCTCACCCCCCGGATCGCTTGCCTCAGATTGGGCCCGTGCCACGTTTTCTCCTTGTAAGCCTCGTCGAACAGCCTCAACAGCAGTTCCTCGGTCTTCACGGTATACCCTCTTTGGCGGAGCCTTGGCGGCAGCTTCGCCGACATCCTCAAGCTTAACGCTTTCGCCCTTTTCCCGGAGTTCAGGAAAACACATCAATCCTTAGACGCACGCCTTGCGGCGACCGAACTCTCTCTCCCTTTTCTCTGAGAGGACTTGGCCTAGCCGAGCGTCACATTCCGGCTCGGGATTCTTCTCTTGCGCCCGGGTTTTCCGGCGGGGAGCGCGAGTTTTCAGTTGAGACTGACTTGCATCTGATATCGGACTGCATTAGTCTTATATCTCCTTACAGTTGCAAATAATTTGCAAGGAGATCCTGTGTCCGCTTCTGTGGTGCGCTCTTCTCTCACACTTTTCTTGGCACCTCTTCTTTTCGTTTTCCTCCCTGGGTCTTCCCTTGCCCAGGAAAGCCCTTACATCATCGCCTATGACCACTATCTCGAAGAGCCCGGCAACCTCGAAATCGAATACTTCTCCACCTTTGGCACGCAGCGCGCCAGCAATGACTTCCACGCCTTCTGGATGGAGTTCGAGTACGGCGCCACCGCCTGGTGGACCAGCGAGTTCTACCTCGATGGCCAATCCACTTTCGGCGATTCCACCGTCTTTACCGGCTTCCGCTTCGAAAACCGCTTTCGCGTCTTGAAGCGCGAGCATTTCATCAATCCGGTTCTCTACGTCGAGTACGAGAACATCAGCGGCGCGGATAAGATCGGAAAGGAAGTGGAAGGCCATGACGTGGAATCGGACTACGCGGACCGCAACGCGGCGCTCCGAGAGGAGCGCAATCACGAGCTCGAATTCAAACTGCTCCTTTCCGGCACCCACAAAGGCTGGAACTTTACAGAAAACACCCTGGCCGCCAAGAATCTCTCCAATCACCCTTGGGAGTTTGGTTATGCCATCGGCGCCAGCAGGCCTCTGGCCCTGAAAGGCTCCGCAAAACGCTGCTCCTTCTGCCGTCAAAACTTCATCGCCGGCGCCGAAATGTACGGCGCACTCGGCGACCGTCGCAGCTTCGGCCTGCACCACACGTCTCACTACGTTGCCCCGGTGGTCGCCTGGAATCTGCCTTCGGACTGGACCCTCCGGCTCTCCGCCGGTTTCGGTTTGAACGACCACAGCCATCGCCTCCTGCTGCGCTGGGGAGTTTCGCGGGAAATCACCGGTTTCGGCTCGATGGTCAAAAACCTCTTCGGGGGTCACCGATGAAGGAATATCTCCGAGCTCTCGCCGCCACCGTGGCGCTGCTCTCGGTATCCGTGGCCCTCGCACAGCAGCAGAAGCCCCCGGCCTCGAAGTACCGTAAAGACGCGCTGGTCTATGCCGAGCTAACCAAGGCCCCGCAAAAAGCCCGTGCCAAGCGCAATCCTCTTGAACGAGAACCGGACGCCGTCGCCGCCGGAAGAAATCTCTTCGAACAGCACTGTGCGGAATGCCACGGCGATTTGGCCGAGGGTGGAAGAAAAGGCCCAAGCCTTCTCGTCGAGCAGGTTCAGAACTCCGAGCCGGGCACAATTTTCTGGATCCTAACCAACGGTGTTGTCTGGCGAGGGATGCCGGTTTGGTCCAAACTGCCCGAGCCCCAGCGCTGGCAGCTTGTTAGCTACATAAAATCCTTAGGTGTGGCGGAACCGGTTCCCTCTCGAGGATCTTCGCCAAAGCCGTCATCCGGCTCCTCTACTGTGCCGCCCTCAGAGCATCGTTGAGGATCATCGCCAGCCGGACGCCGCCCTGGGCAATGCGCTTTTCGGCCACTGGGCCCGCCCTTTCTTGGTAAGTCTCGCCCGCCGTGATGTTCTGGTGCAGCAGGCGCTCGCCGATGTTGTTGTCGTCCGAGCAACTGTCGACGGGGACGTTTGGCTCGACGGCGATCTTTGGTGTCAGGGCCCCATACACCACGCTCTCCGCAAAATCGAAGCCTTCCCACACCCATCGATCGACGTGGATCCCCGCCTTCTGCCAACCCTCGATGTCCGCCGCGAATTGCGCGTCAAGCGTTTCGGCATACTCGGCTGGATCAGCGCCTTCCGCGTCGCGATCCGGAATCGCCGTATCCCAAAGACTGTGCAAGTTTGGCGAATACGAATGATGGTGTTCGTGAGCGCTGCGCCGGAAGTATTTTACGGGCACGCAATTTCCGCCTTCATCGGCGTTCGTGATGGTGTGCAGCGGCTGGTGCAAATCTCCAACGAAATGGATAATGTAGCGCAACGCCTCGGCGCGCTTCGCCCCATCCCCTTTCGCATCTTTCAGAATAACCAGTTGCTCGCTGATCGCTCTCGTCACGCATCCATGCGGTCCGCAATAGGGCTCGAGCGGCCCGCGCTCGGACCCTCGTGGCACATCGATGTAGTGCCACGGTCCGTTCTTTCGCTCTCCGCGCACATCATCCGCCCACGTCGATGCATCCGCCATCAGATCGCGGCTCGCCCCACCGCAATAACGGTTCAATTTCGGATCGATGGGATTTTCCGCCAGCAGTTTCTCGACGAATTGTTTCGCTTCCGGCGTCAAATGCTTCTCCGCGATCAAAGCCACGGTCTGGTGGCCCTTGCAGCCCCACGCGAGCGTGGCCGACGGCCCGAACAGCAGCATTAGTCCGCACAGAGAACTCAAATAAACCCCAAACCGTTTCATGGACCGCTCCCCTTCAAAACGCACGAACTTTCAAACGATCGTCTTGATTCCCAAAGTTTTTTTCTCATTAGTTAGCAAAAGAAGAGTAGCTGAAAGAAGGTTTCCGCAACATGAAAAGCGCGACACTTTGCGGTGAGGAAGATCCCCACTCGTCGCCGGTCACGAATCACCAGTCGGCGGCTTCAAGCGCTCAACCAGCGTCCAATCGGCCGCCAGGATTCTGTGTGCTCGCAAATCACGCGCAAAGCCGCCGTAATGGGAATCGCCAGCAGCAATCCCATTCCGCCCCACACCCAACCCCAAAAAAGCAGCGCAATCGTAATGGCCACGGCATTCAGACGCACGCGTCGCCCGACAATTTGCGGCGCAACCAAATTCAACGCCAGGACATGAATGGCCGTCAATCCCCCGGCGATCAGCGCGAACTGCCCGAAAGTTCTCCATTTGGCCAGGGCGATGACAAACGCTGGCAGCCAAGCCAGCACCGCCCCGATGTACGGCACCATATTGAGCAATCCCGACGCAATTCCGGTGATGATCGGAAAATCCAGCCCCAGGATCCAGAAGAACAGGCTGCTGGCTGCAATCACCAGCAAGGTCAACAGCGTCATTCCCGCCAGGTAGTCCCGCAGAACATCCCGCAAGTCCTCGAGCGTCTCCTTCACCCGCGTCCGTTGCGACGCCGGAAACAGTTGCAGCGTTCCGTGCCATACCTCGTGTTTTCCCGCGAGCATGAAGAACACCAAGAACGGTACAAACGTTATTTCCAGAAACAGCGCGTACAGAGACCCAATCCCGCGGAATAAAAGAGTGCGCACAATGGCTGTTTCCGGCCGCTCCCCGCCTCCCTGTCGTGGAGCTGTTTCTGGCGCGATCTCGGAAACCTTCCCTTCGATTCCTTTGATCTTTGCTTCCACTGCGCCTGCCGCTTGTTTCAGCACCGCACCGTATCTCGGCCAATTGGCCGCAAAGTCTTCCGTTCGCGTTCCCAGTCCGTAGCCGACCGCAATCAGAACCGCAATCAGCAGCAGAACCATCACCATGGCGCCCACCGTGCGCGCCACGTGCATCCTCTCGAGCAACTCCACCGCGGGATCCAGAAAATACGCCAGCAAAATCGACAGCAGCACGGTGATGACCACGCCTGCTGCGTAGTAGAAGAACAGCAGGATGATCGCCGCGGCGAGTATATGCAAACTGAAGGTTGATCCTGCTATTCGAACGGTGGATGTTGGCTCTTCTATCTCTGGCACGAGGCACTCCGTTCCCATCACGTTAACATACGTGGCCCGCGCAGCGTATTTCGAATCGGCTTGGGCAATAAATTCTCTCGCCAGCTGTTCGCGCGCCGCCCGGCGGTGTTCCGTGTTTATAGAAGCGAACCTCCGTGCTGCCCCTTCCAAGCGTCCTCGCGACCGTGTGCTAAACTTTCTTGATCTCACAATTTCTCGGAATGGAACGTGAGCCTTTCATGCCCAAAGAACTCTTCGGAACCGATGGCATTCGCGGCGTCCCCGGCACCCCGCCGCTCGACGACGCCACACTTTTTGCCACCGGCCGGTCTCTGGCCGCCTATTTGCTCGGTAAACATTCCGCCGCTCGCGTGCTCATTGGCATGGACACGCGCGAATCCGGCCCTCACATCGCCGCTCTCCTCGCCGCCGGCCTAGCGCAAGCCGGAGCATCTGTAGCCTTTGCAGGCGTCATTACCACACCCGGCGTCGCCTGCCTAGTCCGCCAAAATGATTTTCAAGCCGGCGTGGTCATCTCCGCCTCCCACAATCCCTACCAAGACAACGGCGTAAAACTTTTCTCCCACGCGGGCATGAAGTTCCCGGACTCCGTAGAAGAAACCCTCGAAGCGGACATCTTGAAGCATCGCTCTGACCCGCCGCCGAAAGATCCTGCTCTTCCAGTCGCCGATGCTTCTCTCGACGCCGAGTATCTCGATTTTCTCCGCAGCCGCGTGCTTCCCGGCACCAATCTCACCGGTTTCCGCATCGTGCTTGACTGTGCCAACGGCGCCGCCTACAAGCTCGGCCCCGAACTCTTCCGCACTCTCGGCGCCGAGGTGGTCTCCATGGGTGGTTCGCCCGATGGCCGCAACATCAACGCCGGCTGCGGTTCCCTCCATCTCGATGGCCTGCAAAAACGCGTGGTCAGCGAGCGCGCCCGCCTTGGCATTGCTTTCGACGGCGACGCTGACCGTGCCCTGTTCGTCTGTGAATCCGGAAAAATCGTCAACGGCGATGGAGTTCTCCTAGCCGTCGCGCGCCACCTCAAATCCCAAAACAAACTCAAAGGCGATCGCGTCGTCGCCACTTCCATGTCCAATCTCGGCCTCGAGCGGGTGCTGGCCCGCGAAGGCATCACGCTCGCCCGCGCTTCGGTCGGCGATCGCTACGTCCTCGAAGAAATGCTTCGCAGCGGCAACGTCATCGGCGGCGAGCAATCCGGCCACGTCATTTTTCTAGAAGACAGCCCGGCCGGCGACGGCCTTCTCACCGCCGTAAAAATCGCCTCCCTCGTTTCTATGCACGGCAAAATCGAATCGCTCGTCGAGGGGCTCAAGGACTACCCGCAAGTCATCGTCAACGTCAAAGTAAAATCCAAGCCCCCGCTCGAAACTCTCCCGGAAGTTTCCCGCGCGTTAGCCGAAGCGCAATCCGCCCTCGGTGAAAATGGCCGCGTGGTGCTCCGCTATTCCGGCACCGAGCAGCTGGCCCGCGTCATGGTCGAAGCCGAACACGACGCCGACGTCGAGCGCTTCAGCCAGTCTCTAGCCAACGCCCTCCGCTCCTCCATCGGCGCCTGACGTTTTCTGGGAGCTCTTGTCTGTAGCCAAAATGTTTCGCTCGGACGGCAAAGACAAAACACGGCGGTCTACTCCAGCCTTCGCCGAAGCAAACCGCCGCTTTCTTCGTCCTGACTATTTCTGCTTCTGAATAAGCCGTTACGTCTTAGCGGCCTTTACCTCAACGATGTTGCTCTCCGGATAGCGGTCGTGATGCCGCACCCAGGCCATACCGTGCGGCAACCCCGCCTCATCTCGCCCTTTAGGCACCCGATCAAGAATCGCATACAAACCCATCAAGTCTTCCAGCCCGCGAGCATACATGGAATACGTGTGGAACACCTCGCCGTTCGCGTTTTTGCAGAACACACTCATTCCTGGCCGCTCGTCACTCGGAAACTTACTGGGGGCGAAGTTGTAGAGGACCTCCTTCTCCACGTCCTCTTTCGCCACGGAAACGCCAAAATCAAAATTGAAGTCGCTCCCGTAGGACGACACCCAAGGAAATTTCCAGGCCATCCGCTTCTTGAACTCGTCAATCTTGGCAAGCGGCGCCCTCGAAACAATCATCAGCCTCACGTCTCTCTGCGCCAGATGGATCGCCATGCCATCCATGTGATCGGCCAGCAGCGAGCAGCTCGGGCATCCCTGCTCCCAATCTGGCCCCAACATGAAGTGATAAATCGCCAGCTGACTTTTACCACCGAACAGCTCGGCCAGGGTTTTCTTCCCGCTCGCCGTCTCAAACACATACTTCTTATCAACCTTCACCCATGGCAGCTTGCGCCGCTCCTCGGCAAGCGCGTCTCTCTGCCGCGTCAAATTCTTTTCTTTGGCCAGCAGTTCTTTCCGCGCCGCAATCCATTCTGCCTGCGATACTACTTTCGGTTGTTCCATCGTGCTCTGACTCATAACCGGTTCTCCTTACAGGAATTTTCCTCAACCACTCGGAGCGGTCGAGGAGCCCGCGGCTCCCTCCGCCTTGCGTCCCTCGACCGCTCCGACCCCTTCTGTTTCTTCCGCCAACTCCATTGCTAGTTGCTGGCCGCCTGCGCTTTCGGGGCCTGCGCTCGCTGCATCATTTCCGCGCGCATTTTACGCATGGCTTCGTTCGATCCCGGACTGTTCTTTTCCCGCCAGGCCTCGAGACGCTGGCATTGCTTTTCCATGTTCTGGAACACCTTTTGACTTCCGAACATCGTTCTCCACGCCCCGAGCACCGGCTTCACCTGTTCCCACACCATCCATTGCTCGCCGGAATTCTCGAAGAACAGGTCTTCGTCAATCAGCCCGCGGTTCACGATGCTCGCCACCATTTCCCAATACCCAAGCACCATCCGCATATACGTGTTTTCCTTGCTCCCGGGAGGACAAAGCCGCATCACATCCTCCGCGGTTTTCACGTGAAAGTTCGCCCCGAACCAGTCGCGCGCCTCGCGCAGCTTAGGTTCGCGCCGCAATTCGTATAGCTTTAACATCAAGTTCACTTGCTCGTGTGTTGCTTCGGACATGTTTCCTCCTTTTGATTTGCCTTCTCGACCGAACTCTTCGCGCCAGCCGTCTCGCTCATCACGCGAAACCTGCCGACCAGCAGCGCCGTCACTCCACCCGATGACAGCGCGCCTGCTAGCAACATCGCCAGCGTTGAAATACATACAGGACACATAGATCGTTCCACTCGCTCCCCTCTGTCTACTGCTTCGGCCCGCTCCCCGCTCTGAGTCCCGCCTGAGCTTCCGCCACCTTGCGCACCCGCTCATGAATCGTCGACCATCCGCCGGTCACGCCTCTCCGGTGATCGTCTTGAATTAATCCCAGCGCCGCATGATGAAACTTGATCAAAGTCCCGCCATCGGTCTCGCTCAACCGGTATTGCACATTCGAAACCACGGGATAGGACATAAACAACGGCCCCGTAAATTCCAGCAGCGTGGGGCGCTTGATCGCCTGCACATTCCCCCAGAAGTGCCCGTTCCCATCGCCCAGATCGCGAAACCATCTCCCACCCGGCCAAGCCTCCAGCTTCATCGGCATCGGCGTACCGTCCATCACCTGACTCCCCGGCCCAAGCTGCTCAAGCAGCGCCTCGAACGTTACCTCCGGCGAAGCCTTCACATGAATTTCCTGCGTAATATTCAGCGTCAAATTCTCAAGTGCTACCACTGCGGCTGCCATCGAGCTCATCGTTCCTCCTCCAAAGTAATTTCCTCAATCCTTCTTTACCGCCCCGCTCTTCTCCTCGGCCCGTTCCTTCACGCGGATCAACTGGTGCCGCCAGAATCGTTCAAAGGTACCCGCCCACTCATATAAAGGCCGGATCCCCGCCGCATTCGTCCGGTAGAACATCTGCCGCCCGTCGCGCCGCGCATGCACCAGCCCAACATCCTTTAAGACGCGCAAATGCTTTGAAACGGAAGGCTGCTCTATCTCCAAAGCATCCACAATCTCCCCCACCGGCCGCTCCTCGAGCGCCAGGTAGTTGAGTATCTCTCGCCGCCGCGGCTCGGCCACAGCATTGAAAGCGTCAGAAGTAGTAGCAGCCCGTGCCATGCGTCCGACAATACATTCCTATATGAGAATATGTCAAGTCCATTTTTTATGTTCTTCACCCGCCTCCGCAGTTGGCAGATGGACTCCTCCTTTGGCCAGCGCTAGATTGTTCCTAGCAGCAAAGGTGCCCGGTGAGCGGCGCTCTCTGCGCCTCCGCGTTATCCTTGTCTCTCCCCGAGGGAACTTTCCCCCCTCTCGCGACATTACCGTTAGTGGAGGTTCACCGCGCCATTCATGCAAGACGCACTCCCAGCTCTCGTTCTAAACTCGGAGGCTCTCGCGCCCACCCCTATGAACGACACGCCGCCCGCCCCCGCCTTCCCGGTCAGCCCGGCCAGCGACGAGCACCTCATGCTGGCCTTCTCCAAGGGTTCTGCCGACTCTTTCCACGAACTCTTCCTCCGCTACAAACAACCCCTCTATGGCTTCTTCCGCCGCCGCACCGCCGACCCTTCTCACGCAGAAGAGCTCACCCAAGAAGCTTTTCTCGTTCTCCTGCGTGCCGCCTCCCGCTACGAACCCCGCGCCCTGTTCCGCACCTACCTCTACGCCATCGCCTTCAAAATCCTTCGCGCTCATCGCCGCAAGGCCGCCTTCCGCGCCACGTTTTTCGGCCAACCGAAGAGCCTTCCCGATCCGGCCAAACAGGACGCCACCGAATCCGGCCTGTGGGTCCGCCGCGCCGTCGAAAAGCTCGATCCCATCGACCGCGAGATTCTCCTACTCCGCGAATTCGAGCAACTCAGCTACGCCGAGATCGCCGACCTGCTCGAGCTCCCCATCAACACGGTCCGCTCCCGCCTCTTCCGCGCGCGCACTGCCCTCCGCAACTTGCTAGAACCTTCCGCCGAGCCGGCCCCATCGCCAGGCGCCCCGCAAACAATTCCACAGAAAGGCATCGGTCTATGAGCACGGCCCCACATCCTGTCGCACCAGAAGAAATCATGGCCCACCTCGACGGCGAACTTTCCACCGAGCGCGAGCAACCCGTCTCCACGCACATCGAGTCCTGCGCCAGCTGCCAAGAGCTTGTTAATTCTCTGCGCTGCACCGCTCATTCGCTTTCCCACTGGACCGTCCGAACGCCAGCAACTTCCTTTGACCAACACGTCTTTCGGGAGCTAGCAAAGCACAAAGGTTCAGGCAGCGCTCGAGAAAACTCTCTTCGTCGTCTTCGAATGTTTTGGTCGAGGCCTTTGCCGTGGGCGCTCGCCTCCCTTGCGCTTGCAGTTCTATTCGGTGCACAGATCCTGAATCGATCGACCTCAAGCTTCCACTCGTCTATTGACTATCCGCGGGAAAGAGCCGTCGCGAATCGAGATGCGGTTCCCGCTTCTAGGGAAACCGTGGACTTGCGTCTAGCGGGCCCCAACGCTGCCCCGGCCGCGTCGGCGGTCCCGAACCGCCCATACGAGGGGATCGCAGGCCTCGCGCAGAACTCGCTTCCCATCAACGGCCGGCTCGCAGGAGACAAATTGCAAGTCTTCAAGCAGCTGAAAGAGCTGCAGAGGGGCTACCAAGGCGGGCTTCCAGCCGGACCCATGATCGCCCGCACCGTCTCGCTCTCTTTCATCGCGAAAGATTTCGATTCCTCGCGCGCGTCGCTTGACGGCATCCTGGCGCGACACAACGGCTACGCCGCCGACTTGAACGTCGCCACTCCGCAAGGTGCAGCGCGTTCGCTGCAGGCCTCTTTGCGAATTCCCGCGCCGCAACTCCCGGCCGCGCTCGCCGAACTAAAATCCCTCGGCCGCGTTGAGCTCGAAACGCAAAACGGCGAGGAAGTCACGCAGGAGCACGCGGATCTCGTCGCGCGCTTGAAAAATTCCCGCGAAACCGAACAGCGCCTCCAAGCCATCCTCACGCAACGCACCGGCAAAATCGGCGACGTCCTCGAAGTCGAGCGAGAAATTGCCCGCGTCCGTGGCGAAATCGAGCATATGGAAGCCGAACAAAAAAATCTCGAACACCGCGTCGACTTCGCCACCATCGATCTAAAACTCTCCGAAGAATACAAAGCCAGGCTCGATTCCCCAGCGCCTGCGATCTCCACGCTAATCCACAACGCCGCCGTCAACGGCTATCGCAACGTCGTCGACACGGTTCTCGCGATAACTCTCTTCTTCGCCGAGTACGGTCCAGTTCTAATCTTCTGGCTTCTCTTGTTCTTTATTCCGGCCTGGCTGGTTTGGCGTCGCTGGCGGCACGCCGTGGCCGTCTAGTCGACGCTCTAATTACTTCAGCGTCCCTTTAATTCAGCCAAGTCCAAACACATCGGCGTTAACGTTACCGAGCAACATCCGAATCAGGAGAGGCAATCGTAAAGTTGCTGGCTTACTCTTCGCTCTCCCTGTTCGTTCCTTCCTCAAAAATGTATCGTACGAGGGCGCTCCCGTCTCTCTATCCTCCCGGCTGGCCATTTGTTTTTCTCAATGCAATACTCCTAAAGAATGTAGGTGATTCCCCGTTTTCTGTGAGATTCTGTAGAAAACTTGCGTCGCCCTTTCGTCACATAATTTTGAATTTCCTGTAAATTCTTTTGAATCATACACCTCTAGAAAAGCACTAATTCAGTCCACCGCTGGCACAACTATTGCTCTCTTCCAAGGCAACTTACAAGATTGGCTTCCCGGGGTGGCCGGATCCGAACCTCGACTCGGTTCCGGTTTTTTGGGGGGTCAGCTTAGAAAAGGGGGCTTGCACCAGCCCCCTTTTTCATTTCGGCCTTCGTT
>Ga0210410_10001439_pt1 | contig 22393 bp, 23 predicted proteins | sample IncBWC4MmetaG_FD_161058 | JGI IMG/M metagenome (GOLD analysis project Ga0210410, IMG submission 161058) | Forest soil microbial communities from Barre Woods Harvard Forest LTER site, Petersham, Massachusetts, United States - Inc-BW-C-4-M | ecosystem: Environmental > Terrestrial > Soil >... | reverse complement strand
GTACCGGACTAAAATTCGGATTCTGTTTGACACTCCATATAGTTTGGGCGCAAGAATCGGATAGTGCGGAATCCGGAAAATTCGTATTCTCCATGAAGAAGCGATCAACAAATTCGAGGATGCGCAGAAGCAAGATGGGCACTCAGGTTAATCATTTGCACGATTCGCGGCGCTGGCAGGCGGTTCTGGCCAGGGATTCCCGCATGGATTCGGCATTCGTTTATGCTGTGCGCTCAACGGGAATTTATTGCCGGCCGTCATGCGCTTCGCGGCGTCCGCGGCGTGAACAGGTGGCGTTTTTTCGACAGCCTCAAATTGCGGAGCGCGCAGGATTTCGGGCGTGTTTGCGATGCAAACCTTCGACGAGTGGAAATGGCGCTGAGAGCGCGGACACTCGGGCTGTGGCGAAACTCTGCCGAGAGATTGAGCAGCAAATCGCTGAGGATCCGGAACGGGCGTTGAAGCTGGCGGATCTTTCGGAGCGCGCGGGAATCAGTGCGCATCAAGTTCACCGAATGTTTCGCAAAATTATCGGCATAACTCCGCGGCAATTCGCTGATGCGCTGCGGCTGCGCAGATTGAAGGGGCGGCTGCAGCGCGGAGACAGCGTAACCACAGCGTTGTATGACGCGGGGTACGGATCGGCGAGCAGGCTTTACGAATATGCGAACGCACAACTGGGGATGACCCCGGCAACATATCGACAAGGAGGCAGAGGAATGGAAATCGTCTACACCATTGAAGAATGTCCGCAGGGAAAGGTGCTGGTGGCGGCAACGGACCGCGGAGTTTCGGCGGTCTACCTGGGCGATCAGGATCGACCGCTGGAACGCGCGTTGCACGAAGAATATCCCAAAGCAAATATCCGAAAAGGATCGGGAATGCTGGGACCGTGGGTGCGCGCGATCGTGAAACATTTGCGCGGCGGAGAAAAACACTTGGACCTGCCGCTGGATGTTGAAGCAACGGCGTTTCAACGTCGAGTGTGGCAAGAGTTACAGAAAATTCCTTACGGAACTACGAAAACATATACTCAAGTGGCGCAGGCGCTCGGTCAGCCGACGGCGGCGCGAGCGGTGGCGCGAGCATGCGCTACAAATCCGGTGTCAATTGTGGTGCCGTGCCACCGAGTGGTGCGACAGAGCGGTCAACTTGCCGGTTACCGGTGGGGACTGGAGCGAAAGCGCGCGCTGATCGAGCAGGAGCAAAAGTCGGCCCGATAGGCCAAACTGTGCAATTTTGCACACCAAAACTGCATTATAATGCATGCGAAATGGCTGTTTTTGCCCGAACATGCATTATAATGCATGTTCTCCGGAAGAATTGAAAAACCCCAAAAACTAGGAAAAACTCATCCTTGCGGCTTTACGCGGGTGGCGCCTTTGGGCCAGTGCTGCTTGAATTCGTTATCGGAAAGATGCGGATTGCGGACGACGTTGGTGTAGCGGATTAGAAAATAATCACCGGAGCCGGTTTCAAAAACTTGTTGTTGGGCGGGAAGCCAGGTGGATTCGTCCAGCCAGATGTGAATTTTGGAGACTTGTTTTCTGGCCTCGTCGGATTTTGGCGTCAGCTCCAGTTTCATTACTTGCCGCTTATCCATTTCCTCTTCGCCAATCAGGGTGACCAGGTAGCCCTTTTGCAAATCATTTCCTGACGTGCCGAAACCAAGAAGCAGGAATTGATCCACCAGTGCGCGATGCTTGCCAAGGTCGTATTCTTCCACTTGTTTTATTTTCGGGTTGTAGATGAAAAAGGCGTTACCCGCACGGAGGATGGTTTTCGCGTCGGGCGGATTAAAATCCAGACGCATTTTGTCGTCGCGGCGAACGAGAATTTTGCCGGTCTCCGTGGATTTATCGTTTACAACCACGGTGACTTTGGTGCGCTCCATATCGGCAGTTAAACTTTGAAAACTGCGCGCTTCCTGATCGAGTTGCTTCATCGCGGACTCAAGAGTCCAGTGATTTTGGTGGGAAGAAGCGGAAATTACAGCGGCATAGGCAAAGCACACTGAAAACACGAGCAGGCACAGCACACCCGTCCTACCGATAGAATTCCATCGTTTCAACACTTTGCGTTCAACTCCCCTGGCAGAAAAGGCATCGTAGCATATGTAAGATGCGGTGCGGCGAACGATGGGTACAGCGGTTTCCATCGCGTGGCGATTGAGTCAATGCCGGGAGAATTACGGTTTGATGGAAACTTCGTAGTAGAGGACGGTGTTGTTCGGCCCGAGGATTTGGGTGAAATGGATGATTTTGAAGTTGCCTCGTTTCAGGTCGGGAACATTTTTCCGGACGGCATCGTGGATTAAATGTTCAAGCTCCGTTTCCGGAATGGTGGGCGCCAGAAGGCGCGCGTCAACGTGATAGGTCTGAGTTCCGGAAGCGGAATCTTCTGAGATCTCCTGAACAGCGGCTTCCGATGGTGAAGGCCCGATCATGGGGCGATCGTGGAACCAACTGCGGGGAGAAAGCAGAACGAAAACGACGATGAGCCCTACGGCGACGTCGTAAGGCGCGGTTCCACGCTCGTACGTCCAGAAAAAGATTCGCGAAAAAAATCGGCCAATTCCGGCCATGTTAGTCGGCTGGCGTCCCGTCAACAATCACGCCATCGCGCATATGTACCACAGTATCGCCGTAAGTGGCAGCTTCGGGATTGTGAGTGATCATGACGATGGTCTGCCCAAACTCCTTATTCAATTGGCGCAGCATGGCCAACACATTATCAGAATTCTTGGTATCCAGATTTCCAGTGGGCTCGTCGGCCAGCAAAATTTTCGGCTCGTTGATGATGGCGCGCGCGATGGCTACTCGTTGCTGTTCGCCGCCGGACATTTCCGAAGGGCGATGATGCAGGCGATCGCCGAGTCCCAACATTTTGGTGACAACTTCAAAGCGGTGTGGATCGAATCCATTGCCGTGAATATGCTGCGCGATGGCGATATTGCCGTAGGCGTCGAGCGTGGGCAACAGGTTAAATCGCTGGAAGACAAAGCCGATTTTGTGGCGGCGCAGAAGGGTGCGCTCGGCGTCGGACATGGCGGCGAGGTCGTTGCCATCCACCAGAACTTTGCCGCGAGTGGCGCGGGCGAGTCCGCCGATTACGTAAAGAAGAGTGGATTTTCCGCAGCCGGAAGGGCCCATTACGGAAACGAATTTGCCGGGGAGCACAGAAAAGTTCACGCCCTGCAGGGCGGCAGCTTCGACGCGGCCGGCGTGATAAACCTTCCACAAATTTTCTGTCTTCAGTATGGGTTCCATGCCTGATTCAATTCCCTGGCAAGGAGAGTGGCCTTGGCGGGCGGAAGTATTGTATCTGTGACAGGCATCGGACGCCAAGTGTGGGCGAAAAATAGGTAGTGGGTCAGTCAGGATCGGCTTTGAAACTGCGCGATCTCAGGTGTGCTGTAAACATTCCAACCCTGAGGGACGGGTTCCAGCAAACTTAGTAATTACCGGGCAACCCGCATCAGAACCAAGTCTTTTGCTTGTAATCGAGATAGGCGGCGCCGAATTTCTCCGTCAGCACCCGCTCCTCTTCCCGGCTGCGCACCACTTGCAGTGGAATCATGACCGCAAAAATCAGCAGCAGCCACGGCCTTCCCATCCACATGATGATTCCCAGGATGAAGATCGCGCCAAAGACGTAAATCGGATTGCGGATGCGCGAGTAGATGCCCGTGGTCACCAGCGTGGTCGCCTTAGCCTGCAAGCTGAAGGCGTGTCCCAGCTGAATGCGCGCGGCCACAAACAAGAGAAATGCTGGAGCTGCAATGGCAATTCCCGCAATGCGCCATGCGGTCCATGGCAGATGCGGGGCATGCATGGCGTAAAACGACAAGCCGATGACCACCACCGCCAGCGTCACCAAATTGAGTTTCATGGCTGCCCTTTAATGTGGTTGCACTAAAGAATGCCCTCATCATGCCACATGCCTGGCGCAACGCCTTCGGATTTTCAAGCTGACCCGAAAGCGAAAAACAAACTAACGGAGGAAATTGAGGTTTGGGAGCGCCCTAAGGACGAAAAAGCCGCCGATTGGGCGGCTGGCTGAGAGACAGTTCTTCTCCACTTATGAAGGTAGCGCGGCGGGCGATCCGGCGTCAATGGGGTTGCAGGCCAGTTGCGGGGCAGGATTGGAGCAGTGGCCTAAACCGTTCTCAATATCTGCGTAAGTCGATGGCTGGAAGCTGACCTAAAACGTCTATTACAGCGCGAATTGAGTGTGGCTGCGCGGGTGGAGGAAAAGCCTCGGGTCTGAAGACCTGAGCTACAGGATCTGAAGACTAATCGTGGAAGAGCGCTTCGACGGGATCTTTGCGCGTGGCGAGCCAGGCGGGATATGCGGCGCCGACTAATCCGGCGCCGATGGCGATGGCGGCGGCGCGCACGACCCAGTCAACGGTGATGTGAATGGCGAGGGTGGGAAAGGCGGAAACGAGCAGACTGCGCGTGGCGTAGCTGAGCGCGATACCGGCGATAATTCCTGCGCCGCAGATCAATGAAGCTTCGCTGAGCAACGCTTTGACGATGTAGCCCTTTGATGCGCCGAGGGATTTCAGGACGCCGATGTCGCGGGTGCGTTCGATGACGGTGGTGTACATGGAAAGGAAAATTACCAGGAATCCGATGGCGACGGCGAGGGCGATCATGGAGTCGATGAAAGCATCGAGGCCGGGAATATTGGCGGAGGTCATCAGAGAGATGTAATCCTGCAACGGACGAATTTCGTTGGTGGGAAGCAGCGCATGAATATCATCCATGACGGCTTTGGTATGTTCCGGGCGAGTGCACTTGACGAAAAAAATGGAGGCTTTGTCGCGTGCGCCGGAAAGATCCTGCAAAGTTTGCAGCGGAATGAAAAGACGCGCGCCTTTGCCATGCTCCACGATGCCGGCTACGTGAAAATCATGTTCTAGCAGTCGGTAGGTTTGGCCGGCTTGAATATTTTTTGCTTTGGCGGCCCAGTCGTCCACCAGAAGATCGTCGGGGCCGGTCATGTCATGCCCGTCAATGAAAACAAATCCGCCGGAAACGGCGTGAAAACTTACGGGGTCGATGCCGTAGATAACGTCGATGCCGCCAGAAGAATTAAATTGCAGCAACACGGGGGCGACGGCTTGAACATATTTTAGAGTGGCGAGCTTGTCACCGATTTTGATGGGCATGGGCGCGCCATTGAAGGCCAGCATGATGGAAGCGTTCGAGGGCTGCACCATGATATCGGCGCCAACGCCTTCGAGGCGCTTGCCGACTTCCTGCAACATTCCTCCAGTGAGACCGACGATGATGAGAACCAGCGTAACTTCCAGGGCAACCGCGGCGACGCTGACGAAAGCGCGCACGGGGCGATGAATGGAGTTCCGATATACGAGTTGACCGATCATGTTCAGCAGATAATTGTATGTTTAACTGGCGCGGGATTAAAATATTGTTTCGGATTTAATTGGTCGCCGGCGGTCACTGTTTGCCTGCGCCGGATTCGCCCACTTTTACTAGCTCGGAGCCCGCGGGTTGCGCCAATTGAAAGCGATCGTCGGAGATGGCTTCGTTGAGAGTGACTTTCTTTACTTTGATTTCGAGTTTGTAGTCGTCGTGCGGGCGTTGCATGGTGATGTGGCGGGGAAATTCGAGAGCGCCGTTCACGGTGGCTGAGGATGAGGGCAGGGCTGCGGGTTGCCAGGCGTCGAGGCGAATATCGGAAACTAGTTTTCCGGCGGCGCCGTAGATTTGAATGCGGGCTAAATGTAAATCCGAGCGATCGAACCAGAGGTTGCGTTCGATTTCGGGGGAAGAGCCGGAGGTGAGCACGCTGAGGACGTAATAGCGGGCGGTGAGTTCGTTGTCTTCCGCCATGACGATTTGCGCGGCGGACGCGATTTCAGGCCAGAAGAGCGCGTCGAGCAAATGTTGCGGACGAATATTTTCGATGGGCTTTTCGGCGGGACGCTCCAGCGTGGATGACCCGACCATGAATTTATTTTTCGACGGAATGAAAATGTGGAAAGTTTCGCCGTCGCTGCTCATATCGAAAATATTTTTGGAGAGAACCTGGCCGATCATGCGGACTTCGGCGGGGCGCTTGGCGAGGATGAATCCGCTGACCTCGTGATATTGCTGAATGATGCCGCTGTAGGCTTTTCCGGCCGAAGGGACCAGATCGACGGACAAGTTTAGAGTCGTGATTTCGCCGGCCATTTTATTGTAGGCGGCGAGCAGGTCTCGCCTGGTGGCGTCCTTCGTTACTTTGATTTCAGATTCGGGAGCTCTAACTGTGTTGCTGGCGGCGCAACCAACGATGGCAGAAACTGCCAAGAGCGTGAGCGGGGCCATCCAAGTTTTTTTTCGTGGGCTTAAAGTATTCATTTGGTGACGACTACAGATTCGCAGTTCCAAAACCAAATGTAAATGCCCATCGATTTTATGATTAGGCTTCCCAGTAGGGCTTGCAGGCGGGGTCAGCCCTCGAATAAGAACGTGGCGATGCCGCCGTCTGAGACCTCATGGAGCAGGCGAAGGTGCGAAGCGAGACCGTCTGTAAATTTTTTCGTTTGATTGAACCACTGCCGCGGGCGGTCGCGGTGGGTTCGCCAGTCCTGCATGATCAGCAAGGTGACACCCGGGATGAACGAACTGGAGAATCTGTCGTACCAGCCCTGGTTGGCTTGAAGATTGCGCCCGCAATCGATGTACATTATCTCGATCGGACCGCCGCGCCAGTCGATGGGAGTTCGTGCTTCGTTCCCGTCGCAGTCAGCAATCTTACCTTTAGTAACGATCAAGCGATCGCTTATTGCGGCAACGTATTTCTCGAACAGATCCTGGAAATCGCTGTGGTTGGCCCGACGCTCATCGCTGGACACAAACGGGTCCATCCATTCGGAACGCCAAACGAAATCATCGAACACGTGCAGCTTCACTTGTTTGAAGTGTGGATTCGCCGCCAAGCCGCGAATGATGTGCGAAGTCGACAAGCCGAGCCAGGGACCGAGTTCGACGAGAGCGCCAACCCCAGAATAGAATCTGCCAACATAGTTGTAGTAGAGGATCTCTTCTTTTTTGAGCATGCCCGGAATGGGCAGTGAATCAACAGGAACGCCCAGCCACGGGGATCGTTTGTTCATGATCCAGTACTGCAGATGTTCATGGCCTGAGTAGTCCAGCCGCACGGGCAGTGGCTGATTCCCCGATTTGAACTTGCGAACGCGATCCTCAAGCAGCACCGGGATCTTTGCAAGTTTGCTCATGGCAGGTTTTCTAGTGTGAACAAGCGAGACTCTCCGTATCAATCAGGGGGACTGCGCGCTAATTTATACCTCACCGCTTTAGCTTGCAACGCTGCAGTGGTTTCCTTAGGCGTTATTCGGGACGCTCGATTTTCGCCCCTAATGCGGTTACCACCGGGCGCAGGCGGCGCAACACTTCACCGGAGGACAGTTTTTCGGTTAGGAGAACGATGGAGCCATTTTCAAAATCGCAGATGGCGCAGAGCGTGTAGCGCGTGAACGCGCCGTGGTAGCCGTCCATTCCGCGTTTGGAAAGTTCGCTTTCCAAATCGGCGTCCTCTAAATATTTCGATGCGTCAGCGGCGTGCGCTGCGCCATCTGCTTGCGATTTTCTAGCGCGGAAGCCGAATGTTTCGGTTTCAAATCGCGCGAAAAGTAATTCGAGCTGGTCTGTGGTGGGATGCGCGATGGTAACGCATCGCGCGCCGGCTTCGCGCCAGGGAATATTTTTTGCGCTGCAGAATTCACGCACGCGTTCGAGATGGCTGACGAAGTCGAGGGTCCAGGATTCGTCGCCGACGAGCGCGGGAACAGCGGCGTTCCAAATGGCGAGCGCTTCGGGGCCTGCTGCGGGCGCGTCGGCGCCTTCTTCTGCTAAATCGAGGCTGATGGCGCGAACGTCGGGGCCAAGATTCAGCGGTTCGATCAACAAGCGCAGCGAGGGGCGCAGTTGCGAATCTGGTTCCGGAATAAATTCGGGAGCGTCCACGATAGGCTAGGCGCTGGCTGCGGCTTCGCCGAAGCGTTTGCGGAAATCGGGCGATTGTTTGCGGAGTTCGAGCCAGTCGAAAAATGCGTCCGGAGTTTCCAACCACACTTTGAACCATTGCAGGATCTCTTCTTTTTCGGCGCGCTTGAGGGGATCCACGCGATGGTTGCGGGCGATCATTTCCGCGCGGCGGCGGCCGAGGCGGGCAACGTCGAGCACACGTTCGGCGGCGGCCTTTTCGCCTTCGGCGCGGAACTTACGGAGGAGTTCGTCCAGACGCATCACGCAGATTTCCGCTTCTTCGAGATTTGAAAAATGCAGCAGGTCCTGAAATTCTTCTTCGTACTTGTCCTCAGCGTCGGAATCGGTGGCCCAGATGACGCGCATGCCCGCTTCGCCAAGAACTTCGGCGATATATTCGGGCGAAGTTTTCCCGGCTGCGCCGAGCCGCACAATCATCTGACGGCGAAGCTGTTCCACTTCAGCGACAGTGAATTTCTGGACGCCGAAATGCGCCGCGAGTTCAAGGATCAACTCCTTCTTCGATCCCGAATCCTTTTTCGATGGCTGCGGTGCTGCCTTCATGCTGGTGTTCCGCCTAATGAGACGGGACGGGCTCCTTGTGGCTCTTCTGCTTCAGTAACTTATGATACCGCGCAACGTTGCGATTGTGTTCAGTTAAAGTTTTGGCGAACAGGTGGCCGCCCTCGGTATCGGCCACGAAGTATAGCGCGTCGGTGGCGGCCGGATGCAGCGCCGCGCGCAGAGAAGTTTCGCCAGGATTGGTGATCGGCCCCGGAGGTAATCCGGGGTTGCGGTAAGTATTATACGGTGAATCCACGCGCAAATCAGGCAGGGTGAGGGTTCCTTTGTATCGGCCCTCTTTTTCGAGAGCGTAAACGACGGTAGGATCGCAACCCAGGGCCATGTGAATTCGCAAACGATTTTCAAAGACGCCAGCGATGATGGGGCGCTCTTCAAATTTCGGAGTTTCGCTTTCGACGAGCGAGGCGAGGGTAACGACATGCCTGGGGTTTGGAGTTTTCTGGATAATTTGATCGGGCGAAGTTGTTGCGGCAACCAGCGAATTCCATTCGGTGCGGAAATGATCCGTCATTTTGGCGATGATTTGCTGCGGCGTGACGTGGCCCGGAAATTGATAGGTGGCCGGGAAAAGGAAACCCTCGACGGTGGGGACTTCGGAATCCAGATCGCGGATCGGCGTGGGATCTTTCGCCTCGGCGAGAAAAGTGTCGCGGGTGGTGAGTCGTTTGCTTTCGAGAAGATCCGCGATTTGAAATGTGTTAGAGCCTTCGGGGATGGTTACCGAGATTTCATAGACGCGGCCTGCGGCAATGGTATCGAAAACGGCGAAGGCATTTTGCGGATGCTCGAAATAATATTCACCGGCTTCGAGAGTGCGGCGCGAACGGTAGCGGGTGAGGGCCTCGAAGGCGTACTCGTTGCGTATCACTCCTTGCTGGGCGAGGAGATGGGAAATTGAGCGCCTGGAAGCGCCCTTGGAAATATCCACGAAAACGCCGGACGGTTGGAAATTTCCGTACGGGGTTTTCAGGGAATACCACAACCATCCCGACGCGCCAGCGAGCGCGAGAATCACGAACAGAACGAAAATGAAGAATCGGCGCATTGTTTATGGCTTTCGGCCTGCGGCCTGGCTTCGGCTTGCAAGATAATCGCGAAGAACTATTGCGGCGGCGATTTCGTCACGATGGACGTCATGATATTCGCCGCGCGTGCTGCTGACTTCGGTCTGTCCGGCTTCCCAGGAGGAGAGGCGCTCGTCAAACATTTCCACCGGCAGTCCAAGTTCTTTCGCGATGCGTGTGGCGAAACGCTTCACTTCTTCGGCCATGTCTCCGGCGGACCCATCCAGACGCAGTGGAAGGCCGACCACAATTTGGCGAACTTTATTTTCGCGAGCGAGAAGGCGAAGGCGGCGCAGATCGTCACGGCGATTGGTGCGCGGAAGCGTGGTGAGCGGCTGCGAAGTGAGGCCGAGCTCGTCGGAAAGCGCGAGGCCGAAGCGCTTGCGGCCGTAGTCGATGGCCATGATGCGGCCGGGTGACGGCGCGGACTTGGACGCTGGAGAGTTCGCGGACGCGAGAGGCATCTGTCGTTATTATAGCGCGTCGAATACGAGTGGACGGGCGCGTGTCTTTGAAACGTTTACAGAATTGAACTGTACTAAAGGCTAGGGCTGGCGGCCACGTGCGCCGCTTTGCCATTGCTTCCAGACGCCGACCATCTGCAACTGCTGATCGAGTCCGGTTAGCTTGAGCATGGCTTCAATTTCGGAGCGGGATTGGCGCGGGCCGAAACGCTCGGCGTTTTCGGCGATGCCGAATGCGGCGACGCCGATGATGGCGGTGTTGATTTTCAATTCGCGGATATCCACTTTGTCGAGGGTGTCTGACGCTGCGTGATAATTGACCATGTAATTCGCGGGATCCTGATTGGCGACGAGCGTGGGCACGCCTTCGAGCATGTAATCAAAATGATCGGTGCCCCACATGGCGTCAAAAGTGTCGTGCGCGATGTCCCACGATTCCACGGGCTTCAAAATTGTGCGCAGCGCGGCTTCAGTATCGTGCCGCCCGCCCATGGAAAATCCAGTGATGCGGCCGATTCCTTCGTCGATGACGACAACACCGGCGACACGATCCATTTCTGATTTGTGGGCTTTGACGTAGGCCCAAGAGCCGAGCATGCCCTGCTCTTCGCCGGAATAAAGAATGAAGCGAATGCTGCGGCGCGGCTTGATTCCGGTGGCGACGATATCGCGCGCGGCTTCGATGACCAGCGCAGCGTTGCAGCCATTATCGAGAGCGCCGGTGCCGAGTTCCCAGGAATCGAGGTGCGCGCCGACGACGACGTATTCGTCGGGTTTTTCCCGTCCGCGAATTTCCGCGATTACGTTGTGCTGCACGGTTGGGCCGCCGACTTGATTGGGAATTTCCAAGCGGACGCGGACGGTTTGTCCGGCGGCGAGAAAGCGGGCGATGCGTTGCGCGTCTTCACGGGTGACGATGGCTTGGGGAAGGCGGTCGAGATTGCCGTCCGTGGAATTTGTGTGGCGATAGAGCAGGCCATGCTCGCGCGAGGACATCCAGATAATTGCGGAGGCGCCTGCCGTTACGCTGCGATCGATAATTCCGGGGGCTTGCATGTATTCGGCGAAGAGTCCGTCGAGAGTTTGTAGCAGTTCCGAGTGAACTAAAACGATTGCGCCTTTCGCGGCGTCGCCGACGCGCGCGAAATCCGCGGGCTGGCCATCGCCGACGTCCACAACATTTGCGGTTATGCCGCCGGCGGGAGTTGGCGGCGCCCATCCGATGGAAACGAGACGAACGGAAGATGGATTTGCGCTGAGGATTTCGAGATGCGTGGCGCCCTCGCTCCAATTCACCGGGATCGAATAATCCTCGGTGCGCACGGAATCCACACCTGCTTGATGAAAGGCGTCGGTGGCCCAACTGATGGCGCGGGCCATGGCGGGAGTTCCGGTTTGACGGCCGCCGATTTCGTCGGTGAGTTTGCGCAAATTTTCGTAGAGCGGCGAAGGGCCGAGGGCGTTGGCGATAATTTTCGGCGCGGTTTCCGCGCAGAGGGAAGCGTCAGTGGCGGAGCAACTCGCGCCCGCATTCTGCGCGGCGGCGGCGCGAATTCGCGCCAGCGGATCAGATTGCTGCGGCGGATTTTGCGCAACGGCTGGATAGAGCGCCGCGAAAAACAAAATTGTGAAGAGTGCGAGCGATCGCGAATGCGATTTCATGTCTTGTGACCTCAGTTCGAGTTTGCGTTGCAGGGATATTCGCATGGATTGGGCGCGGATTATAGTTCTGCGGCGATGGCGTCGGCTACGCGAGCTACTTTTGCCATTTCGGCGACGTCATGGACTCGAATGATGTGAGCGCCGCCGAGAATTGCCGCGGTGATTGTTGCGGCGGTGCCCCAGATGCGTTCCTCAGTTGGAGCTGGGGATTTCGCGGCGCCAAGAGTGGCGCCCAGAAATGCTTTGCGCGAAGTACCGACGAGCAGCGGAAATCCCAGCGCGGCGAAGCGCTCGAGATGCGCAAGCAATTCAAAATTCTGACGATAACTTTTTCCGAAACCGATGCCGGGATCGAGAACAATTTGCGATTGAGGAATTCTGGCGTTGCGGGCGCGTTTCACGGCGGCGCTAAGGCCGGCGGAGACATCGCGAAAGACATTTTTCGCGAAGGGACCCTTTTGCATGTCGGCCGGGTTGCCGCGCATGTGCATGAGGATTACCGGGACTTTGCGGCGGCGAATCACTTCGCCCAGCGCAGGATCGAATTGGAGTGCGGAAACGTCGTTGACGATTTGCGCGCCTGCGGCGATTGCGGCGTCGGCCACTACGGCTTTGCGCGTATCAATCGAGATGGGGATGCGAAGTTTACCACGAAGACCGAGCAGGACCGGGAGCACGCGCGATAATTCTTCCTCCGCGGAAATTGTAGCCGCACTGGGACGCGTGGATTCGCCGCCGATGTCGATAAGATCAGCGCCGGATTGCTCCAGTTCCATCGCATGATACACAGCGGTGAACGAATCAAAATAATTCCCGCCGTCGCTGAAACTGTCGGGTGTCACGTTGACGACGCCCATGATGACCGTGTGTTCGCCGAGCGCTAGCGTGCCGCAACGCAGTTTGAGTTTGAAGTGGCGGCGTTGATTCACGGCGCAAGTGTAAATCAGCTGGAGCGATAGAACAAAAACTGCGCCTACAAATTAAAGGCGGGCGTCGAAGAGGTTATTGCGGCGCGGCAATGTAGTAGCTGGGGCGGCAATCCAGACGCGCATTCGGATGGGCGGCTGGATCTGCAAATCCGATGCTGAGACTGTGCCAGCCGCGAGCGTCAGCTCCGGGGCTGGGATAAAAGCCCAGGGTGTATTCGGTGTGCAAGGTGGCGCCGATGCGGCGATAGACGTCGCTGAGCGTGCCGGATTCGCGAAGAAAATAAAGTCCGCCACCGGCGCGGCGCACAAGTTCCGCCAGGAAAATTGTGTAGGCGGGAATTCCCATGGTGCGCGAATCCTCGTTGATAAAAGTTTTTCCGCTATGCGCCGTGAACCACGCAGTGGTCATGCCTTTCGGGCGATTTTCCGTGGAAGCTATGAAAACTTCGATGCCGGAGGTTGCGAGTTCGCGGACGACGTCCTCAAAGGTGAGGCGATTCGCCAGCGCTCCAGTGGGCGGAAACATGCTGGCAGGGTTCCAGCTTAGCCCCAGGGCGCTATCCTGGCCGTCGGTGAGCAACAGAATGGCTTTGCGGCCTTGCGGGGCCTTGGGACCGGTGAAAAGGCGCTGGGCGGTCAGGTAGACACTGCCGTAAATATTTGAGCCGGTTTCTTCTACCGCGCGCATTAACTCAATTTTATCGAGGGCGGCGTCGAGATGTTTCCGGTCGCTGGTGAACGGCACGAGCATGTGCGGGTGACCTGCGAAGGCCACGACGGCGACTTGATCCTTCGGGGAAAGCTGAGCCGTTAATGCGTGCGCGGCAACTTTCATGTCGTCGAGCGAATGAAATTCGCTGGGGCTGGCGTCGAGAACCAGCGCGAGATGCGCGGGTTCGGTGGAAGCGTCAAAGTGTTCGAGCTTTTGCTGTTGGCCATCGGCGGCGAGACGAAAATCCTGGAGGGTAAGATTGCGAATTGGCTCGCCTTGCAGCGAGAAAGCGGAACATCCAACCTGCACGAGGCTTACTTGCGAACGAATTGCTCCGTTGCCGGTTGGCGCGGAAGATTGCTCGCTATTGGCCGGCGATTTTTTGGGGACGGAGCGCAATTCGCCGGTGATGGGATCGCGTAGGTAGTCCATGTTTTTGTCGAGTTGTTGATCGCGGTCGGATTTCTGGGCGATGGCGGGCGACATTGCAATGATTGCGGCGAGCAGAAGGCAGAGTCCGGTTGCGAATGATGCTATGAGCATCTTGATTCGAGTTGAACGGGCACGGGGCACCGACAGGAGTGTCGGTGCTACTTTTGGCGATGAGGAATTTCCTGGGATCAAAGGAGTTGGCTAATCGAGATCAAAATCGCGCACGGGCTTTTTGACGGGCTCGCTTTGCGCTTTCTTCAAGCCTTCTTCAAATTTACGGGAGAGAACGTCGTCTTTCATTTGTTCCGATTGCCATGACTCACGAAATTTGTCTTCGCGCTTGCGGGCTTGTTCGGCAAGAATCCGCGCGGAATCGGTGAGGTCCACATCCGGACCCACTTTTTGCTGGGCGGTGTGTGAGAGCACTACCGCCAATTCGGAATCAATTTTCAGCGTCGCGTGGCAGCACGGACAAACGACATCAATCGTAGGTGAATTCTTTGCCATGAGGATATTCTACGCCGTCTGGATGGGCTCGTCCAAACTCACCTGCCTCGCAAAAGCAAAGCGCCCGGCTGCTCGTTTGTCGAGGCCGGGCGCTCGCGGATTTAGAGGCGGGCGGGTCACAGACCCGCCCCTGGGTTTCTATTAGCCTTTGGAGAAGCCGGGAGCCGGGCGCAGCTCGGGGCGCGCTACGGGTTTCGGATCCGTGCTCAGAAGCGGAGACGGAGGCGAGGGCGGCGTGACCTTCGGGCGATCCGGGAGCGGCTTGCCTTCGATCAGCATGGCGATTTCATTTGCGTCGAGCACTTCGCGTTCGAGCAAAGCGTTGGCGATGCGATCCAGCGCGTCGCGGTTTGAGTTGAGAATGCCGCGAGCGCCTTGGTAGGCGGTCATGATGATTTTCTGGACCTGATCGTCAATGCGAACCGCGGTGCTTTCGGAATAATCGCGGTGCTGATTGATTTCACGGCCGAGGAAAATCGCTTCTTCTTTCTTGCCGAAAGAGAGCGGCCCAAGTTCACTCATGCCCCAATCGCAAACCATTTTGCGCGCGATTTCACTGGCGCGTTCGATGTCATTGCCCGCGCCGGTGGTGATGTGGCCCAGGACAATTTCTTCTGCGGAGCGGCCACCCATCAGAACGATCAGCGTTCCTTCCAAATAATTCTTGGTGTAGGTGTGCTTATCGTCGATGGGCAACTGCATGGTGACGCCGAGCGCCATTCCACGCGGAATGATGGTGACCTTGTGCAGCGGGTCGGTGCCCGGAGTTTTGGCGGCAACGAGCGCGTGGCCAGCTTCATGGAACGCGGTGTTGCGCTTTTCTTCGTCGGAAAGAATCATGGAGCGTCGTTCCACGCCCATGAGAACTTTGTCTTTGGACATTTCAAAGTCCAGCATGATCGCTGCTTTGCGATTCTGGCGCGCGGCCCACAATGCGGCTTCGTTAACCAGATTGGCGAGGTCGGCGCCGGAGAATCCCGGTGTGCCGCGAGCGAGCACGGAAATATCCACGTCGTCGGAAAGAGGAACTTTGCGCATGTGCACGCGAAGAATCTCTTCGCGGCCCTTGATGTCTGGGCGAGGCACAACCACGCGGCGATCGAAACGGCCGGGACGCAACAGCGCCGGGTCGAGCACGTCTGGCCGGTTGGTGGCGGCGATTAGAATTACGCCTTCGTTCGATTCAAAGCCATCCATTTCAACCAGAAGCGCGTTGAGCGTTTGTTCGCGCTCATCGTGTCCGCCGCCGAGGCCTGCGCCGCGGTGACGTCCGACCGCGTCAATTTCATCAATGAAGATGATGCAAGGAGCGTTCTTCTTGCCCTGCTCGAAAAGATCGCGAACACGGCTTGCGCCGACGCCGACAAACATCTCCACGAAGTCAGAACCCGAGATGGAAAAGAACGGTACATTCGCTTCGCCGGCAATCGCGCGAGCCAGCAAAGTTTTGCCGGTTCCCGGAGGCCCGACAAGAAGTACGCCCTTGGGAATGCGTCCGCCAAGTTTCTGGAATTTTTGCGGGTCTTTCAGGAAATCGATAATTTCCTGCAACTCTTCTTTGGCTTCGTCAATTCCCGCGACGTCTTTGAAGGTGGCTTTCTTCTGCTGGGCGGTGAGCAAACGCGCGCGGGATTTTCCAAAGCTCATGGCTTTGTTTCCGCCGGCTTGCATCTGTCGCATCATGAAAATCCAGAAACCGATGATCAAGACAAAAGGAAGCGCACTCATGAGGATGGTGATCCAATCATTGTGCGTGACTTCTTTGACGTTGATCTTCGGAATGTTGCCCTTTTCGCGTAGATCCTTTACCAGATCCTCGGTGCCTTCTTTGAAAATCGTGGCGTGGAAGTGCTGTCCGGTGTCGCGATATTCGCCTTCAACGTCGTAACTGTTGGCGGAAAGATTCAGGGTAATCTCTTTGATGTTACCGCTGGAGGCTTGTGCCTCCAATTCACTGAAGCTGATCTCCGTTACCTTGGCCGCCTGGGTGCCCGGAGTGAATACGCGCCATACCACGAGCGCGAGCAGGATGAAGACCATCCAAATTAATATTGTTTTTGCCGCTGAACTAGAATTCACGACTTTCCTCGCTTGAGACGGGTTGTCCTGGATGCACGAGCCGATTTCTTGCCACCGCTCCCTGCCGGAAACTTACGGTCAACCGTTCCGACAAAGGGAAGATTGCGGAATTGCTCGCGTGGTCCCGCCAACCCATACCCCACAAATCTATTAGATGCACCTAAAAAGCCAAAGTAATCCGCGTGTAAGTCCACGCGGCGGTCGGCCGGCTTATCGAGCAAGGCGGCGATGCGGAGCGAACGCGGCCTGTTTTCCTGAAGCCGCTTGCACAGAAAATCCAGCGTCACGCCGGTATGCAACATAGACGCGATAATCAGGATATCGCGCCCCTCCAACTCCGGCGACCGGCTAAAAAAAACTTCCCGGCGGCTGAATCCGCTTAATTCCACGTCCCGCATTTCCAGCCGCACAAAATGGCAAACCACCGGTCGAGAAATGCTGCGCAAAAGATCCGCGGCGAACACGAAAGCGTCTTCGAGAATGATGACCGCGTCTACGGTCCGGCCGGCGTAATCCTTTGAAACCTGCTTTCCAATTGCTGCGATTCGCGCTGCCAACCTTGCCCTGGAGTAAACAATCTTCGGTTCCAAACTCAAAGCGGCTCCTCGGAAATTGCCAGAACTTTTCGCGTGTCCTTTTCCGCGACAAATTCCTGAGCCACGGGGAATCCCCGCGCCCAGACAATTTCCCCTGCGCTGGTCAGGACAGGCCAGCCGCGCCGATCGCGAGGGGCAATCCGCTTCTCGCGCATTAAATGTTTCAACTTCCGGTTTCGCAGCCGCCCCTGAGGCCGAAATGCGTCGCCGGGATGCCAATTTCGCACAACTGCGGGCGTGCGAAGCCGGCTCCAATCTGCAACAAAAGGCTCAAGACTAGTGTCCCTCTGCATGGCAGGCCAGTCAATGACTTTTAGCCTAAGACGCGTGCCGATTTCCGGAAGGTCAACATGCTGCTCGTCCTGCGATTCCAGGGTCAAGGCGTAGTGAAATTCAATGTTTTCGCGGCCAAATTTAGCGGTAAGTTGATCTTCGCCGAACGGCGCTCGCAGGAAGAGCAGGTCGTCAAAGCTGCGCGCTACGATAATTTCCGCCGGCAGTTGAATTTGGTGACCGCTGGTGGAAGCGGTGGCGAGGTGCAAGATATCGTCCACGTGGCGGCTGGTGAATCCGGCGCGTTCGCCTTTCAGTTCCTGCAGAATTCTGCGAATTAGCCGAGTCGTGAGGGCCGTCATGGGCGAGTGATTTTCCTGGCGGCTACCATACAGGTCCATAGGTTTCAGCAGATCGTGAATCGCGATGCGGAATGCGCCCTTCTGTTTGCTGACAAGTGCGGTGAAGCGCTCGTCGACCAACGCGTTCCAGAACGCTTCATCGTCACGGGCCAGCGCGGAGAGATTATTCAAGTGGGAAACGATTGCCGGCTGAAAATCCTGTTCCAGCGCCGGAAGCAGACGCGCGCGAATTTTTGCGCGCAGTCGCGATTCATCCAGATTGCTGGAATCCTCGCGCCAATTCTGGCCTTCGCTCATTAGGAATTCGCGCAGCTCTGCGCGGCGAATTTCAATGAGCGGACGAGTGACGTATTCAGCCACCGGATAAATCCCGGCGAGGCCTGCGGGGCCAGTGCCGCGAATCATTTTTGCGAGAACGGTTTCGGCCTGATCGTCCGCGGTATGGCCGACACAGATGCGAGTGATGCGTCCATCGCGAACAAGTTCGGAGAAAAAACTGTAGCGGCATTTTCGCCCCGCATCTTCCAGATTGCAGGCGTGGTTTTTCGCCCATGCGGCTACGTCTTCAGTTCCGGCGATAAATTCAAGATTATTTTTGCGTGCCAAAGCGGCGACAAACTTTTCATCGGTATCTGATTCCGAGCCGCGCAATTGATGATTAAAGTGCACAACGATGAGCCTAACACCCAGCCTGGTGCTCAAATCTTCCATGATTCGCAGCAGGCCAACCGAATCGGCTCCGCCGGAAACGGCAACGCCTGCAAGGTCGCCGGCCCGCAGCATGTGATGGCGATGCACGGTGCTAAAGACGCGTTGCTGAAGTTGATTTCGTGATGGAGTCATTTTGCGAGTGATACGAAATTAATTTAAAGACGAGCTGGCTGCTAGTTGCATGTTAGCAGCCGATCCGTGTTTAAGAAAACGGTTTAGCAAAGCCGCCTGCGAAAACGCGATATCGCCATGGGAAACAGGCGAGGCAGAATCCGCCCGAATCAATGTGAAGGCTAAGGTCGAGATCGAAGACTACGATGTGCGGGAATACTGTTGCGCCATGAGGTTGCGACTGTACGAAATGCGCCGGTCCAGCGCCACGGCGGCAAAATGAGCGCAACCGGTAAGCTCGGCTTCGGTCCACGACACGATTCCCGGAATCACACCGCGCAGCGCCGTCCGTGCAAAACTGACCATGCGGAAATACGCGCGAACCGCCCTAATCGCGCCGTGATCGACGCCGGAGTCGGGACACAGGCTAGTCAATTGCAAGAGGCGGAGAAATTCTTCGCCACGTAGCTGACCATCACGAATGCCAGTTACTTCCCGGACCTGCTCTGACAGCGGTTGTGCGGTAGAGGCAGCGATGATGGAGCGGCAATAGGAGACAAAAAACTGGAGCATTGCCACCAAAGAGAACCCGAGGATGAGAGCGGCGGTGATCATTAGTGCCCACCGGTGGCGATGCGGGCTGTTTGCAAGCGCGCGTTTTCAGGAATTTTCAAGAAAGTGTAGCTCCAAGCAAGTGGAAGCCACAATCCCATCGCGTAGGTCGCAAAGGCGCTATAAGGGCTGTTCGGATAGAGGACCTCCAAAGCGAAGCTGGCGGCAAACGCGCTGAAGTACACGCCCAGCGCCAGAGTAAATTGAATCAGCCTCGTCCGAGTCTCGTGCAGTTTCTTGACGGCGCTCCAGAGCACATAGGTCAGAACGGCGCCGACGAAATGCAGGTTCTGGGACAGCTCGGAGGCGAATCGTGTAGCCAGACGATGTTGTGAATGCCGTACCATCAGGAAACAAACCGCGGCGGTGAGCACGAGCACCACCACCGCGCCGATCCGAACATAGATCGCCGCACCCATTTCCTTAAACACTTTCGAGTACAAACTCATCAGCGCAAAAAAGAGGCAGATGGTCAGCAGCGCGTCCGAGTAATAATAGCTATACCTGTAATTGGATGAGTTAAATCCGTAATGCTTGAGAATTATGAACCGCGCTAAATCAGAAATCACCGCAACCAACATATAAAAATTCAAGGGGAAGAAGCGCAGAAAACTTCGAGTGCGCAGGGCGCAAAACAGTACGCCTAGCTCCAATGCGGAGATTAGAATCCAGATCGCGTAATCGAGAGGGCTGAGCATAAACGTCCAAAAACTCTGGCGCCCATACTCAGCCCTGCCCGGCACTTATTATGCGTTATGCCAGCGTGACAAGCCTGAGACCCGCCCCGCCAGCGACCTTAGCACAATTCAGGCGGCGGAGGCGGCAAAGGAGCACCACCATTAGCCGTTCGTACCTGCGCGTTGCCTGACACTGCGCTGCCAATTGCGACCGCGCCTGTCAATGCAACGATTGTGAGGACAGCTACCGCTAGCCACTTTTTCATGTACCCTCCGTAATGCGAACAGCGGAGGGATTATACCCAGTGGCGTATCACAATAAAACGGCTAGGTACAAATCGACCGTTATGTGTCGTAACAGTACACACCCATAGGTACTAGAACTAGAATAGAGTTTAGCTCTATTCCGCCCTAGGAGTACGGGGTTCTTTCCGACGGTAAGAATAGCTTTTGAGAATGTTGGGAGCAATGGAACTGAAGTACTACCCGGGATTACCGATGATTGGGGTGTTTCTTCGGCTTTTGCCGAGCTTTCAGTGAGTGAAACAGGTTGGCGGATAAAGGCGAACCCTAGCTCAAGTCACCCGCGCAGCTTGACACTCCCAAGCGGTGTTCTTACTATGGAATGCTTCGCGGATGCCGGCGTGGCTCAGGGGTAGAGCGAGGGTCTCATAATCCCTAGGTCGTGAGTTCGAGTCTCACCGCCGGCACCATTCTCACCTACGTGTTTTCAAGAAGTTCCGATGCCTTGCATTTCGAGCCGGATCGCCTCAAAACAATCAGTGTAGTAAAATCGTAGTAGTTTCAAGCTGACGTTTGTCATCTTGGTCGCCCATTCCCGTTCGGAGCGTCTCGATCGATGAGGGCAACATTGAGTACCGAAACGAACTGCAATCTGGCTCTCCCTTTTCATCGACAATCGATAGCGAACCCGGAGTCTCTTGCATTGTTCGTCGGTGGGGAACGGCTTTCTTATGCGGAATTAAGCAGTCACGCTCGACGCATTTCCGGTTGGCTTGGTCAAAACAGCGGCGAGACCTCCGGATTAGTTGGAATTCTTGCGTCCCGCACTGTCGAAGCGTATGCAGGAGTGTTGGGAACTCTCTGGGCCGGCAAGGCGTACGTGCCCGTCAACCCTCATACTCCCGAGGAGCGAGTGATTCGCATCCTCCAGATGGCTAATCTTGACGCGCTCATCGTTGACCAAGCCGGACTGGATTTGCTCTCGGACCGAGTGCTCAAGAGCGCACCGAACCGGATACTGATTGGTGCAGATTCAAGACCATCGAGCTGTGCCCTTGCATTTCCAGGAACCAGATTTGCGAGCCTCGCGGAGTTGCCCGAAGAAGGTCCCGCTGAGCCCGTTTTCGTAGCGGGCGATTCACTTGCGTACATTCTTTTTACATCCGGCACCACTGGCACGCCGAAAGGCGTGATGATCGAGGCGGAGAGCGTCGCGCAGATGCGCAGCGTGGTGCAAGATCGGTGCAAATTTCGCCCCACAGACCGAGTCTCACAGGCGGCTGAACTGACGTTCGACAATTCCGTGCTGGATTTGTTTGTAACTTGGGCGGCTGGGGCAGGACTTTTTGTGGTGCCTGCTTCGCAGCTGATGGCTCCTGCAAAGTTCATCCGCGACCATGAACTTACTATCTGGTTTTCAGTGCCTTCGACCGCGTGCATCATGGAGCGTCTGAAAATGCTGAAGCCCAATTCATTCCCGGCGTTACGGTGCTCCATCTTCGCCGGTGAGGCGTTGCCAGTTACTACAGCTCAGGCGTGGCAGATTGCCGCACCAAACAGCGTAGTAGAAAATTTTTACGGACCTACTGAAGTAACCGTCGACTGCATTGCGCAACGCCTCGAAGATCCTCCAAACGTCACGAAAAACCGCGGCTCTTTGGCTATCGGCAAGCCATTCCCGGGAATTCAGGCCAGCATCGTCGATGCAAATCTCAATTTCCTCCCCGCGAACGAAGAAGGGGAATTGGTGGTTTCGGGCCGGCAAGTCTCGCGCGGATATTTTCAGGAACCCGAGCTTACTGCGGAGCGCTTTCCAACGCTCGAGGGACGCCGGTGGTATCGCACTGGGGATTTGGCGTACGAGGATTCGTCCGGGACTTTTCATCACCTGGGCCGAATTGACAATCAAGTCAAAATCCTCGGCAATCGGGTCGAACTTGAAGAAGTTGAGGCCCATCTGCGTGAGATTGTGGGAACAGCACTGGTAGCAGCGGTTGCGTGGCCTCTCACCGACGATCACGCCACGGCCATCGTGGCGTTCCATTGTTTGCCTGGAATTACCCGTGAAGAGGTACGCGATGGAATGAAAAAGCGCGTTCCGGACTACATGGTTCCACAACGAGTATATCAACTGGATGTTTTGCCCATGGGGAACTCCGGCAAGATTGATCGAAGAGCACTGATCAGCATGCTGGACAAATCACTTTTCGAGAAGGACTAATCCTTGCGAAGCCGCGCCGATTGAATTGAGGCGCTGGCCCTCCACGTAATAAAGTGCATAATTTGTGAAGCCATGATTCGACAGCTCACTCTTCCTGATGGCTTGACGGTGTTTTCACTGAATGCCGAC
>Ga0210410_10001438_pt1 | contig 22399 bp, 16 predicted proteins | sample IncBWC4MmetaG_FD_161058 | JGI IMG/M metagenome (GOLD analysis project Ga0210410, IMG submission 161058) | Forest soil microbial communities from Barre Woods Harvard Forest LTER site, Petersham, Massachusetts, United States - Inc-BW-C-4-M | ecosystem: Environmental > Terrestrial > Soil >... | reverse complement strand
CGCGCTGGTGAAACTGGCCGAAGAAAGCAACGAACTTTCTGCTCGCTCGGCGCCCGCGGCAACTGCGCGGTAACTCAATCGTTGCGCGTTTTCTTCTACCGCTTCTGCTTCTACGCTTCTGCTTCTACGCTTCTGCTTCTGCGCTTCTGCTTCGCTGTTTTGTTCGCATCGTCTCTACTTTTCTTTTCCCATGCCCACAGCCTTTGTACTTCACGGATATTCCGGGAGGCGGAAGGGGATGTGCACTATTGCTTCGAGCTCTACGGGAGTTCCTTGTTTTGCTCCGGGCCGGAATTTCCATTGGCGCAGCGCTTTGATTGCGTTGGCATCGAGCTGCTGATCGATTCCGCGGACGAGCTGAATGCTGTCTACCGTACCGTCGCGGCGAATCACGGCATAGAGAACGACTTCACCGCTGACTCGTTCGGTGATCAAAGTTGGCGGATATTTGGGATCCACCTTTTGCAGCGGCACAGGGCCGGATAGTTCCACGTTCTGCTGCGCGTAGCGCCTGGTTTGCGAATCGTCGTGCAGCTCGGAAAAATTCAAGATCCAACTTCCGGTGGCGCTGTTCAGGTTCGGCATGTTGACGTTCAGCGTGTAGACCTTTTTGTAGGCGAAAACCGATTCGGGCTTTGCGCCGGGTGGAAGCGACGCAAAATCCGGCGGGCCGGTGCGCTCGGCTACGTCTTCGCTTTCACCTTTTGGTTCCGGGCGGGTCATTAATTTGCGCACGGGGGCGCTCATTTTTCCGCCAGCGCCTGCTGCGTTGGCGGAGGGATTGCCGCCGCTGATGCTGATTCCCACCGCGCTCTTCCCTGCTCCGTTGCCGGAATTCGCGGGCGCGCCGGGCTGCTTTCCTTCCGGCGAAATGGAGACGCGCGCGGCTAGATTGCCTTGCGGCGGTTGCGCGGGCGCGGGAGGGGCGGGATTCGCGGAGAGCGCGATGAGCGCGTTCGGACCACCATTCGCGGCGGTCAATTGCGTTGCGCCGACATCCGGAGCGGATACGGCATTGCCCGATTGCGTTTTCTGCGCGACGCGCGGGGCGGCTCCGGCGTTCAATTCGAGTTTGGGGCGCGCTGGTCCGCTCTGCTCGGCGGGGAGATTCATTTCCGCTACTTGCTGCTGCATGTTGGGGATGTCGACTGGCGGAGCGCCAGTTGTGGTGGCCTGGCGCCGTTCGTTGGGGCGCGCCTTCTTGAGCATTTCTTCGCTGATTTCCAGGCGCGGCTTGGCCGGTCCCGCGACTTGCTCGAACAGGACGATGTTGGGCAAATTCGGAAGCAGCTTTGGCGCGATTGCGGGCGCTTTGGGATTGATCAGCGTTTGGCGCGGATGCGTGGGGTGCACGGGATCGGTATAGATACGTTGGCGCGGGTGAAAGGCGTCGGCGCCGATTGTTGGCAACGGCTCTACGGGTTTTGGTTTCGGGGCTGGAGCCTCTTTGGGCTTTTCGCGGGCGATCTCCAGGAGCGGAAGATCGTCGATCGGACCTTTCCAGGCTACTTGCATATTTTGAAGGAGAGGATCGCGGTGCGGCATGGCCTTGAAGAGAGAAATCGGCAGGGCCAAGATGGCGACGTGCCAGAGCGCGGCGGCGATTACGGCGCGCTTGGGAATGCGTCCTTCGACCCAACTGTCTCGAAAGGGGCTGGACTTCAGGGCGTCTTTGCTTGCCCACGGTCCGAAGAGGGCGGCGACGCTGCTCCAAAAGCCTTGGTGGAAGGCTCCCCAGGCGATTTCGAGCTTTGGCTCGACCTTGCCGCTGAGTTGCCGGGGCGGCTGCTGGTCTGTTGGCGGTGGGGGAGGCGGCGCTGGTCCTAAGAGATCGATGGCGTTCTGGATACTTTGAAATTGCATGTAAGGGATGATTATACCGTGCCCGGTATGGAGTGGAAGCGCGGAGTGGGGAGCGTGACTGGTGAATGGTGACTTGTGACTGGTGACGCGTGACCGGGGCAGCGTGCAGGCTTGCGGTATTCTGGGTCGCGGATGGACGCGTCATGAATGTGTGTGGCGTGAGTTGTGGGGATTGGGAACGCGGCGGACCCAAGCGGGGAGCCCGCTTCGACTGAAGCTCGGGGGGCTTCCACCGCAGAGAGGAGCCCGCTTCGGAAAGCGGGCGCTACAAGAACAAAGGCAAGATGTGACCCCGTAGGGGCATTCGAGACGGAAAACAGCCGAGCTCACAGCAAAGTCAAAGGCGCCCGCGGATAGGGCACCGCGGCCGCTACATTGGCCTGGGCGCGGCCTTCCAAAATATCTTGCTAGAAGGTATGTCCTATTTGGCGGCGGAGTATTTCGGAAAGGTTGTGCCGAACATGGGAGCTTTACTCTTGGACTGTTCTTCGGTGGCTTCGTCCTGAATTACGTCCCAGTGCTCGACGAGGATTCCGTTTTGAATGCGCACGATATCGGCGGCGATCCAATTCACAGGAAGACCAAAATCGCTAAATCGGCCGTGCACGATCACGAAGTCTCCCTCGGCCACGATCGTTCCGGGTTCGTACTTCAACGTTGGCGGGATGCTCTTGATGAGATTGAACAGACCCTCGCGGCCAGGCGCGATATGAGCGCTGTGCTGGATGTAGTTGGGCGACCAATACTTCTCTGCGGCGGGGTAGTCGCGTTTGTTGAAGAGGAGGTCAAACGCTTGCAAAACCAAGGCCTTGTTTCGCTCTTGCGTGGATTGAGTCATGCTGCCTGCTTTCTCGTGTCCAAAACCTGCCGGGGCTGGCCGGTCTAAAGACCGGCCACTACAAATTCAAGTTACCTAATCTGCGCCAGGTTACGCCGTTGCGCCATTGAGGAAGAAGAGCATCGTGACGGGCTTTGTGCCTTTATTACGCCAAGCGTGGCGCGTCCCGTTTTGTACAACCACGTCGCCGCGCTTCAAATGGAGAGTCTCGCTGTTGTCCAGCTCGAGCCAAATCTCTCCATCATAGACAACCGCATAGTCGACCGTGTTCGTCTTGTGCATGGCAGGATCTTCCTTTTCGAAGTGGTCGGCTAGTCCCCTCAGACGAATCAACGCTTCGTCTCGCGCGGCCTCGCCATCGAAGGACGGGTCAGCGAAGACCGAAGCGGGCGGAAATGTCACAAAGTGCAGACTGGTGCCGCCGGGACCTGGAACGACGGAGTCGGGATAGCGGTCCAACCTTTGCTCTTTGCTAAGGTCTGGGGTCGCCGCGTTGACCCAGATAAGCGTGTGCTCGTAGCCGGGAACCGTCTTGAACTCGTAGGCCGGCATGTGCTCGTCGCTTTGAACGACGGAGCTTCCGTTTACATTTCCCGTGACAATACGACGGTACGTACCCGGTTTCTTACCGCGCTTGGACAACTCTCTTTTCTTAACGGCCGTTCCATTCATGACCTTTCTCCTCTAAGCCATGGTCATCGCTCGCGCGTATCGAGCGGTCCTACCGAAAAATCTCCGGCACATTCGATTAGACCTGGGCTCTGCCGCCGTCGACGAATAGTTCGATACCCGTGACGAAACTGGAGTCATCCGAAGCCAGAAACAACGCCACCTTAGCAACTTCCTCGGGTTCCCCCATGCGTCCCATAGGGATGGTGGACACAATCCGCGCGATCACGTGTGCAGCTTGCCGACTCACCAGCGGCGTATTGATCGGACCCGGACTAACAACATTTGAGCGGATACGACGGTCCTTCAAATCTGAAGTCCAGGTTCGCACAAAAGAGCGGATTGCAGCCTTACTCGCGGCGTAGACGCCGAAGGCGGCAGTACCCTTAACACTCGCGACAGAACCGTTGAGAATAATAGAGCCGCCATCATTCAGTAGCGGTAAGGCCTTTTGCACCGTGAACAGCGTTCCCCTCACATTGATGTTGAAGAGTTTGTCGAAATGTTCTTCCGTGACGGCCCCGAAGGGAACAAATTCGCCAACGCCGGCGTTGGCGAAAACAATATCGATTCGCCCCTTCACCTTGGCGACGGTCTTGTAAAGACGATCAAGGTCAGCCAATTGCGCAATGTCTCCCTGAACTCCAGAGACGTTGGCGCCGATTGCCTTCACGGCCTCGTCGAGTTCCTTCTGCCGGCGGCCCGTGATGAAGACATAGGCACCCTCTTTGACGAAAAGCTTTGCCGTAGCTAACCCAATCCCTTCTGTGCCGCCGGTAACAACAGCGATCTTGCCTGCGAGCTTTTTGGGCATTGTTTTTCTCCGTCGTTGCTGCGTTGTCGAAAGCCGGTCGATGTTTCTTTACGTTGGGAGCTGCTCTGCTATCTCATCGACTCGCTCAGGATAGAACGCAACATGCCCTTTGATCTGCACAACCGCAGAAAACGGATCCTCGTATGACCACACCGCATTGACGGACTTCTTCCCTCCAGCGGGAACGCTGTAGTAATTGCAATCGCCCTTGTAGGGACAGTAGGTTGCGTGATTCGTCCGTTCCAGCTGGGAAAAATCAACGTCTTCACCCGGAATGTATTGAACGGGCGCATACGCCGCTTCGCGTAGCGTCAAGGCGTTCCGGGTATCGGCAACCACACGTCCTGCGACGGATACGACAACGCGAGCGGGATTGCGCTGGATGGAAATCGGATGATCTGGGCCTGGAAGCTTGATTTGCTTTTCTTTCATGTTGCGGTCTCCCCTTTGTGCGCGTGCTCAGCGCCCTTTAGGATGCTGAGGCGGCCCTGGAATTAGTGAGCCAGCTTTCCTCCGTCCACCGGGATCGAGGAGCCAGTCATGTATGACGCGTTTGCGGAACCAACAAAGGCGATTACGTGAGCGATCTCCTCCGGTGTTGCCAGACGCTTGAGGGGCACTGTCTCGACGAGCGCGGCTTTGTTCTCATCTGTGTTGGTGAAGCGAGTGAGCATGCCCGTATCCGTAGTGCCCACAGCGATTACGTTTACCCGAACTCCCGTCCCCGCGACTTCCAGTGCGGCGGACTTTGTCAACCCCTCCACCGCATGTTTGCTGGCTACGTAGACAGACGCGCCAGCAGCGCCGACACTTCCGTAGGTCGACGAGATATTGACGATGCTTCCGCTCCTCTGTGGCAGCATCACCCGCAGTTCGTGCTTCATGCTTAACAGCACACCAAGTACGTTGGTATCAAACGTATCCGCGTAGCTCTCCGCGGTCTGTTCTGTTACGAGGCCGCGCAATCCTTCCGTGCCGGCATTGTTGACTGCAATATCCAGGCGTCCGAAACGCTTGACCGCTTGGTCCACCAGGTTGCGCACGTCCTCGTCCTTGCGGACATCCGTACGAACAAAAATGGCCTCTGCTCCGAGCGCTTGCAACTCTGCAACCAGATCTTGTCCTTGTTTGTCTCGACGACCGGACACAACAACCCGCGCTCCTTCTTGTGCAAAGATGACTGCGGCAGCGCGACCGATTCCTGTCAGCGCGCCGGTAATCAAAACAACTGGGGAACTCATGACGCTACCTCCGTTGATCTAGACCCATGCAAGCTGAGCATGACTTGAGACATCCGCAAAGCCGCTCTGGGATAACTCCGATCACTTCATTGGATTGCGCCGTTGGCTCGTTGTAACGCCGTTGAAGCATACTTTGTTACGCTGGGAGCAATGCTTTACGGGCATGGGAGCGGGAATGGAATTACGACATCTTCGCTATTTCGTCGCGGTCGCCGAGACGGGAAGCCTGACCGTGGCAGCAGAGCAAAGGCTGCACACGTCACAACCTTCGTTGAGCCGGCAGATTCGCGATCTTGAGGAGGAGATAGGCGCGCAACTCCTGACGCGCAACGCTCGCGGTATCGAACTGACACCGGCGGGTCGAGCTTTTCTCGAACACGCGCGCGTTGTGCTATCGCAGGTTGAAGCGGCAGGGGAAGCTGCCCGCCGGGTCGCTCATCCCGCTAGGCCGTGCTTCGCTATGGGCTTCCTGACCGGACACGAAGGGACGTGGATGCCTGAAGCCTTGCGAATCTTGCGCGAAGAACTGCCCAACATCGATGTGATGATATCGAGCCAATACTCGCCGCGGCTCGCAAAGGCCCTTGTGAAGGGAACCGTCGACGCAGCTTTTCTTCGGCGGGAAAAAGGCATGCCTGAGTTGGCGTACCGTGTTCTGGTCAAGGAGCCCTTGGTGGTGATCTTGCCGAGTGACCATCGGCTCGCTGCGCTCAAGGTCATCAGTCCGGGGGATCTCGTCGGCGAGACATTCGTGACCGTGTCGGACACGGCCCCCGTACTGCGCGTGGTGATCGACAATTACCTGAAGCGGTCTGGAGCTAATATCAGGCCAGCTCACGAGGCGGACCACCTCGCCATGGGAATGTCGTTGATAGCGTCGACGGGCGGCGTAGGGCTGTTACCTGCTTACGCGCAGAACTTTCTCCCTTCGTCGGTAACGAGTCGTCCTCTCAAGGGAGACACGCCGACGATCGAGCTGGTCCTCGGCTACAAGAAGTCGAACGATTCTCCCATCTTGAAGCTTTTGCTTTCGAGGTTGGACGAGCTGGTGGCTGGTGCCTCGAAGAAGAGCGGGTTGTGAAAACAGGCTATGCATGGTTCCCTAAAGAGAGCGACGTGGCGGGGCGAGAGCCCGGGCGGGGAGCCCGCTTCGACAAGCGGGCGTCACAAAGTAAGGAGTAAGAGTGGCGGAACCTGTCTCCACGGATGTTGAGAAGAAATGCTCGCGCTGCGGGGAGCGATTTTCATGTAAGCAGGAGGCGGGATGCTGGTGCGCCAATGTGCGTGTAGAGCCGGCGATCCTGGCGGAATTGCGCGCGCGATATGCTGACTGCCTGTGTGAAGCTTGCCTGCGAAAGTTAGCCGCTGGGCAGGAGTGAACCGATTGGTCCCACCGGTTATATCGTTCGTGTGATCTCTAGCCCGTTCTCAGGGCCAAGATCGGTTCTGTTTTTGCGGCGCGACGGGCGGGAATTACGGCGGCTACGAATGCCGCTGTCGCGAGTACGGCGGTCGTGATCACCAACACAATGGGATCGTGCGGCGTTACTCCAAATAACTGGCTGGCCATTACGCTACCGCCAAAGATCGTTGCGGCAGCGCCTATTGCGAGGCCGATGCCAACCTGCACAAACGCACCGCTTAAGATTAGCCTGAGAACGTTCATGCGATTCGCGCCGAGGGCCATACGGATGCCGATCTCGCTGGTCCGGCGTTCGACTGAATACGCCGTAACTCCATAGAGCCCGATCGAAGCCAGAATCAAGGCCAGGATGCCGAACAGCGAGGTCAGCTTGGCGATCATCGCCAGTTGCGTGAAATTCGTATCCACCTGCGCGGCAAAGCTCCGAAAATCGACCACCGCAAGATCTGGATTGACCTGCGAGATTGCCTGGCGTAACTGTACATCGAGCCCCGGGACTTCTCCGCGCGTCCTGATTTCAATGGCGTCCAGGTATTCGGAGCTATCTTCAAAGATCTGGTAGAGCGGGTCGTCGATATGGGCGCTCTGCCCAGGCGCGAGGAAGTACATCGGACGCGCTTTGCTCGCCGGTCCCCAATAATTTGTATCTTCGGTGACTCCTACAATCTCGAAGACGCCGGGATGCTCCTTGCGGTTACTGAAGTGCTTTCCGATGGCTTGGCCATCTTTGAAAAGCTTTTCAAAGGCGCGATTGACGACGGCGACCGTGCGTGTCGCCGGAGTGTCTTGCTCACCGAGTGCCCGGCCTTCCAAGACCTTTGTGCCGATAATGTCGAAATATCCCGGGCTCGCACGGACCCACAAAGCGCGATGGCCCGGTGTTCCCGGTGGCGGCGGGGGTTCGCCGTCGATGAAGACGCTCTCTGTCCAGTTATCTCCCTCCATGGGAGTGTAGAGCGAAAAACTCGTCTGCTGGATACCCGGAATTGCGCTCAAACTATCGTGGAGCTGGCGGTACAGCGCTTCCAACTGGGCGGGTTTATAGCTTGCCATCTGCGCATTGATATGCAGGATGTAGCGGTTTGTGGTGTCAAAGCCGAAATCTTGATGGCGCATATTGTTCAAGCTGCGTATCAACAGGCCCGCTGCGCATAGCAAAGAGAGCGAGAGCGCGGCTTGCGCCACGACCAGAGATTTCTGTCCCCAGGCAGAGTTTCGTCCGGTGGAGCGGGCGCCGCGTAATGCTTCGACAGGATCGGTGTTTGCCGTCATCCACGCGGGTGCAATTCCGAACAGGATGCCGGTCAAGACCGAAACGCCAAAAGAAAAGGCCAAGACCGGCAAGGAAGGCGTGGCGTGGATTGGCACGTATTCATTTCCGAATGCCAGAGCCAGAATCATACGCGTGCCAGCAAAGGCGATGGCGATTCCGGCGATGCCGCCCATCAGCGCCAACACTATGCTCTCGGTGAGGGCCTGACCTATCAAGGTGCTTCGTGCGGCGCCCAAGGCCGCTTGGACCGAAATCTGCTGCTTGCGTGTCGTCGCTCGCACCAGCATCAGGTTGGCCAGATTGGCGGAGGCAATCAACAGTACGAATCCCGAAACCAGCATCAGCAGGCGCAGTCCATCCTGATACTCGTTGCGCATCGACTGCACGCCGGCTCCGCCGGGCGAGAAGTGCAGCGTCTGCCGGGGCACCAGCGGTTTCGCGCGTTCTTCCACCTTGCTTTCCGCGCTTAGCAGAAACTGCCGCAACTCCACTTGCATCTGCGCTTCGATGGCTTTGCTGTTGGCGCCGGGTTCGACGCGCCCGATGAGATGGAGCCAATTCCAGGACGCTTCGTTCAAGAGCGCCCAGGCGGGCTCGATCGTTGGCTCAGCCGCAAGCGGGATCCAGAAAGCGGGCGGATTGCTGCTTATGCGGTCGCCAAAGAATCCCGGCGGCGCAATGCCAACGATCGTAACCGGCTGCGCGTTAATGACAAAGCCCGCACCCACTACCGAGGGATCTTTTCCAAACTTCTCCTGCCATGTACGGAAGCTCATTACCGCGACGGGCGGGGCACCTCTGTTGTCATCCTGGGGAGTAAAGGCGCGGCCCGCGTATGCGGCAATCCCGAATGTCGAGAAATAGTTTCCGGAGACGTATTCGCTGCTGAACGCTTCGGATGGCCGGCTGCTGCCGGCCCGGCGGACTCCGATCAGCCGGTCTCCTGCCTGGAACGCGGCCAATTCCGCAAAGCCGGGCGTGTTCTGCTTGAAGAGCCTGTACTGCTCGAAAGAGAAGAGAGACCAGTTGTCTTGAAGGCTGGCGTTAATGCAGCAGAATTCTACGTTTCCTATGCGCCACAGCTCTTCGGGCTTTGCAACCGGCAAGGACTTCAGCAGCACTGCGTGTAGGAGGGAGAAAATTGCAGTTGTCGCGCCGATGCCCAGTGCCAACGTCAGAATCGCGGTGGCCGTAAATCCAGGAGTATTTTTGAACTGCCGCAATGCGTAACGGACATCTTTCAGCAACTGCATAGGTTTTCCTTGACGGTTCCTCCTGTCGGTTCGTATTCAACACCACAGACAATGTTTCATTCATTCGCCGATTTAGTGCGTTCGCGCACGCCCTTTTGCAGGTTTCGACGGGCTGTAGCTGACGAAGGTGAGCAAACTCAGAGTGGGTGATTGGCACCCTTAATATCTTATGCATGGAATTGTGTCGGTGTCGGTCGCAGGTGTGGGGTTGGCAGAGGTTGTCTTTCGGGCGGTCCGATTGGCGTCGTTGCTGTGCTGCGTCTTGGCGCTGGGCGGCTGCCTTGAGCAGGTTACGAAAATCAAAGGATTCTGGATTGACGCTCGAAGGGCTTGGCGTCATCGGCAAGCAGTCTCGAACTCGAAAATTATGCCAAGTAGTAGTCCGGGTGAGTTGCGCGCGGAGATGCGTCTCTTTGAAGAGCGCGGACGAAAGTGGCTCCCCGGGCTTGACGAGTGCCGCCGAGAGCGGGCTATTTCAACTGCGTAGCCAGGCCGGAGGATGAAGGTGCTTCACGGCGAGCTGCGAAGGCCTCTTTTATGAGGCTCAGAATGGTGCGGCCGTTTTGGACGATGGTTTTTACCCAGGCGAAGCGGCCCATTTGGGGGAAATAGATGCCGCGGAAACAGAGGCGCGAGATAAGGATATTTACGCGGTATCCCAATGGCTTGTGAGCAACCGACGCCACAGCGTTTGCGATTGCCTCCGGGCTGTAGGATTTAGCCCAACCGCGCTTCACCTCCGCGTGGGCTTCGGAGATGGTCATCTTCAGCGGAGTGTGCGCCATGGCGAAGGGGATGAACTCTTGCCAGTGTTTCGGGCGAGTCAATCGGCCAGCAGCTTCAAGTCGTTTGTAAAGGGGTGTGGCGGGCAAGGGGGTGAGCAGGCCGAAGATGGGCAAGCCTGGCGGCCAGGTGCGAATTTCCTGCAGCGTGCGGTCTGCGACACCCACGGTGTCGTTGTCCATGCCGAAGATGAAGGAAGTAATGGCGAAAACGTTGCGCTGAGCTAGGCGCTCGAGGACGGCGGCGTACTCACCGGGCTTGTTGAAACCTTTGTTGACGTCTTTGAGGTTGGCGGGGTCGATGGATTCCATGCCGATAAAGATCCATTTGCCACCGGCCGCGGCGATGAGGTCGACGAGCTCTTCGTCGCGGAGGAGATTGGCGCTGATTTGCGCGACCCAATGGACCTGGGCGTTGGCGGCGATGATGTCGCGGAGGAGGGATTTGGTGCGCTTGACGTTGATGGCGAAATTGTCGTCGATGAAAAACACGGCGATCTGTCCGCGCTCGCTTTGCGCGCGGGCTTTCAAAAGCAAGAGCTCGTTGACAACACTTTCGTTGGTGCGAAAACGAATGGAGTCCCCGAAAAAACCGGTGACGGTGCAGAACTCGCACCCGTAGGGGCAACCGCGCCCGGACTCGATGGGAATGATGCGGAAGGTGCCCCAACCCGCTCCGATTTTTTGAAGCAAGGGATAAAACATTTTTGGAACAATGTTGAACTGATCGAGATTAATAGTGTCCCAGGGAATGGGCGGATACGACTGCAGGGAGGGTTTTTGCTCCTGGCCGAAAGCGTCGACGGGAGCGTAGATATCCTTTAGGGCGCCGTTCGCCGCGTCTGCGACGATTTTGGGCCAGGTCGCATCGGCTTCGCCGAGAGCTACGGCGTCGGCATGGCGAGGGCCACCCTCGCGGCCGAGGGCTTCGTCGGCCATTTCCGTCACGTGCGGGCCGCCCATCACGACGCGGACGCCGACGGCGCGAATGGCATCGGCCATGCGATAAGCCTTTGCAATCATCCGGGTCATCGCACCGATCCCGACGAGGTCAATTTTTTGTTCCAGGACGAAACGCGCAATCCCGTCTTCGTCCATCGGCTGCGCGTTGCCATCGATCAACAAGACTTCATGGCTTGAGGGAGTGAGAGCCTTCAGCAAGAACATCCATAGGTGAGGCATGAAATTGCGCGTGACGCCATTGTCTGGGTTATACAGTAAAATTCTCATAATTCTTCTTTCTGGCGGACGTGATGGTGGTCGCCAGGCACGAATATCATCACAACGAGGCAATGCAGGAAGGTAAGCGGGAAGCTCGGTCTGCCCAAATGTGAGATGTCATGTTTCGTGACAATGGTTGTAGCATCGGGTGGAACGAATAGCAACAGATGAGCGCTCGTGCGTTCCTGCCTCACGGCGTGATCTCGTTCGAAGGTGGTACCGGGACGCTGCTAGGACGATTGCTGGGGCGTGCTACTATTCCGGAGCAGCAAACAGCCTTCATTCTCTCACCTTTTTCCAGGAGATTTGCATGAAACGTAATTTCCGTGTTGCGTCGAACATTGCTGCGGTCGGTTTGCTGTTAATTCTTGGTTTGTCTTTGGCGGCGGGGGCGCGCGCGCAAGATCGGGCGATTGCTTCGCGTACGGCGGACGTGAATGGCGTGCGGTTGCAATATTTGACGACGGGAAAAGGCCCAGCGGTGATTTTGCTGCACGGCTATGCGGAGACTTCACGGATGTGGAAGCCGCTTATGCCGTTGCTGGCGGAACGGTTTACGGTGATCGCGCCGGATTTGCCTGGGATTGGCGATTCGGCGATTCCTGCGGATGGCGCGGACATGAAGACCGCGGCGATGCGGATTCACGCGCTTGCGCGGAAGCTTGGAGTCGAGAAAGCGCGCGTGGTGGGACACGACATCGGGCTAATGGTCGCTTACGCGTATGCGGCACAGTTTCCCGCGGAGACGGAAAAGCTTGTGGTGATGGATGCGTTTCTGCCTGGCGTTGAAGGCTGGGAACCGATTTACAACAGTCCCGACTATTGGCATTTCCGGTTTCATGGGCCGACGCCGGAAGCGCTGGTGAAGGGGCGTGAGCAGACGTATTTTGCGTATTTCTGGAACGATTTGGCTGCGGACAAGAATCGGTCGTTGCCGGAGGCAGACCGCGCGGCGTATGTCGCAGCGTACTCACGGCCTGGTCGCATGAAAGCGGCTTGGGCCTACTTCGATTCGTTTCCGCAAGCGGCGAAAGATTTCGCGCAGCTTTCACAGACGAAGCTGACGATGCCGGTGCTGTCGATTGGCGGAGAGAAGTCGTTGGGAGAGCCGCTAGGGCAGCAGATGAAATTGGTGGCCTCGGATGTGACGGTGGTCGTCCTGAAAGGCACGGGACATTGGATCATGGAGGAACGGCCGAAGGAAACGATGGATGCGCTCGTAAAATTTTTGTAGCTGGCTGATCTAAGCCGGCGGTCAATTCATATTTCAAAACAGCAGCCCAAAAATGGGCCGCTGCTTTTTTTTGCCAGATCCCCCTTACGTTCACGCGGCTTCGGCCTCCTCTGGAATTTCGTTGGGCTCGGCGGCTTGGTGTTCGAAGAAGCTGAGAGCGGCGTCGCCTTGGCGGAGGATTCGCGTTTGCAACAGGCGGCCGAAACGCTGAGGGAGCTCGAAGGTGCGGCGGTGCTCGGCGATCACGACGCTGCCGAGGCCGAGAAAGGGAGCGTAGCCGAGAAAGCCGAGGACGCGATCATATTGAGCTTTTTCCGCGTAAGGCGGGTCGACGAAGGCGAAATCGAAAGTAGCGTCGGTCGGCTTGTGGCGGGCGGCGAGTTTTTCGAGCGCGCGGAGGGCGTCGAGCGGAAGGATTTGGGCTTCCGTTTGGATATCGAGAGTGGCGAGATTGCGGCGGATTAGTGTGGCGGCGGGGGCGTGATTTTCGATGAAGACAGCTTGGGCGGCGCCGCGGCTGAGGGCTTCGATCCCGACGGCGCCGGTGCCCGCAAAGATGTCGAGAAAACGGGAGCCGCTGATACTGGGGGCGAGGACATTGAAGAGCGTTTCGCGGAGGCGGTCGCTAGTAGGGCGCAGGGCGTTGCCCTTGAGGGATTTCAGGATGCGGCTGCGATATTTGCCGGCGATTACGCGCATCGTTGTTTAACCGACCTTGGCCAAATGATACCGCCGCTGCCATTCGCCGGGGAGAGAGCTGAGGATGCGGTCTAGCGCGGACTTTTCCGAGGGAGTGTCAGCGATGGCGAAGGCTTCGCGGCGGGCTTGCTCTAGAAGTTCGCGGTCGCGTAACGGGTTGGCGATGTGGAAACCGAAGGCGCCGGATTGGCGGGTGCCGAAGAATTCGCCGGGACCGCGCAGTTCCAGGTCGGTTTCGGCGATTTCAAAACCGTTGGAGGTGCGGACCATGGTTTCGAGGCGTGCGCGGGCTTCGTCGGTCATGCGCACGGGGCCGACGAGGACGCAGTGAGATTTTTGAGCGCCGCGACCGATGCGTCCCCGTAGCTGATGAAGCTGCGAGAGGCCGAAGCGCTCGGCGTGTTCGATGACCATGACCGTGGCGTTGGGGACATCGACACCGACTTCGACAACTGTGGTGGCGACGAGGATTTGGATTTCGTTTTTGCGGAAGCGCTGCATTACTTCGTCTTTTTCTTCGCTGGAGAGGCGGCCGTGCAAGAGGCCGAGGCGCAGCTTGGGAAAAACCTGGCGGGAGAGACGCTCGTATTCTTCGACGGCGGCTTTCAATTCAATTTTTGATTCTTCAATCACGGGATAGACGATGTAGGCCTGGTGGCCGCCTTCGACTTCGCGACGGACGCTGCCCCAAACGCCGGGGAGATGCGACTCGGAGGTCAGGTGCGTTTCGATGGGCGTGCGGCCGGGAGGCAGCTCGTCGAGGATGGAGACATCGAGATCGCCGTAGAGCGTGAGAGAGAGCGTGCGTGGGATGGGCGTGGCGGTAAGGACGAGAACGTGAGGCGCGTGACCGTGGGCGGCGGCTTTGTCCATCAGGCGCTTGCGCTGGAGGACACCGAAGCGATGCTGTTCGTCGATCGCGACGAAGCCGAGACGGGCGAACTGGACGTTGTCTTCGATCAGGGCGTGTGTGCCGACGACGAGTTGCGCTTCGCCGGAGCGGATGCGCTCGAGGGCGGCGGATTTTTCGGCGGCTTTCAAACCGCTGATGAGGAGCTCGACGCGATACCCGCCGCGCTCGAGGATGCGTCCGGCGGAAAGAAAATGCTGCACGGCGAGGATTTCCGTCGGGGCCATGAGAGCGGCCTGGCAGCCGTTTTCGATTGCGACCACGGCGGCTTGCAGGGCGACGATTGTTTTGCCGCTACCGACATCGCCTTGGAGAAGGCGGTTCATCGGCGCGGGTTTTTCCAGGTCGGCGGCGATTTCGGCCAGGACGCGTTTTTGCGCGGCGGTGGGCTTGAAGGGAAGAATGCGTTTCAAAGCCTCGCGGATGTTTTCTTCGCGAAGACGGAAGGCGATGGCGTCTTCTTTGCGCGCGGTGCGGCGATCGAGCGCGAGACTTAGCTGGTAGAGAAAAAATTCTTCGAAGATGAGGCGCTGTTGCGCAGGCGAGCGGAATTCGTTCAGCGCTTCGAGGGATTCTTCGGCGGCGGGAAAATGCGTTTGCGCCAGGGCTTGAAGACGCGAAGGGTAGCCGAGGCGGGCGCGCAGGTTCTCGGGCAAGAGATCTGGCATGCGGGGATCGAGGGTTTGCAGGGCGGTATAAATGGTGCGGCGAATGGAGCGCGAGCCGAAGGTGCCGATGGCTTCGTAAATGGGGACGATGCGGCCAACTTCGGTGGAGTCGATTTCTTCCCGAGCCGCGGATTTGTCGGCTTCATGGGCGGCGGCGGAATGATCGACGCTGCTGAGGAGCTCCATTTGGGGATTGACCATTTCAATGCGCGCGGGACGCATTTTGTCGACTTCGGCTTTTCCATGAAGGACCAGGAGCTGGCCCTGCTTGAGGCGGTCTTCGAGATAGCCGCCGTGAAAAAATTTGCAGGGGAGCTGGCCGGTGGAATCCTGCACGAGAAGATGATAGATGGCGTCGCGTCCGCGCATGGTGCGCACGGCCTGGCCGCTCATGACGCGGGCGCGAATGGTGTAGACGCCGTCGGGCTTGATGTCCTTGATATTGGAGAAGTGGATGCGGTCTTCGTAGCGAAACGGCAAGTAGTGAAGAAGATCGTTGACCGTGTAGATGCCGCGCTTGGCGAGAAGCTCGGCGCGGTGCGGGCCGACGCCTTTGATCATGCGAACTTCGGTGGTCAGGGACAGGGGCATCGATAGCTCATTTATATCATCTGGAGAAAGGGGGCTGGAAAAGCCGGGGGATACCCACCCCGGGTGTTTTGTGTAAATGCGGTAGATAAAGGGGTTAGCGCAGGAATCGGCGTAAATGCGGTAGATAAAAGGGTTAGCGCGGGGCTTAATTGAAGAAATCCAAAACCATTGAATACAAACCCGCTTACGCGAAGAGTGAGCCGTGGGGACATTGGATGGATGCGGAGCGGGAATTGATTGGCGGCTGCGCAGGGCCTGGAGAAGAGAGCTTGGCGAGGGCATTGTTGCCGGGCGCTGGTTCAGGGACCGGTCGGATCGCCGCGGGATTCTCGCTTTGCGTCCTACGTCAATTTGCGCCGAGGCGCCTCGAAAGCGGGCGAGCGTATGAACGGCACAGCGGCGCTTACTACCGACTACGGTACAGCATGGGGTACGCCGGGACAACTGGACGGAGGAACGGATTAGGTGTAGGTGCCCAAGAAATTCAACACTGGCGAGGATTTCGGTTTTGAGGGCGGGAAGCGTAACTCGAGTGTAGAGGACTTAGTCCGTGATCACGTGTAGGGCGACGATGGCCAGGATGCCTCCGGCCACAAGGGTTGCACCGGCAATGAGCAGAGCGGCCAAGTGCGCGTGGACAACAGAGAGCGTCTGGAGCGCGGCTTCACGGAGTTGCGCATCGGTGCGCCAGCTACGCAGCACGGTGGCGGAGCCAATCACGAAGACCGTAAACGGAAGCGCAATCAGAAAGATATCGAGCCCGACGAACGGGCGAGCGCTGAACCAATCGACTATGCGTCGCGCCGTTTGCGCCGGTTCATAGGCAGGCGGCTGAAGGTCGCGGACAAAGAGCGCGGTCATAAACAGAACGGCCGGGAAGACGAGGAGCAGTTCGATGGTGGCGATGTAGCGTTTGATGGCGATCATAAGTACTTTGTATTGCAAAGTAGTTGTCGTGTCAAGGTGGATTTCACTCACCCGAACACCGCAAGCGAGGTGAATTGTCGCGCTGGCCAGCGGCGTTGGGGCCGGCATGTTGTATGCCTACGAAGCCACACTGGGTTACTTGCGAAGTTGGGAGGCGTATCTATAGAGTGGGTTGCTGTGTCTAAGAAGTGAGCCAGATTCTCAGAAGTGTCTAAGAATTGACTCTCCAAAGTGCGGATGAGTACGGCCCTTACCCCAAGATGAACTGAGTTGCGGAGGATTCTGTGGCTGGTGAACGGCTGAGTGGGTCGGAAAGACGCGCGCTGCTGCTGTGGGTTGTCCTCGGAATCATCGGAACAATTTTCGCTTACAAATATTTTTTCCGCGCGTTCCCGGAAGCTTCGGTGGATTTTCACGTAACGCGCGGAGAGGCGCTGAAGCTCGGGCAAAACTTCGTGGCGGGCCTGGGCGAGAACGTCAGCGGCTACCGGTCGGCGATTGTGTTTAGCGTCGACGACAATGGGAAAACATATCTGGAGCGCGAGTTGGGATTGCAACAAGCGAACCAACTGATGTCGTCGCAAGTGCACCTATGGTATTGGGATGTGCGGTTTTTCCGGCCGCTGCAGGAAGAGGAATTTTTTGTACGGGTGAGCCCGGCGGGACAAATTGTCGGGTATACACACAAGATTGAAGAGGCGCGGGCGGGAGCTTCGCTGGACCGGGTGGCGGCGCAGGCCGGAGCGCAGAATTTTCTGGTCGCAAAGCTTGGGCTTGACCCCGGCCAGTGGGATTTCCTGCCGGAAGAAGCGAATTCGACGAAGCGGCCAAACCGGACGGATTGGGATTTCACCTGGGAAAAGCATGGATTTAAGGCGAAAGACGCACCTTACCGGCTGACGATAGGGCTGGAGGGGGAGCGCATCGGGGCGTCGCAGGAATACTTGCGGGTGCCGGAAGCGTGGGAGCGAAGTTATCAGCGGCTGCGATCGGGTAATGACACGCTGGCGCTGGTGTTCACGGTTCCCTACATATTGCTGCTGGGATGCGCGGTGTGGCTGGCGTTCAAGCTGACGAATGCCGGGCAGTCGTCTTGGCGGGGCGCGATTCTGTTAGGGCTCATCGTAGCTGCTTTGCTTTTCCTGCAGAACCTGAACGACTGGCCGCTGTGGGGTGCGAGCTACGATACGAATGCGTCTTACACCGGGTTCATTCTCGCGAGGATCGGCTCGGCGGTGCTGGTTTCGCTGTTGACGGCGCTGACGGTGACGCTGGTGCTGCCGGCGGCGGAACCTCTGTACCGGGCTTCGCAACCGCAGCGATTGCAGCTCGCGAAAGCATTTACGTTGCGCGGATTGCGATCGAAGGAGTTTTTCTCGGCGGCTGTGGTGGGGTTGTCCATGGCAGCCGCGCACATCGGCTATGTGGTGCTTTTTTACGTGGTGGCGCAACATTTCGGAGCGTGGGCACCGCAGGAAATCAACTATCAGGATTCGGTGAACACGCTATTTCCGTGGCTTGCGGGCGCTGCAATCGGCTTGCTGGCTTCGACGAACGAAGAGTTCACATTTCGGTTGTTTGCGATTCCATTTTTCCAGCGATTGACCGGCTTGCGATGGGTTGCCGTAGTGCTGCCGGCGTTTATGTGGAGTTTTCTACACAGCAATTATCCGCAGGAGCCGCCTTATATCCGCGGGATTGAAATCGGGATATTCGGCATTATCGCGGGATTGGTGATGTTGCGCTGGGGAATACTGGCGACGTTGATTTGGCATTACACGGTGGACGCGTCGCTGGTGGGATTGCTACTGATCCGCTCAAACAGTTTGTATTTCAAGGTCTCGGGCGTCGTTGTGGCACTGGCAGCCGCGGCGCCTCTGCTCTTCGCGGCGATTTCGTACTTGTCGCGTGGGAGATTTGAGCCGGACGAGGATTTGTTGAACCAGGCTGCTCCCGTTCCGGAAATAAGTCTGGCCGCGGCGCCGGAAGAAGTTTCCGCGCAAGTTTCGGCGCGGCGGTATGACGCGCTGTCTTCGGGGATGCTCGCGTTCCTGGCGGTGTGCCTGGTTGTGGGCGGGGCGGTAGCTTGGAAGGTGAAACCGGAATCGATCGGCGATTATTTGAATCTTTCGGTAAATGCGCGGTCGGCGCGGACACACGCGGACGCAATTTTCCGGCAACGCGGGTTGCAGCCGAACACGCACATACATTCGACGCTGCTGGTAAACGTCACCGATCCCGTGACGAATGAGTTTTTGCGCGAACGCGTAGGCGTTGCGCGATTGAACGAAATTCTTGCCACACAGGTGCCCGGGGCACTGTGGCGGGTCCGGTATTTTCGCGATTCGCAGCCGGAGGAATTTGCGTTGGTGCTGAAGCCGGATGGGTCGCTGCACGCGGTGCGGCATATCGTGGCGGAGGAGGCGCCGGGGGCTTCGCTGAGCAAAGAGGAAGCGCTGGCACGCGCGGAGAAATTCTTGCGCGACGAGAAGAAGATTGATTTGACGCAGTGGTCGCTAGTAGATTCAAAATCTGACAAGAAGCCGCACCGGATCGATCACAAGTTTACGTGGCAGCAGAATGCCCCGCTTGATGGCGGAGGCGGTCCGGCTTCTACTGCAGGAGCAAAAGTGAACCCGGCCGACCATGCTTTTGCGCGCATCGAGCTTATCGTCCTCGGCGACGAAGTAACGAACTATCGCACATACATAAAGATCCCGGATGAGTGGCGCCGTAAGCAGGAAGAGTTGACGCTGGCGAAGATTGTCTTTGGATATGCGATACCTATCTTGACGGTGGTTGGATTTGGAATTACGGCGCTGATTATTTTCCTGAAGAATTTACGTTCGGAGACAGGACGCAGGATTCCGTGGAAACGGCTGGCCATGTGGGCGCTGTGGGGACTTGCGGGTTATTTGCTGGCCATCGCCTTCGGCGATTTTGTGCAGCAAGAACTCAGCGACTATACGACTGCGGATCCCCTTAAGACCATGATTGGAGTTACTGTCATCAAGGCATTTCTAGGAACGGTGTTCTCCTATGCATTTCTGACCCTATGGTTTGGGGCGGCATGGTATTACGGCACACGGGCTTTTGGCGAAGAGCGGATACCGGGATGGACCGGCATGCCGAGGGCGTACTACCGGGACGCTTTGTTTATTGGATTGGGTGGAACGGCCGCCTGGGTTGCGCTGGACGCGATTGTGAAATGGGCGAACCAGCATTGGCCCGGGGCTCAGGCGGGAGCTGCGGCAAATTTCGGCGCGAATTTGGACGCGATCTTCCCTGCGGCGGCAATTCTAGGATCTGCGGCGCGCACCGGTTTGACTCTAACGGCGGTAGTGGCGATAACGGCGGCGTTTATCGCGAGCGTGATTCGGCCGAAGTGGCTTCGAGCTTTGATTTTTGCGCTTGCGGTACTTGCGCTGGGCGGATTTGCGGCGAACTGGCATGACCCGATGGATGTAGCCAAGAAGATGGTCATGGCAGCGGTTTGGATTGGAGTCATTGACGTTGCCGTGCGATATCTGGTGCGCTTCAATGTGCTGGGGTATTTCCTGATCGTGGCGGGGCTCTTTCTGCTGGGCGGTGCTGGAGAGATGCTGCGACATCCGGACTACTTCTATAGGGCGAACGGGTATGGGGTGCTGGTGGCTTTGGTGATTTTGTTTGGGTGGCCATTGGTGGCTTGGCGGCGGACGGCGGAAGAAAAGGCCTAATACATGCGAGGTCCGCGGATTGGAGAGCAGACGCGACGCTTTTGAGCGTGCTTACCCGTGAGAAAGCGGCGGCCCTTCGAGGCTCAGGGTAAACAAGAGCGCCGTATTCGAGAAATGCCGCACGTCAGTGCGGTTTTTGCGTCTAAAGCAGAAACAAATGGAATGAGTATTACGTTAGAAAGGTGAGAGGTAGCTGCTCACCCATTGGGGCGAAGTGCGTCCAAATTGGGTGCTTCGCGTTGGCCCAGGTTCCATCTTCATGCTATAGACCTGCGCTAAGGTGTTAAGGCTGAGGCCATAACACCGAGAACTGCGAATAGAAAGCGAATATGCAGCTTCCTCGATTGGCTTTGGCTAGCGTAACTGGCCGGGCTACAGATACGGGTGCCATGGCCACGGTGGCTTCATTGCCCCAGCTTGACGAACGCTGCATAGTCGCGGAAGCGCAGACCGGAAACCGCGCTGCGTTCGAGGAACTGGTGCGCCGGTATGACCGCGATGTACTGCGGTTGGCGCTGAATTTGATGAAGCGTCCCGAGGACGCGCGCGACGTTTACCAAGAAGCTTTCCTGAAGGTTTATCGCAACCTGCATCGCTTCCGCTTCGAGTGCAGTTTTTACACCTGGCTCTATCGCATCGTCACCAACGTTTGCCTGGATCATTTGCGGCGGCGGCAGGCGCGTCCGGAGGATCAGGCACCCGAGTCGAATAATGGTCACGCAGATGAGGGGATTACGGATTTCTTCGAGCGGCAGCGCGAGCATCGGCCGACGCTCGATCCGGAGCGGCGGCTTTTCGGAAAAGAGATTGAGGCGCGGATTGCAGTGGCCATGGAGCGGCTGTCTCCACGGGAACGCGTCGTTTTTGAGATGAAGCATTACCAGGGGCTCAAGCTGCGGGCGATTGGCGACGCGCTGGGCACGACCGAAGAAACCGTGAAAAATTCGCTGTTTCGGGCGACTCGCAAACTGCGCACGCAATTGGGAGGGCTCCGATGAGCGCGAACGGTCTGAAGCGCTGCGGAGATATCGCTCCTCTGCTGGTTTTTTATGCGTGCGATGAAGTGGAGTCGCAGGAGCGCGAAGAGATCGACGCGCATCTCGCGGCGTGCGCTTCTTGCGCGGGGCAGCTTCGCGAAGAACAAGAGATGCAAAGCGCGCTCGTGAGCGCGTTTCAGCCTGCTGACCAGCTTGACCCCTCCGGAGCTCTCCTCGCACAGTGCCGCAGCGAACTTTCTGAATTGCTCGATGATTTGTCCGCGCCCCCCTTGCGCGAGCAGTGGAGCCCGTTTGGTGGGATACGGCGTTGGATGGCGCTGCGGCCGGCTTGGAGCGCGGCCGGCTTGGTACTGGTGGGCCTGGCTGTGGGAACGCAAGTGACGCTGTGGGTTCCTGGACGCGACGGCGGTTTTGGCGCGGGGCAAGCAGTGAACGTAAAGGCTGCGCTCTTGACGAACGAAGACTTGTCGAAGATGGTGGTCGCGGGAGTGAATTTCGCGCCGGCCCCGGATTCTTCCGGCACGATTCAACTGCAAGTGCGGACGGAGCAGCCGATTGTCTTGAGCGGAAGTGTGGATGACACGGATGTGCGGCGCGTTCTTACTTACGTGGTGACGAACGGGGAGCGGTTTGATCCGGGCGTGCGTTTGGATTGCCTGGATGTGCTGAAGACGCGCACAGGGGAAAAAGATGTGCGGCACGCATTGTTGGGGGCGGCACGCAAGGACCAGAATGCCGCGGTGCGCATGAAGGCGCTGGAGGCGCTGCGCGATTCGACGGCGGACAATGCGGTGCGCGAGACTTTGCTGGAAGCGCTGCAGCACGACGCGAATCCGGGCGTGCGCGTGGAGGCGGTGAACTTGCTTGTGCGCTCGCTGGAAAGGAAGGCGCCTGAGGCTCCGGTCTCACCAGCGTCACCCGAGATTGAAGGAAGCGAAATTCCTCCTGATCCTTCGGTAGCGCGGGTCATTCACACGCTGGAAGGATTGCAACGCAGCGACCCGAACCGTTATGTGCGGCTGCGCAGCGCGGCGGCATTGCGCCAGATTGGTCCACGAGAAGTGCAGTAGAACTCAACCCGGAAATGAACAGAACAATCCTTCGTAGCGTCTGCCAGAAAAATGCGGCGCGAATTTTGTGTGCCGCGATGCTGCTAGTTCCTTGCATGGCCGCTGGCAGCGCACGGGAGCCTTCCGCTGTAGAGCTGAACAAGCCAGGTGATCCAAATCCGGCGCGGATTTCCGAGGATCGCACCGGATCGTTGCAGACGACAGAT
>Ga0210410_10001437_pt1 | contig 22401 bp, 19 predicted proteins | sample IncBWC4MmetaG_FD_161058 | JGI IMG/M metagenome (GOLD analysis project Ga0210410, IMG submission 161058) | Forest soil microbial communities from Barre Woods Harvard Forest LTER site, Petersham, Massachusetts, United States - Inc-BW-C-4-M | ecosystem: Environmental > Terrestrial > Soil >... | reverse complement strand
GCAGAACGTCTGTCATTGTCCCCCTCCGCATTGCCCCCGCGCTAGCATTGCGAATTCCGCGCGCCGCGAGAAGCAGCCGAGCGTTGCGCGTGCGCCGCGCGTTACTGCCGCGGGTTGAGGATTGCGAACGCTTGCGGAATACGCGGCGTTCGATCGCAGAGCGCCGCGGCGGAGGCACGGTGCGTTATTCCGTCGTCCGCAAATTCCAGCCTGCATTCTCGACGATCGGATTGGCCTTCAGGCGCGCCATGATGGCATCGAGCTCGTCCGGATCGCCTGTCGTGCCGAGCAAGGTCGCCACCAGCTCGACCTCGTCGTCCTTCTCGTCCTCGGCCTCGATATCCTTCACCGGATAGTTGGCCGCTTCCAATTGCTCGCGCAGGAGTTCGCGGGCGTCGTCGCGGTGCTCGGTACTTGTCCGCAGGTGAACTTCGTAAATGGCCTCCGTGCCGGCTTCGTCGATGGGCGCACGGTTGATGGCGTTGACCAGCGGCCGCAGCAGCGTGTTGCCGGCGAGCACGAAGCAGGTCAGCGCCACCGCCTCGATCGCGAGATCGGCGCCGGCGCAGGCGCCGACGGCGGCCGAGCACCACAGCGTCGCGGCGGTGTTCAGCCCCCAGACATTGCTGCCTTGCTTCATGATCACGCCGGCGCCGAGAAAGCCGACGCCGGAGACGACATAGGCGATGATCTGGGTGGCCCCCTGATTGCCGTTGATGCGCATGCCGATATCGACGAAGGTCGCGGCGCCCACCGCCACCAGCACATGTGTGCGCAAGCCCCCGCCGCGCTGCCGGTATTGCCGTTCCGCGCCGATCAGCGTGCCGAGCACGAAGGCGGCGAACAGGCTGACCAGCGAGTCGAGAAAGTCCGGGAATGCGAACGAGCGAATGAAAGCCATGGTGACCCAAACGCAAAGTGTGACCTGGCGAGAAGTCTGCCGGAATCCGCTCGTCCCCGAAGGCGGGGACCAGTAGTAGGAGCACGTAAAGTCGATACGCTTCAACTGGATTCCCGCATTCGCGGGAATGAGCGGAGGCTTGCCCTCTAGCCCCCGAGCACCGCCAGCGCGGCGGGCGCGACCGCATCGCCCCATTCCTGCACGAAATGTCCGGCTTCGGCGAATTCGAGCGGCGGCGGGCAGTCGCGTATATCGCGTTGCAGTGCGCGCATCACCGGTGCGCCCAGCACCGGATCGGCCATGCCGATCGCCATGACGCTTCGTCCGGTCCAGGTGTTGCGCCAGAAGTCGCGCGCCGCGCGCTCGATGGCGGCGCCGTCGCTGTCGGGAAATTCCGGCACCAGATTGGGGAAGCGCCGCACGCCTGCCTTGTAGCTTGCGTCCGGGTAGGGCGCGTCATAGGCAGCGGCTTCTGCCGCCGTCAGATGCGGGCAGGCGCGCGCCATCAATCGGCCGATCGCCATGTCCGGCTGGCTGTTGGAAAACGCCCGCCAGTCGAGAAAGCCCTTGGGCAACGGCACTTCGCCGGTCGGCAGCGCGGTATTCATCACGATCAGGCGGCTGAAACGCTCCGGCATCTCCATCGGCAGCGTCAGCCCAAGGAGGCCGCCCCAGTCCTGCACCACCAGCGTCACGTCTTTCAGATCGAGTGCGCGCACGAAGGCGATCAGGCTGTTGCGATGGAAATCGAAGGTGTAGACCGCGTCCTCCGCCGGCTTGTCGGAGCGCCCGAAGCCGAAGAAATCCGGCGCCACCACGCGGCCGCCGGTGGCGAGGAAATGCGGGATCATGCGCCGGTAGAGGTACCCCCACGTCGGCTGGCCGTGCAGGCAGAGGAAGACCGGCGCGGTGGCCGGTCCTTCGTCGACATAAGCCATCGACAATCCGGCATAGCCCGGCAAATCGGCGCGGTCGTGCGCGCGATAAGGAAAGCCGGGCACATTCGCGAGCCGCTCCGGCGGCGTCTGCAATATCTTGGTCATATGATCCCGATCGTTTTCGACCCGTAGCATGGGTTGGGTGAAACGAATCCCCTCACGCAACCTCTGGGATTGTTGATGGGTTTCGCTGCCGCTCAGCCCCATCCTACACATTATGCGAGCAGTCGGCAGGATGGGTTGAGTGAATGCGGGTACAGGCTTCCGCCGCCGGCGCAATGATCAGCGCGCCGATGAGCATGCCGACGAGCGGCGAGTGCAACATGGAATCCTCCCGATGACGGCGTTGATTGGCGAAGGGCGCGGCGTTTGAATGTGTTGCTTTCGGCGCGATCGACCAAAGATGCCGCACACGACTGCGCGAAGATTTCATTCCTCTCGATCACACCCGTTTCCGACCTGATAATCCGGCAGATAGAATTTTAGGCGCTTGGCTTCCTTCGTTCGCCACCATGACGCTGCCGGATAAAGCTGCAGCATGGGCTGGGCGCTGGAATGCCGCAGAGGAACCGTGGAGAATTCGTTCCCGCGCGACGATCAACTTTGCGAGAGCGCCGCTCCCTTTTTCAGATTTCGCCGTTGGAAACGCGACGGCGTTCGCCATCGTCTCTTGAGCTCAGGTTGAAAAAATACATTTGGAGCATTGTCATGATCGACCGCGCGGTCCGATACATCCGCCAGCGCGCAAGCGTTGCGCGACCCACCGCTGCATCTTTGTTTGTCATTGTGTTCACGCTGATGGGCGGCGCGCCCGCAGGTTTCGCGCAATCGTCACAAAACACCGCGGCCGCGAAGGGGCAGGGCGATGGCTGCGCCGCCGGCAACGGCGGCATCACGCTGCCGCCGGGCTTTTGTGCGACGGTGTTCGCCGACAATCTCGGCCACGCACGGCAGATGGCCTTCGGCCCCGACGGTGTTCTGTATGTGAACACCTGGAGCGGCACCTACTATCACAACGACAAGGTGCCGCCCGGCGGTTTTCTGATCGCGCTCAAGGACTCGAAGGGTGACGGCCATGCCGACAAGATCGAGCGGTTCGGCGACGGCGTCGCGCATGGCTCGGCCGGCGGCACCGGCATTCGCGTCCACAAGAACGGCCTCTACGCCGAACAGAACGACAAGATCATCCGCTATCCGCTGCCGACCGATGGCATCGCGCCGAAGGAAAGTCCGCAGGTCATCGTCTCGGGGCTGCCGCTCACCGGCGATCATCCGATGCATCCTTTCGCCATCGACGACGAAGGCCATTTGTTCGTCGATCTCGGCTCGGCGACCAATTCCTGCCAGTTCCAGAACCGCATGCCCAATTCGCCCGGTCATCAGCCCTGCACGGAGCTCGAGACTCGCGCCGGCATCTGGCTCTACGACGCCAACAAAAAAGATCAGCATTTCTCGCCGGCGGAGCGCTACGCGACCGGGCTGCGCAATGGCGAAGGTTTCGCCTTCGACTCCGCCGGGCGTCTCTTCGTCACGCAGCACGGCCGCGATCAGCTCTCGCAGAATTGGCCGCGCTACTTCAATGCGCGTCAGAGCGCGGAGCTGCCGGCCGAGGAAATCGTGCTGCTGCAGAAGGGCGCCGATTACGGCTGGCCGGAATGCTACTACGATCAGCTGCAGAATAAGCTCGTGCTGGCCCCGGAATATGGCGGCGACGGCTAAGAGGTCGGCGTGTGCGCCGGCAAGCAAGCGCCGGTCGCGGCATTCCCTGGCCATTGGGCGCCCAACGATCTCTTGAGCTATGCGGGCAAGGCATTTCCCGCCGGCTATCAGGGCGGCGCCTTTGTGGCTTTCCACGGTTCGTGGAATCGCGCGCCCGAGCCGCAGGGCGGCTACAATGTGGTGTTTCAGCCGCTTGCTGACGGCAAGTCCGCCGGGCCTTTCATCGTCTTCGCCGACGGCTTTGCCGGCGCGGTGAAAGAGCCGGGCCGTGCCGCATTCCGCCCGTCCGGGCTCGCCATGGGGCCGGACGGCGCGCTTTATATCTCCGACGACACGCACGGCCGCATCTGGCGCGTGACTTATCACGGCGCTGCCGATGCGGCTCCCGCACCCGCGCCGGCGCCGAAGGTCGCGGGAGTGAACTCCGGCGAGCCCGGCCCGCCCGAGGGCACGCATCCCGATGCCGGCCGCACGGTTCTGGCCTCGCTGCCCGTGCCCGCGGGCGCCACGGCCGAACAGGTCGCCTTGGGCGAGCGCATCTTTCACGGCGAAGCTGCCGACGGCACCTGTGCCGGCTGTCATGGCTCCGATGCAAACGGGTCGCCGCAGGGACCGTCGCTGGTCAGCGGCAAGTGGCTGGACACGGATGGCACGTTCGTGGGCCTTCGTCACACCATCACCGATGGCGTGCCGAAGCCGAAGAACTCATCGCCGCCGATGCCGCCGCGCGGCGGCGCGCCGCTGACCGATGCCGATGTCACGGCGGTCGCCGCTTATGTCTGGGCCATCAGCCACCCGAACGGGAAATAATGGCGGCGTGAGCCCGACTATTCCGAACAGCCGCGAAAGGGTTTTGTTTGCGCATGATCTTTCCGGAAAACCGGGTTCCACTTTTTCGGCTCATGCTCTAGCGTCCTCCCGCAAGGCGATCCGGAGCGCCGGATTCGCATGGGGGAGGACGCCATGAGCCGTTCGGTCGCCGTCTTGTTTCTGGCCGCTGCGTTTGCGATGCCGGCCGCTGCGGCCGACATGCCCTCGCGCAAGGCCGGGCTCTGGGAGATCACCACTCACGTGGCCAACCATCCCATGAAGATGCAGCAATGCATCGATGCGGCGACCGATCAGGCCATGCAATCGCAGGCATCTTCCTCGGGCGCCAATTGCTCCAAGCGCGATGTGCAGAAAACGGCGACCGGCATGACGGTCGATTCGGTCTGCACGATCGCCGGCAAGACCATGACCTCGCACATCGTCGTCAGCGGCAGCTTCGACAGCAACTATTCGATGACGATCACCAGCGAGGGCGGTTCGCTGCCGGCTGCGCGCACCATCACGCTCGAGGCCAAATGGCTTGGCCCCTGCGCGGCGGATCAAAAGCCCGGCGACATGCTCATGTCGAACGGCGTCAAGATGAACATCATTGACATGCAGAAGGCTATGCGGCCGCCGGGCGCGCCCGGCGCGCAGCCCGGGCATTGATCACGCGCGGTCTCGTTTCTGGATCGTTGAAGAGGGAGCCCGGCGCGGGCCTCCGCTCATTCCCGCGAAAGCGAAAGCGGAAATCCAGTTGCGGCAGCAACGCCCGGGTCCCTGCCTATGGGGCACCCCATCGCGCGGGCGCGCGATGGGGACCCCTCCGCCGGGACGAGCGGAGAAATCGCAGCTTACGCCGCGCGCTTGCGCTCCTCCGGCACGAGCGAGATCGTCAGCCGCTCGGCGCCGCGCAGCACGTCGAAGGCGACGCTTCTGCCGATCCGCTCGCCGGTGAGCGCGCGGATGAGATCGTCGGCGCCGGTGATCGTCTGCCCATCGAGGCCGAGCACGATGTCGCCGGCTTTGAGGCCGGCGCGATCGGCGGCGCTGCCGGCCTCCACAGTCGCCACCATCACGGCGCTCGCCTGATCGAGCTCGGCGGCACGCCGCCGCCGCGGCGGGATCGCCGTCTGCTGTGCGGAGATGCCGATGAAGGCCCGCCGCACGCGGCCGTGGCGGACGAGTTCGCCGAGCACGAAGCTTGCGGTGTTGGCGGCGACCGCGAAGCAGATGCCTTGCGCGCCCATGATCACCGCGGTGTTGATGCCGACGACTTCGCCGCGCGAGGACACGAGCGGTCCGCCCGAATTGCCGGGATTGAGCGCGGCGTCGGTTTGGATCACGTCGTCGATCAGCCGGCCGGTCGAGGCGCGCAGCGAACGGCCGAGCGCCGAGACCACGCCGGTGGTCACCGTCGATTCGAAACCGAGCGGATTGCCGATGGCGATCACCAATTGTCCGCGCTTGAGGCTCTTGGAATCGCCGAGCGGTGCGGCCGGCAGCGTCACCGCCTGGTCGACGCGAATGAGCGCCAGGTCGGTGTCGGGATCGTCGCCGACCAGCCGCGCCTGCAGGTCCCCGCCGTCGGCCGTGGTCACGGCGATGCGGCCGCCGGCGCCGGCTGAGCCCGCGACGTGGCTATTGGTGAGGATGAGGCCGTCCGGCGCCACGACGACGCCGGAGCCGGTGCCGCCGCGATTCCCATTCCGGCCCCCGTTGGCGGAGGCGCGGTTGGGCGCGCGGACGGCAAGCCCGACCACGGCCGGGCCGATGCGGTCGACCACGTCGATGACGGCGCGCGAATAGGCGTCAAGCAACGCCTGGTCTTCGGCTGGAATGGCAGATGGTGTGGATGGCTCTGAGGCGGGGATCCCCCCGCCCAGGCCGGCGTTCAGGGGTATGATTTTCACGGATTTTCGCCTTGTTTGCCCGGCATTTGCCGGACAGCACATATGGGAAGCCAGGCGCGGTTGGAAAAGGCGTCTGTGTCCACCCACAAAGGACCAGCTTTCGACCTTTGCCGAGACGCCGGCAGAGCCGCAGCCGGCCGTCCGCGGCGCTTCGGCCGTACGCCTGCTGAAAGCCGCCTAACCTTACCTATTTAGATGGGAAAACGTCGCATGCGTTGACACGCCCGATCGCATATGGTGCGGAAGATCATCCCCGAAGGAGACCTTATGGTGATCGCCCCTGTGGCGCGCGCGGTGGCCGCCCTCTCGATTGCGGCAGCGTTTCTGCTCCTCGCCGGCTGCGGCGAAGGCCAGAAGCAGGCGTCAGCGCCGCCGCCGCCGGCCGTGACGGTGGCCAAGCCGATCGGGCGCACGGTGGTCGACCAGGACGAATATGTCGGCCGCTTCGTTGCCGTCGATAGCGTGGAAATACGCTCGCGCGTCTCCGGCTACCTGTCGGAAATCCATTTCACCGACGGCCAGCTGGTGAAGAAGGGCGATCTCCTCTTCGTCATCGACCACAAGCCGTTCCAGATCGCGCTCGACCAGATGCGCGCCAATCTTGCGCAGGCGCGCGCCAATCTCGCTTTCACGGAAGCCGATCTCGCCCGCGGCCAGGAGCTGGTGCGCAACAAGACGATGACCGAGCAGGTCTTCGATCAGCGCAAACAGGCGAAGAGCGTGGCGGAAGCCGGCGTCTCGGCGCAGGAGGCGATGGTCCATCAGGCCGAGCTCGACCTCAACGAATATTCCAATCTGCGCGCGCCGATCGACGGCCGCATCGGCGACCGCCGCGTCTCTGTCGGCAACCTGGTGACCGGCGGCAACGGCTCCAACACCACGCTGCTCGCCACCATCGTCTCGGTCGATCCGATCCGCTTCGAGTTCACCTTCGACGAAGCATCCTATCTGCGCTATCAGCGCTTCGCCGGCGCGGCCGGCAAAATGGCGAACGCCGACGGCGGCATTGCGGTCACGCTCAAGCTCATCGACGAAGACGATTTCAGTCACCCCGGCCGGATGGACTTCGTCGACAACGTCATCGACAAATCCTCGGGCACGATCCGCGGCCGCGCCATCTTTGCCAACACGGACGGACACTTTACCCCAGGCATGTTCGGCCGCGTTCGCGTGCCCGGTTCGCTGCCGCACACCACGTTGCTTGTTCCCGACGCCGCCCTCGGCACCGAGCAGTCGCGCAAATACGTGCTGGTGGTCGACGACAGCAACACCGTCCGCCTGAAATATGTGACGCCGGCTCAGCTCGACGGCGGCTTGCGCGTGATCAAAGACGGCTTGGCCGCGAACGATCGGGTGATCGTCAACGGCCTGATGCGCGCGCGCCCGGGCGGCAAGGTAACCCCGCAGGAAGAGGGCGCGCCGCCCGCGCCGTCGGCGGGGAAAGAGGCGAGCAAGAACGGCGCCCAGACCAAGGCGGATTGAGTCGTGAGCGAAACTCGGCCCTACTATCCGCTCGTCCCCGCGCAGGCGGGGACCCAGTTGCTGGATTCCCGCTTGCGCGGGAATGAGCGAAATGCGCCGTCCGGTCCGAGCAGGCCATAGATGCGCATCTCGCATTTCTTCATCGACCGGCCGATCTTTGCCGCTGTGATCTCGGTGATCATTACAATCCTGGGCGCCGTGTCGTTTCTGCGCCTGCCGATCGCGCAATATCCCGAGATCGCGCCGCCCTTGATCAGCGTCACCGGCCAATATCCGGGCGCCAGCGCCGAAGTCGTCGCCTCGACCGTGGTCACGCCGATCGAGCAGCAGATCAACGGCGTCGAGAACATGATCTATATCGCGTCGAACTCGACCGCCGACGGCCGCTTCTCCATCGCAGTCAGCTTCGAACTCGGCACCAATCTCGACATCGCGCAGGTACAGGTGCAGAACCGCGTCGCCATCGCCAATCCGCGCCTGCCGGCGGATGTGCGCAATATCGGCGTCACGGTGCAGAAGGCGTCGCCCGACCTGATGATGGTCGTGCATCTTTATTCGCCGGACAAGTCGCGCGACACGTTGTTCATCTCCAATTACGCGACGCTGGAAGTGACCGACGCGGTCACCCGCGTCGACGGCGTCGGCTCGATCACCGTGTTCGGGGCGCGCGACTATGCGATGCGGGTGTGGCTCGATCCCGATCGCATGCAGTCGCTTGGATTGACGGCGAACGACGTCACCAACGCGCTGCAAGGCCAGAACATCCAGGTCGCATCCGGCATGCTCGATCAGCCGCCGGCCAAGCAGCAGGGCGCTTTCCAGATTTCGGTGCGGACGCTCGGCCGGCTCGCCGATCCCGAGGAATTCTATTCGATCGTCATCAAGGAAACGCCGAGCGCGGTGGTGCGATTGAAGGACGTCGCCAAGGTCGAATTGGCGGCGCAGGACTACTCATCGAACTCCTATCTCGATCACTATCCCGCGGTCGCGCTCGGGATCTTTCAACGTCCCGGTTCGAATGCGCTCGAGACCGCGCAGGCCGTGCGCGACCTGATGGAGAAGCTCTCGAAGCGCTTCCCGACCGGCGTCAAATACGACATCTTCTTCGATCCGACGCAGTTCATCCGGGAATCCGTCGACGCGGTGATCCACACCATCGCCGAAGCCATCATCCTGGTGGTGCTGGTGGTGATCCTGTTCCTGCAGACATGGCGGGCGGCGATCATTCCCTTGGTCGCCATCCCGGTGTCGCTGGTCGGCACCTTCTTCCTGATGGCGGCGTTCGGATTCACGCTCAACAATTTGTCGCTGTTCGGCCTGGTGCTGGCGATCGGCATCGTGGTCGACGACGCCATCGTGGTCGTCGAAAATGTCGAGCGCAATATCGCCACCGGCCTTGCCCCGCGCGAAGCGGCGAAGAAGAGCATGACAGAGGTCGGCTCGGCCTTGATCGCCATTGCGCTCGTGCTGTGTGCCGTGTTCGTGCCGTCGGTGTTCATCACCGGCATCTCCGGCCAGTTCTACCGCCAATTCGCGCTCACCATCGCCGGCGCCACCATCATTTCGCTGATCGTGTCGCTGACCTTGTCGCCGGCGATGTGCGCGCTCCTCCTCAAGCACCACGATCCCACCCACCGCGAACGCTGGTGGCAGGTGCCGATCCATCGCTTCTTCGGCGCCTTCAATTGGAGTTTCGACAAGGTCGGCGGCGGGCTTTCCTGGCTTGCCAGCCGCACCGTGCGCCGCGCCGCCATCATGTTTGCGATCTATGTGATCGTCATCGGTTTCGGCCTCAACGCCTTTCGGCAGACGCCGGTCGGCTTCATCCCGCAAGTCGACGGCGGCTATCTGATCGCGGTCGTGCAATTGCCGCCGGGCGCCTCGCTTTCACGCACCGATGAAGTACAGCAGCGCGCGCTCGATATCGCGCTGCAAGTGCCCGGCGTGGCGCACGGCGTGAACGTGGTCGGCTTCTCCGGCGCCACCTTTACCAACGCGCCCAATGCGGGCGCGATCTTCATCACGCTCAAGCCATTCGAGGAGCGCGCCAAGGATCCGGCCCAATCGGCGCGGGGCATTCAGGCCGAACTGAGCAAACGGCTGTCGCAGATCCAGGACGGCTTGCTGTTTGTCGTGCTGCCGCCGCCGGTGCGCGGCATCTCGAGCTCCGGCGGCTTCCGTATGATCGTTGAGGATCGCGCCGGACACGGGCCCGACGCGCTGCGCGCGGTCACTGCCGATCTCATGGCGCGCGCCAACCAAACCTCCGGCGTCACCCGCGTCTTCACGATGTTCGAGACATCGACGCCGCAAATCTATCTCGACATCGACCGCACCAAGGCGCAGCTTCTCGGCGTCAATGTGCAGGACGTGTTCAACGCCCTGCAGGTCTATATCGGCTCAGTCTACGTCAACGACTTCAATCTGTTCGGCCGCACCTACCGGGTCACCGCGCAGGCGCGTGACGAGGACCGGCGCAACATCGCCGACGTGCTCAAGATCCGTGTGCGCAATTCAAGCGGCGACACCGTGCCGCTCGGCTCGTTCACCACCGTGCGCGACATTGCCGGGCCGTTCCGCGTGCCGCATTACAATCTCTATCCGGCGGCCGAACTGGACGGGGAGCCTGCGCTCGGATTTTCGCAAGGCCAGGGCATCGGCATCATGGACAAGCTCGCAGCCGAGACGCTGCCGGACGGCTTCGCCGCCGATTGGACGTCGCTTGCCTTCCAGCAGATCAGGGCCGGCAACACGGCGATGTTCGCCTTCATCCTCGCGGTGGTGTTCGTGTTTCTGGTGCTCGCCGCGCAGTACGAAAGCCTGACGCTGCCGCTTGCGGTCATCATGATCGTGCCGATGTGTCTGGTAGCCGCAATATCCGGCGTCATCCTGCGCGGAATGGACAACAACATCCTCACGCAGGTCGGCTTCGTGGTGCTGATCGGGCTTGCCGCCAAGAACGCGATCCTGATCGTGGAATTCGCGCGCCAGCTCGAGGATCAGGGGCTGAGCCGGTGGGATGCGGCGGTCGAGGCGACGCGGCTGCGGCTGCGGCCGATCCTGATGACCTCGTTCGCCTTCATTCTCGGCGTCACGCCGCTCGTTTGGGCGATCGGCGCCGGCGCCGAGCTGCGACAGGCGCTCGGTACCGCCGTGTTCTTCGGCATGATCGGCGTGACCGCCTTCGGCCTGATCTTCACGCCGGTCTTCTATGTCATCGCGCGCTGGATCGCCCAGCTTGGTCCGCGGCGCGGCAAGAAGCCCGCGCCGAGCCCGCAAGCCGCGGAGTAGGCGGCGCGCGCGGAATCGACGCCAATTCGTCATCCTTGTCGGGTAGAGCAACAACGACAAAAGCGGTTGCCGGCGGTTCGAAACACTATGCTTACTAAAAGCGCGATATTGACGTTGAGCTGAAGGTTGGCGCGCTATAAGGCGAACGCTCGGGTATCAGGCCGGTGCCCGAATGATGGATGAACAATGTTTCCACTTCCCAAGCGCGTCTTTCTCACCCGCGGCGTCGGCGTCCATCGCCAGCAGCTTGCAGCGTTCGAATATGCGCTGCGCGATGCCGATATCGAGCAGCAAAATCTGGTGACGGTCTCGTCGATCCTGCCGCCGCAATGCGAGCTCATTCCGCGCCAACTCGGCGTCGCAGCGCTGAGCCCGGGCGAGATCACCTTCTGCGTCATGGCGCGGTCCGAGACCAACGAATTCGGCCGTCTTGTCGCCTCCGGCATCGGCCTCGCCCGGCCGAAGCAATCATCGCACTATGGCTATATCTCCGAGCACCATGCCTTCGGCATGTCGGAGGCGGACGCCGGCGAATATGTCGAGGATCTCGCGGCCAGCATGCTCGCCTCCACGCTCGGCATCGAATTCAACCCGGACGCCGCCTGGGACGAACGCAAGCGGGTTTATGAGATGAGCAGTCTGATCGTCGACACCCAGTCGATCGCTTCCGCCGCGGTCGGCGCGCCGCGCGGCGAATGGACCTGCGTGGTCGCCGCCGCGGTCTTTTTGTTCAGCGCCGGCGATTCCGTCCAATCATGACCGGCGTCGCCACCTTCGCCGTTCCGCCGAGCTTTCTCGGCATCGCGCGCAACGATCCGGCCGCGCCGATCTGCATCGCCGGCATTCCCTTCGATCTCGGCACCACCAATCGCGCCGGCGCGCGCTTCGGTCCGGCGGCGATCAGACAGGCAAGCCGCATGCTGATCGACGGCGATCATCCGGTGCATTGGGTCAATCCGGCGGCGCTGCCGCTCGCCGATATCGGCAATTTCGCCATTGCGCTCGGCGACATCGCCAAGAGCCTGGCGCTGATCGAGGAGCAGGCGGCCCGTATCGCGCATCTGGTCGCGCTCGGCGGCGATCACGGCATCACGCTGCCGCTGCTGCGCGCACTCGCGAAGAAGCGCGGCCCGGTCGCGCTCGTTCACTTCGACGCGCATGTCGACACCTGGCCGGACAATTTCGGGCAGACACAAGCGCACGGCACGGTCTTTTATCATGCCATCAAGGAAGGCTTGGTGAAGCCGCACCAGATGGTGCAGATCGGCATTCGATCGCCGCTCGAGCGCGCCGTGCATGATTGGACGCTCGCACAAGGCATCACCGTCGTCCCGGCGCAGAAGGTGCATGAACAGGGACCGGCCGCGACCGCCGAGCAAATCCGCGTCATCGTCGGCGACGGCCCGGCCTATCTGAGCTTCGATATCGACGCGCTCGATCCGGCCTTCGCGCCTGGCACCGGCACGCCGGAAATCGGCGGCCTCGCGACCTGGCAGGCGCAGGCGATCTTGCGGCGGCTTACCGGCCTGCAATTCGTCGGCATGGACCTGGTCGAGGTCAGCCCGCCTTACGATGTCGCCGAAACCACCGCGCTCGCCGGCGCCACCATGGCCTGGGAATATCTCTGTTTGCTCGCCGCGCAGCAGAATGCGGTGTAAGTCGCACGCGATTGATCTGAACAACTCACGACTATTGTACGACTCGCGCTGCTCGACAGCAGCAACGATCGGACTACCCGCACATGCATCAACTACAGCCAATCGTTGCGGCGGAATTGCACATAAAGTGTGGTGCAGATAGCGACAATGATCCCGATCACGAGATAATAGCCGTAGGCCCACTTAAGCTCGGGCATGTGCTCGAAGTTCATCCCGTAGATTCCGGCAATAGCGGTGGGTACGGCCAAGATGGCGGCCCAGGCGGCCAGCCGGCGCGCTATCACGGTCTGTTGTGCCTGCCCGGCCATCAGGCTCGCCTCGAAGGCGAAGGCCAGCACCTCGCGTAAGGCATCGATCTCCTCGCGCACCCGACGAACATGATCTGTGACGTCGCGAAAGAGCGGCTGCATCGCTTTGTCGATCGCCATCAGTTGGGCGTGCTCGAGCCGGTTGCATACTTCGACCAGCGGTCCGGCCGCATTGCGCAGCCGCAACAAATCGCGGCGAAGCGTGTACAGGCGCTCGATGTCGCGCTGGCTCAGCGTAGTCGCCAGTACGGTGTCCTCGATCGCCTCGACTTCGGCGTGGATTTTCTCGATGACCGGCAGGTAATTGTCGACGATGAAGTCGAGGATCGCATAGACGATGTAATCCTCTCCTTCCGATAGAACGGCTGGACAGGCCTCGGAGCGCTGACGTACCGCGGTGTAGGAGACTGATGCGCCGTGGCGGACTGACACGACATAGCCGCGGCCGACAAACAAATGCGTCTCGCCGAAGGCAATCCGCCCCTCTACCATCTGCGCGGTACGGGCAACGATGAAGACGCCGTCGCCATACTGCTCCAGCTTGGGGTGCTGATGGGCCTTGGCGGCATCCTCGATGGCCAAGGGATGCAGATCGAACTGTCGCTGCACCCGTTGCAGAAGATCGTCACTGGGCTCGAACAGGCCGATCCAGACGAAATGACCGGGCCGTTTCGACCACTCACCAGCCTCTTCGATTGTGACGTCGGCGATTTTCCGGCCGTCGGCATAAACAGCTGAATTGACAACGCCGAGCGCGTGGTCTGAGGCTGGAATTTCAGCTTTCGTCAGCACGGTCGCACCTCCCAACAGGAGGCTGCCTTTGTGTCCGGTACGGCTGATCGCCTAATCACACAACCGGTTGATGCAGCCAGTCCCTCCCGATTGCTCCGCACCAGCAACAGAACGAATACCTCATGAACGAGGGATTCGTCCAGGTGCGCCTTTTTGGTCGCCCCCGCAAGCAAGTGGAAACCTGAAGACAGGTAGCGCGTGAATCGGATCGCTCTTTCCGCTCGTCCTCGCGAAGGCGGGTACCCGGTAGTCGAGCCATGAGGCTGGCGTGCCCCAACTTCATTCTCGCTTTCGCGGGAATGAGCGGAGGTAACTCCGACCCTGATTGCTCAGCTCAACTATTCACCCGGACATCCATCGCTTCCTTCAGGAAGCCGCGCAGCGCGTCCGTATCGAACGGCTTGCGCAGGATGCGCAGATCGGCGGGCGCCGCCCGCGCCGCGTCGCTGTAGCCGGTGGTCAGGATCACCGGCAGATGCGGATATTGCGTGCGGATTTCGCTTGCGAGCCCGACGCCGTCGATCGTGCCCGGCATGACGATATCGCTGAAGACGAGATCGACCCGCGTGCCGGTGGCGAGCAATTGCAGCGCCGCCTCGGCCGACTCGCGGTAAAGAGTCCGGTAGCCGAGATGCTCGAACAGTGACGAGGTCACCTCGGCTACGTCGGCGCTGTCGTCGACGATGAGCACGGCCGGGCGGCGCGCGTGCAGTTCGTCCATCTCGTCGCCGTCGTCGGCGGCGACTTGCTCGGACGGAAGCGCAGGCAACAGCACGGTGATGATTGTTCCCTCGCCGACGCGGCTGTCGGCCTTCACCAGTCCGCCGGACTGATGGGCGAAGCCGTAGACTTGCGACAAGCCGAGCCCGGTGCCCTTGCCGACTTCCTTGGTGGTGAAGAACGGGTCGAACACCTTGGTGAGGAGATCGGGCGGAATGCCGGTGCCGCTGTCGCTGAATTCGATGGCGACGAACTCGTTGCCTTCCTCATCGCCGCGCTCGGACGGCACGTTGCGGATGGAGATGCGGAACGTGCCGCCGTTCGGCATGGCGTCGCGCGCATTGACCGCGATATTGACGATGGCGAGCTCGAGCTCCGCCAGATCGACCTTCACCGGCCAGACGCTCGTATCGCTCTTCTCGTCGTAGACGATGTTGCCGCGCAGCGAGCTTTCGATCATCGGCCGCATGTTGCTGATGCATGCGTTCAGATCGATCACGGTCGGGGTCAGGTGCTGGCGGCGGGCGAAGGTCAGCAATTGCCGGGTCAGGCTTTCGCCGCGCTTGGCCGCGGTCTGGATGGCTTCGATCGCGCGCGGCAGTTTCGGGTCGAGCAGCCGCTTGAAGGTCTGCGCATTGCCGCCGATGATCATCAACAGGTTGTTGAAGTCGTGGGCGATGCCGCCGGTCAGTTTGCCGATGGCTTCCATCTTCTGCGCCATGGCGAGCTGCTCACGCGCCTGCACGAGCTTCTCCTGGGTATCGAGCCGCTCGGTCGCGTCGCGCACCACATTGGCGAAGCCGATCAGGTTGCCGGAATTGTCGCGGATCGAGGTGACCGAGCCGGTGATGAAGAACAGCGTCCCGTTCTTTTTGATGCGCCAGCCTTCGACCTCGTGCTTGCCTTTTTGGATGGCCCATTCCAGCGCGCGGTTCGGCTCGCCGGCGCGGCGCTCGTCGGGCCGGTAAAAGATGCCGAAGTGCTTGCCGATGATCTCGTCGGCGCCGTATCCGATCATGTGCTCCGCCGCCTTGTTCCAGCTCGCCACCCGGCCTGCGGTGTCGAGCAGGAAGATCGCATAGTCGACGATGCCCTCGATCAGGATCTGAAAATGGCGGCGGGAACTATCGAGCGCGAAGTTCGTCTGCCCGAGCTGCCGATTCAATTGCTCCTGTGCGCGCAGCAGGCGCGCTTCGGTGTCCTGGGTGCAGGCGATCGCGGCGCTGAGCACGAGCGGCGGCAGTGAGACGCCGACCGAGAGCGCAAACAGGAGCGACAGCGGATGGGTGACGGCGGCTGTCGCCGGTTCCGTATCGCCGGCCGCGAGTCCCCAGGTCGCGATCGCGCAGAATATCAGCGCCGTGGTCGCGGCGTTGCGGCGGCTGCCGCGCAAGGCCGCCCAGATCAGAGGAACGACAATGAGAAAGCCGACCAACAACCGGTACGGCTGCGCGGCCTCCAGGGCACCTTCGACCGGAGGGCCGAAGGCAAGAAAGCCGATGGCGGCGGCGAGCAGGTAGATTGCCGCGGTCTCCGCCACATTCCAGCGGCCGAGTGCCCGCCAATCGCCGAACGCCCACAGCACCACGACCGGGACGATGATCAGGCCGGCGGCCGCGTCGGCGAGCCACCAGTTCGTTCCGGTCGCGAGCCATGCCGCCGAGTTGTTGACGTCCACGTCGCCGGCAAGCATGGCGCCGCCGAGCGCGACGATCGCGCCGATCAGTGCGGTCGGAGCGAAGGCGACGAGCGCGAACTTTGCCGTGCCCTGGGGCGTGTCGAAGGTCTTGCGCCCATACGACCAGCGGTCGATCAGCCAGGCGCCGGCGAAGCCCGCCAGCGCCGTGCCGGCCGCGGCAAAGCCGGGCGAGATCAGCGAGCGGGTCGCAATGGCGCTAAAGGAAAATGATCCCAACAGGATCGCCGGCCACATGCGCGGCCCGCTCAGCAGGAACAAAGCAAGCGCAAATCCGGTCGGCGGCCACAATGGCGTGCCGGTGGGATTGAGCGAGGGCAGGATCAGCGGCGCCGCGGCGAGCCCGACATAACAGGCCGCAGCGATGATCAGTTCGAGCGCATAGGTTGCGGCGTTTGGGACGCTGCGAAGAAAGAAAAATCCACCATCCCCACTTCCTGGACTTCTCATCGCGGACGAGTCTGCTCGTGACGCCGACAAAAGTATAGCATTGATGCGCGCGCGCGATACAGCGCTGATCGTCTGCATGTGAGTTCCGTTCACTGCAACGTGCCTGCAACACGCGGCCCTCGGGTCGCGTACCGGCGCAGAATTTCCCCGCGTTTTCGAAAGCTTGGTGCGGTGTATTCGGCCGCCGCGCAAGCTTTTAAGCGCGCGTTCCCGGGTTCCCGCCTTGGCTTTCGCTGTTGGGGTGCGATAATCGCCAATTTCGACGCTCCGGCACGACGCTACACGAGATTTTGCGTGCACAATCCGAACACACTTGACCTCACCTTCGGCGCCTCTTGGCCGGACACGATCCACGCTCACTTCAAGCGCGTCGGTGTTCGGCAGGTTGGCTATGTCCCGGACGCGGGCCACAGCCGCCTGATCGCGCTGTGCCGCGACGATCCGAATATCGCCGACGTCGTGCTCACCACCGAGGAAGAGGGCGTGGGGCTTGTCGCCGGCGCGGCGCTCGGCGGCGAGCGCGCCGCGCTCCTGATGCAATCGAGCGGGGTCGGCAATTGCATCAACATGTTTTCGCTGCTGCGCAATTGCGGCTTCGCCGGGCTGCTGCTCGTGACCATGCGTGGCGAATTCGGCGAGTTCAATCCGTGGCAGGTCCCGATGGGGACGATTACCGAAGACGCTTTGCGGCTGTGCGGTTTTCTCACCTACCGGATCGACAGCCCCGCCGATGTCGATGGCATTGTCGGCGCCGGCTGCGACATGGCGTTCGCGGGCAATCTTTTGGTCGCGATCCTGTTGTCGCAGCGGCTGATCGGCCGCAAGCAATGGACGCGATGAGCATGCAAGCCCCCATGCTCGAGCGGCGGGAATTCGTGCGGCGGCTTCTGATCGCGCGCGGCGGTCTGCTGGTCGTTTCGGGGCTCGGCTCGGCAACCTATGACGTCGCCGCGGCCGGCGACAATGCGCTCAATTTCTATCTTTGGGGCGCGATGGGCGGCACCGCCATGATCGGATTTGGACTCGCGCTGGCGCAGCCCGAGCGCCGAGTCGCCGTCATCACCGGCGACGGCGATATGCTGATGGGCGTCGGCAGCCTCGCCACCATCGGCGTGAAGCAGCCGCGTAATCTCGCCATCGTGGTGCTCGACAACGCGAGCTACGGGGAAACCGGCATGCAGCCGAGCCATACGGCGGCCGGCGTCGATTTGGTGGCGATGGCGCGCGCCTGCCGCTTTCGCCAGGCGCGGGCTGTCTCGCGTCTCGACGAAGCAGACGATATTCGCGCCTTGCTGCACGCGGGCGAGGGGCCGGTTTTCGTCTCGGCGCGCATCGCGTCCGAGGAAACGCCGCGTGTGCTGCCGTTGCGCGACGGTCACGCCATCAAACAGCGATTTATGGCCGCGCTGGATCCAGCCTGACCGCTGGCGTCTTGGACGCCGGTCGCGCCAACGTGCTATCGTTGCAAAAATGAACCGGGAGGCCGCCATGGTCGGAACCTTCTTGCGGCATGGCTCCAATATCTGGCTGGCGCTTGGCCTTGCCGCGCTCATTGTTTGCTTCGCCGCCGGCATCCTTCCGTTCTATTTGCTGTGGGTCGTGATCGGCGCGCTCAGCTTCTATGTCAGCGAATACGGCTTTCATCGTTTCGGCTTCCATGCCGAGCCGTCGCGCTTCGCCTTTGTGCGCACATTGCAGCACCGGCTCCACTACGACCATCACGCTGAGCCCGATCGGCTCGACCTTTTGTTCCTGCCGGTCTGGTTTCTCATTCCTAATCTCGCCGTCACGGCGCTGATCTTCGCGCTGTTGTTCGGCTGGTCGGTCGTCGCCTCGGCGATGTTCGGCGTGGCGCTCGCCATCTTCCACTACGAGTGGGTGCATTACGTCGCGCCCATTCCCTATCAGCCGCGCACGGCCTTCGGGCGCTGGATCAAGCAATATCACCTGCGCCACCACTACATCAGCGAGAAGTTCTGGTTCGGCGTCAGCAATCCCTCGATGGATCTGCTCGGCGGCACGTACAAGGAAGCACGCGAGGTCGAGCGCAGCGGCACCACCCGCAAGCTCTTCGGCTAGATTCTTTGTTTTGAGCATGATCTTGTCCGAAAACCGGTTTCCACTTTTCGGGATCATGCTCTCGTTGCCGATCGTCATTGCACTCTCCGGTGCGCGCCGCGCAGCTTGCGGCTTGAAAGCCGCCGGCCTTGACCGGCGTCCTCTCTGTATGTCTCCCCTTCGGACATGAGTGCGCTCAGTCTTTTCGGTCTCGCGGCCGTCACTGCCATGCTGATCTTCTATGCGCTGGAGAATCGCAGTCCTTGGTTCGTTCTCGCCTTCGCCGCGGCCTGCGCGTTGGGCTCGATCTACGGCTTTCTGCAGGGCGCGTGGCCGTTCGGCTTGGTGGAGGCGGCATGGGCGGGCGTCGCCGTCTATCGTTGGCGGGCCAGAATGTCGAAGGCCTAGAGCATGATCCGGAAAAGTGGAATCCGGTTTTCCGAAAAGATCATGCTCAAACAAAAAGCTAGAGCGGGATGCCGATGGAACCATAACTCATCCCGCTCTAGCCCTCCTTGCGGCCCGCGGGAGCCTAATCATGCGGAGACTTCATGGATCATTCTCTACCGCTCGACGGCGCATCGATGGCGTGGCCGTGGGCGTTGCCGTTCGTCGGCATTTTGCTGTCGATCGCGGTCGGGCCGCTGCTGTTCCCGAAGGTCTGGCACGCGCACTACGGCAAGATCGTTCTGGCATGGGCGGCGCTGACGATTGCGCCGTTGGCGATCTTTCAAGGCGGCGCGGTGGCGCTGGCGACGGTCCTGCAGGTGATGCTCTCCGACTATGTCAGCTTCATCCTGCTCTTGTTCGCGCTCTATACCGTCGCCGGCGGCATTCTGATCGGCGGAAGCATTCGCACGAGCCCCTGGACCAATGTCGGCATTGTGGCGCTCGGCACCGTCATGGCGAGCTTCGTCGGCACCACCGGCGCGTCGCTCATCCTGGTGCGGCCGCTGATCCGCGCCAACGAAGGGCGCCGGCATAACGTCCATGTCGTCATCTTTTTCATTCTTCTGGCCGGCAATATCGGCGGCGCGCTGACGCCGCTGGGCGATCCGCCGCTGTTTGTCGGCTTTCTGCACGGGGTCGATTTCTTGTGGCCTGCGCAAAATTTGTGGCTGCAGACCGTGATCGTCTCGATGCTGGTGCTGGCGATTTTCGTGATCGTCGATCTGTGGCTGTTCCGCTATGAAACGGCGCAGGCTCAGCCGCTGTCAGAGCCGCTGCGGCTGCGCGGCCTCATCAACTTCGTTTTGTTCGGCGCGATCATTGCCGCCATCTTGGGCTCGGCGACCTGGAAACCTGGCATCGCGTTCCACGTCCACATCGTCAACGTCGAGCTGCAGAATGTGTTGCGGGACGGCGCGCTGGTGCTGATCGCGATCATGTCGCTGCTGCTGACGCGCGACGAGCATCGCGGGGCGAACGGCTTTACCTGGGAGCCGATCCGCGAGGTCGCCATTTTGTTTGCCGGAATCTTTGTCGCCATTGCGCCGGTCATGGCGATGCTGCAAGCGGGATCGGCCGGCGCGTTTGCGTTTCTGCTGCGTGCCGTCACCGCGCACGACGGCACCCCGCACGAAGCGGCTTATTTTTGGCTCACGGGCTTGCTGTCCGCATTCCTCGACAATACGCCGACCTACGTGGTTTTCTTCGAGCTTGCCGGCGGCGATCCGAAAGCGCTGATGGGACCCTTGGCGGGCACGCTCGCGTCGATCTCGATGGGCGCCGTCTACATGGGCGCGCTGACCTATATCGGCAACGCGCCGAACCTGATCGTCCGCTCGATCGCGCAGGAACGCGGGATCGAGATGCCGAACTTTTTCGCCTACATGTTGTGGGCGGGGCTCGTTCTCATTCCGCTCTTCGCATTGCTCACGCTTCTGCCGATTTCACCGCTGTTGAACTTGCGGTGATGCCGGTCTCAGTCGATCAAGTCCACTCACATAAATCCAAATTCGCCCGGTAGCAAAAGTCCGGTGTGCGGAGTTTCTCGGACTCAACTCGGAGATGGTGCCGCTTCCGCCAAGTGCCCAGAAGCAGACGCGCGCTGTCGCTGACCACGGCCGCAAGACTTACGTTCTCGCGATCCAGCACGTCCATTCTACAATGGGCGGATCGAGTAAATCACTTCGCCCTTGAACTTTGCCGCATTCGGCACCCATGGGAAGTAAATCACCCATTGGAGGTGCACCTGCGCGCCGACTTCTTTTAGACCGGCGAACTCCTTGACGAGCTTCCCACTCATGTTCACCACGTCGAGAACACCCTGAGGGCCGATGACCAGCGCTTGCGGAACCCACTGCATTCCCTCCAAAGAACTCAGAAACACGCGGTAGAATTCGGCGGCTTGCTCATGGCCCTCCCAGCGCTCCCCCGCGGGCACCAGCTCCATCACGCAATCATCGGTGAAGACGCTGAGCATGATCTTCATCTGCGTGTTGAATTCATCCTCCGTGAACGGCTTGAACAACACCTCTTCGGCGTGAACGTGGGTTAGCCAAGCTCGCCGGATGGCATCGTAGCCTTCTGACGTGACTCCCCAAGTGATTGGCTGGCCTTTAAAGCGAGGGTCGCTGAGCAGCTGTGCAACTGGATCTGTGTCCATTCTTGTGCTTTCCGCGTGATCGCTGCTGGGGATGTCTTGGTGCGGTAGGACGTCGAAGTCTAGCCCGCTCCCATCGTACTTGACACTGGGAGCCAAACGGCGGCCTCGGCTCCACCACAAGGCCTGCCATGGGTCGTTATTTGCGTCGATTCCGCCTTCTCGCGACCATGTCCGGTTAGACGGAATATCGGAAGTGACAAGCGCCGTTACCCATGTTGGCATGGGCGTGATTCAACTCGCTTCGATACGGTTGTGGCTGCGCATTAATGAGTCCGCGACCTAATTCATGCTCTGCGGGTCGCGCTCGTCCAGGAAATTCATGATCTCGCGGAAGAACTGCATGCGGTTCTTTTCCATCATGATCGAGTGCGTGCCTTCGCCGATTTCGATGTAGCGCTTGTAAGGCGCGCTGGTCAGCTTGGCGAAGTAGCCGCGAGCCTGATCGCTCGGCAGGTCGGCGTCCCACTCGGCATGAATGAGCAGGGTGGGGACGCGAATATCGGCCGGATCGTATTGCGGCTTGCCGGCGATCCAGTAGGTGCGAAAGTCCTGCAGCACGCCGTTCGGCGCCCGCAACACCGGCGGCGTTTGCTTGGCGCCGGCGGCATCGAGAGCCCAGGTCGCGTCGGCCCATTGCTCGAACCAGCCGTCGGGAATGAGATCGGCCTTCTTGGCCTCAGGCACGCCGTTGAGCCAGCGCTGCTTGGCGGAATCTTTCGACACCGTGCGGTAGGCGCCGAGCGGCGTCTCGCCGCCGCCGATCGCCGGCCGCGTCGTGAACGTCCACGCCGGCGCGTAGAGCACGAGGCGGTTGACCTTGTCGTTATGGGTCGTGGTGTAGAGCCCCATGATCGCTGTGCCCCACGACCAGCCCATCAGGTCGATCTTGCCGACGCCGCGCTTCTGCAGGATGTGATCGACCGCCGCCCCGACGTCGCGCGCCGCGGTCGGCGTGTCGACAATCGGTTTGTTCTCGGCGGGCGGCGCATCCATCTCGGACGGCTTGGTCGAGCCGCCATAGCCGCGGACATCGACCAGATAAACGTCGAAGCCGTGC
>Ga0210410_10001436_pt1 | contig 22407 bp, 18 predicted proteins | sample IncBWC4MmetaG_FD_161058 | JGI IMG/M metagenome (GOLD analysis project Ga0210410, IMG submission 161058) | Forest soil microbial communities from Barre Woods Harvard Forest LTER site, Petersham, Massachusetts, United States - Inc-BW-C-4-M | ecosystem: Environmental > Terrestrial > Soil >... | reverse complement strand
CAGTGATGCGGTGGCCAAAAGAGGTCCACCAGCTTCATCCCGGCGAACACCGCAGCAACTCCGCACACAATGCTGAGCGATATGTATTCCGTCATTACTTGAAGCAGACCGCGCCGAAGAAGAAATGCGCTTTCGTAGCCGAACGCCGAGAAAGTTGTGAAGCCGCCGAGCAGGCCGGTAAAGAGAAACAACCGCGCTGACGCCGAAAACAGATCGTGATGCTCGACCAATGCGGCAAGCACCCCAATGACAAAGCATCCGAGCGCATTGACACAAAAAGTACTGAGCGGGAAATCCCAGGCTTGTGTGTGATGCAATGCAAAGCCTCCAATCTTATATCGTGCAACCGAACCGACGGCGCCACCCAATGCCACGATAAGAATTTGTTTTAATGCGAGCATGTAACCTCCTGTTTTGCAGGAGTCATCAGCTCACAGCGCGGTTCTCCTCCAGCCGAAGGAAGGCAAACTCCATTGCCCGGATAAAGCTTAGCCGTGCCAATAGTTCACGCAACTCACCGCCCCTAAACCCAAGGGATCTTTAGGACCCGAATTTTCCGTAAACCGCGATCAACGGATAAAAACAGCGATTCTTGCTGTGATAATCGCTCACGAATCCGTCCTTGGTTCGAATTTCAACGTGGCCGTGAGTCCGGTTACCATAAACGAGGACCGCGCCGATCGGTGCCGCGTACGGATCGCGAATCGGCAATCGTTTGAATCCATAACTGCGCATTAGCTCGTCGCCGGCTTCGGCCGCGAGAGCGGTTTTGGGATAGGAACTGATCACCCCCGCCGAAAACAAGGCGTGTTTCACGTAATGCCAGCAGTGCGCTTGCGGCTCCGCATTGGCGCGCTCTTGCGCGAACGTTGCCGCTCGCGCGAGTTTCGGATCGAGGCGCGGATCGATTTTCGCTAACGGATGAACGATTGGTGTTTTCCAATAATGATGGACGACCCGAACGGATGTGATTTGACCTGAGCTGTCTTTATAAACAAACTTTTTGGTCGATTCTTGCAGGCCCTCAGCTCGAAGCGGCGAGGCGAAAAGGGCGAAGCTTCCCGCGCATAGAAAGGTGAGGACGGTAACACGTCGCACGCCAACGTTGTATTGCAGGGTACATGCCACTTCGCAAGCGGAAATTCGTTTCCACATTTCCCGCGTAAATATTTCCCCAACAAAAATTTGCAACGGACAGGGAACCACTTTACTGGTCTGTTCCGAATTTTAATTAAAAACCTGCGATTCAGCAGTGTTTGCGCCGGATACGCGTTGGGCGTTCCAGCGATGAAAAGGGAATGAGATATTTACTAATAACGATTGGCTTTGCTTTTTTGTTCGCGACTCCAATTTTCGCGCACGAAGAATCATTGGTCGCGCGCATCACCGTCTACTGGCCGGGCGAAGGTCAGGTGCGCGCCTGTTCCAATGGTGCGCGTCTGCGCGCGGGACATTGCTCGGTCGACCCGAAGCGAATTCCATTCGGCAGTCGCGTGTTATTTCCGGACGCGGCTTGCATCGCGGTCGATAGCGGACCGGACGTCGTCAATCGTAAGGCCGCGCGCGTGACGGGACGAACCGCTTCACAGCGCAATGCCCTCGTCATCGATCGATTTTTTGAATCCCGAGAAGCAGCGCTTGCCTGGGAGGGCTCGCATCCGCATTTCATGACCGTGCGGATCGTGCCGGCTGGATCTCGCGTCGAATCGAAAGCGCTGGTTGCTGAAGTTCCAAGAAACGAGACACCAACGGCCGCATTGCCGAGAACGAAGACGTTAGAGGCACGGGTCAATGCGGACGGAACGGAGATTACCGGCCCGAGTGATCCGCTGAGGCGCTCCGCCAAACGGACGGCACTATGAAACAATTGATCGTCCTGTTGTCGCTGGGCGTTATTGCGACGGCCAACGGTTTCACCGGTGATAATTCGCTTCTGGCGCGGGTCACGGTTTACTGGGCCCATGGCGGGCAGGGCGCGGACCGTTATACCCGCCAGCACCAATCGGCGACGGGTTTGCGTTTGCAGCAAGGTCACTGCGCTGTCGATCCACAAAAAATACCTTATGGCAGTCGGGTCGTGCTTCCCGATGGAAGTGCTTTATCGGCGGTCGACACTGGTAGCGCTGTCCGAAATCGCAAAGCCGCCCGCAGATTGGGGCGGACCATTCCCGAACGCAACGCGGTCGTCATCGATAAGTTTTTTGAAACCAAACGGCAGGCTTTGGCGTGGGCGAACGCCAATCCGCCATTCGTCAATGTGAAGGTAATTCCGCCCGGCGCTCCGGCCGTGGCGAAACCGAATATTACCAACTCCCAACCAATCGTGTTAAGTCCGACGACGACAATGGCCAATGCCGCGAAGGCTGGCTCTACGGGAGCTGTTACAGCCACTACTAGTGCGTCAGCTCCTGGTCCAATCGGAGTTATCGTTAGAAACCCGCTCGGCCGCCTCGGCCGCTAACGAATTATCGATCTTCCGCGAAGATCGACATCAACCGGTTACGACTTGGTATAGACGCCGATCAATGGGCGCGGCGAAGGAATCTTGGACCGAAAGTCGCTCGCGAAACCGCTCTTGGTCCTGATTTCCACGTGGCCGGCGCCCTTTTTGTTGTTGTAAACGAGTACCGATCCGACTGGCGCCTTGTAGGGGTCGCGCACCGGAAGCTTCTTGAAACCGTAATTATTGACCAGCTCTTTGGCCGCATCCTTGGCGTTAACTGTTTTCGGGTATGAGTTGACCGCGCCCGACGCGACTAAGGCTTCTTTCACGTAATGCCAGCATTGCTCGCGCGAATGGGCATGAGCGCGGTCCTCGGCGATGGTCGCAGCCTGCCTCAATTTGGGGTCGATTGAACTGTCCATTTTCACGAGCGGATGGACGATTTTCTTCGGGATATATTTGGTAACGATCTCGGCCGAGTCGCTCTTTCCGTCGGCATCTTTGAAAATGAACCGCGATTTCGCCGATTCAACCATCTGGCCGTGGGCCGCAGTCGCAAAGAAAACGCTGCAGGCAGAAATTGCTATGAAACAGGGGGCAAGGGGAGTGGTTTTCGGCATAAAGAGCGCCACATATCAAGCAGATCGGCTGCCTGTGCAACCGGTTTTTCTAAAAAAACTCTGGGTTTTTTTCTGCCTCTGAAGATCCATCTTTCGAGAGTTTATGGTAATTATAATCAAGACGCAAGCACTAATATTCGCGTCCGCATCTCGGGGTCCGGTAAACGGCCAATTCCACCTTCCAATTGTCTTCGGCGGCCTGATGTCGGGGGATCCGGTTGATCTTGATTGGAACGATAAACCTGCGTTCGTAATCGCCAAACATGAAGAGAACCACCCGCCGTCATTTTATCCAAATTTCCGCGGCTGCTGGCGCGACTGTTGCGCTCGGCACAAGATCGACATCATTATTTGCAGAAAAAACGGTGAAGCAGTTGCGCATCCTGATTTTGGGCGGCACCGGCTTCACCGGGCCTTATCAAATCCGCTATGCCCTGAGCCGCGGACACAAGATCACAACCTTTAATCGCGGCAAAACGCACCCGGGCGAAACGCCGGCCGAAGTCGAACAGCTCGTTGGCGACCGAAATGGCAAGCTCGACGCCCTGAAAAATCGACAATGGGACGTCGTGATCGATAATCCGACGACGTTACCAGCGTGGGTTCGTGATGCCGCGCAAGTGTTGAAAGGCAATGTCGATCGCTACGTTTTCATTTCCACGATCTCGGTCTATGGCGAGGTGAAACAAGGCGTTGATGAATCGGCGCCGCTGGCGAAATACGAAGGCCCGGATCCCTACAAGGAGACGCTCGAAGCCATGAAAGCTTCCGGTTACAAAACCTATGGCCCGCTTAAGGCGCTCTCGGAAAAAGAGGCCGAAAAATGCTTTCCGGGAAAAGCATTGATCATTCGTCCCGGATTGATTGTCGGTCCGCGCGATGAGACCGATCGTTTCACCTACTGGCCGGTGCGGATCGATCGTGGCGGCGAAGTCCTTGCGCCCGGCAATGCCAACGATCCAGTGCAGTTCATCGATGCGCGCGATTTAGCCGAATGGACGATTCGCATGGTCGAAAACAGCGAGGCCGGAATTTACAACGCGACTGGACCGGCGAAACCGCTTGGGATTGGCGGAATGCTCGATGGAATTAAAGAGGCGGAGAAGTCGAACGCGACCTTAACCTGGGTGGATGAGGAGCTTTTGACCCAGCAAAAAGTGGAGCCATGGTCCGACATGCCCGTCTGGACCGGAAAAGAAAGCGGCCTCGCGCGAACGAATATCAGTCGCGCGCTGAGTAAAGGTTTGACGTTTCGTCCGCTCGCCGAAACTGCGCGCGACACTCTCGCCTGGTTCAAGTCGCTGCCGCCGGATCGACAATCGAAGCTGCGCGCCGGTCTGACGCCCGAACGCGAAGGCGAAGTGCTAACCGCTTGGAAGAACAAGGCGTCCTGACCTGAAACGGAGTGAAACGCCTCTTCGCTAAGATCGTTGACGTAAAACCGGAAGAAATCCGCGCGCTCTGGCTCGGGTTCGTTTTCCATTTCCTTATCCTGGCCGGCTATTACATCACTAAGCCAATCCGTGACAGCATTGGCGCGAGCAATATGGAAGCGCTGCCGTGGATGTTCACCGCAACGCTAGTAGCGATGTTGGTCGCGAATGCGGCATTCGCCGCGACGGTGGCGCGAATGTCGCGGCGAAAATTCATTCCGCTTGCCTATGGATTTTTCATTTTCGTGTTTGGACTCTTTTTCATCGCAATGCGAACTCGTCCCGAGGCAGAGCAAGTATGGATTGGCCGGGGGTTTTTTGTTTGGGTCAGTGTGTTCAATCTGTTTAACACCGCTGTCTTCTGGGCGTTCATGACCGACCTGTTCACAGTGGAACAGGGCAAACGTCTTTACGGTTTCATTGCCGTCGGCGGCACGCTCGGGGCGATCCTTGGCGCCTATATTACCAAGCATTACGTGCGTGACATCGGTCCGGCGAATCTTCTCGTTATCGCAGCGGGAATGTTCGTTATTGCCGGATTTCTTGTTCGCTTTTTCCCGCGCGGCTTTGCCGAAGAAGACAAGACCGCTGCCACGGCCGAAGCACCAATCGGCGGATCAGTCTGGTCGGGCATCGCGCACATATGCCGCTCGCCGTACCTCATGGGGCTCGCCGCGAGCATGGTGCTTTACACAACAACTTCGACCTGGGCTTATTTTCAGCAGAGCGAACTTGCAGGTGGAGTACTGAAAACCAGTACCGCTCGCACAGAATTCTTTGGTAGCCTTGAAATCTGGGTCAATAGCATCACGGTTCTCATCCAGATTTTCCTCACCGGTCGTTTACTCAAGTGGTTCGGAGTTGCGTTTACACTTGTTGCACTGCCATTTGTGAGCCTGGTCGGTTTCGCTGCGATGGGCGTCGCGGCCAGTTTGGCTTTGTTGGCAGTCTTTCAAGTTGCCCGCCGCGCCGCCGCCTACGCGTTGATGCGGCCCTCACGCGAGATTCTTTTCACCGTTCTGAAACGCGAGGACAAATACAAAGTGAAGAGCGTTACCGACACGCTGGGTTATCGCACCGGAGATCAGTTAGGCTCATGGTCCTATCGCGGTTTGCAGCATCTTGGTCTTGCCCTGGGTACGATCAGTTGGATTGCAGTTCCGGTCACGGCCGGTTGGTGCGTGTTGAGCATCTGGCTCGGACGCAAACAACGCGCCATGGCAGAAGCGCAAGCAAACCGGGATCAGGCCCAACCGTTGGGTGATATTCCTGCGGCGGAGCCCGCCTGAGTTGCACGCACGTCCGTTCGAAGCGAATCGTTGATAAGCAACAATTAACGGAGACAAAACTATGGCAACACGAACTGGATCGGCCGTGTGGGACGGCACACTGAAGCAGGGCAAAGGAACGATGAAACTCGGGAGCGGCGCATTTGAAGGACCGTATTCTTTTTCGTCGCGGTTTGAGGAAGGCAAGGGGACGAATCCTGAGGAACTGATCGGCGCGGCTGAGGCCGGATGTTACTCAATGGCGCTTTCCTCCAACCTCGAGAAAGCGGGCCATCCCGCCAAACGCATCAGCACAACCGCGACGGTGAAACTGGAGATGGTGGGCGGCGGACCAAAAATCACGACCATCGATTTGAAAACCGAAGCCGAAGTTCCTGGCATCGACGAAGCAAAATTTCGCGAGCAAGCGGAACAAACAAAGAAAACCTGTCCAGTTTCGGTCGCGTTGGCTGGCACGCAAATCAATCTCGACGCCAGGTTGGTTTAGAGCTTTAAAGTCTCTTGCTCGGGCGCTGGGACTAGATCACCAAACTTTTTCACCAGCTCGTTCAGCTTGGCGACGTAGTAATCAACGTTCTCGTCACGGTTTTGCGGATCGAACTCGGTAGCGAGCCTGGCTGCTTCATAGGCTGGGACCTTCTTTGGGGTACTCTTAATATAGTAGCTAACCTGGTCGCCGGGTTTATAGGCGCGGCCGCTGGCCAGCGCGAGTTCATAAGCTGCGGCGCGATTGCGCGCGGATCCGGCGATTTTAGCCCGATATTTGTCCAGAGAATCCTGGAGCGTGTCGGTCTTCATCAACATGTCGATCTTCCACTCGCGGTTCCGGATTTTTTTCTCGAACTGGTTCCGAAGACCGGCAATCGCCTCCGACTTACCTTCCATGATGAGCTTGATCATCTCCTCGAGGAACACGCGTTGGAATTTTTCGAGCCCGCGTGATTTAAGGGCGCCGCCTTTGATGATGACGTCGCCGTCTTTCGTCAGGAGCGCGTAATTCTTCGCCTTGTAGCTAAACATCGCGTCGAAGTGCTCGTCGAACTCGATGTCGATTCCCGGCGGCAATTCTTTCGCCAACCCCTTTTGCAATTCTTGGATTTCTTTTTCTGTGGCGGCAGCCGTCCCGGCTGCACTGCTTTTAGATTTCGCAGGCGAGACGGTCCGAGCCGGAGTGGCACTTGGCTCCACGGAAGAAGGCGGAACGAAATAAATTCCGTCGGTATCGACCTCGATGACTCTAGCGCCGTGCTTGTTCAGCCAGTCGATCATTTTCTTAAGCAAATCGCGACCGATCTGGGTGACGCGCGCTGCCGCTTCGAAATCGGCGAAATGTCCCTGGGCGAATCCGAGATAGCCGTAGAAGCTGTTGATCAGAATTTTGAAAGTGTTTTGAAGCGCGTGGAAATAGCGCTGCTTCGCAGGATTCTTTTCCGCGCGCATCGCCGCCTTGGTTTCCAATCGGAACGTGCGCAGATCGGTCAGTAAATGCCGGAAGATCTGCAGTTCGTCACTTACTGGAAAACAATCGAACCGAAGCATGATCGAGGGATACAAAGAGGCGACGTCGCAATGCCAGACGTTGCGCGCGACGCCGGTGAAGAAGATGTCGGTGTAACCACCTTCGAAAGCTTGCGGCAGCGGCAGCTCCGGAATGCTGTGTTTCTGTCGAAAGTATTCGCGCAGGAACAAGCCGTTGATCCGGGTGGCGTTCCCCCGCACGATCACGTCCTGGTAGTTGTAAGGAAAAATCTGCGCCTGAATGAAATAACTCGGGCTGAGTAACTCCGAGACTGCTCGGGTCTCGCGCACGCCGCAGATCGCTCGCCGGCGGAATCTTTCGTCGTTTTCGATGTAAGCGCGCTCCAGTTCCTTGCCCGCGAGTGCCGAGATTTCCTCATCACAAAATCCAAAATGTCGCGCGACGTCGGTGCGCTCGAAACCGGCAAGCGAGCGCATCCCGACATCGTAAAATTGCGCGAGCAGGAAAGTGTCCACGAAGTGGCGCCCATCAATCGTGAACTTCGGATAATCGATCGTCTTTTCTGCGATTTGGAGTCGCGACGGACGCGAACGCAAAAATCCACCGCTTCGGCCCCAGTCCAGTTTTGTTTTCAGTTTCTTGGCGCGCGCGACGAGATAGGGCAGATCGGACCGGAACAAGTTGTGACCTTCGATCACGTCCGGGTCGCGCTCTTTGATCAAAGTCGTCAGACGTTTGATCGCGGCGTGCTCGGATTCTGGAAGTTTCTTTGGATCGACAATAATCAGTTCTTCCCAGCCGCTGTTGCCCGAGAGCGCGATGCTCATGATGTGATCTGCCCCGCCCTCTGAAAACGAGAGCACTTCGAGCTGCATTCGTTTCAGCTCTTCAAATGGCAAATCTTTGAAGAGGGTGCGGCCGGTGGCGGTGAGATAATGTTGGACCGGATCGGTCAGGGCGAAGAAATCGCGGCCGGCACTCTTCAAACCGTTGCGCAAAGCGATGAGCTCCTTCCAGCTGTCGGCGGTGATCAGCCAACCGAATTTCAGATCGCCCTTGAGCTTTTCCGCTTCGATTCCAAGATCGACAACGTCGGCGTCTGCCCAAACGAACGGATGAAATGGCTCCACATCGGTGGTGGTCGAGCCATCCTTCTCGCGCCGGTGAACGTTGACCGTGCCGGTCTCGCCCAGTTCGATCGCGACTATCCGTGGCGTCGGGTCAGCACCGAAGAGCATGGTGTTCTTTTCGAAATCCATCGCCAAGAAGAGAGCCGGAAAAACGAATCAGGAAAGCATGAAAGTAGGAGCCGACTTTAAGCTACGAACAAAGAACACGACCCTCACCAGCCGCGACGCGTCTTCCTCTCCCTCCCAGGGAGACGAGACGAGCCGATGGTTGATCGCGTGAGAAGTAGCCGGCAACCGGAGCGGTTGCCCTACAGTCCCGGACTGTTATAAATGCGGTATGAAGAGTTGTCCTTTGTCGATCTTGTCCTTGGCCTGCCGCGCCGTAGCCCTGGGCGTAGGCGGGTCGATCCTGGCTTCAAGTTTCGCGTTCGCGCAGGAGATGACAGTTGAAAAAACCGCGGTCAGCGAGTTGCCGTCGTTGCTTGCGATTTATAAAGACATTCACAGTCATCCCGAGCTTTCCTGCCATGAAGAAAAAACGTCTGCGTTGGTGGCGAGAGAACTGCGGGCGGTCGGCTGCGAAGTGACGGAAAACTTTGGCAAGTACGACAACCCGAACCTGAAATGCTACGGCGTTATCGGCATGATGAAGAACGGAGCCGGGCCAACCGTGCTGGTGCGCACCGACATGGACGCGTTGCCGGTCGAAGAGGACACAGGTCTTCCCTATGCCAGCAAGGTCACGACCAAAAATGACGAGGGCAGAGAAGTTCATGTTATGCACGCGTGCGGACACGACGCACACATGTCGGCGTTCATCGGAACCGCACGGACCCTTCAACGAATGAAAGGTCAATGGTCCGGAACGATCATGTTCGTCGGGCAACCGGCGGAAGAAACGGTCGGCGGAGCTCGCGCTTTGCTCAAGGCCGGTCTCTACAATCGATTTGGCAAACCAGACTTCGCTCTCGGTTTTCATGACAAGGCCGATTTGCAAACCGGACACATCGGAGTCACGCCGGGCTACACCTACGCGAATGTCGATTCGGTCGACGTCACGGTTCGCGGCATCGGCGGCCACGGGGCCTATCCGCACAAAACCAAAGATCCAGTCGTCCTCGCCGCGGAAATGATTAACGCCTGGCAAACGATTGCCAGTCGCGAGAATAATCCGTTCGATCCGATCGTGGTCACGGTTGGTTCAATTCACGGCGGCACCAAACACAACATCATTCCCGATGAAGTAAAAATGCAGCTGACTGTGCGCACTTATAAGTCCGACGTGCGCGATCGAGTGCTGAAGGCGATCGATGAGATTGCAAAAGGAATCGCGAGCGCCGGAGGAGTTCCGGCCGACCGGGCGCCGATTGTCACCGTTCGGAAAGATGAATTTACTCCCGCTACTTACAACAATCCGGATTTAACTAAACGGCTCGTCGGAGTTTGGAAGAATGTGCTCGGTGCCGACAACGTCGAGATTGTCGATCCAACCATGGGCGGCGAAGACTTTTCCGAATACAGCTTGCCGGATCACTCGATTCCGGCGGTCGATTTTCATATCGGCGCGGTCGACCCGGAAAAAATCGCTCAGTTCAAAAAAGAGGGGAAAGAATTACCGAGCTTGCACTCGAGCAAGTTTGCGCCCGTGCCCGAACCAACCATTTGTGTCGGAATCATCGGCATGACCAGTGCCGTGCTCGAGCTGATGAAGAAGTAGAGTTTACCCGCGAATAACGCCAATAAAATGTAAGGGTCAGCGGTTCTCTTGTTTCGCGTCTATCCGTGGGATTCGCGGGCAGATATTCGCCGGGTCACTTCACGCGAATGTTTTTGCGCATGAAGGTCGGGATATCCAGGTCTTGGCCTTCGACGATTGTCGGCTCGCTTTTCTCGAAACGTCCGCGCGTGACAGGTTCGAACTGCAAGACTTCCTGCTTCGCCTGAACGTATTTTTCCTTCGGCGGCTTCGCCTCTTTTTCCATGACCAGTTTTTTCTTAGGTGGAATCAAACGAGGTGCGGGCTTTTTAATTGAAGGCGCCGGTAATGGTGGAGGCATTTCAGCCGCCACCGGTTGTTCAAATGGAATTAGATCGCCGGGTGTGGACTGCGCGGGCGCCGCAATTTCAGGTTCCGGTGTGATGTCGATCTTCGGAGGCGCTGGTGGCTCTTCAATTTGTTCTAAAGCCGCGGGCGGCGGGGCGAGAAATGGTTCCGGTGGCGCGGGCATTTGTTGCGCGGCGATCGAATCTTCCGACGCGAGCGAGCTGATGATCGTGACGCTCAGTCGATTCCCCATTTTCCCGTCCACGGCCGTTCCAAAAACAATCTGGGTGTGGTCGCGGACGTGACGGCCGAGCTCGCGCATCAGAATCTCGACTTCCGACAAAGTCATGCCCGGTCCGCCGGCGACTTGAACGAGAACGTGCGCCGCTTCAGACAACATTCTGCCTTTGTCCATCAGCGGATTTTTCAGCGCTTGAGTGAGTGCGTCGTGGGCGCGGTTGTCCGAATCGGATTCGCCAAAACCAAAGAGGCAGCGCCCATTCTGGCTGCGCAACGCGGCGAACAAATCATCGAAGCCGATGCGAATGAGGCCGGGTCGCTGAATTAAATTGACGATTGAGCGGACGCTTTGGCTGATCGTCATGTCCGCCACTCCGAAGGCCTGGTGAATTCCAGCTTTGGGCGCGACCATGTCGCCCATCCGATCGTTCTCGAAACAAATCACCGCATTCGCAATCTCGTTTAATCGCGCGAGTGCGTCCTGGGCTTGAGCGGCGCGGCGTTTGCCTTCGAACGAGAAGGGGAGCGTGGCAAAGGCGATCACGAGCGAGCTGGCTTCGCGCGCGAGCTGCGCGACGATCGGCGCCGCGCCCGAACCGGTCCCGCCACCAAGTCCGGCACAAATGAAAATCATTCGTGCGCCGGCGATTGCCTGCCGGATTTCGTCCGCCGATTCAATCGCAGCTTGATAACCGAGCTCGGGGTCGCCGCCGGTGCCAAGCCCATGAGTGCATGTGCGACCGAGCTGGACTTTGCGGGCCGCGACTGAACTCGCCAGCGATTGCACATCGGTGTTGACCGCGATGAGGTCGCCTTTGTCCATGCCGTCGAGCAACACGCGATCGAGCGCGTTCGATCCCGCGCTGCCGACCCCGACGACTTTGATGGGAATTGGTTCCTCTTGCCGTTCCGGCAAACTGTAATTTTTGCTGAGCTGGATCATGTCGATCTTTCTGTTGTCATCGCATTCCGCTGAAAAACCGTCCGAAAATTCGAGTGATGCCGCGTCGCGGCCGATCCACTTGCACGGCCTGGGCGTATTTGAGCAAACCGATCGCGGTTGAAAATTGCGGGTTCTCAACCGCCGAAGTCAGGCCGGACAGCGTTTGTGCGTGGGTCACGTGGGCCGGCATTTCAAAAATTTCGCCCGCGAGATGATCAATTCCGTTCACCAGACTGCAGCCACCGGTGATGAAAATACCGGCGCCGGCATAATTAATGAACGGCTCCTCTTCGACCGTGCGCTTGAGCAGTTCAAAAGTTTCACGTAGGCGCAAATGGATGATCGTGTTCAACGTCTCCCGCTCGATCTCTTTTCCGGCGAAGCCGGAATCATCTTTAAGGAGGATTGTTTCGCCCGGCAGGCAGTTGCCCAGAACGCAGCTACCTTCTTCGGTTTTTATTTTTTCAGCGCGCGCCATTGGAATGCGCAAACCCATCGAAATGTCATTGGTGATATGATCCCCGCCGACCGCGAGCACGCCGCTTTGTTTCACCGCGCCGTCGACATAAAGGATGAAATCGGTCGTGCCGCCACCGATATCGACCACGAGCGCGCCGAGATTCTTTTGATGCTGTGTCAGGACGACTTGCGCTGAAGCAAGCGCGCTGAAGACCACGTCTTCGACATCGAGTGGCAATTCTTTGACGCAGCGGATGGTATTTTGGATCCGGGTCCGCACGCCGTGAATGATGTGGAAATCCGCTTCCAGTTTTTCCCCAAGCATGCCGACTGGATTGAGCACGCCGTCCTGTCCGTCCACGTGATAGTGCTGAATGATTGAGTGAAGGAACGCGTTCTGCGCCGGAATGCTGACTTCGCGCGCGTTGATTTTTACATCTTCAACATCCTGGTCGTCGATCTCATCGCGCTCCTCGGGCAAGATCACACAGCCGCGGTTGTTAAAACTTTGGATGTGCCCGCCGGCGATCGCGACATAAACGCTCCGAATCATCACGTCGCTTTTTTGTTCGGCATCGACCACCGCTTCGTGGACGCATTTCATCGCAGTTTCAAAATCGACAATCTCGCCCTTGCGCACGCCGCGTGACGGCGCCTGCCCGACGCCGAGAATTTTCAACGTCCCGTCGGGACGCGTTTCGCCGACTATGACACAGATCTTCGACGTCCCTATCTCCAAACCAACAATTAAATCACCGTTCGCCATGTTTTCAGTTTTTCTTGAAAGGTTGCAGCGGAAGCGCCCGCTTCACTGGCGGACTGGTTGATGAGGGACTTGGATGCGATTTGGCGGTTGCAGGTGTGGCCGATGGTTTCGGCGCGGAGTGCACCGGGATCGCTTTCATTACCCGTGGCGATTCTTCCGGTTTAATCGTTTCGTTAATTACTTCCGTGGCCGGTTTCGAGAACGTGACCGGGATATTTCGTTGCACGAGCAGATTCACAGTTGCGAGCTCGCGGTGCGCGTCGTCCGAATAGATCAGAAATTGCTCCAGGCGCTGCAGCTGCGTTTCGAGATTTTCGAAACCAAACGTGACCCGGCTGTGATTCTTATCCGTCACGACCAGGCAATAACCCTTCGAAATATCGATTTCGCGAATTTGGAAGCGCGTTTGCATGAAGCTCCGCGTGCTCAGGCGCAACAACTCGAGCGCCGATTTGGCTTCGGGCGATTGGACGGTTTTGCCGGCTTCGAGCGATTCGCTCGCGCAGCCCAGAATCAACGGCAGTCCCAAATATTCCGGCAACAACTTCTTCTCTTTCATCAAAACACCGCGCGCGTCCACCAGAAAAGCAGCGTCGGACGCAAATGGATCGGCAATCTGCTTCTCGCTCGTGATCCAGGCGATCGGCTTGCGTTCGATAATTCGGATATCGATTTCGGCCGGAAGTTTCCGGATAACTTCGACTTCGTCGACCTGCGGCAATTCCTGCAATCGCTCATGCACACGCGCCAGGTGCACGCGAAAGATATTTTCGCCTTCGTGCAAATCGGCCACGCTCAGAATCTGCTCGCGCTGCAACGTGCCGTCGGTCTGCACTTCAATCGCGCTGAGCTTGTAGTCCGGATTGTCGATGAAGAACCGCTTGGCCGCGACCCGAGCGCCAACGTAAACGCAGGCAATCAGCGCAATCACCAGCGCGATTTTCGAGAACCCAACCAGGAATTTGCGATTGCGATGCTGGACCGCTTTGCGCGAGCGCACTTTGACGTCGAGCAAATGTTGCTGCCGCCGTTGGCGGAAGCTGGAGACACGCCGGTTGCGGGCGCGGGGACGTTGCTGTCGCCTCATCGTAAAGCGCGCTCCCTTCTCGCGCGCGACAATTCGATGATACGCAGGCAAAGATCGACATAGTTGATGCCGGCCGCGGCTGCCCCTTCCGGAAGCAAACTGGCTTCGGTCATTCCGGGAATCGTGTTCACTTCGAGCACGAACGGATCGCCAGCGTCCGTCAAAAGCACATCGACGCGTCCGTAAACGACCAGGCCAAGAGCGCGAAATGCCTGCAGCGCCAGCTCCTGAATCTTTTTTGTTTTTGCCGCATCGACTTTGGCGGGGCAGACATGCTCGGCACTGGCGCCAGCTTGCGGATTCAGGAACGGGTACTTTGTGTTGAAGTCGTAAAAACCGCCCTTCGGAATTATTTCAAGAATCGGCAGGGCTTGATCACCGAGGATACCTATCGTCAATTCGCGGCCAGATACAAATTTTTCCACTAACAATTTACGATCGTACTTGCCGGCTTCCTTCATTGCCGAATCGAGCTCAGTTTCGTTCTTCACGATCACCACGCCAACCGTGGATCCCTGGCATGGCGGTTTCACGACGAGCGGCACCGGAATTGTTGGACGCTGATCAACATCGACAATTTCCCACTCCGGCGTGACGACGTTGTGCTCTCGAAACTTTTCTTTCGTCAAAAATTTGTCAAACGCGGTCCGGCTTCCTTCGACGCCTTCCCCGGTGTAGGGGACGCCGCGGTCTTCCAGAATCTTCTGCAAAGTCCCGTCCTCACCGAAAGTTCCGTGAATGGTGATGAAGGCAAGATCGACATCTTTCGGGAGCAGAAAGTTTTCGTCGCGAACATCGACGTCGACCACATCGATGCCCAATGAGCGCAGAGCCTTCGAAACTCCGCGGCCAGTCGCAAGCGAGACATCTCTTTCCGATCCCGGTCCGCCCATCAACACCGCGATTGTTTTTGGTAAAATGCCAGTCCGGCTAGGACCTTTCGACTTCATCAAGCTGATTCCCCCACGATTTGCACTTCGGTTTCCAATTCGATTCCGCGCTTGTTCTTCGCCGCCTGCTTGATTCGATCGATCAGCTGGAGCATCTCGGTCGCGGTCGCGCCGCCATCGTTCACGATGAAATTGCCGTGCACTTCCGAGACGCGCGCTTTTCCGACGGAGGAATTTTTTAAACCGAGCTCATCAACCAGTTTCCCAGCCGGACATTCGTCGGGGTTTTTGAAAATGCAGCCGGCGCTCTTGGCGATTGGCTGAGTGGTCCGCCGTTTTTCCTGGGATTCGTGGAGACGCGATTCGATCTGCTCGCGCGGTGCCGGCGACCCACGAAATGTGGCGGAGACGGCGAAGTTTTCTTCGAGTAAAGGAAAATGCCGGTAATGCACCTCAAGCTCGTCTCGATTTTTATCGTGCGCGTTTCCGTCCCCGTCCAAATAACGGACGCGGACGACCTTTTCGAAAGTTTGCGCGCCCATCGCGCCCGCGTTCATCCGTAGTGCACCGCCAACAGCGCCGGGAATTCCTTCCATCCACTCCAACCCGCCCAAGTCCGCCGCGCGCGCGGCGTAAGCAATCTCTTTTAACTTCGCGCCAACGCCGGCGGTGATTTCATTTTCGTCGATGTCGATCTTGTCGAAGTCGCCCCCTGAAGGATGAACGACGACGCCGCGAATTCCGCCGTCGCGCACGAGCAAGTTCGAACCGCGGCCGATGATGAAGAGCGGAAGCTTTTCGCGCCGACAAAAACGAATTAATTCGCTCAGCGCCGCTTCATTGCGCGGCTCGACCCAAAATTGCGCCGGGCCGCCGACGCGCAAGGTGGTGTGCTTCGAAAGCGGTTCGTAAAGACGGACATCGCCATCTTCACCGACGATCTCTTTTAATTTCTCTGCGATAACGAGATCGGCGGCCAGGATCGACAATTGTTCGTGAATATTGCCCGCGCCGAGACTGAGGACGAGGTCGCCGGATTCAAGCATGTTGCCAACATCGCGATGCACCCAACCCAATCGTGGCTGGTAACTCACACCGCGATGTCCGTGCGCCGCGATTTCGTCGACGATCATTTGACCGCTGACATCCGGAATAGGGGATTCATTCGATCCGTAGACATCAGTGATGACGACCCGATCTGCTTGATCGAACGCGCGCCCAAATTCCTTCCGCAAAGCTTTGGTCCGTGAGTAACGATGCGGCTGAAACATGGTCAACACGCGTTTGCGCCCGACCGATTTCGCCGTCTTCAGAGTCGCGTTGATTTCGGTTGGATGATGTCCGTAATCGTCGACCAGGAGAAAGCGCGGGCTGTCGTATTTGATTTCAAAGCGCCGCCGCGCGTGTTGAAATTTTGTCAGCGACTTGGCGATTTTTTCAAATCGGACGCCAAGCTCAGTTGCCAGGGCGATGACACCGAGCGCGTTGCGAACGTTGTGTTCGCCCGGAACGTTCAAAATCGCTTTCCCAAGTTCTTCTTTGCCGCGATAAACACAAAATGCCGAAGCGAAATTGCGCAAATCGATATCGCTCCCGCGATAATCAGCGTTCACCGACAAGCCATAGGAGATTCCGCGCCCGGAAGATCGACATATCCGGGTCGCGTTAGAGTCATCGGCGCAATAAAAGATTTTGCCGCTCGTTTGCCCGATCAGTTGGACAAAGACTTTCTCGATCGCGGCCAGATCGGTGTAAAAGTCGAGATGTTCCTCTTCTATATTTAGGACCAGGATGTGTTCGGGATGAAAGAGAGCGATCGTGCCGTCGCTTTCATCGCCTTCGGCCACGAAAAATTCGCCCCGCGCGTCCCAGTGCGCGTTCGTTCCCAGAATTGGAATCTCGGCGCCGACATAATGCGACGGATGCAACCCGCCTTCGCGCAAAACGTGCGCGGCCATGGCGGATGTCGTGGTTTTACCGTGCATTCCAACGACGAGAATCCCGCGCTTGGCCGACATGATTGCGGCCAGCGCTTCGGCCCGACGAACCATTCTCTTTCCGCTTTCTTGGGCGCTCTTCAGGATCGGATTGTCCTTTTTGATTGCCGAAGAATAAATGACGAGCTCGGCGTCGCGCGCGTCGGCGGCACGATGTTGCTGATAAAACTTTAAGCCGAGCCGCTGCAGTCGATTCGTTTCCAGCGAATCCAATTTGTCCGAGCCGCTCACATTGTGGCCGAGTTGGAGAAGAAGTCCCGCAATTCCACTCATGCCGCTGCCGGCTACGCCAATGAGATGAACATTGCGCCGTTCCTGCGTCAGGAATTTTGCAAGATCGACATCAGCCGTGGTCATGACTGGGTGTATTTCTCCATGGTTGCGGCCACCCGATTAGCAGCGTCTCGCGGCGCCAATCGTGCGGAGCTTTCAGACATCCGCCGAAGCTGCTCCGGGTGATCGATCATCTCTCGGATCTGCTGAGTAAGTAATTCGGGAGTTAGCTCTGATTCTTTCAGAACAAATGCCGCTCCTGCCCGCGCGAAAATTTCGGCGTTGCGGGTTTGGTGATCGTCCGCGGCATAGGGAAACGGAATCAGAATACTGGGCAAGTCGAAGGAAGCGATCTCGGCCAGACTGGCCGCACCGGAGCGCGCGACAGTGAAGTCGGCGGCGCTGTAAACTTCCTCCATGTGATGATGGAAGGCGGCGACGTAAGCGGGGATTCGTTCTCGTCGATAATTTTCCGTTACGAGCCGTTCGTCTCGCGTCCCGGAAAGGTGGATGGCTTGCAGCGCAGCATCGCGCAGCAGCGGCAACGATTTAAGGATGGCTTGATTAATGCCACTCGCGCCCTGACTTCCGCCCATCACCAGCATGGTAGTGACATCCGCTTGCAATCCGAGTTTTTGCCGCGCGGATTGTCGGTCTAAGCGTTTGAGTTCTGTGCGAATAGGCGTGCCGGTGAGCTCGGTGCGCACTTTCGGAAAGAAAGCCGCGCATTCTTTGAAGCCGAGCAAAACCGCGCGGACCATTTTTCCGGCAAGGCGATTCGCTTTTCCCGGTACCGCATTCGACTCGTGAATTAGCGTGGAAATGCCACCCATGCGGCCGGCCAGGATTGGCGCGGTTGAAGTGAATCCGCCCATGCCGAGGACGACCTGCGGTTTGAACTTTTGGTAAATCGATCGGCACCGGGAAAGACTTTCAGTAAACCGGCGGATGAATCCGAAGATCTTAGGAGAATAAATCGAAGGGAAACCTATCGTCGGCAATTTTTCGAACCGGAATTGAGACCGCGTCGAGAGCGCGAGACTGTCGATCTCCTTTTCGGAGACGAACAAGAGCACTTCGTGTCCGCGTTCGCGCAGAACTTCAGCGACGGCTATTCCGGGAAAGAGATGCCCACCCGTGCCTCCACATGCAATGACTGCGTTCATTCCAATGATTGTCGATCTTCCAGTTAAATTCGCGGTGTCATTCGCACTTGGAGTGAAGTGCGCTTTTTGTTGGCCGGTTCCAAAACGGCCTGCCGATAAATGTTGAGTAAGAGTCCGACCCCGAACAGGCAGGCGACCAGATTCGATCCGCCGTAGCTAATAAACGGCAGGGGCAGACCTTTGTTCGGCAAAAGCGAAGTGGTGACTCCCATATTCACGGCGGCTTGCAACCCCAGCAGGCAGACCACGCCCGACGCGACCAGCAACCCGAACCGATCTTTCGCGTGCAGCGCGATCACGATTCCGCAAACAATGACAATGACGAAAAGGAAAACGACGAGCAGGCTGATTCGCAATCCAAGCTCTTCGCCGATCATCGGGAAAATGAAATCGGTGTGCGCGTAGGGGAGGTAGAGCATCTTTTGCCGGCCGTTACCGAGGCCGAGTCCTTCCATGCCGCCGCTGCCCCAAGCGATTAACGCCTGCATTTGCTGGAGTCCGGCGTCCTGTTTGTAGCGCTCGAGATCAGTGAACGCGATCAGCCGTTCCATGCGCGCGTGCGTTGCCGCAACGAAAATGACGCTGCCTCCGGTGATGGCGAGCAGTCCAAGTAGAATCGGATTTGTCCCAGCGACGAACATGACCATAAACGTGGTCGCACCGATCAACGCGGTCGTTCCGAGATCAACTTCAAAAAGAATCAGCGCGAGCAGCGCACTCACAATCGCTAGGGGAATGGCAAAACCAAACAACGGATGATTTGTGGCTTTCTCATAACGCGCGAACCACCACGCCAGAGAAAATACAGCGGCAAGCTTTGCGATCTCCGACGGTTGGAAACCAATCGGGCCGAATCCGATCCACCGCCGCGAGCCGTTGATCCGCATTCCGATGTGCGGAACGTAACAAAGTACGAGCGTGATAGCGGCGATAGCGATCCAAACCCACCAGGTGCGCTGCCAAAAATGGTAATCGATCAACGCCGCCGCGATGCAGATAGCGAGGCCCACTCCAAGCCAGACCGATTGGTGCTTAAGAAAAAAGTAAGGGTCGCCGTGGCTATCCTTAGCAAAAGCGCTGGTGCTGAAAAGCATCACAATGCCGATGACGAGCAATCCCAGCACCGCGACAAAAAGGAAGTAAGCGCTTTTCCGATACATTAAGTTACTGGTTCTTTTTCGATGTCTTGTCCGGGATCAAAAGTTTTTGGCCGATCTTTAGTTTTCGAGGGTCATCGATGTGATTGAGCGCAACTAAGTCGTCGTAGGAGACTTTGAACTTCTTCGCAATCGTGACCGGATTATCGCCCTTGGCGACGACGTAAACTTTTCCGGAATCGGCGATTTTTGTCGGTGTCTTCGTGCCGGTTTTCGGCGCTGTTGATGGATTAAGAATTGGCGCTTGCGGCTTTGTATCGGCAGAACCGATTCCGACTATGGTTGGCGACGGCGTAGAAGGCAGCGACGCCTGACGCGTTTTAATTGCGTTGAACGCGATGATGCCTGTTACCGCGACCACATGCAGCAGTAAAACGATCAACAGCGCCCGCGATAGTTTCATGCTCGGTTCGGCCAAATCGCCGTAATCGGCCGTAGTTGCACCGATGCGCAGCGGCCGACGGACAGCGGTGGCACGGAGTTTCTTTCGCTTGAATCTGAGCATCTTTGGCATTTTGAACTTCCTTTTCATTTGGGGAGGGCTTGGACGAGCGCGCGGAACTGATCGCCGCGGTCGGCATAACTTTTGAACATGTCGAAGGAAGATGTGCCCGGCGAAAAAAGAACGACTTCACCGGATTTGGCGGTGGCGCGTGCGCGCTCGACCGCATCGGCCAGCGATATGGCCAGCTCGGATTTAACGGCGCCGTCCCAATCGCGCGCGATTCGTTCGGCCATTTCGCCGATCAAAATTGTCGATCTAACTTTTTCTTTCACCAACGCGCGAAGGGGTTCAAAGGTAAAGCCCTTGTCTTTTCCGCCGGCGATGAGAATGACCGGTTTGCTTTGGGCCAGAAGCGCTTTCTCAACTGCGTCCAGATTAGTCGCCTTGGAGTCATTGATGTAATCGACGCCACCAATCTGCCTGACAAATTCACACCGGTGCGGCCGCGGTTCGTAGGCGCAAATCGGCGGGACCATTTTCTCGAACGCAAGTCCACGGGCATGACCGGCGGCGAGCGTAGCCATCAGGTTCTCGATGTTGTGCAATCCGCGCAGTTTTGTCTGGTTCAGGCGCAGCACCGGTTTGTTTTCAAAAACAATTGCGCCTTCGGCCAGGCGGAAGTCGGCACGATTCGTGTAGGCGCTGAACGTGATTTTGCGCGCGCGAAGCTCAGGCAAACTTTCGGCAGCGTTCACAATCGCGACGTCGTCCGCGGTCTGATTTTCAAAGAGGCGCAATTTCGCGGTGCGATATTCGGCGACGGAGCGATAGCGATCGAGATGGTCGGGCGCGAAATTCAACCAGAGCGCGATCGATGGCCGAAAAGTTCGGATCGTCTCCAATTGGAACGAACTGACTTCGACCGTGAGCACGTCGTATTTGGTTTTCTCGCGCGCGACCTCGGAAAGCGGTTTGCCAATGTTGCCGCAGGCGATCGTTTTCTGTCCGCACTCGTTGAGCATTTGCGCGAGCATTTCCGTTGTGGTCGTTTTGCCGTTGGTGCCCGTGATCGCAATGACGGGCGTCTCGGCGGAACGCCATCCGAGCTCGAGCTCGCCGATGATGTCGATCTTGCGTCCGGAGAAATTCTGCGCCAGCGCGGATGCCGGATCGATTCCCGGACTCGCAGCGACGAAATCGTATTTGGCCGAATCCTGGTCGGCGGCGGGCCCGCAAATCACATTAATGTTCTGCGCGCGCAGATTGTCGATCGTGGACTTGAGCAGTTTGTTCTCATCGGCACTGTCCAGGACGGTGACGTTTGCGCCTTCCGCCTTGAGCAACAGGGCGGCGGCTGCGCCACTTAAGCCGGCCCCGAGCACTGCGACGTTTTGATTTCGGTAACGCAAGTTTTACCTCAACTTCAAAGTCGCCAATCCGAGAAGGGCGAAAATTCCGGACAAAATCCAAAACCGCACGATGACAGTGTTCTCTTTCCAACCAACGAGCTCAAAATGATGATGCAGCGGCGACATCGCAAAAATTCGTTTGCCGGTGAGTTTGAAACTCAGAACCTGGAGGATTACCGAGACCGCTTCGATGACGAAAACGCCGCCGACGACGACAAGCAGCAATTCTTGTTTGCAGCAGATCGCCACCACGCCGATCAACCCGCCGATGGCGAGCGAGCCGGTGTCGCCCATGAAAACTTTTGCCGGGTGACAATTGAACCAAAGAAACCCAAAGCCCGCGCCGATCATCGCGGCGCAAACGACGGTGAGCTCGCCGGTGAAAGGATAAAAGGGGACCTGTAAATATTCCGCGATCCGAAAATTTCCGGCGGCGTAGGAAAGAAACGCGTAGGCGAACGCGACCGTGATGGTGCAACCGATGGCGAGCCCGTCCAAGCCGTCGGTCAGGTTCACGGCATTCGACGATCCGACAATCACGAGCGCGAAAAACAAGATGGTGAACCATCCCATGTTCGTGACTACCGGTGATTTGAAGAATGGAACGTAAAGCGAGCGGGCCTGCACTTCGAGGAGCGGGCTGGTGAGAAAAACCGCTGTGATAATGAGAGCCAGAGTGATTTGAAAAAGAAGTTTGATCCGGCCGCTGACGCCGTCGGATTTCTTCTTTGTGACTTTAAGATAATCATCAACGAAACCGAGTACGCCGAGATAAACCATGGCGAAGAGAGCGAGCCAGACGAAGCGATTATCCGGACGCGCCCAGAGAAAACTGGAAATAAGAACTGCGCCGATAATCATGACGCCGCCCATCGTCGGCGTTCCTTGTTTCCCGCCGTGCAACTCCGCGAGCCGATGAACCTCAGCAGCCTGGCGAATCGGTTGGCCGAGCTTTAGTGCCGTCAAAATTCGAATGACGAAATTCCCGAACAGGAGCGAGACCATGAAGGCGGTGATCGCCGCGGCCACAGCGCGAAAGGTGACATAAAAGAAAACGTTAAATCCGCCGATCTGCTCGCTCAGCCGGTGAAGATAATACATCATACGTGCGCGCTTTCGGGCGAACTCTGTTTCGC
>Ga0210410_10001435_pt1 | contig 22409 bp, 18 predicted proteins | sample IncBWC4MmetaG_FD_161058 | JGI IMG/M metagenome (GOLD analysis project Ga0210410, IMG submission 161058) | Forest soil microbial communities from Barre Woods Harvard Forest LTER site, Petersham, Massachusetts, United States - Inc-BW-C-4-M | ecosystem: Environmental > Terrestrial > Soil >... | reverse complement strand
CGCATCTCAGATGCCAGTGTCGTTTTCACACCGGCGCGTGGGGTCATCCATCCTAGCTTCCCTCTCAGAGGCAGGTGGTAACGATTCGCCAAAACAGCAAGTAAGCCCCTTCCCCCTCACTTGCCATAATGTGCGCCTCGTTTCTGAAACGCGCCCACGTGTCCCTCTCTTGCACGAGCGACGCCAAGCCAATTTCCCTATAGCTTTCTTATAAACTACTCAAACATTTACCGTTAGCTGTCCCTGCCGGAACCACACCCTGAACCAAAATTGGCCTCGAGATTCAAATCGGAACTCCGGCGCGGCTCAATTCAATTCAGGGTCATCATTCTCAAGCCCTACCTCGTACCATTACCCCGGTAACAAAACTCTTAGTTACCCCGCGCTATCGGTTTTTTTGCGATTCGGGTCCACACTCTCTTGGTATGACGTCACCTCTGCTTCGCCGTTTGCGCCGGCTCGCCATCTGGGCCACCCTTGATCTTGCCCTTTTCACTGGAGCCTTGGCTTTCTCCACCTCCGCCGACACCCGCGGTCAACTGAGCAAGACGAACGTGGGAGGGTGCTACTGCGGCTGCGCGCACTCAAAAACTTCTGCGGGCTGCGCCAAGATGTGTGAATTGCCGAAATATGCGTCGCGCTCGTGGGCTGTGAGCTGCTCGAAACCTCGCCTGCAGCCGCCGGCGGAAACTCCGGGCGCCGGTCCCCACTATCCACGCAAACCGCGTGCCGAACGCGCCAGCAACTAATCAGTCCTGAACGCTAGTCTCGCCGAGGAGTTTCGCGAAAATCTCCGGAACTTCAAAAACCGCCCGGTTCTCGAGCTGCTCCACATTCCTGCGAAATTCGGCCAGCGTGGCCGGCTCCAGCAGTTGTTTCACGCCGCCAACGATTTCGCGAAAATTCCGCAGCACGATGCCGACTCTTTTTTCCTTCACCCATTCGGTGTTGTAGCGCTCCTGCGGCAGCGTCCACGCGTTGCATTCCAGGATTACGGGAAGCCTTCGCATCATTGCTTCGGCTACGCTTCCCGGCCCCGGCTTGCCCACCAGAAAATCCGCGGCATACATCAACCGGTGCACTTCCTTTGTGAATCCCACAATGTGCAGCGGCAAATCCCACTTTCGCGAGCGCAGGGTCTCGGCGAGCTTCTCGTTGCGCCCGCAAATCACAATCAACTGCACAGGCAACCGCGCCAGGTCCAGCTGTTCGACGATTTCCAGCATCACTTTCGAACCGAATCCGCCGAAAAGCAGCATGCCGGTTGCCAGGTCCGGTTGCAGTCCTAACTCCCGTCGCAACGCCGCGCCATCCGTTTCATCCGGCAAATAAAAATCCGGCCGCAAAATCATTCCGGAAGTTTGAAAAATATGCGCGGCATCCTTCCCGATGGCCCGCGCCTGCTGGACAGCTTTCTCCGAACCGCAAATCACATATTGGTTTTCGCTGGACTCGATCCAGAAATGCGGCGGGAAATCCGCAATATCGGTAATCAAGGTGACGAACGGTTTTTGCGGATGCACCAGCTTCCATGCCTCCGCAATCTGCCGATTGAAATGCGGAATCACAGACACGAGCAGGTCCGCCTCACTTTTGCGGAAGTGCCCCGCAAGTAATTTCACCAACGGTCCGTGAAACAAGCGGATCGTCGCCTGCAATACACGCAGCAGTTGTGTGGCGCCCAGCGTCCAGCCGTTCCGCAGCAGCGTGTTGTACTGCTCCTGAATGCGGATCCCCGACAGTTTGCGGAGCACATCGAGGTGATCCGTCAACTCCTGGAACTGCACCAACTCCACCTGCCACCCACGATTTTGTTGAGAAATTACGGTTTCGAGGGCAACGGCAGCGTTCCGATGGCCGCCACCTGCGTCATGGAACAACACCTGTATTTTCTTCATCGCGGGTATTGAACCATAGAAATATGAATGCTCTGCAAATATTGGCGAGGCACGCTCCATGCCATGTGGAAAACGTTTAAAGCCTTTTGTGTTCAATCAGTTCCACCATGATTTTCATACGCAATTCGCTCCCGTTTTACGTGCTGTTCATATCCTAAGTCTACCCTCGTAACATGCGCTGCGACCTTCACCTCCACTCCACCGCCTCGGGGATGTGCGACACCCCGGGTCTCACCCGGATCGCCAAGGAGTCCTATAACCAGCCCGCCGAGGTCTACGAACGTTGCAAGCGCCTCGGCATGTCCATCGTCACCCTGACCGACCATGATTCCATCGACGCCGCGGAGGCCCTCCGCAAACATCCGGACTTCTTCCTGAGCGAGGAAGTCACTGTGCGCATGCCTTCCGGGACGCAAATCCACCTGGGAGTGTACGGAATCACGGAAAAAGATCATGCGGAAATTTCCCGCCGGCGAAACGATTTTATAGCGCTCTTGATGTACCTCACCGAGCGTAAGATTTTCTTCAGCCTGAATCACGTGTTTTCGAGCCTCACAGGCCGCCGCAGCGTCGAGGATTTCGACTGGTTTGCTTCCTACGTTCCGGCGTTTGAAGTGCGGAATGGCCAGATGTGGAAAGAGGCGAATCAACAGGCGCTGCGGCTCGCCACAAAACTTGGCAAAGCATGCGTGGCGGGCAGCGACTCCCACACTCTATCCGGCGTGGCGCGGACGTTCACGGAAGTGCCGGGAGCGCGCACCGTCGAGGAATACTTTTCCGGTTTGCGTGCCGGCCGCGGCATCGTCCACGGGCTGGACGGCTGCTACGCAAAAATCACCCTGGACATCTTCAACTTTATCGGCAGCGTCCTGAGAGACAAGCCCGCGGCCGCCGCGCTTCTGCCGCTGACCGTTTTCATTCCGGCGATAACGGCGTTTCACTGGCTGAACGAAATCCGCTTCTGTAAGCGGTGGGCAGCGAAGCTGGATGGCAAGGAAAAGAGTCCCCGCATGCTCTGGGACGTGGATTCGGGATTCGAGGCGAACTGGGCGAGCTGAGGTGAGGCCATGGCCGTAGCGAAAACCGTCTGGGGTTACATCCAAAACCGCGACCACCGCGTAATGCGCCGCGTGAATCGCTGGAAGGCGCCGCGCTGGATTCGCTACTGGATGATCGCGGCCACGCGTATTGGGGACGGGTGGCTGTGGTACAGCCTGGGCGCCATTCTCCTGATCGCCGGTGGCCCGAACCGATATGCGGCAGTTTGTGCCGCGGGTTCTGCCGCGCTCGCCGGCGTGCTTGTCTTCAAGGTGCTGAAGAAAATCAGCCATCGCGAACGGCCTTGCCACTTGGAACCTCATTGCTGGTCGCGCGTGTTGCCGCCCGACCAGTTTTCATTCCCCTCCGGCCACACGATGACGGCGTTCTCGATCGCGCTGGTCATCAGCTATTTCTATCCCGGCCTCGAAGGCGCAATGTACTTCCTGGCCGCCAGCATCGCGCTCTCCCGCATTGTGCTCGGCATGCACTTTCTCAGCGACGTGCTGGCGGGAGCGGTTCTCGGTTCCGGACTCGGCGTCTCGGCCATCGTCGTCTTCGCTTCTTACGGCCTCGCGTGACTCTCGCTACAAGTCATTTCAGATAACCGGTTTCGGGTGCTCGGCCAGCGCTTTCCGGAATGTCGCCAGATTTGTGGAGTCGATAACGGCCGTTCCGGTATCCACAAAGGTCGGCAGGGGAGCTGTCGGCGCCGTTGCCCAATCCTTGAATTCATGGACAACATTGTGGTGCAGGTCGTCCAGGAACCTGACCCCATAAAACGCCATCAGGTAAGGCTTCTGCACCACCGTCGCGGTGATCCAACCCCGCTCAACCGCATCCAGTGTCTGCGGATCCTTATCGAACGCCACAATCTTGATCTTCCCCGTCAGGTCCATGCGGTGCAGAACATCCGCTGCACCCTGCCCGCCGGAAGCTTCCAGGCAGATGATGCCGTCGATCTTTTCCTTCTTGTTCTGAAGCAGGTCAGAAACGCCATCATACGCGGCCCGCGAATCACCACGGTCGTCGATTGTCCCCACAATCTTGATTCCGGGATAACTCTTCAACACGTCATTCACTCCGCGAACGCGTTCTTCCGTGTTGAACTGGCCCTGCAAACCTATCAGCACAATTCGCCCCTGCCCCGCCAGCAAATCCACCATTCGTTTCGCGCTTTTTTGCCCGGCGCGGAAATTATCCGTTCCGATAAAAAGCACCCGGCGCGATTCGGGGGAGTCCGCGTCCATGCAGATCACCGGGATTCCCTGCAACACGGCCTTATTGATGGACTCCTTGAACAACGCGGGGTCGCTCGCCGAAACCATAATGCCTGCGGGATTTTGGGCAACTACCTTTTGAAACGCGGTTAGCTCTTCGCTGGGCGAAAGAGTGGCCGGTCCCTCCATGTCTACTTTCACGCCCGCTGTCTTGCCGATGTCCGTCAGCCCGGCCTGGGCTTCCTGCCAGTACGGCAGGTTCACGTTCGCGGTAACCAGAACGTAACGCTCCTCCGGCTGGTGATACGGCTTCTCGCAAGCGGCAAGCACAATTCCGATCGCGACAACGCCCGCCATGGAAATGTATTCGGGAATCTTCATGCTCGGTCTCCTTATCTGAATCGTCCCCAGAAGGTTTAATGGAGGGATGAGACCCGATGACTTCGCGAGCAGCCTAACACAACGCGCCACTTCCGGGGGATACGGCGCATGGAATTTTTGCGGCCGCCGGGTACAGCTTCGCGTAAGATGGTGACCTGCATGGAGCGGCGATTCTTTCCGCCCGCCCTACCGCATCTTTTGGAACTATGCCCATTACTCTACTGGAAGTAGCAGTGGATTCCCTTGAACGAGCGGTCGCCGCGGAGCGCGCGGGAGCGAATCGCCTGGAACTGTGCGCCCACCTCGAACTCGGTGGGCTGACACCTGGCCTGGAGTTAATTCGCCAGGTGCGCTCCGCGGTTCAAATTCCCATCCACGTAATGATTCGCCCGCGCCCGGGAGACTTCGTCTACACCACCAGAGAATTTGCGGAGATGAAGCAGTCGATCAGCACGATCAAAACGGAAAACGTGCAGGGAATCGTGACCGGCGTGCTTCTGCCCCGCAATTCAGTCGACACACATCGCACCAGGGAACTCGTCGCTCTCGCTTCACCGATGCAAGTAACCTTTCATCGTGCGTTCGACGAAACAAGAGACCTTGCCGCCGCGTTGGAAGATATCGTCCTCACCGGCGCGCATCGCATTCTAACTTCGGGGGGCGCCGACCACGCGCACAGTGGCGCGCCGGTTCTTCGAACTCTGATCCAGCAGGCTGGGAATCGCATCGCGATCCTGCCCGGCGGCGGCCTCTTTTCGGGCAATATCGCGGGAGTGGCCCGCGCTACCGGAGCGCGAGAACTGCATACGGGCCTCGGGAGCGTCATTCCCTACGGCAGCCACAACGTCGCTGCATTCGAATCAGCGGTTCGAGACTGCGTCGGCAGTCTCGCGAGGTAGCGCCGGCATCTTGCCGGCACGCTTGCCGCCAGGATGGCGGCGCTACCCCGCAGCCCAACAAAAAAAGGGTACGCATTAGCGTGCCCTGCAAAACGCCAAATTGTTTTCCGGCTTAGGCCTTCTGCGCCTGTCTGCGAAGAAATGTCGGCACATCCAAATCGTCTTTCGGCACTTCGGGCGACACTTCCCGCACGTTCTGCGCCACCTGGTGCACCACGCTCGGCGCCTGCGGCAGTTCCTGCTGCGCCGGCATTTCCCTACCGGCCTTCCAGGATTTCGGCAGGATCGATTGCTTCGACGGCGCCTGCTTCTTCCCCGCTTCCTTGAAGCCCGCCGCGATCACGGTGATCTTCACCGCGTCCTTCATGTTGTCGTCCATCACCGCGCCGAAAATAATGTTCGCGTTTTCGTGTGCCGCTTTCTGAATGACGCTCGAAGCCTCATGCACCTCATGCAGCGAAAGCGAAGAGCTTCCGCAAATGTTGATGAGAATGCCCTGCGCACCCTGAATCGAATTGTCTTCCAGCAACGGGCTGGCAATCGCGCGATTCGCCGCATCCACGGCGCGGGTTGCGCCCGTAGCCACGGCCGTGCCCATCACCGCGTAACCCTGCCCATGCATAATGGCCTTCACGTCGGCAAAGTCCCGATTGATGATGCCCGGCACTGTAATGATGTCCGAAATGCCCTGCACCGCCTGGCGCAAAATGTCGTCGGCAATGCGGAATGCGTCAAAAAAGCTGGTGCCGCGCTCGACTGTTTCCATCAGTCGCTCGTTGGGAATCACGATGACGGTATCCACCACGCCGATCAGGTCCTGCAACGCCTGTTCCGCCTGCAGCATGCGCCGCTTGCCTTCAAACGCAAACGGCTTTGTCACCACGGCAACGCTCAATGCTCCCAACTCGCTCGCGAGCGAAGCTACCACTGGCGCCGCGCCGCTTCCCGTTCCTCCGCCGAGACCGGACGTGATGAAAATCATGTCCGCGCCTTCCAGCGCTTCAATAATTTTCTCCGTGTCTTCGAGCGCCGCCTTGCGCCCAATCTCCGGATTCGCACCCGCGCCTAATCCCTTGGTCAGCTTCGCGCCCAATTGTAGCTTCACCGGCGCTTGCGACATTTTCAGTGCCTGCAAGTCCGTGTTGGCCGTGATGAATTCCACGCCTTCCACCTTGGCGCGGATCATTCGATTCACCGCATTGCACCCGCCACCGCCCACACCAATCACCTTGATCTTCGCGGGCTGCAATTCCTCGCTGAAGCTCATCCGGATACCTGCGTCTTTCGCTGTCATGCTTCTCCCCCCGTCCGGCTGGTCAAATCCTTTATAGAACTCGTATTCCCCTGATTCCACATAGACTTTTCCGGGCCTGTGGAAAACAGGCCGGCAAGCCGATCTTTTTACCCCTGCACTTCGCTTACCCTCTTCACTTTAAACTGCCTCTAATCCCGTTTTCACCCACCCGGACTACGCCCCAGCAAACATCGCCTTCAGTTTCGAGACGAACGTGTTGCCCTTTTGCGAGTTGCTCCGCCGGGTCTTGGCCGCGTGTAGGACCAGGCCGACAACCGTCGCATACTCGGGCTTCGCTACCGATTCCGGCATATCGAGAATCCCGCGCGGCTCGCCCAGTCGCGTCGGCAACTGGAAAACGTGTTCCACAAGCTCACCCAGCCCGTTCAGTTGCGCGCACCCGCCGGTCAGCACAATTCCGGCCTGGATTTGGCGTTCCATTCCGGCGCGCCGCAGTTCGTCTCGAATCATCGCCAGCAACTCTTGCGCGCGTGGCTCGATGATCTCCGTCAGGTTGCGCACAAAGATGGTGCGCGGTGGACGGTCGCCAACGCTGGCGATTTCGATAGCGCCGTCATTGTGCAGCATCTCTGCCCAGGCACAGCCGTGTCGATGCTTGATCTTTTCCGCTTCGGGAATCGGCGTACGGAGGCCGACCGCAAGGTCGTTCGTGAAGTGGTCGCCGCCGATGGCGATTGTTCCGGTATGGCGCACAGCACCACCGCCAAATACAGCCAGGTCGGTCGTGCCGCCGCCTATGTCCAAAATGCAGCAGCCCATCTCTTTCTCGTCCTGCGTCAGGCAAGCTTCTGCGGACGCCAGCGGCTCCAGCACCGTGTCGTTGATCAGAATCCCCGCCTTGTTCGCGGCAGTAATCAGATTTTGCGTCGCGGCCATCGAAGATGTCACAACGTGGACATTCGCTTCCAGCCGCTGCCCGATCATTCCGATGGGGTCGCGAATGCCCTCCTGCGCATCCACCAGAAATTCGTGCGGAAGCACGTGCAAGACTTCGCGGTCCTCCGGCATCGCGATATTGCGCGCCGCATCAATGGCGCGGCGAACGTCATCGCGCTCCACGTCTCGCGCCCGGTTTCCCAGCGAAATACCACCGCGGCTGTTCACGCCGCGCACATGGCTCCCTGCAACGCCGATCACCGCCGATTCTACGGGCACGTTGGCCACGCCCTCGGCTTCCTCCACCGCGCGGCGGATGGAGCTCACCGTCGAGTCCAGATTGACGATCAATCCCTTGCGCAGCCCCTTCGATTCCGCCGCGCCCAGCGCCAGGAAGCGCAACTGCTCATTTTCGATTTCCGCCAGCAGCGCGCACGTTTTTGTGCTGCCGATATCCAGCCCGACGAGATACTTGTCTTTCTTTGCCAAGTCGCTCTCCTGCTTTCTATTTTGACCTTGCCACAGGTGCGCTGGTGTCGGGGTTCACCACCACCTGCCTCGAATACCGAAGATCGATCGCGTGCACGGGGCCTGCATTTGCCTGCCACTGCGTGAAGTTTTCCACCAGCGTCCGGTACTTGCCGGTGAAATCGCCCTGGCCAAAATGCACGGTGATTGCAGGGGCGTTTCCATCGCTACCGAAGCCGGTCAGCACGGCGCACAAATCGCGGGGATTACCAAGGTCGGCCTCGCTGACGCGTTCCGAGGAGCCCGGCTTCACCAGGTCAATATTCTTCATAAATTCCTGGTAGACCTGCATGCGCTTTCCCCGTTCTTCCCGCGGCAGGTTTTCGGACATGCCGGTGATGATCGGGAAATGAAAGTCTTCGCCTGCCGGCCGCTCCAGCAGCACTCCCTGCGCGTCGATCAGCGTAAGTTCGTTGCCGTTTCGGAAAAAGGCGACGGGAGTGCGCTCGCTAATCTCCACGCGCAAGCGGTTGGGAAGGATGCGTTGCACGCTCGCCTCCTCCACCCACGGAAGTTCCTGGATCTGCATGCGCCGCGCTTCCAGCGGAATCCGCAGCACGCTGCGGTTGCGGTCGTGGACGAAAAGTTTCTGGATCTCCTCGCTCGCCACAATGTGGTTCCCGCTGACGTCAATCTGGTCCGGCCTCACCAGCAGCATCTGCGGAGAATAAAGCGCGTATCGCGCGCCAAAATAACCCGCCGTCGCCAGCGCCGCGCCCGTTACCGTCCAGACGAACACGCGGCGGTAAAACGGCCAGGTTTTTCCGCCAAGTTTCTTCCGGCGGATCTCCACCGGCTTCTGCCGGCGCAGATACTTCGGTTCTTCATCCGTCACCAGATCCGGCCGGTAGGATTCCCGCTCTGCCGCCGCCGCGGAGGCATTGCGTTGCATGGGTTTCACGCGTTCCAAACTACCACCTCGTTTTCCAGGGTTACCCCGTAGGCCCGCTGCACGCGCTCGCGCACATCCGCGATCAGCGCCAACATGTCGGCCGCCGAGGCTTGCCCCGCATTCACGAAGAAATTCGCGTGGCGCTCGCTGACCCGCGCGTCGCCATGCGAAAAACCTTTCAGTCCCAATTCGTCGATCATCCGCCCGGCAGACCCGCCCGGGGGGTTCTTGAAGATGCAGCCGGCGCTCTTTTGCCCGAGCGGCTGGCTCGAACGCCGTTTTTCGTTGCAGATACGAATGCCTTGGAGAATTTCAGGGTACGGTTTGGAGGGTAGTTCCAGCTTCACTGCCAGCATCATATCATCGGGCGCGAAAGAAGTGTGCCGGTATTCGAACGAAATCTGTTCGCCGCGAAGAATCTCGATTTTGCGTTCCGCGTCCCGGTAAACTTTCACTTCGCGGACATAGGAACCGATCTGTATGCCGTAGGCGCCGGCGTTCATGCGCAGCGCTCCACCGACGGTTCCGGGCACGCCGATCAACCCCTCCATGCCTCCCAGATTATTTTTCGCGCAAAACGTCACCGTGCGCCCGAGATCCGCAGCCGCATCCACGGTGGCGATGTTTCCATCCAGCGCGATTTCCGGCTCACCCTTCACCAATTGGACGACCACGAACGGCAGTTCCCCGTCCACCACCAGCAGATTCGAGCCGCCACCCAGGAATTTATGTGGCACCCCATGCTCGTCGAGCAGTTTCAGCAATGGCGGGATGGCTTCGTGTCGCAGGATGCGCAGCAGATCCGTGGTGCCGCCGATTCCGAGCGAGGTCAGTTCGGCCAGCGAAACGCCGCGCCGGAGCTCGGTGCCGAGTTCCGGAAGCGCTGCCAGGATTTTGGCATCTTCAATCCGCATTTCGAATCCGGTCCTCCACGCGCAACTCCGTCCCGAGCAACACCATCAATTCGTTGCTTGCACGGCTGACATTTCCCGCGCCGATGGTCAAAACTGCGTCGCCGGGCCGCGCTTCGCGCAACAGAAACTCGATCGCATCCTGCATCGAGCGGAAATACTGCACGTTCTTGTGCCCCGCCTCGCGAATACCGTTGGCAAGCGCTTCGCTGGAGATTCCTGGGACCGGCGCTTCTCCCGCCGGATACACATCCACCAGCGCCAAAATGTCGGCTTCGTTGAATGCACGCACGAACTCATCCCACAAATGCTGCGTCCGCGTGTAACGGTGAGGCTGAAAAAGCGCCAGCAGGCGGTTGAACTGGCAGCCTCTTGCCGCTTTCAGCGTTGCGCGAATCTCCGCCGGGTGGTGCCCGTAGTCGTCCACAACCGTGATGTCGTTCACCACGCCCTTGATATCGAACCGCCGCCCTACGCCGGCAAATTTTGCCAACCCTTCCCGAATCAGGTCGCTCGCGACATTCAGATAGAGCGCCACCGCCGCGGCAGCAGCGGCGTTGCGCACGTTGTGAATTCCCGGCGGGTGCGGCAATAAAAACATTCCCAAATCCTCGCCCTTGTACGTCAGCCGAAATTCGGCGCCCAGGCCCCGCATCTCCACGTCGCTGATCACCAGGTCGGCTTGCGGCGAAGTGCCATACGTAATGATCGGCCGCTTCACGTCCGGAATAATCGCCTGCACATTGGGTTCGTCGAGGCACAATACCCCGGCGCCATAGAACGGCACGCGATTCACAAACTGAATGAATGCGTCCTGAATGTCTTCGAGCGAGGAATATTGATCGAGATGTTCGCGGTCGATCGTCGTCACGACAGCGACCACCGGCGCGAACATCAGGAAGCTGCGGTCGCTCTCATCCGCCTCCACCACAAAATATTCGCCACGGCCCACGCGCGCCGTTGTGCCTGCCTGATTCACCTTGCCGCCAACCACAAATGTCGGATCCAGATTCGCCGCCGCAAGGATCGACGCGACCATGGAAGTCGTGGTCGTTTTCCCGTGCGCTCCGGCCACCGCAATGCCGTATTTCAGGCGCATCAATTCCGCCAGCATCTCCGCGCGCGGAATCACCGGAATCTTCCGCTTATGCGCCTCCACTATTTCTGGATTGTCGGCCTTCACCGCGGAAGAAATAACCACCACGTGCGCGCCTTCCACATTCGCGGCCTGATGCCCTTCAAAAATAGTGGCACCCAGATTCTGCAGGCGTTCCGTAATCGTCGAAGGTTTTAAATCGGAGCCGGAAACCGAATATCCCAGCGTCAACAACACCTCGGCGATGCCGCTCATACCAATCCCGCCGATGCCCACCAGGTGGATGCGTTGAAAATTGCGAAACGATACCATCATGGCCTTGAACCATCCCCTTCGCCGCGCCGCCGCGCCGCTTCTTCAATCAAATTCACAATGTCGCGCGCCGCATGCGGGTAGGCAAGGCTCCGCGCGTTTGTGGACAGCGTTTCGATCTCCCGGGGCTGGTCTAGGAGGGAGAAAATCTCACGCGCCAAACGTTCTCCGGTCAGTTCCGTTTCCGTAATCAGCCGCCCCGCTTGCGCACCGGCCATGGCCTGCGCGTTGCGCAACTGGTGGCTGTCTGTGGCGCGTCCGAACGGAATAAAGATCGCCGCTCGGCCCGCCGCGGCTACCTCCGCGGCAGTGATCGCTCCGGCCCGGCAAACCAGCAGGTCCGCCCAGGCGAAGCGTTCCGCCATGTTCGTCAGGAAAGGAACCACCTCCGCGAGAATTTCGCGCCGCGCGTACGCGGTCCTTACCGCATTATAATCGCGTTCACCGGTCTGGTGAACAATCTGCATTTCTTTTTTTCGAGTGGCCAGCAAATCCATTGCATCCACAAACGCGCGATTCACCGGCAGCGCGCCCTGGCTTCCGCCGGTGATCAGCAGGTGCAGCGGCTTTTCCGCCTTGCGCGGCTCGATCGCGAAAAATTCCGGCCGCACGGGGCAGCCCGTCAGCTTGGCCTTTTCTCCCCAGGCCTTCGCGGTAACTTCGTATCCCGTGGCGATGCGCTTCGCAAAACGCGCCACCACCTTGTTGGTGAAGCCGGGCTCCGCATTGGGTTCGAAAATCACGTTGGGAATCCCGCGCAACCAGCTTGCCAGTAGCATCGGTCCGGCGGCATAGCCTCCCACACCAAACGCGACCTCGGGCCTGTGCCGTTTCAGAACACCAAACGAGTCCGCCAATCCCGACCCGAGCATCGCCAGATTCTTCACCAGCGTCGTCCCGCCCTTCCCTTTCAGCCCCGCCACGCGAATCGTCTCCAGCGGCAGCCCCGCCTGCGGTACCAGCTTCATTTCGATCCCGCGTTGTGTTCCCACCAGCACCACTTCCCTGTCGGCTCCTCTCGACATCCATTCCCGCGCAATCGCCATCGCCGGGAAGACGTGTCCGCCGGTTCCGCCGCCTGCAATCAGCAGCTTCACCGACCCGCACCGTGGCACAGGCACTCCTGCCTGTGTACCCAAATCACCAGAAAAATCACTCGTTCATCTCTCCTCAACGCAACCAGCTCTTCCCATTTTCAATTTTCTACTTTCTATTTTCGAAGCCCGCCTGCTGCGAAATATTCAGAAGCACGCCGGTTGCCAGCAACATCACCAGCAGGCTCGACCCTCCGTAGCTCACGAACGGCAGCGGAATTCCTTTCGTCGGCATCATTCCCAGCACCACGGCAAAATTAATCAGCGACTGAAAAATCACCATCGCGGTCACGCCCAAAGCCAGCATGCTGCCGAACCGGTCCGGCGCATTGAACGCCGCGCGCATCCCGCGCCAGCCGTACACCGCGAACAAGGTGACGACGAACACCGCGCCGATAAAACCGAGCTCCTCGCAAATCACCGCGTAAATAAAATCCGTATGCGCTTCCGGCAAGTAAAACAATTTTTGCTTGCCCTCCATCAGCCCGACGCCGGTGAACCCTCCTGAGCCCACGGCGATCAGCGATTGCACCAGTTGAAAGCCCGCTCCCTGCGGGTCGGAGTCCGGATGGAGAAACGCGGTGATCCGCGCCTGCCGGTAAGACACGAACGCGATCAGCGCAATCAGCACCGGCAAAGCCGCCGCCGCTCCCACCGAGAGCCATTTCCACGAAAGCCCCGCGACAAACAAAATTGCCGTCATGATCAGTAAAATGTCCACCGACGTGCCGAGATCCGGTTGCATCACGATCAATCCGATGCACATCAGCACCGGCGCCACGGCTGGCAGAATAGTCTTCAGCAAATCCTCTTTGTTGAATTCCATCCGCGTTGCCCCGCGGCGCTTCATGTCTAAAAACCACGCCAGATAGAGAATCACCGCCAGCTTGGTCATTTCCGAAGGTTGCAGATTAACGGGCCCGATCTTGATCCAGCGGTGAGTCGCATGAGACTTATCCAGAAAAAACGTTCCCACAAGCAGCACGGCAACGACGCAAAGCGCCGTGTAGACAACCGCCGGCTCGCGCAAACGGTGATAGTCCAGCTTCATCAGCCCAAACATTCCGGCAAGCCCCGCCATCAGCCACACCACCTGGCGCAATACAAACACGTAAGAATGCCCGTACATCTGCTGCGCGGTAACCGCCGACGCGCTGAAAATCATCACCGCCCCAAGCAGGCAAAGCGCCAGCGTCACCACAAATAACCAGCGGTCCATCTCTGAGCGTCTCGCCATCTCTCCCCTCTCCTCTGGTGGCACAGGCACTCCTGCCTGTGCTCTCCGCGCAACTTCTAGCTTTGCTCAGCCGAGCTTTTCTCCAACGAATGCACCAGTTGCTTGAACACCCGCCCCCGCTGCTCGTAATTTTCAAACTGGTCGAAGCTCGCGCACGCCGGCGCCAGCAGCACCACGTCGCCGGACCGCGCCGCCAGCGCAGCGGCCTCCACCGCGCGCTCCAACGTCCCAGCGCGTTCGATGGCCACGCTGCCCTCAATCTGCTTTTCAATCTTGTCCGCCGCAGCGCCAATAAGCAGCGCAAGAATGGCTCTATCCCGCAGCGGTTTTTGCAGCACGGTGTAATCACTTCCCTTATCCTTGCCGCCCAGAATCACCAGGATTCTCCCCGGAAACGCATCCAGCGCTTTCAGGGTCGCGTCCACATTCGTCGCTTTCGAATCGTTGTAGTAACGCACTCCGCGAATGTCCGCCACGAACTCCAGCCGGTGCTCGACGCCGGCAAAACTCTTCACCGCCTTCGCAATCGTGGCCGAATCGACCCCCGCCAGCCGCGCGATGATCACCGCCGCCAGCACATTTTCCAAATTGTGCGCGCCCGCCAGCGGAATCTCTGCCGCCTTCATCACCGGTTCTTCCTTCCCACGGTGCACCACCACAATTTCTTCGCCGCGCACGCATGCTCCCTGGGCCACAGCTTTTTTCCGGCTGAACCAGAACACCTGCGGCTTTTTCGGCGCGTAGTTCAAAGAGGCCGCATCATCCGCATTCAATATCGCCGCATCAAGCTCGGTCTGGTTCTCGAAGATCCGCGCCTTCGCCGCCGCGTAGGCTTCCATCGTTTTGTGCCGGTCCAGATGGTCCGGCGTCAGATTCAGCAGCGCGCCGATGTTCGGCCGGAACTTGTCAATCAGCTCCAGTTGAAAGCTGCTCAATTCCGCCACCGCCACCGACCCCGCATCCATCTTCTCCACTTCCGAAATCAATGGCGTTCCCACATTCCCCGCAAGATAGGCGCGCATCGCCGCGGCCTTCAGGATGTGATGAACCAGCGTCGTGGTCGTGGTTTTGCCGTTCGATCCCGTGATCCCGATCAGCTTCCCCTCCAGAAATCGGTACGCCAGTTCGATTTCGCTCCAGATCGTGATGCCCTTCGAACGTGCGAGCAGCAAAAACGCATCGTCCGCCGGCACCCCGGGGCTCGGAATAATCAAGTCCTGCGCCAGAAAAGTTTTTTCCGTGTGTCCGCCAAGCTCCAAAGCGACTCCGGCTGCCCGCAACTTCGCCGGCGCATCTCCCAGTTCACTTTCAGAGCGCGCTTCCGTTGCCGTCACTGTCGCATTGTGCCCCGCGCAAAATAGCCCCGTGGCCACGCCCGTCCGCGCCAGTCCCACGACCAGCACCCGCTTCTTCCGTAACTCCATCGAACCTGGCATCTCGCAATCACCTGATCTCTTCCGAGCTTCCTCAACGCAATTTCAAGGTCGTCAGCGCGAACAGCGCGAACACCAGCGCCGCAATCCAGAACCGCACAATCACCTTGCTCTCGCTCCACCCGAGCAGTTCGAAATGGTGGTGAATCGGCGCCATCCGGAAAATTCGTTTCCCGCGCAGCTTGAACGACCCCACCTGCAAAATCACCGAAAGCGCTTCCAGCACGAACACGCCGCCGACAAACACCAGCAGCACTTCCTGCTTGATGATCACCGCGATAGTACCGAGCGTGCCGCCAAGCGCCAGCGAACCCACATCGCCCATGAACACTTCCGCGGGATGCGCGTTATACCAAAGGAATCCGAGCGAAGCTCCGACCAGCGCGCCACAAAAAACGGTCAACTCGCCGACGCGCGGGATGTACTGAATTTCCAGATACGTCGCCCAGCGGTAGTTGCTGCTCACATACGTCAAAATCGTCATCGCGCCGGCCGCGATCACCGTGCAGCCGATCGCCAAGCCATCCAGTCCATCGGTCAAATTCACTGCATTCGAACTCCCGGTAATCACGAGAGCGATGAACGCGAGAAACGGCAGAAACGCCAGCGGCCAAAAAGTTCCCGAATGCTGCAAACTGTGGAACACCAGGTCCGGCCGGAAGCGTTTCAGGAACGGCACAATCAACTGTGTGGAATACGCGCTGCGGGTGGAGAGCATCAGCAGCGTGATGCCCACGGCCAGGCTTACGCTGAATTGCAATATCAGCTTGCTCTTCCCCGTCAATCCCAGGTTCCGGCGCTTCGCCACCTTTGCGTAGTCGTCCACGAATCCGATCGCCGCAAACGCAAACAGCGCAAACAGCGCCAGCAAGATAAACGGGTTCGATAAATCGGCCCACAGCAAGACGGGCACCGCGGTCGAAAGCACGATCAGCACTCCGCCCATCGTCGGCGTGCCCGCTTTTTTCTTGTGCTCCTGCGGCCCCTCTTCGCGGATGTACTGCCCAATCTGCAATTCGCGCAGCTTGTGAATCAGCCATGGCCCGAACACCAGTGCCAGAAACATCGCCGTCAGGCTGGCGTACGCCGTGCGCACCGTGATGTAGCGGAACACGTTCAGCGGGCTGAAATATTTCTGCAGCACGTGGTAGAGCAGGTAGTAGAGCATCCTAGTGCGCCGCCCCGGGCTTCCGGCCTGCATCCACCGGCGCAAACCGGCCGAGCATTGCCTCCACGATGCGTTCCATCTTCACGCTGCGCGATCCTTTCACCAGCAGCAGGTCGCCCGGTTTCACGAAGGCCGCCAGAAACTCCGCCGCATTTTCCGGGGTAGCGAAAAATTTCGTATGTTCCCGCGGAACTCCCGCGGCAACCGCGCCTTCCACAATCTGCAAAGCGTCTCCCTGCACACCAATCACAAAATCGATCTTTCCCGTGCGCCCCGCGAATTCCCCACCTTCGCGATGCAATTGCGCCGAGGCCGGCCCAAGCTCGCGCATCTCTCCCGCCGCCAGTATTCGCCGCTGAAATCCCGGCGTTGCCGCCAACAGGCTGCTCATCGCCTGCAGCGCCGCGGGACTCGAGTTGTACGCGTCGTTAATCAATGCAAATCCATTCGTAAACCTGATCAACTCGCCGCGCATCGACGGCGTCCGCAGATTCGGCAGCACAGTCCGCGCCTCTTCCACGCCAATGCCCCATTCGCTGGCCGCCGCGATCGCCGCCAGCGCGTTCCACACCACATGCCGCCCCGGCAGCGACGTCTCCAGCCGCATCCGCTGGCCTTTGTGAATCAGTGTGAACGCCGACCCCAGCGCTCCCCGGTCCTCAATCCCCTCCGCCCGAAACTCGGCCGGAGTTTCCACCCCATAAAAAATCACCCGCCCCGGAGCAACTTTGGCCATCGCGGCGACCCGCAGGTCATCCGAGTTCAGCACCGCCAGCGAGTTCGGCCCATTCAGCCCCTCCACCAGTTCGCGTTTCGCCAGCGCAATTTCCTCCACCGAAGAAAAATTCATCAGGTGCGCCGGCGCCACGCGCGTCAGAATGGCCACATCCGGCCGCGCAATCGTCGCCAGCCGTTTCAGTTCGCCGGGAAACGACATCCCCATCTCAAGCACGGCCGCGTCATGCTCCTCATCCAGGCGGAAAATTGTCAGCGGCAGCCCGTACTCGTTATTAAAATTTCCTTCGGTTTTCAGGACCCGGAGCTTCGCGCCCAGCAATGCCGCCAGGATCTCTTTCGTAGTGGTCTTTCCGACCGACCCGGTGATCCCGCAAATTTTCTTGCCCCAGTTTTTGCGCACCGCTCTGGCCAGTTCGTGCAGCGCGGTGAGCGTGTCGGGTACCTTGATGCAGCGGTCCTGGATCCAGCCCGGGTAGCGCGAGACCACTGGCTCCGCCACCACTGCCGCCAGCGCTCCGCTTTCCACGACGTCGGCAACGTAGTCGTGTCCGTCGTTACGCGGACCATGTATCGCGATGAACAGTTCTCCACGACGTATTGTGCGAGAATCAATCGAGACACCGGCCACCCGGGCCACGGGATCCACCCCGTGTCCCGGCTTGCCTGCCACCGCGTCAACCACTTGTTTAAGCGTCCACCGCATAGTTGCCTCAATAGGTTGGCTTTCCCCAGGGTTCCAGCGAAGCGTTCACTTCTTCCACACGGCAATTCTCGGCGCGTTTTCAGAGTGACCCTCCCCTAGGGCCCGCCTTTTTATCCCGAGCGAAGCGCGGGACGCAAGCGGGCCGCTAATCCCGCCTCAAAAATCCCTTAACCAACGAGCACTCACGGATCTTCGCCGCCTCTTCCTATTTTCCATTTTCCATTTTCTATTTTGTCTGCCCTCTTCCCATTTTCCATTTTCTATTTTCCAATTTCCGTCTTGTACGCTCGATCGCTCAGAGCTTTTCGTGCCACTTCGCGATCGTCAAAATGAATCGTGCGATCCGCAAAAATCTGGTAATCCTCGTGCCCCTTGCCGGCCAGCAGCACGATGTCCCCCGGCCGCGCCTCCTCGATCGCCAGCGAAATGGCTTTCGCGCGGTCCGGCTCGATCAAATATTTTCCGCCGGACTTCTGCATTCCCACCACCACGTCGCTGATGATCTTCAGCGGATCTTCCTGCCGCGGATTGTCGCTCGTCAGGATGCTCAGGTCGCTCAGTCTGCCGGACGTCTCGCCCATGATCGGCCGCTTGGTCCGGTCCCGCGAACCGCCGCAGCCAAAGACAGTGATGATGCGTCCCTTGGTGATCAGCTCGCGCGCGGTTCGAATCAGATTTTGCAGCGCATCATCCGTGTGGGCATAGTCCACCACCACCAGGAATGGTTGGCCCTGATCAATGCGCTGAAACCTTCCCGCAACTGCGTGCAGGTTCCGAATCCCGGTTTCGATGATCTCATTCGGAATGCCCAGCCCGATGCCCGCGCCAATCGCCGCCAGGATGTTGTATACATTGATGCGGCCAACGAGCGCCGATTCCACCTGAATCGGCCCCTTCGGTGTTTGCGCCGTGAAGTTCAACCCGTTGAAGCTCAGTTGAAATTTCTTTGCCTTCAGGTCCGATCCGTTTTGCAAGCCGTAGGTCAGCGTCGTTTTACCCAGGCCGAGGAGCTTCTTGCCCCACTCGTCGTCGGTATTGATGATCGAAAAATCCGGCTCGCCCGCGCCGGTACCCTCAAACAGCCGCCGCTTGGCCGCGAAATAATTTTCAAAGTTCTTGTGAAAATCGATGTGGTCGCGCGTCAGGTTGGTGAAGACCGCCGCGGCAAAATGGCAGCCCCACAGCCGGTCCATTGCCAGCGCGTGGGAACTCGCTTCCATCGTGGCGTAAGTTCCGCCGGCGTCACGAATTTCCGCAAAGAAATTCTGCAAATCCACCGATTCCGGCGTGGTGTTCGGCGCGGGATATTCCCCGCTCGGCGTGTGGTAGCTGATGGTGCCAAACAGCCCGGTCTTCGCGCCCGAAGCACGCAAAATCGAATCGATCAGTGAAGTTGTCGTGGTCTTCCCGTTCGTTCCCGTCACGCCCGTCAGCTTCAACGCCGCCGCGGGCCGCCCCAAAAAATTTGCCGCTGCAATCGCCAGCGCTTTTCGTGCCTCTGCCACTTGCATCCACGGCACTTCCCTCGGCCAATCCACTGGCGCAGGAGCTTCACCGACAACGGCGATAGCTCCGCGTGAAACCGCGTCCCGTGCAAACAATGTCCCATCCGTGGCCACACCGCTAATCGCCACAAACAGCGCTCCCGGCCGCACCTTCCTCGAATCCTGGGTTACCTGGCGAATCTCAATCCCAGTCGGCGCCGCTTTCGAACGCAACTGCACCCCCTCCAATAAGGACTTCAGGCTCGCGCCCGTGGAGTGTCTCTGTTCAGCCACAGTTTGTCTTTCCGCGTCCTCTCTGCGTCTGCCAGCAATCCGTTCTTCTTCTGCCGTAATCCCCAATCCTTTGCTCATGGGCTCCCAATAAACCTTTTTCTCAGTGCAGTTTACCCGCGTGTACGGGGGGCGTACCGAACTCCACTCGTATCTTCGCTCCTCGCCGCACCTTGCTGCCCGCCGTCGGCATTTGTTGCAGTGCAAGGCTGCTGCCAACCAGGACCGGGTTCAAGCCCAACCGCATGCACGTGTCCGCCACTTCGCGCATCGTTTTTCCTTTAAAGTCCGGCACCGCAATATCGCCGCCTTCATCCATTGTCACGGTCACATTGGGTGCTTGCGGTTGCTGCTGTTGAACTGGGCTTGCCTCCGGCGGCTTCGCGGCCCGCTCCGTCATTTCCGCAGCCGCTGAAAAATCCATCGGTGTGTCGTCCTCCATCGCCACCGCTTCGCTTTCCCGGTTTTGGCGATAGGCGGTCTGCACCAGCCGCGGATTCAGCGGCACGTCCCGCGGCACATCCAGATAGGGCAGCACCTGCTCCGCGATGCGCTTGAACACCGGCGCCGACACTGCAGCTCCATCGTGCGGCCAGCCTTCCGGCGAATCAACCGAAACCAGAATCGTGACCGCTGGATTGTTAATAGGGGCAAATCCCGTGAAAGACGCGATCACTTTGGTCCGCGAATAGCGTCCCGTCGCCGGATCGATCTTCTGTGCGGTCCCGGTTTTTCCTCCAGCGGTCCAGCCATCCAGCCGCGCCGATTTACCCGTTCCATTCAAAATCACGCCTTCCATCAATCGCCGCATCGTCGCGGCCGTCTCCGGCCGAATCACGCGTTTCGGATCGGCCGGAGCGGAAGGTCCCTCCAACGGCAAAACGTGATCTCCCCGGCGCATCTCCTCGACGATCCGCGGCTTGTATAACAACCCGCCGTTGGCCACTGCCGAAACGGCATTGATCATCTGCAGAGGCGTCACGCCCACTTCCTGTCCCATCGAAATCGATCCGATCGAAAACGACCCCCAGTGTTCCAGCCGCTGAACCAGCCCGCGGCTTTCCCCCGGCAAGTCCACCCCCGTCGGCGAGCCGAATCCAAACAAATGAATGTACTCGTTGAACCTCGGCGGACCCAATTTCAGCGCAATCTTGATCGCGCCCACGTCGCTGGAATTTGCCAGAATTTGCGCAACCGTCAGGTCCCCATACTTTTTGTGATCGTGAATCCGGTGCCCGGCAACCACAATTGAACCGTTTTCGCAGTTGAACACTTCGTCCGGGCGAATCAGGTTCTGGTCAAACGCCGCCGCCAGCGTCACCAACTTGAATGTCGAACCCGGCTCGTAAATTGCGCTGACCGCGCGGTCCATGCGCGCTTCCGTCGGCACCGACGTGGCCGAATTCGGATTGTATTTAGGCCAGTTCGCCAGGGCCAGAATCGCTCCCGTGTTCGGGTCCTGCACAATCACGCTTCCGGCCGGCGCATGAACTTTCTGAATCACCGCCGCCAGTTCCCGCTCCGCGATGTACTGGATCTTCTCGTCCAGCGTCAGCACCACGCTTTCCCCGGGATCCTGTCGTGCTTCGCCGCCATCAAACTTCTGCTGCCGCGCATCGGCCATCGCCACAATTTTTTCGCCCTTGCCGCGGATCCGATTGTCGTATTCGTATTCGATTCCGCCCAACCCGTGCTCGTCCACGTCCACAAATCCCACGACGTGCGCCGCCATATCCAGCTTCGGGTAATACCGCTTGTTCTCCTCCTGAAAATAAATTCCCTTCAGGTTCAGCGATCGAACTGCTTCCTCTTCTTCCTGCGCCATTTTCCGCTTGACCCACACAAACGTGCTGCCCGATTCCAGTTTCTCCCGCAGGCTGTCGGGAGGAACCCGCAACACGCCCGAAAGCAGCCGGGCCGCCATCGCCGTATCTTTGATTTCCGAAGGAATCGCGAACGCCGATTGCACCGGCACGCTCATCGCCAGCGGCCGCATGTTCCGGTCGTAGATCGTTCCGCGCTTCGGATCGATTTCAATCGTGCGCCGCTGCTGCCGCATCGCGCGCGACATATATTCGGAATGACGGATTAGTTGCAGGTAGGTCAGCCGGCCGAAAACCGCGGTCATCCAAAGAAACGCCACGCCAGCCAGAATCAGCAATCGGACGTGGACTTTTTCTTGCTCCATGGTTCCTGGGACTCGGCTCGCGTTCCGGACGGTTGGAAAACTATTTCGAAACTCGCTGGATTCCGGCGCTCACCGCCAACGCAACAGCCTAGGGAGCGCGGTTCGGCCGCACCAGGCGCGCGGACTCGACCTGGGAAGCATCGAAATTCGAATATTCAAGCACCTGCGAAGGATCCGGCCGTTGCAAGCCCAGTTGGTGCGCGATCGCGTCAATCCGGTGCGGATTCCGCCAGGTCTCAATCTTCAGTTTCAATTGGCCGTTCAGCGCCATCGCCTGCGTCTGCTTGGCCTTCAAATCTTCCAGTTGAAAGCTCAAATCTATGCAGCGGAAGTGCTGGTAGATGTACAGCATGAAAAACATGGCCACAATTCCGCCAAGCGCCGCCGTCTTGTAGTAATTCTTCAGCTTCACCGGTTCCACGTGGCGCACCAGCCGCGAATTATCAATCCGCTTCACGGTGTGAAATTCCACCATCGCCGGCTTGCGCGCGGAAAAACCCCGGTGCAGCCGCGGCGCCATCACGCCAGCCACCGGTTTCAGCCGTTGCGGCACTCCCCCTTGGCCGCGAACTACTCTCGACTCCCGAAGGAACTCATCGCCGCCCGGTACTTCCTGCCATTGAAACGCTGTCGCCATCTCACACCTTCTCCGCGCACCTGAGCTTCGCGCTTCGCGATCTCGGGTTCGCTGCCTGCTCTTCTGGGCG
>Ga0210410_10001433_pt1 | contig 22442 bp, 22 predicted proteins | sample IncBWC4MmetaG_FD_161058 | JGI IMG/M metagenome (GOLD analysis project Ga0210410, IMG submission 161058) | Forest soil microbial communities from Barre Woods Harvard Forest LTER site, Petersham, Massachusetts, United States - Inc-BW-C-4-M | ecosystem: Environmental > Terrestrial > Soil >... | reverse complement strand
ACCATGACATTCTTCTTTCTGCTGGCGTCGAGCCATGCGCAACAACCAGCGCCGAAGTCTGCGCCCATAGCACCTCCGCAGGCAGGCGTTCCACCTAAAGCAACCCCGGCGACCAGTATTGGAAAAGCGGAGGGTTCGCGCCCCGAAGAGACTCCTCAGGTTCTGCAACAGCTCAATTCCGCGTTGGAAGGCCTGGTGGCCAGAGTTTCGCCGGCAGTGGTCCAGATTCTGGTCACGGGCTTTGGACCGGTCGAGGAGAGCAATCGAAGTCAGACTGCGCTGATCGCGCGCCAACACGCCGTCGGCTCCGGAGTGATTGTGGATTCGGACGGCTACATTATGACCAACGCGCACGTGGTCGAAGGAGCACATCGTATCCGCGTGGTATTGCCCATGCCTTCGCCGGATCGCCCGCAGGTTGAGCCGGTAGGCAAGGAGCATGTACTGGATGCCAAACTCATTGGTATTCACAAAGACTCAGATCTGGCGCTGCTCAAAATTGACCAGAAGAACCTGCCTACCCTCGAATTGGGCAACGCTCGCCCCATTCATCAGGGGCAGTTGGTGTTCGCCATTGGCAGTCCGGAAGGCTTGCAGAACTCGGTCACCATGGGTGTAGTCAGCTCCGTTGGCCGGCAGCCCGATCCTGATCGTCCCATGGTTTATATCCAGACTGACGCTCCCATCAACCCGTGAAACAGTGGCGGGCCACTGATTGACATGGACGGCTACCTGCTCGGCATCAACACTTTGATTCTTTCACAAGGTGGAGGCAGCGAAGGGTTGGGATTTGCGATTCCCGCCCGGGTCGTGCGTTTTGTCTACCAGAGCCTGCGCAAGTATGGGCACGTGCATCGGGTCGAGATCGGAGCAGTCGCGCAGAATATTACGCCCACTTTGGCCGAAGGACTCAATCTTTCCCGGAGTTTCGGAGTCATTGTGTCAGACGTGAATCCCGGAGGTCTCGCGGAAATGGCCGGGGTGAAGACGGGGGACATTGTCCTGAGCGCCGATGACCGTCCGATCGACACACTGCCAGGGCTTACGGCCGCCATGTATCTGCATCCTCTCGACGAGGTAATGAAACTGGTCGTCCTGCGCGGCGGTGAAAGACAAACTCTCTATGTTCCCGCAGGCGAACACCGGGACCAGATGGACAAACTCATGGACGCGGTCGATCCCGATCAAAGCCTGGTGGCACGGTTGGGAATTCTTGCGGTTGATTTAAACGAACAGCTGCGTTCGTTGTTCAGCAACCTGCGCTCTCCCGGCGGAGTGGTTGTGATTGCCCGCGCCGCCGACCTCATCGGTCCCGAGACCGGGTTGAAGACGGGCGACGTGATCCACGGCGTGAACACGACGCCGATCGATTCACTGGATTCGCTACGCGCCGCACTGCAGAGCCTGAAACCCAGCGCTGCGGTCGTGCTCCAGGTGGAGCGCGAAGGCCAGTTGCAGTGGCTGGCGTTCGAGATGGAGTAGATAGTATGCCCGCGTTCCGCTGACACCTTTTTGTCATTGCGATTGCACTGGCGATTCTGATTGGGGTGAAATTCAAACGTGAAATCCGTGGCTTGTTCTGGTTCTGTGCTTCAATGGAGGCGTGAGGTGATGCAATGGCAGATGACTCCAGGCCGATCCGCATTGTCCTGATCAACGGCAGCGTACGCCCGGGAAACTACACCAGCATGGCGTCCGCGCTGGTTGTAGATGAACTGAAAAAAGATCCGAAAGTCAGCGTCGAGGTGATCAACCCGCTGGAACTCGATCTGCCGCTGCCAGGAGTCAATCCCCACGCCGAAGGAACGCGCAAACTCCAGGAGGCGGTGAAGAAAGCGACTGCCGTGATTCTGGCGACCCCTGAGTATCACGGCAGCTTAAGCAGCGTAATGAAGCTGGTTATCGAGAACCTGGGCTTCCCCTCAGTTCTCGCCGGCAAGCCGGTTGCGTTGCTGGGCGTGGCGGCGGGATCGGTTGGGGCGATTAAGTCTCTGGAACAACTTCGGAGCATTGCTTCTCACATCGGCGCCCTCGTTCTGCCAATGCCGATTTCTGTCCCCAACGTGCAAAAGGTGTTCGACTCCTCCGGCCGCGCCCTCGACCCAGCCATCGAGAAACTGATTCGCAGCCTCGCGACCAACGTCATGAACTACATTCATCAGAACATTTGCCCGTCCGTAACTCTGGAGCGGCTGCTGCGGCAGGGCGCTGCGGCTGTGTCCGGGTGAAGCTCGATCGAGGCAAGCTCGGTTCGCTCCCGACGGGAGTCAGGGCGATTGCAATCGTATTTTTCCTCGCGGCGGGCTACCTCGGTTTGATCGGCGTCGTCATGCTGGCGTCGCCCGGCTCTGTGTCCATGGTGCTGGGAGCCCCGCTGCTCAGTGGCTTGGAGCTGGCCGGGCCTTACATGTTTCTGCTGATGGGCGGTGTGGGTGCACTCGTTGCGTGGGGGCTGCTCCGGCTAAATAACTGGGCGCGGCGCGGGGCCATTGTTTTGGCATTCATCGGAGTCGTGATGCTGGTCCCCGCTGTTTCGGCTGCAGCCGCGGATTTTCGGGCATCGCTGCTTTGGGGCGCGCTGGGAATTATGGTTCGATCGATGATCGTCTGGTATTTGTATCAGGACCCGGTAAAGAGAGCTTTCACAAAAAACTAGCCACGGATTTCACGAATCAAGCTCTGCACGTTTTTCTGATTCGTGAGAATCCGTGCAAATCCGTGGCTTATCTTTTGACTTTTACAGGCTCTCGCTCACCCACACGCTTGCTGATTTCAAACTTCATCTTGCCGGCTTTCTTGTCGGCGTCAACGATGACGTGATCGCCGTGCAGCACTTCGCCGTCAAGAATCTTCAGCGCCAGGGAATCCTGCACCAGCTTCTGAATTGCCCGCTTTAGCGGACGTGCTCCAAAGTTAGGATCAAAGCCTTCACTGAACAGCAGGTCCTTCGCCGCGTCGGTGAGCTCAAGCGAAATCTTGCGCTCGGCCAGCAGATGCCGCACGTCTTCGAGGCGGAGCTCGATGATCTTCACCAACTGCTCCTTGCCAAGCGGCCGGAAGATGATGATGTCGTCCACACGGTTCAGAAACTCCGGCTTGAAATGACCGTGCAATGCGTTCATTACCTGCTTCGAAGCCTCGTCGAACTCCTTCTCAGAGCGCAGACCCTCGGCTTGCAGAAAAGATGACCCGAGGTTCGACGTCATAATGATCACAGTGTTGCGGAAATCGACGGTGCGTCCTTTCCCGTCAGTGAGGCGGCCGTCGTCCATCATCTGTAGTAGCACGTTGAATACATCGGGATGTGCCTTTTCGATCTCATCAAAAAGAATGACCGCGTACGGACGCCGCCGCACCTGCTCGGTGAGCTGCCCGCCTTCTTCATAGCCAACATATCCCGGAGGCGCGCCGATGAGCCGCGAAACCGCGTGCTTCTCCATGTACTCGGACATGTCTATCCTTACCATGGCGTGCTCGTCGTCGAAGAGAAACTCGGCCAGCGCGCGCGCCAGTTCGGTCTTACCCACACCAGTTGGCCCAAGGAAGATGAACGAACCTATAGGGCGCTTGGGATCGCTCAAGCCCGCGCGGGAGCGGCGGATGGCATTGGAAACCCGCTCCAGCGCCTCATCCTGGCCGATGACGCGTTGCCGCAGCCGGTCCTCCATGCTGATCAGCTTCTTGACTTCGCCTTCGAGCATCTTCGACACCGGAATGCCCGTCCACTTGGAGACGATGCGGGCAACGTCTTCCTCGTCAACTTCTTCTTTCAGCATCCGCGACTTGCCTTTGCCATCCATCTGGGCGGTGAGCTTGTTGAGTTCTTCCTCGGTCTGGCGCAGCAAGCCATAGCGAATTTCCGCGACGCGCTGCAAGTTTCCTTTGCGCTCTTCAGCTTGTTCCTCGACTTTCAACTGTTCGATCTTTTCTTTAAGTGCGCGGGAGCGGGCGATCACATCTTTTTCGCGTTTCCAGTTGGCCTTAAGCGTATTCGATTTCTCCCGCACCTCGGCCAGCTCTTTATCGATCAGCAAAAGCCGTTCTTTCGAGTTGCGGTCATCTTCCTTTTTCAGCGCTTGGCGCTCGATTTCGAGCTGTGTGGCCTTGCGTTCCAGCTGATCGATATCGGTGGGCAAAGAATCGATCTGAATGCGCAGCGAGGCCGCCGCCTCGTCGATCAGATCGATCGCTTTGTCAGGCAGAAATCGATCGGAAATATACCGATGAGACAGAGTGGCCGCGGCTACAATCGCCGAATCCTTGATGCGCACGCCGTGATGGACTTCGTAACGCTCCTTGAGTCCGCGCAGGATGGCGATCGTGTCCTCGACATTGGGCTCGCCGACGAAAACGATTTGAAAACGCCGCTCCAGAGCCGCGTCTTTTTCAATGTGCTTGCGGTATTCGTTCAGCGTAGTCGCGCCAATCGCCCGCAACTCGCCGCGAGCCAGTGCCGGCTTGAGCATGTTGGAAGCGTCCATCGCCCCCTCGGCCGCGCCCGCGCCAATCAGCGTGTGTAACTCATCGATGAAGAGGATGATCTGCCCCGAGGCATCTTCAATCTCTTTCAGCACCGCCTTCAAGCGGTCTTCAAACTCGCCGCGGTATTTCGCACCCGCCAGCATGGCACCCAAATCCAGCGCCACCACACGCTTGTTCTTCAGCCCCTCGGGCACATCGCCGGAGATAATGCGCTGCGCCAGGCCTTCCACAATGGCACTCTTGCCCACGCCCGGCTCTCCGATCAGCACCGGATTATTTTTGGTGCGCCGGGAAAGCACCTGAACCACGCGGCGAATCTCTTCGTCGCGGCCAATCACTGGATCCAGCTTGCCGCGACGCGCCTGCTCGGTCAGATCGCGGGTATAGCGCGCCAGCGATTGGTACTTGTCTTCGGGATTCTGGTCAGTGACTTTTTGCGATCCGCGCACCGACGTAAGAGCCTTCAAAATCGCATCGTGGGTTGCGCCGTGGCGGCTCAGGATTTCCTGCGCAGTATCGCGCTTGAGTTGGGTCGCCGCGAGCAGCAGGTGTTCGGTCGAAACGTATTCGTCCTTGAAATTGCTGGCTTCTTTGAAGGCCAACTCTAGCAGTTGATTTGCCGAGTTCGAAATCGTCGCCTGCGCCGCGCTGCCCGAAACCTTGGGCAAGCTTTCAATGGCACCGTAAGCATCGTGCAACACCGCCTGCGGCCCAATCCCGATCTTTTCCAGCACGGGCGGGACGATGCCTTCCTTGTCCTCGACCAGCGCAGCCAGCAGATGCACCGGCATGAGTTCAGGATTGCCGTGCTCGGAGGCCAGGCTATTGGCGCGCTGCATCGCCTCCTGCGCCTTGACTGTGAACTTGTCCCAACGGATTGCCATAACTTTTCCCTTATATCATTGTCACCCTGAGCGAAGCGAAGGGTCTATGTAATTGTTCGCGCCAAGAAAATGGGAGACGGACTGCCGTCTCCCGCGCAAACCCTTGCCGAGCTTTGCTCGGCCAGGACGTTCCTTCGACTTCGCTCAGGACAGGCTCCGACCCCGTCCTACACGAACAATCGCAACTTACGCAGCTTTGCTTGGACCTTTCGATTCCAGGGTCTTCTCGCTGCCCACGTTGACCTTGATCTGCTTCGGCTTGGCTTCAGCTTTCTTCGCCAGGCTGATCTTCAGGATGCCCTTGTCGTAGTGAGCCGAAACCTTCTCCGCGTCCACAGTGGTGGGCAGAGTGAAGGAACGAGTGAAGCTCCCATACTGCCGCTCCACGCGCCGGAAGTTCTCTTCTTTCTCTTCCTTCTCAAACTTGCGCTCGCCGTGCACGGTCAAAGTGTTGTTTTCGATCCGAACATCGATGTCCTTCTCCTCAATGCCCGGAACTTCGATCTTCAGGGTGATGTTGTGTTCGTCCTCGTACACATCGACGGGCGGGGCAAAGCTGCTCGTGGCGAGCGGCTGGTCCGCCTCGGGACCGAACGAATCACGGAACAACCGGTTCATGCGGCCTTGCAGAGTGGTGAACTCACGGAAAGGTTCCCAACGGGTTAATACGGTCATTGCTGAATTCCTCCTTCTGAATCTTGAGTCTTGGTTTTATGGCTCCTGCACTTGCTTGGATGCATGATTAGCGTAATAGAAGCATAAAATATGAGTGTATTATTGTCAATTTACAAGTATTACCATCTTTTCATTAGCTTACAGTCACCATAAGACACTTCAAGTAGGCTGTCTCCGGCACTGTCAGGAGTATGGGGTGATCCTTCGCCTGAGTCCGACTTTCCAGAATACGGGGATTCCGGTGCGCATCCCGCGAGGACTGGGTCACGATTTCAACAAAGTCCGTCGGGCTGACGTGATACGAGCACGAGCAAGTGACCAGCAATCCCCCGGGACGCAGCATCTTCAGCGCCCGCAGATTGAGTTCCTTGTAACCCCGCAGCGCAGTTTCCAGCGTGCTCTTGCTCTTGGCGAACGCGGGGGGATCGAGCACGATCGTGTCATACTGCCGCCCAGCGCTGGCATAGTCCCGCAGCAGGTCGAAGGCGTTGGCTTCGATCCATTCGATCTCGCGCCCGTTCAGGGCAGCATTGCGATCGGCAACTTCAAGCGCAGGACGCGAGCTGTCCACTCCCGTAACCTTGGAACAGTGCTGGGCCAGATGCAGAGCGAAGCCTCCGTGGTAGCAGAAGACGTCCAACGCTTCCCCGCGCGCATACTGGGCTCCCGCTGCGTAGTTCTCCCGTTGATCGAGGAACGCGCCCGTCTTCTGACCTTCGAAAGCGTCATGGTGAAAGCGGACGCCATTCATGGAAAACACGGTGCTCGTCTTCTCGCCGAGTAACAGCCCCGAGGACCGTGCGAGCAGTTGCTCCAACTCCCGCACCCGGGGATCGACGCGCTCGGCGATAGCCAGCGGCGCCAGCCGCTCGGATAGTTCGGAAACGATGATTTGGCGCACCGCCTCCGTATCCATCGCCTGGGTCAGGACTTGCAGCGAAAGCATGTCGTTATAGCGATCCACAATCAACCCGGGCAGGAAATCCGCTTCGCTGAAGACGATCCGATAGGCATCAGTGTCGCGGACTACACGCTCGCGATAAGCGATGGCTTCCTGGATGCGCCTCCGCAACAACCCGCCAAGATCCCGGACAGAATCCCGCGAGATCATGCGCACCGCGATCTGCGAAGCGCTGCTGTACAGCGCCGAGCCCAGAAGTTTCTCGCGTTCGTCCGCCACAGCAACCAGAGCGCCCGGAGCAACCCCGTCCGCCGACACGATGTCAGACCGGTAGACCCACACGTGGCCATCCTTCAGCCGGCTAGCGCCTCGACGCGAGACCTTCACCACTGGAAGCCGGTGAGTATCCATTGATTTTTTTGGCATGCAGGAATCTTAACCCGCTGAGGCTAACGGGGCGAGGAGAAGACGCACCAGAAGGTAAACGCGACGTTCGCGTAAGAAGCGGTTAGAATGCCTTCCATGAATCGCCCGAAGGGTTTGCTCCTGACCGCCTGGACTATGGTCTTCCTGAACACCACGGCTTGGATATTGACGTATTGGCCACATCAGGCGCACTACGTTCATCTTCACACTTCCACTGCGGTCTTCGTTGGCCTCTTGATGTTTACGATCAGAGTTTGCGCGTTTGTCTGCATTTTCTATTATGCCCAAGGCCGGAATTGGGCGAGGATTCTCGTGCTGGTGACTTCTTCTGGTATGTTACTGACCTCGTTGCTGCTCAAGAACAAGGCCGCCTTGTCCACTCCTTCCAAGATCAGCAGTGTGGCTTGGGTCATCCTCAGCATCTTCTTCTTGTACTGGCTAAATACCCGGCCTCTCCGGGAGTTCTTCAAGGCGAGCAAAGTTACGACTCCCGCGTAGTGAGTCTCCTTCCGAGCTGCAGTAGCCGTCCGGCATCGTATGCAGCGAAGCCGTTCAATATGAAATTGCGGAAAATGAGTGCGAGACCTTCAGCTGGCGGCGGGATGCTCCGATGCAAGCGCCTCGCTCCTGGCATGACTGCGCGTACGCGATTCCACCCGCGCCAAATCGAGGTCGCGATGCAAGGCGTCGAGCGTCGCCGTGGGAAGCTCATTCCCCCACTCCTCAAGCTCGGACTCGGACCAATTTCCATTCAGCCGAATCACATCGTCGGTCAGGTCCTCGGGAAAAGCCAGCCGGTACTCGCCCTCGCGAACCAGGATGTCGCCCACTCCGCGACCGGATGAGCCGTCGTAGGCGTGGCGGCTCGATTCCCCTTTGCGATTGATGTACACCAGAAATACTTCCCCATGGTCCCCGAAGCTGGCCCGGTAGTACCAGGCTTGGCTGGAATCAAACTTCGGATGGGCGCGCCGCCGCCGCGCCACCACGACAGGGTCTGCCACTTCGTCGTGCGACGGGTCGGAGTAAAGAATCCGCTGGCAGGACTCGCAGGCCACCACTTGAGTACCCGCGCGCACTTCATTGTAAGTCTGCGGACGCAGCATCACCTGGCAAGCCAGACATTTGTGATCGCGCGCCTCGGAGAGCCCGGTCCCGCGATGCTTGGCCACCCGGTCATACTGACGCAGCAGATCCGCATCCACGCCGGCCCGCGCCGTGTCGCGTTTCGCATTCCACTCGGCCAACTGCTGTTCGTCTTCCGCCGTCCGCTGCCGCGCCTCGATCTTTTCCTTTTCGATCTCCGCCGTCTCCGCTTTCAACTCCGCTTCGGCCGCCTTCACATCCTTCTCGCGAATCTCGGCATTGACCATCAACTCCAGAATCTTGTCCTCGTTTGCACGAATGTCCTGCTCGGCAAACTGAATCTCGTGCAGCAGCGCTTTGTATTGTTCGTTGGTCTTGACGGCAAGGGATTGATCGCGATACTTGGAGATTTTCTGCTGCTGGTCCGAAATCGCGCTCTCGTACTTGCGGCGCGCCGCTTCGTCAGCTTTGACAGCGGTCTTGGCTTTCTCCAAGACCGCCCGGGTTCCAGCCAACCGCTCTTCAATAGCCGCCACCCGCCTGGGCAAAGCGGCAATCTCTTCCCGCAAACGCAAGATTTCCCGATCCGCCTGCTGTAGTGCGATCAGATTTTGTACGTCAGGAAGCATCTTCAAAGGGTAGCGCTCTCCTGATTTTAGCATGCACCGAAATCCTCACGTAGGGACAGCCGCCCCGGCTGTCCAGTCGAGCCAACCCTCGACGCCGTCAGTGGACTCCGCTGGGCTCCATGATCCGCAGAAGAGGTCGGCCATCGATACTTTGTAAAGGGAAGTAAACCAAGTGCGTTTCCGGATCCACGCAAACCGTGTGCGCGTGCGCCATGAATAAGCCGCCTTCGCTAACCAAAGCCTTTCCTGACTCTCGAAATACAGTCACGTTTCCTGATTCTGCCGAGACATACAACCGCTTGAGGCCGGGGTCGAACGCGAGGACGTCGGGATCTTTTCCTACCGGATAGGTTGCCAGCACCTGCCCATTCGTGAGATCGACTGCGGCAATTTTGTGATTGTCCTCGCCTGCAACAAACGCCAGCCGGGCGTCTACGTCGAGGGCGATCCCGTGCGGGCTTTCGATTCCGGCCAGGGGATAGCGCCCAATGATCTTGGCCGTTGCCGGGTCAATCGCCACCAGTTCGTTCTTTTCATGGACAGCCACCAAAATATGGCCGGAGCCGGCGTCATAGACGGTATTGCCCGCACCGCCGCCTAAGCGGATCGTGGCCACCAGTGAGTTGGTCGTGGCATCGATCACGGCATCCGCATCTCCATGTTCGTCGGATACAAAGACCCGCTTCGCGCCGGGTGCGTACGCTATCCCGTCTGGATAGTTGACGGGTCCGACTCTGGCGATCGTCTTCAGCGTATGGGTGTCGAGAACGGCGACTTTGTGTTCCCCGGTGGCCGATGCGTATACTCTTCCCAACTCTGGAACCGCCCAGACGCCGTGGACACTGGGAAAACCATCGAGGTTCGCCACAACTTCGCGTTTCTTGGTGTCGAAGACCACCAACTGATCGGCATCCATGTGGGCAATGTAGAGACGTCCGTCCGAGCGGTCGAGACCCTGATAGTCGAAGCGCACTGCCGGTCCCGGCAGCGGCACATCGGCCACCTTTTTCAGTGGTGCCGAGTCGTCGGAAGGAACCGCGAAAAGTGCGCAACCGAATATCGCAAGCAATATCGCCAACTCCGCAACATGACCCAATCCGCACAGGCGCATTCTCATGGCAAGCTCCTCGCCCAATTCACATTTATGGGGTCTTCAGGCAGAAGCCAGTATATTGCTTCTGTGCCGCGCCGCTCGAAAAGTCGCGCCAGGCTTGCGCGGGTGCTCCTGCTTGCATCTGTTTTGAATCAACCGACGTTCGGGCAGAACCCAGAATCTGCTGGTCCGGCCAACCCAGAGCCGGCGATCCACATTGCGCAAGCGGTCCGACCCGATCGCCCACCACGCTTAGACGGCACGCTCGACGATCCCACTTGGCAACAGGCCTCCGCCATTACCGATTTCAAGCAGAGAGAGCCCTACGAAGGACAGCCCGCGACGGAGCGGACGGAAGTAAGAGTGCTGTATACGCGGAACGAAGTTTATTTTGGAGTTGCGTGCCACGATTCTGTTGCGAGCGGTCCCATCGCCACCCAACTCCGCCGCGATGTGACCCAGGAATTAGATGACTATTTTGAGATTTTGATTGACTCCCGCCGCGACCGGCGTAACGCCTATGTTTTCCAGATCAATCCCTTGGGTACACAGCGGGACGCTCTGATCACCGATGAACAGGCCCAGGAAGGGCAGGACGGGGACCCTGGGTGGGATGGAGTCTGGACTTCGGAAGCGCGAATCACCCCAGACGGATGGACCGCGACCATTGCCATACCGTTTTCCACGCTGAATTTCATGCGGTCGCGCGATTTCGTGTGGGGGCTGAACTTCAAGCGGTTCATTCGCCGGAAGAACGAAGAAGACCTGTGGAGCGGGTGGCGCAGAACGTTTGGCGCGGCCAAAATCAGCCAAGCCGGTGAGTTGCACGGGATCAACGAAATCGGGAGTGGCCGCCTGTTCGTCGTCAAGCCTTATGCCCTGGGCGGCTTCAGTCACTTGCCGGCCAATGCAACCGCAAGCGGCCTGACTCCGGGCACAACTGCCCTCTACACCGGCGGCGTCGACGTCAAGATTGGTCTCCGTTCCAACCTGGTGGCGAATCTCACTGGCAACACCGACTTCGCGGACAGTGACGTGGATGTGCAGCAATTCAACCTCACTCCGTACAAATTGTTCTTTCCCGAAAAGAGGCAGTTCTTCCTGGAAAACGCCGGTGTCTTTTCCTTTCCCCTCGGCCTCGGCACTACTGCCGATCAACTCTTCTTCAGCCGCCAGATCGGAATCGACCCGATCACCGGCCAGCAGGTTCCGATCAACGGCGGAGCCAAGGTCACCGGTTCGCTGGCGGGATTTGAGTTGGGCGTCTTGGATGTCGATACCCGATCTTCAGGACCAAACCCAGGGGCAAACTACGCCCTGTTGCGCGTGAAAAGATCGTTGGGGGGCAGCGGGTCCTACGTTGGTGTGATGGGCATCGACCAGCGATCCGGAAGCGCGCCCTTGAGCTTCAATCAAACCTCAGGCCTGGATGGCAAACTGGTTTTGCTCAAGAACCTGGCTCTGACCGGTTACGCCGCTCAAACCCGCACTCCTGGCTATTCCAGTGGCCAATCCAATTTAGGTGCCGGATTGGACTTCCGCTCCAATTGGCTCGATTTTCAAGCGGAACATAGAAAAGTCGGCCCCCACTTCAACCCGCAAGTTGGGTTTCTCGAGCGCACCGACTGCATCTGCGATTACGCCGATGCAACCTTCAAAACTCGGCCGCAACTCGCAAACGTACGCGAACTGCAGTTCGAGGGTTTCATCCTTCACGCTCCAGACACTAAGCATGTCGTTCAGACTCAGGAATGGCAAACTACTTTCCGGGCTGATTTTCACAACGGATCCTATACCGACGACGACATTGTTGACGTCTTCGCCCAGCGGCTCACCACCCCATTCAACATCTACAAGAATGTCAACATTCCCGTCGGAGTCTACAACTGGACGCGGCACCAACTCACCTACGGCACTCCCCAGGATCGCCGATTGACCATGCAGGTCTTCGAGCGCTTCGGCAGTTACTACAACGGAAGCCTGAATGAATTCCGGGTGCGGGCTGCCTACCGTGCGAACCAACGCCTGTCCTTTAGTGTTGGCCCGCAGTGGAACCGTTTTCGCTTACCGATTCCCGATGGCAACTTCTCGGTGGTCTTCGGTGCGTTGGAAACGGACTACGCATTCTCGCGCTTCGTCTCTCTTTCGACGATTCTTCAGGTTGACACTGCCAATGCACAAGCCGTAAGCGCCAACATCCGTCTGCGATGGAACTACCGTCCCGACAGCGACCTGTACGTGATTTACACAGCGGGCCAGAAGTTCGCCAGCCTCGCCGCCGTTACCCCGGCGCAGTTCTACGAAAACCGGTTCGTCGTCAAGTACACGTATTCCTTCCGGCCGTGATTGCGCCTTGCCGAAGAGGTTCTGGTGATTCCGGAAACCTTCGTTCCAAAATGGGATGCAACTCTCCATTTCTCCCATTTCCATCTTGACTTTCATGCACGCTTTCAGTTAATCCTGTAACTGTACACTCAGCCTATAGATAACACAGAGAACCACTAACTCCTTTGCCGGGAAGATTTTGCATATAAGTCCTTCTAACTCAAAGATTTTGATGGTAGTGTGGCCCTAATCCCATGATTCCAAAAGACCAGGGGGGAGGGGGTACCGATAACCAAAGAGTAAACCAGCGTTTCCCCAGTCGAGTGGTGCAAAATAAATCTGAGGACGAGGCTGATTCATGCACCGCTTGACGCTGGGCGACTTTGAACTTACATCCGTTTCCGACGGTATTTATCGCCTCGACGGAGGAGCTTTCTTCGGCGTCATCCCCAAAGTCATGTGGGGGAAGAAAGTGAAGGCCGACGCCGAGAACTACGTTCCAGTCGGACTAAATTCGGTGGTGGTGCGAACCGGACGGCAGACCATCCTCATCGAAACCGGTATCGGAAATAAACTGTCAGAGAAACTGGTCAAGATTTTTGGCCAGCCCGCGCAACTGCTCGACAATCTGGCAGCAGCGGGCGTTTCGCCGGAAGACGTCGACATCGTGATCAACACCCATCTGCACTTCGACCACTGCGGCTGGAACACGACGCGCCAAGGCGACAAGATCGTGCCCACGTTTCCCAAAGCGAAATACTATGCCCCCGAAGGCGAGTGGCACCACGGACGCCTCCAACTGGAGCGCGACGCCATCAGCTACATGTCCGACAACTACGACCCGCTGGTCAAAACCGGCCAGATGGAGTTGCTGCAAGCAGATCAGGAAATCGTCCCCGGAATATCAGTAAAAGTTTTCCCCGGACACACCGAGCACATGCAGGCCGTAATCCTCACAAGCGGAGGCCAGACTGCCTGCTACATTTCCGACCTGATTCCCACCAGCGCCCACCTCGATCTGACCTGGGGAATGGCCTTCGATCTCTTTCCACTGCAAACCATAGAAAGCCGCAAGCGCTACTACGCCCAATCAATCCCGGAGAAATGGCTGACCATGTTCACCCATGACCCAAACACTCCGTGGGCCTACGTAGGAAAAGATGAAAAAGGAAAAATGGTAGCCCGTTGTCTTTAAGTGGTCACCAGCGAAACCGGATGTAATCTCAGCTCGAAAAATTCTTCGACTCGGGAGAGAATTTCCGGTGCACTCTTCGATTCGTAGATTGCCTTGCGCAATCCAGCTCCGCCGGGAACACCGTGCGTGAACCACGAGGCAAACTGCTTCATCTTGCCAACTGCGTCGGGCAACTCTTCCTCGATCAGCATCTGGAAGTAAGTACGGATCATCTGGTAGCGATCGGCTTCGGCTGGTTCCTCATACTGGCCGCTGGCGTTGTATTGCTCAATCTGCCGGAAGATCCACGGATTTGCTGGCGCCGTCCGCCCAATCATCACCGCATCGCAACCAGTCTGCGCCACAATCGCGCAAGCGTCCGCTGGCGTACGAATATCGCCATTGCCGATTACGGGAATCTTGACTGCTTGCTTGATTGCGGTAATCCATTCCCAGCGCGCCGCGCCGCTGTAACCCTGCTCGCGAGTCCGCGCATGCAGCGCGACCGCGCAGAGGCCGCAATCTTCGGCCATCTTCGCCAGTTCCACGCAGACAATGTTCTCGTCGTCCCAGCCCGCGCGGAACTTTACCGTGAACGGAATCCCGATGGCCGCGCGAACCGCCTCGAAGATCTTGCCAATCGCAGGCAAATCGCGCAGCAGGCCCGATCCGCCATTGCACTTGACCACCTTCTTCGCCGGGCAACCCAGGTTAAGGTCGACAAGATCAAAGCCGAGATCCTCGACCATGCGTGCAGCGTCAGCCATCACTCGAGGATCGCTGCCAAAAAGCTGGGCCGAGATAGGATGCTCGTCCTCGTAAAAGTGCAGGTAGCGCTTGGCTTTCTGGTCCTTCGCCCGAAGCACGCCATCCGCCGACGTAAACTCAGTCATGATTAGTCCGCATCCGCCGAGGTTGCGAATGAAGCGCCGAAAAACCGTATCAGTAACTCCGGCCATCGGAGCGAGAACAGTCGCAGGCGCAATCCGGATATTGCCGATCATTACCTGATCGGGCACTCGAGAGCCCGCACGGACGACGTCGCCCGCGCCCACATTTCCCGGATTGTCCCAGTACTTGCGCACTTGGCTATTCTACTGCCTTCCCCAAGTTATTCGGGTATGGCACAATTCCTCAGCCGATTGAGGTTACGTAGGTGGATGACACACCTGGACATTTTGTAGAAGAGCTAAGATCCTCGCTCCTGAAAAAACGAGCGGGGCAGATTGCGCTTGCGGTCATCCTCGCCGAAGCGTGCCTTCGCTTTTTGAACGCGCTGACTTGGTTCTTAATTGTTCCGACCGTCGGAGCGCTCCTCAATGGGCACACTGAATCTGTTCTGTTCCAAACGAGGGTCGCGTTTCCGTGGCAGCAACTACTTGGGTCCATGCTCGATTTCGGTGTGGCCTTGATCTTTGTTTTTTATCTGAATCGGTGGATCCACCGAACCCCCCGACAAACTGCTCTGACAGTCTCAGATCCGTTGAGCGAGCAAGAGCCAGAAGTCATGCCGCACAAGGCACAGGCAGACGAACCGAGTGAGGTTCTTTACAACCTCGTCGGCGAACGTGTCAGCCCAGAAGGCGACGATACTTCGCAGGGATAGGTTTAAACGGAGATCGGTTGCGGCGCAATTTGCATCACATAGTCTATGGGTGAAATTCCTAGAACGTTGTCGCCAGAACCGCCCTTTGCGGATACGGGCAAGTGGATAGGCAGCGTCCTGATTGCCGTGATCCTCGGGGAAGGCCTTTGGGGGTTGATTGTTTCGCTTACCAACAACCTGATCCTGCCTTTGTTGGCGAGGGTCATCGTTGCCGATGCCCAGTCCCCGCTGTATCTCGGCAAGGGCGACATCAACGTTCCGGCCCTGTTTGCGTCGGTGCTGGAGCTGTGCTTTGCGGCCATCGTTGCCGTGATCCTGAATTCCTGGGTGCGACGAAAGACCAAGCCTGCTCGCAGCCAGTCGGTCAGGGTGAGCCCAATTCCAGCGCAGCCCGCCGTTTTGTCGGGTCCGTCGCTTGAGCCCGTTCAAGCCGCACCTTCAGTGCCGCTACCGACAGTCCCAGCGCCATCAGCCTCATCCGGCCAATTCTGGTCGCCGCCAGAACCATCGCCGCCAAAGGTAACAGCACCACCGCCTCCGACGGCAAAAGCAGCGAAGCCGAAGGAGGCCAAGGAGGTCTACTACAACATCGTCGGAGAGCCAATCAACCCCACGGAAGACGAGTAGGATGAAGTCCAGGTTCAAATACGCGTGGCTTGTGACGCCCTTGCTATTCGCTTCGGGAGCGGCTGCACAGGCTCAACGGCCGGCAACCGACATCCCAACTTTTACAGCGAAAGGTGCATTTTTCGCCATCGTGGTTACCGATCTCGACGCGAGTGTGCGCTGGTACGAGTCAAATCTTGGCCTGCATTTGGTGAAGCGTGGAAAATCGCCCCGGGTTCCCGCTGAAACTGTTGTCCTGGGTGGCCACAATTTATTTGTTGAATTGATTCATCATGACAGCAAGCCGCTACCGAGGCTCGATAACGAAGCTGCTGTGCCTCGACTGATCAAGGCGGGAGTGATCGTTGGGCAAAAGGACTTCGACGCGGTCGCCGCATCCCTGCAGAAAAGCGGTGTCGAGGCCGGAATATTTGAAGATAAGGAAATGGGAATGCGCAGCTTCTTGTTCAAGGACAACGACGGCAACCTCATCCAGTTCTTTACTCAAGACCACTGATCCGCGAGCACAAAACAGAAGAGCCTCCGCAAAGCGGAGGCTCTTTAGACTTCCCCTAAATCCGCAGCCCGAACTTAGGCCTTCGGCGCTTCTTTCTTGGCGTACTTGCGGCGGAAACGCTCGACGCGGCCGGCGGTGTCCATCAGCTTCTGTTTCCCTGTAAAGAAGGGATGGCAATTCGAGCAAATTTCTACGTGGATGTCGCCCTTGTGGGTCGAGCGGGTGGTAAAGCTGTTGCCGCACGCGCACATGACGCGGATTTCGTTGTAAGCGGGATGAATGGCTGCCTTCATGGTCTATGAACCTCTGTCCGAACTTGTCGGGAGCTATTCGATTCTAAAGGATGGCTGCGGGATTCAGCAAATGCCGGGCCACCAAGATTCCAGCTGGACAGCCGAGGGCGGCTGTCCCCACGTGAGCTGCCACGGCGTTTAGCGCATTCCGTTGGCAAGGCGGGCGCTGGCGGGGCTTCTGCGCAGCAACAGGATGGCAGAGGTGCCGATCGACGGCCCTGGAACCAGTACGAGAAATGCCCATCGCCAGGAGCCCAGGAGGTCGGCCATACGAGGCATCAGCCAAATGGCTACGACGGTCAGGGCAAATCCCAGACCAAGCTGAACCGAGAGCGCGGTTCCAACGAAGCGCTGGTCAGCGAGTTCGGTGACCATGGCGGAGAACTGCGCGGAGTCGCCGATTACCGAGATGCCCCAGATCACCAGGATCGCGATGAACAGCCATGACGGCCCGTCAAAAGCGAAGCCGATTGCAAGGGCGCAGGCTCCGGAAACGATCATCATCGCGGCGGTGGTTAAAGTGCGGCCGATGCGGTCTGACAGAATCCCTCCCAGAATGCAGCCGAAGGCGCCCGTCCCAATCGCCACGAAGGTGAGGAGCGACGCCCGCCCGACCGACAACGCTTTCTGGGCTGCGAGGGCTTCGTTCACGTAGACGAGAAGCCATGCCCACATAGCGTAGAGTTCCCACATGTGTCCGAAGTAGCCGAGATTGGCGAGGAGTAGGTTTCGATCGCGGAAGACAGCGCCGGCCTGGCGCGGATTGAAGAGGGCGCGGCCGAAGGGATAGGGTCCCTCGCGGGCGAAGAACAAAAAGAGGACCGCTCCGACCGCGGTGGCGAGAGTGGACGCTTTGACCACGAATCGCCAATCCACCGTGCTCGACAGGCTGCGGAAAAGATGGGGCATGGACGATCCGAGCGTTAACGCACCGATTACGATCCCGAGCGCCAGACCGCGATCGCGATTGAACCATGTGGATACCAGCTTGAGAGCGGGAGGATAGACGCCAGCCAGAGCGAACCCGGTCACGACTCGGGCTGCAATCGCGCCCACGGGACCGTGATCCAGCAGGAGGGACGCGTTCGCCGCTGCCGCCAAAAGGGCGGACAACGCCATCAGCGTTCGGAGACGAACAATGTCGGGCAGATTGACCAGGCTGGCGCCCAAGGCGCCGCACACGAAACCGATTTGCACGCCATTGGTCAGCCAGGCGAGGACTAATGGCGAAAGGTTCCATTCACGTTTCAGCTCAGGCACGATCGCCGTCGCCGAAAACCAAGCGGTCAGTGACAGGACAATTGCGATTGACAACAACGCCAAGACCCGCCAGCGCGAAGCGTCATCAGCCCGGTGCAGTGAAGCCGATGCGTGGGTTGACTCCGTTGGGGGCATAGTGGCTTCAGGATCTCCGCAGTGGGACCGTGTAGACTGTCGCCGTGCCACTGAGGCATATTTCGCCAGCTTGATTGCGCACGGTAGTCTCGATCTTGCAGATGGGCTTGTCGGGCCGGACCTCCTTAATCTCAACCCGGCCAGTGATTTCCTCGTCAACGCCGACGGCTTTTACGAATTTCCATTCGACCGAAAGAAAAACCGTTCCTGGGCCGGGTAGGTCTTCCGCAACCAGGGCATTTAAGATGCCGGAAGTGACACCGCCCTGCACGATCAGCTTGCCGAAGACTGACTCTTCCGCGAGTTTCCGGTCGTAGTGCAGCGGATTGCGATCACCAGTCATTTCGGTGAAGCGGATGATGTCTTGCATGCTGGTGCGGCGTGTCCGCTCCGCAAAATCACCGACCTTGGGGCGGCCTTTGATCACGCCCGACCAGCCATCGACTAATTTGGTTTCGCTCAACGATTCTCCTCCCCGCGCGTTGGGTTTGATTCTAAGGGAACTCTGATTGGGGATGATTTTATTCTCGCACCCGCACGGGCGCGGACGCCCGCGCCTACATTTTCAACTCAATGGTTGCCGCAAAAGAAAAACGGCAGGGCCGACCCCCTGCCGTATTCGATGTGAAAACTGGGTCCCTTACTTACTGCGGTTGACGGCTTTCTTGAGTTCGGCGCCGGCAGAAAACTTTGCTACCTTGCGGGCAGCGATCTTGATGGTGGCGCCGGTTTGCGGGTTACGCCCATTGCGAGCCTTTCTCTGTGAAACAGAGAAGGTGCCAAAACCAATCAACGCTACCCGATCACCTTTTTTCAGGGCGGACGTAATGCTGTCCACGGTTGTGTCGATGGCGGTAGCCGCTTGCGTCTTACTGATGCCGCTACCCGATGCGATACGGTCAATGAGATCGGCTTTGTTCATCGTCTCTCCTGGCAGGTCTCCTTGTCCTCAAAGGGCGCGGGGAGGGAGCACTCCGTGAGTGAGAAACCCGGCGGCCCTTATTTAGCGCCTGCCAACGATGAATGTCAACTGTGAAAATCGGCGTTGGGTGCCTTGTTTGGGTCCGGCCGGGTGGAAGGGGTGTCCAGCAGGTGGGATTCATCTCGAAACCCGGTCACTCTCTCCGGGTGGAAAAGCGGCTCGGGAGAGGATTCTCGGTCGGAGCGCTTGACTCCGTCTGCACGGGCCGAGAACCGCTGCGCCAGTCGTGGTGTTAGACTCGCGGCGATGGCGCTAGGAGAAATCACGGATCGCGGAGATCAATCCACTCTGCCGGCCGCACTCTATCTGGTGGCGACGCCGATCGGCAACCTGGAAGACATCACGCTGCGGGCCTTGCGGGTGCTGAAGGAAGCGGACCTGATTGCTTGCGAAGATACGCGCCAGACCCAGAAACTGCTCAACCATTACAGCATCACCACCCGCACCACCAGCTATCACGAACATAACGAGATGACCCGGGCTGCGGAGTTGGTCGTCGAACTGGAGCAGGGGGCGCGGGTTGCTCTGGTGACGGACGCGGGCATGCCTGGCATTTCTGATCCGGGGTTCCGGCTGATCTCGCTGGCCATTCGACATCACGTCGCGGTGGTGCCAATCCCGGGGGCGTCGGCATTTCTGTCGGCACTGGTGGCGAGCGGCTTGCCCACGGATTCATTTCGCTTCAGCGGGTTTCTGCCGGCGAAACGCGGCCAGCGCCGGCAGGTCGTTGAGAGCATTCGGGAATCGGTGCGGACGCAGGTGTTCTACGAGGCTCCCCACCGGATGAAAGAAGCGCTCGAAGATGTCGTCGAAATTCTGGGAGGGCAGCGGCATGTCGTCGTCGCCCGCGAAGTCACTAAGCTCCACGAAGAGTTCTTGCGCGGGCAAGCGGCCGACGTTCTGGAAACCCTGAAGGCTCGCGGCGACATCAAGGGCGAGATCACGCTGCTGATCGGCAAAATGGAGGCTGGCGGGCAGAAAGCATCGCCGCCGCGAGTGAGCGTCAGGCAGCGGGTTGAGCAGATCATGACGGAGGAGAAGTTGGACGAGAAGGCCGCGCTAAAGATGGTCGCCAGGGAAATGGGGATGTCGAAGAGCGAGGCGTACCGGGAATTGCAGAGGAGCAAGTAACAGGGCGGGACGCTCGTCCTCCATTTATCACTTCGGAGTCAGTTCACGCTTTACCGTATCACTGACCAGTTTGCCGTCCACGCGAACGCCGGCGCTGGCGAATCGTGCCATCACGTTCTTCATCACTGTCCCCATGTCTTTCAGCGTAGGCGAACCCATCTCTGCGATTACGGCTTTGACGTCGGCCACAATTTGGTCTTCGCCCGCCGCTTTGGGCATGTAAGCTTCGATCAGCTTGATCTCGGCTGCCTCTTTATCCGCCATTTCCTGGCGGCCGCCTTTGGTGAATTGCTCCACCGATTCCTTGCGCTGCTTGATCAGCGTGCTCAGCACCTGCTGGGCTTCTTTGTCGTCGAGCGGAGCCATTTTGTCGATCTCGCGATTCTTGAGCGCGGTCTTCACCATGCGCAAGGTGGAGAGTCGCTGCTCCTCGCGGCCTTTCATGGCGGCGGTGATGTCTTTCTGAATTTGTTCGATCAGGCTCATGGTCGGATTATAGTCTCGCCGGCGGCGGGTGAATCCTCGGGTAAACTGGGAGGGTAGGCTACAAAGGACTCATCTCCATGCTGCGCAAGAACCGCCTGTTCACTCCCGGCCCGACACCTATTCTTCCCGCGGCTCAGACTGCCATGGCGTCATCGGCCATGCACCATCGCACGGCTGAGTTTCGCGCCCTGTACTCGCGAGTGCTCACCGACATGAAAAATTTTATCGGTACCACGAACGACGTGCTAATACTGGCTTCCTCGGGAACCGGCGTGATGGAAGGCTCAGTCTCCAACCTGACCTCGCCGGGCGACAAGGTATTGGTGCTCACGGCGGGAAAGTTCGGCGAACGCTGGCGTGATCTGGCCAAGGCTTTCGGATGTGCGGTGGAAATCGTAAGCGTGCCGTATGGCGAGACCTTTGCACTCGATGAAATTCGTCGGAAGCTCACGGCGGACATTCGCGCCGTATACGTGCAATCGACCGAAAGTTCCACGGGCGCGCGCCATGACGTGAAAGGCATCGCTCGACTGGTGCGCGATGCAGGCAACGACACGCTGCTGGTTGTAGATGCGATCACCGGCCTCGGCACCACGCACTTTGACGTGGATGGCTGGGGCATCGACGTCATCATTGGCGGATCGCAGAAGGCGCTCATGATCCCGCCAGGTCTTGCTTATTGTGCAGTCAGCGAACAGGCCTGGAAACGGATGGAGACGGCGAAGTCTCCCCGGTATTACTTCGATTTCCGTAGGGAGCGCAAAGCCGCAGCCAAGGGAGAATCGGCATACACTCCGGCAACCTCGTTGTTCGCCGCTTTGGCGGCGGCGCTTGATTTCATCCGGCAGATGGGCGACGGCGATCTGGCAGCGGGTCGCAAGGCGTTGGTTGACAATGCAGAGATGGCTGCGGAGATGACTCGCGCGGGCGCCCAGGCGCTGGGATTGAATCTGTTCGCGCCCTCAGCTCCGGCGGCGGCGCTTACCGCAGTTCAGTCGCTCCCCGGCGTCGACTCTGGCGCCATCGTAAAACAATTCCGCGAATCCTTCGCGGCGGTGGTGGCGAATGGCCAGGGCGAGATGAAAGGTCAATTATTCCGCATCGCACACCTGGGGTATTACGATTATCTCGACACCATCGGGATATTGGCTGCACTCGAACACGTGCTGGCCAGCGTGACCGGAAAGCGAGTTGAGTATGGCGCGGCAGTTCGCGCCGCTCAGGAAGTGTACGCAAAATCGGTGAGACCTGAGGTACTTACTCGCGGTTGAGGTTCCAAGTGCAGCCACGGATTCCCACTGATCAGCACGGATCAGGGTTTATAAGCATTGCCTATCAGTGAAATCCGTGGCCGACTTAAACCAACATGAAAATTGTCATCGCTGAAAAAATCTCCGCCTCAGCTGTGGATGTGCTGCGCGAGCCGCGGTGGATTGTGGTTACGCCTGAGCAGATGGAGGGCGGCTTAGCGGCTCAGTTGGAGTCCGCGGATGCGCTCATTGTGCGTTCGGCCGTCCAGGTCAATGCCGAGTTGTTGGCGAAGGCTCGGAAGCTGCGCGTGATCGGGCGGGCCGGGGTGGGAGTCGACAACATCGATCTGGAACCGGCGACGCGCCAGGGCATCGCAGTGATGAATACGCCCGGAGCGAATGCGGTCGCAGTGGCCGAGCATACGTTGGCGATGATGCTGGCTCTGGCGCGCCACCTCTGCCGGGCGAATGAGCTGATGCATCCCGGCAAGTGGGAGAAGA
>Ga0210410_10001432_pt1 | contig 22446 bp, 19 predicted proteins | sample IncBWC4MmetaG_FD_161058 | JGI IMG/M metagenome (GOLD analysis project Ga0210410, IMG submission 161058) | Forest soil microbial communities from Barre Woods Harvard Forest LTER site, Petersham, Massachusetts, United States - Inc-BW-C-4-M | ecosystem: Environmental > Terrestrial > Soil >... | reverse complement strand
CCGGATACAACCCAACTCTGTGTGACGGGATCTCTGCGAATTTCCATGGAGTTTTCTAGCGCGTATAGCGCGTGGGAGTAGGCCCTTCTTCCAGCCGGTGGCGGTCCCAAATCGCGCCTTCCCGGCTGTAGTAAGCCATTTCGAAATCCTGCGTCAGCTCGAGCGCATCCGTGGGGCACGCATCTTCGCACAGCCCGCAAAACATGCAGCGGGAGGTGTCATACGTAAAGGTCGTGAGCACCTTGCGCCGCGTGGTGTTGTCTCGCTCCCAACCAACCACGATCAAATTCTCAGGGCACGCCAGCGCGCAAAGATTGCAGGAGATGCAAAGCGTCTCCCCGTTTTCCGGATGATTGTTCAGCCGCGGCGCCCCGCGATATCTCTCCGCCACCATCGGCCGCTCCAGCGGATATTGCTCGGTGTAAATGTTCGCAGGATGCTGCGTCCGAAACGTCACACCCATGCCTTTGAGCACATCCACCTGGAAAAGCCGTCCAATCAATTCCTTCATGTTCACAGTCTCTTTTGCCAATAGCCGGATGTCAAGGATTCTCGGCGCAGTTTGGCCCACACAAACACGCAGATCAGTTAAGAGACGCGGAGAGCGTGATATTCTCAGTCACGAAACAATGAGCGATCAGGAATTCATGCAACTGGCCCTGGACGAAGCCCGGGCGTCCGCCGAAGCCGGCGAAGTCCCCATCGGCGCCGTGCTGGTCTATCGGGATGAGGTGCTCGCGCGCGGCGGCAACCGCACCATCCGTGACTGCGACCCCACGGCACACGCCGAAATCGTGGTCCTGCGCAAAGCCGCGCAAAAGCTGGCAAACTACCGTCTGGCGGATACAACCCTTTACGTAACACTCGAGCCGTGCGCCATGTGCGCCGGAGCCATCGTCCAAGCACGCGTCCCTCGCGTGGTCTACGGCACCGATGATCCAAAAGGTGGCGCCTTCCGCACCTGTTTCGAACTCCTGACCAGCCCGAAGCTGAATCATCAAGTGGAAGTCAAACCAGGCGTCCTCGCCGAAGAAGCCAGTTCCCTGCTCCAAACCTTCTTCGCAGCCCGCCGCTAGATTTCCCGCGAACGCCCAAGATGCTGCACTGCAATTTGTACCGATCGCGGCATAGCCCCATCGGCAGCCTCTCTGCTAAAATAAGGTTCCTGACCGCGGAGAGGTGACTGAGCGGTTGAAAGTACTCGCCTCGAAAGCGAGCGTACGGGAAACCGTACCGTGGGTTCGAATCCCACCCTCTCCGCCATAAGATCACACTTTGTTTTCTGTTTTTTTTGACCCTTCGATTTTTCGTGTACCTGCTGTGCGTCCAATTACAGGGAGAGGTGCGTTTGTGGGAGAGATTTTTTGGATGGCGGAGACGGAGCCACCTCTTTTGCAATGGAATGATTGAGGCGAAAGTTTGCTTGGGAGTTGCGAGTTACACCGTGAAAGCGGGAGCTGGGCTCCCGCACTCCAAATGGGCGTCGGCTAGCGTAGCGAGTCTAACGACAGGCCGCGGATAGAGGCATCGAGGAGTTGGATGGTGTGGACCACCGGGATGCGGTGGTTTGCTTTTGCGAGCGAAGATTGCAGTTGCAGAAGGCAGCCAGGATTTCCGGTGGCCACTATGTCGGCCTGGAGCGGGGCGATGAGGCGCGCTTTGCGGTCGCCGAGTTCGGTGGCGGCTTCGGGCTGGACGAGATTGTAGATTCCGGCGGAGCCGCAACAGATGGGCGACTCGGGAATTTCGAGGAGTTGCGTGCCGGGAATTTGCTGCAGAAGCGACCGTGGCTGAGAGCGAACGCCCTGGGCATGCTGCAGGTGGCAGGAATCGTGAAAGGCCACCCGGGCGTTGATGGGCTTGCGCTCGGCGCGTGGGGATAGTTCGGCGAGAATTTCGGTGATGTCCTTGCACTTGGCGGCGAAGCGCTTGGCGCGTTCGGCATATTTTGGATCATCGCGGAGCAGGTGGCCGTATTCCTTGACGTTGGAGCCGCAGCCCGCGGCGTTGATCACGATTGTTTCGACATTTGCCTTTTCAAATACATCAATGGTTTTTCTCGCGAGTTCCTGCGCTTGCGCTTCTTCGCCGGCGTGGACGAACAGCGCTCCGCAGCACGTCTGCTCGGGAGGCGCTACAACTTCGCAGCCTTCCGCGGAAAGCACGCGCGCGGTGGCGGCGTTCACGTTGGAGAAAAAAGTGCGCTGCACGCAGCCAAGGAGAAGTCCGACGCGTTTGCGCTTCTCCCCCTGCGCGGGGGTGATGGTTGCGACCGGCTCGATCGGCGTCGCAGTGGGGAGAAGAGCGTCCATGGCGCCCACGGACTTCGGCAACAGTTTGAAGGTACCGATGGCGCGCAGAGCAGTTTGCAAGCCGCTTTTCTGGTAAGCGAGCAGCGGCCAGCGCAGGAATTTCAGACGGCCCGGTTTGGTGAAGGCTTCGAACAGGAACCGGCGGTGCATTTTTTCGGCGGCGGGGCGCCGGTAGTTGCGTTCGACCTGGGCGCGCGTGGCTTCGATCAATTTGCCGTAGTCGACGCCGGAGGGGCAGGCCGGCATGCAGGCGACGCAGCCGAGGCAGGAATCAAAGTGGCTGACCCATTTTTCATTCATCTCCGCTTTGCCTTCGAGAGCCAGCTTCATCAGGTAGATTCGGCCGCGCGGCGAATCCATCTCCTGGCCCCAGAGGGTATAGGTGGGACACGCAGGCAGGCAGAAGCCGCAATGGACGCACTTCTCCATGAGTTCGAGAGATGGGGGATGATGCGCGTCGAACGCACCGGTCAAATTCGTTTTCTGAATTTCATTCGGCATGCGACTAGATTCTCCCCACGAATCGGCCGGGATTCAAAGTGTTTTTCGGATCGAGTTGGTGCTTGACTGCACGCATCAGAGAGACGCTATCTCCGGCGTTTCCCCACGCGTCGATCGAGTTCAATTCCGGAGGGCGGCGCAAGAGGAAGAGAGCACCGCTGCGAGATTGCAACTCGGATCGCAACAGCTCTACCGTTGCGGAGAGTTGAGCCGGATCGGCTTCCAGGCGGAGCGTTCCGATTCCCGTGGCCTGGAGAACGATTTGCCAATCAGTTTTTCGCGAAGCGTCGAGTGTCTTCAGAAATTCGAGTGTCTTCGCGATGTCCGTCGGGAGCAAACTGATTTTGGCCAGCAGTGTGTTATTGGTTAGCGAGTTCCACAGGTCCTGCCGCGCATTCCAGCTATTTTCCAGAGATTGCTCGACGCGGGCGGAACTGAGAAGTTTGCGCAACTGTGATTCTTGCGCGGCGAGGCCGGCGTCGGTGGCTTCGAAAAGGATGTCGGCGGCGGGGAATTCGCCTGCTGCGCAGCGAATCTGCAAGGACGTGTGGGCCAGTTGGGAATCCTGAATGGCCAGGATGTGTTGTTGCATGGCCGGCAAGTTTTCTGCGGTGAAGGAAAAAGTTTTTGCGGCGCGCGGCAGGGGATGCAGGCGAAAGACGGCGCGCGTGATCACGCCGAGCGTGCCGAAGGCACCGGTGACCAGTTTCGGCAGATCGTAGCCGGCGACATTTTTCACCACTTTGCCGCCGCTGCTGGCGAGCGTGCCATCCGGAAGAGCGATGGTGACGCCGATGATGAGGTCGCGGAGGGCGCCAAAGCGCAGGCGCAATGCTCCGCTGTCGTTGGTGGAGAGAACGCCGCCGATGGTTGCGCGTTCTGGCCACAGACCGTCGAAGGCCAACCGCTGGCCATATTGCGCCAATGCATTCTGCAATGATCGCAGAGTGCAGCCTGCTTCAACCGTGACCGTTAGATCGGCCCAGGCGTGTTCGACGATTCGATTGAGCCGGGCGGTGGAGAGGATGAGATCCGCTTTTTTGGGTGGATTTCCCCAATCGAGTTTCGTTGCGCCGCCACGAGGGAGAACCGCGATTCCGGCTTCGTTTGCGAGGGATAACACGCTGGCCAACTGGTGTTCGTCATCGGGTTCGGCAACGAATTGGGGAAGGACTCCGGAGACCGCGTCGGCGGCAGAAGCTGTGCGCAAATTATGCGGACCAACCACCGCGCGGAGATTTTCTTCGATGGAGCTAGTTTTCAGCATTGCTGTCGTGGAAGTGGTGCATCATTTCTCGTCAGTAGCGCTCGGCGATTCCGGAGGTTTCCAGGGGATGCGCCACGTATTCCCCTGGTTTTTCACCACAGAGGCGTGGAGTTGGAAAAACTTTTGTGGGGTTCGAAAGGTGCAACGGGTCGAACGCGCAGCGGACTCGCTGCATCGTGTCGAGGTCGGGTTCGGCAAACATTTTCGACATCATCAGCTTCTTTTCTTCGCCAACGCCGTGCTCGCCGGTGATGGAGCCGCCTGCTTCCAGACACAGCTCCAGGATGCGGTAAGAAAGCGATTCGGCGGCCTGCTCCTGGCCAGCAATGCGGCGGTCATACAGAACCAGCGGATGCAGGTTGCCGTCACCGGCGTGGAAGACGTTGGCGACGCGAATTCCCGTCTCTTCGCTGAGGCGCGCGATTTCGCTCATCATCCGCGGCAGGGCGGTCCGCGGAATCACACCGTCCTGCACAATGTAATTCGGGGAAATGCGGCCCATGGCCGCGAAGGCGGCCTTGCGGCCCTTCCAGACCAGCATGCGCTCGGTGTCGGTCTGTGCGAGACGAACTTCCCACGCGCCGTTCTTGCGGCAAATTTCGTCGACGTCGCGCATCAGGGCTTCGACTTCGGCGACCGGGCCGTCGAGTTCGACCAGCAGCAATCCGCCGCAGTCCGGATAGTTTGGGTGGACGGCGGCTTCCGCGGCCTGAATGGCGAGGTTGTCCATCATTTCGATGGCCGCAGGAAGCATGCCGGCGGCGATGATGTCGCTGACAGCCGCGCCGGCTTCGTTGGTTCCCGGAAACGCGGCTAGCAACGTGCGAATGCATTCGGGGCGCTTCACAATCCGCAGAGTCACTTTCGTGGCGATGCCGAGCGTACCCTCGGAGCCGACGAAAACGCCCATCAGGTCGTATCCCGGCATGTCCAGAGCCTTGCCGCCGAGATGCACCAGCGAGCCGTCGGGAAGCACGACTTCGAGCCCAAGAACGTGTGTGGTCGTGAAGCCATACTTCAGGCAGTGCGCGCCGCCGGAATTTTCCGCGACGTTTCCGCCGATGCTGCAGACGGATTGCGACGAAGGATCCGGCGCGTAGAAATACGCATGTGGCTGGACGCGGCCGGTGACATCCAGATTGATCACACCGGGCTCGACGATTACGCGCGCGTTCGGCAGATCCACTTCCAGAATGCGGTTCATCCGCGCCAGGCTGATGACGACACCATTTTCAACCGGCAGTGCGCCGCCGCTCAGGCCGGTGCCCGAACCGCGTGCGACGAAGGGAATGCGCTCACGATGGCACACGCGCACGATCGCCTGAACCTGCTGGGTATCCGAAGGAAGCAGCACCGCGAGGGGCATGACTCGAAAGTTGGTCAGGCCGTCGCATTCATACGTATGAAGCTCTTCGGGCGAAGAAACCAAGCCGTGTGCTCCAACAATGGAGCGGAGTTCCTGAAAAATGCGGGCGTCCACGGTCGCCTTTCCGGGATTGAAGACTTATCCCCCGCGGCAGGGGTCCCGCAGAGCAGCTTGCCGCATCAGTGCACGAACGTCAAACCGTGCGGGATGAATTGCGGGAATACATAAGCGTAGAGCATCACGATCACGCCGACAACGGCCGCAAGCGCAACGGAATGCCAGAAAACGTAGCGGAATATGATTCCTTCGTTGCCGACCTGATTGGTGGCGGCGGTGGCCACGCAAATAGATTGCGCGTCCACCATTTTGCCCATCACGCCGCCGGCGCTGTTGGCGGCGCACATCAGAATAGGACTTAAATTCAACTGCTGCGCCGTGATTTTCTGCAAACCGCCGAAGAGCGCGTTGGAAGCAGTGTCGCTGCCGGTCAAGGCGACGCCCAGCCAGCCGATGAATGTGCCAAAGAACGGAAAGAACCAGCCCGTGCGCGTGAATGCTAAACCCAAGACCGCGTCCATGCCTGAGTATCGTGTGACGTAGCCCAATCCGAGCATGAACGACATGGCTACTATGGCGTGGCGCATGCGAAAGAGCGTGTGGCCGAAAATCTGCACGAGCTTTCCGGGTTTCACGCCCAGAATGATGCCGGAGAAAATTGCCGCCAGGAAGCAGCCGGTGCCGGTCGCGGTCAGCCAGTTGAAATCAAACTTGGCGTTTTCCGCGGTGGGCTTGGTGACCACAGGTTGCGCGCGGAAAACCGCTTTGTGGAGATAGGGCACTTCCCAGCCGCCGGTCTTGAAGCTGGGAGTGGTTGCCTTCCCCATAGCGATCTTGATAGTCGGAAGCCCCCACACGAGTACAAAGATGGAAAGGATCGCAAAGGGCAGCCAGGCCTTGGCGATTTGCCCTCCGGTGTGGCGGGTCACTGGCGCGGTCTGCTGCAGCTTGCGAACGTCCCATTCGTCGTCCATCTGATCGGCGATGATGGGCTTTGCGGGCGCCGCGGGAGCCACAGCGTTTTTCAGCGCCAGATCCGCTTCTCGTTCGTCCTCGAATCGCCAGACGCGCTTCGGCTTCCAAAACCGGAGGAAAATTACGGTTGCCAGCATGGAGGTGACCCCGGCGGCGATGTCCACCAGGTTGCTGTCCATGTAGTTGGACCAGAAAAACTGCATGCCGGCAAAGGAAAGGCCCACGACCAGGATGGCCGGCAGCACTTCGAAGGTTTCCGACCAGCTCACCATGGCGCGCACCAGCCAGAACGGGACAATAACGGCTGTGAACGGCAGGATGCGGCCGATCATGGCATTCAGGTCGCTTTCCGGAAGAGCAGTCACGACGGCAAGCGTGTGCACCGGCGTGCCAATCGCGCCCCAGGCAACCGGGGCGGTGTTAGCGATCAGGTTGAGCGCCGCGGCGTGGAACGGTTTGAAGCCGAGGCCGATCATGAACGCGCCGGCAATCGCCACGGGAGCACCGAATCCCGCCGCGCCTTCGATGAAGGCGCCGAAGCAGAAGGCCACCAGGAGAAGCTGCAGCCGGCGGTCCGGCGTGATGGTGGCGACCGACTGCTTCATGATTTCAAACTGGCCGGTCTCGACGGAAATGTCGTAGAGGAAAACGGCCGCGATGACGATCCAGACGATTTTCAGTAAGCCGAATGCGCCGCCGTAGAGAAAGCTGGTGACGGCCAGTTTAGAAGGCATTCCAAATACAAAAATCGCGCAAAGAACGGCCGTCGTGGCCCCGGCGATGGCACACCAGTGTGGCCGGACCTTGAGGCCGGCGAGCAACCCGAGCAGTACAACGATTGGCAGCGCGGCTACCAGAGTGGAGAGCCACCAGTGGCCAAGTGGATCGTACACTTGCGTCCAAGTCATCATCCATCCTCCAAAGGGAGCGATCTTGCCATCTTGCCCGCACGGAATTGTGGGATCGCCAACGCGCGGAGACTTCTGAGTTCTGTATCACTTCTGCTGCCCGAACCTTTCTGCAGGAATCAATTACCTTCTTAGCGAACGAAAGTCAAGAAAGGAGTCGGGGAGTGGGCGGTGGACTGGCGGTGATGCGGTGACCGGGCGGTTGAACGTCATCACTCCGCCTGGGATCTCAGATCCGGCCTGATTTGCGGATGAGAGCCCGTGCTTTTTCAGAATGCGGATCATGTCCGAAAGTGAACAGCTGCTCTCTTTCTCAAGGCATAGTCTGGAAACGAGGAGAATTGGCGATGGGACACTGGATACAGGTACGAAGAGGGATCTCGGTTGTGCAGTTGCAGATCGCACTTCTGATTCTTGGAGTCGTTGTGGCCGGAGCTTTGCTGACCTTCTACTTCTCGAGTCTTCCGCGGTAAACAAGGCAACTCCGCTCCAGCAACGGTATTTCTGCGCCGCGCCATCATTCAAGCGTTGCACTGCCTAGCCTAATCTTCGTAGCTCACGTTAATTTATGAACAGGTATAACCGATGAAATTTGCTTTATGGAGTGGCAGCGCGGCTCTGGTGGGACTGCTTGCTGTGGGCTGCAACGGCAGCAGCTACGGTGTTTTGCAGCCGAACCCCGAGGATCTCTGCAAGTGCATCCCGATTGAGCCGGATATTATTGATTTCCGGCACTTGGCGAAACACGTTCCGATTCCCACTGTTGCCGCGCAGGAAATTGGTGTGGATACCATGCTCAGCTGGACGCAGGACGCATTTGTGGACCCTACCGCGCCGCGCACCGGTCGAGAGTTGCAGGTGTTCCATATCGCAGCGGGATTTCTGCAGGAAGCCAGCGTGAATGGTGCGGACTGCGACGTGCATTTTGAAATTTCCCAGACCGCCGATAAAAGCGCTTCCCGGGTAATCGTGGAAACTCCCGTCGACAGTGAATTCTGCTCCGCCCGCCAGAGTGCGCAGTCACAGCTGGCGAAGCACGGTTTCAAACTCGACTCCCAGCACGGCGGTGAATTGCCGCAAGGTTTGCCAGTACAAGTCCTGGGTATGGCATTCGAAGACTTCGATCACAACCGCGGCTCCGCGCAGGTGGCAACAATATGGGAGTTACACCCCGCGACCGTGAATCTGCTCCCCTGAAGAACATTCAGCATTCCACCTGCGAGGACGTTTCTCGGGGCGCCACAGGTTACCCACCATCCTTGCCGGATTTCTCTGCCTTTTTCGTTAGATGCCAGGCTTTGCACCAGTTGCAGCGGTAGGCGCGCAATTCCATCGGGGCGGCGGCGGTGGAGATCTGGTGTTTTGCCGTCGCAAGAGCTGCGCCTTCAGTGGCGTATTTGCGTTTGCCGCTTACCGGACATTTGGAGGTGCTGTCCATCGCAAGCCTTGCCGGAGATTCCTCGCTGCTGCGATCCTGCCATGCGTTTTTGCGAGCGGCGCGCGTGGCGGAAGAAAATCCAATCATCTGCCATCCCGGCCAATCGCGCAAATACTTGCAACGGAGAGCGGGCAGAGCGTACCTTGCAGAAATGCCCTGCAAGACGGCAATTTGCTTGCGGTATTATCGTGGGGCGTTCTTCACATCAACAGGTGACCTGCCATGACTAGTCCTTCGGCTTCGATTCGCGGATTGCAGATTCTGGCCCCGGCGCATCCGGCGCAAGAGCGCGTGCTGACGCCCGCCGCTCTGGAATTTATTGTTGAGTTGCAGCGGCGATTCAATCCCCGGCGCGTGGAACTGCTGGCCGCGCGCGTGGAGAGGCAGAAGCGGCTGGACGCCGGCGAGAAACCCGACTTTTTGCCGGCGACAAAATCCATTCGTGAGTCGGAGTGGACCGTGGCGCCGATTCCCGCCGATCTGCAGGACCGCCGCGTTGAGATTACCGGCCCCGTGGACCGCAAGATGATCATCAATGCGCTGAACTCCGGCGCGAAAGTGTTCATGGCGGACTTTGAGGATTCAAACACGCCGACGTGGTCGAACCAGATCGAAGGGCAGGCCAATCTGATGGACGCGGTGCGGCGGCAGATTACGTACTCCGACCCCACCACGGGAAAAAATTACAAGTTGAATGAGCGCACCGCGGTGCTCTTGGTGCGCCCGCGCGGCTGGCACCTGGAGGAGCGGCACATTCTGGTGGATGGCCAGCCGATGTCTGGGTCGCTGTTTGATTTTGGCTTGTACTTTTTTCACAACGCCAAGGAGCTGCTCGCGCGCGGCACTGGGCCGTACTTTTACCTGCCGAAAATCGAAAGCCACCTGGAAGCGCGCTTATGGAACGACATTTTTCTGCATTCCCAGGACGCGCTGGGCGTAAAGCGCGGCAGCATTCGCGCCACCGTGCTGATTGAAACCATTCTGGCCGCTTTCGAGATGGACGAGATTCTTTACGAACTGCGCGAACATTCCGCGGGGTTGAACTGTGGCCGCTGGGATTACATCTTCAGTTTCATCAAGAAATTTTCCCATGATCCGAAGACCGTGCTGCCCGATCGCGGACAGGTCACGATGACTACCCATTTCCTTCGCTCGTACAGCAAATTGCTGATCCGCATCTGCCATCGGCGGAATATTCACGCCATGGGCGGCATGGCCGCCTTCATCCCGATTAAGAACGATCCGGTAGCCAATGAAAAAGCCATCGCGCAGGTGCGCGCCGACAAGGAACGCGAGGCCGGAGACGGCAACGATGGCACCTGGGTGGCGCATCCCGGCCTGGTCGGCGTGGCCAATGAAATTTTTGACCGCCTGATGCCGGGGCCGAACCAGATCGACAAAAAACTTTTGGATTTCACAGCCACTGCCGCGGATTTGCTGGAAGTGCCGAAGGGCCAGATTACCGAAGCTGGGTTGCGGCAGAACATCGCAGTCGGGCTCGGCTACCTGGAAGCGTGGCTGCGCGGCACCGGTTGCGTTCCACTGTTTAATTTGATGGAGGACGCGGCGACCGCCGAAATCAGCCGCGCGCAAATCTGGCAGTGGATTCACCAGAACGCGCATTTGCAGGACGGCCGCAAAATCGATATCGCGATTTGCGACCGCATCATTGACGAGGAGCTTGCAAAGGCGAAACAGGCCGGAGACGCGGCGCGGTATGCGGCTTACGAAAAATCGGCGCAGCTGATGCGCGACTTGATTCGTTCGCCGCAGTTTGTGGAGTTCCTGACCGTGCCGGCGTATCAGAAGATTCTGAGCGAAGGAAGTTAGGGATGAGAGGGCCGGGCAAGCCCGGCCCCTACAAATTAAAAAGACTCAGCACCTACAACTTAAGAAGACTCAGAAGTGGCAGCTGGCGGCGCCGCGCTTTTCGAGATAGCGCTGGTGGTATTCCTCGGCGCGCCAGAACGGAGCGGCCGGGGTGATTTCCGTGGCCACGGGCCGGCGCAGTTTGCCACTGGCTTCGAGCGCCTGCTTGGACTTTTTCGCCGCGCCTTCCTGCTCGGGCGAGTGAAAAAAGATCGCGGTGCGATACTGCTTTCCGTAGTCGGGACCCTGCCGGTTCACCTGCGTCGGGTCGTGGATGGTCCAGAAAACATCGAGCAGTTGATCGTAGCTGAGCTTCTCGGGATCAAACGTGACCTGCACGACTTCGGCATGGCCGGTTGTATCGGTGCACACGTCCTGATAGCTGGGATTTTCTGTGCGCCCACCGCTGTAGCCGACCGCGGCGTCCAAAACGCCCGGAACGCGGCGAAACGCGGCTTCGATACCCCAGAAGCATCCCGCGCCAAATGTAGCGATTTCCTGCATGTGATTCCCCCTTGCTTGCTGCAACCCGCATGAATTGAAAGCTGCCAGTTTGCGGCGTGGCTGAAATCGGGCTGGCTGCCTTGCGATGATTTCTGAACTAACAGTTAGAGTATAGATGAGACAAAAGGTTTCGGCAGCTCCTTCACCTTTCGTTATGATTTTACAGGGTTTACGAGGCCTTCTTGGCCGGAGCCTTCGCGGCGGCGATGCCCTTGAGCTTGTCCTGCGCGGGGCCTTTATAAGGACTGTCCACGGAAGCGGCGTCGGTGAAGGCCTGCTTGGCCCCTGTGGTGTTCTTCAGATTGAGATAGGCGAAGCCCAGCCGGTACTGATTTCGCGCATAAACAGCGGCGCTTGATTTGAGAAGAGGTGCGGCCTTGGTCAGGCTCTCGACGGCCGCGGGATTCAGTTTTTTCTGGAGATCGATCTGGCCGAGCGCGCTGAGCGCGAGTCCCTTCTGCAGATTAATCTGCTTTTGCCAATCGGAGTCGCTCGCGCCCTCTGGTTTCTTCGCGGTGTCGCAAAGCGCCGCGGCTTTCTTGGCATAGGCTTCGGCCTTGTCCAGTTGCTCACCCTTCTCGCTGTAATCATCCGCAAGCAGCAGCAAGATGCCGAGATTGTCTGGGTCTTTCTCGAGCGCGATGTTCGCGGTTTCGATCATTTTCGGCCGATTCTGTGCCTGCTGATAGGTGACCGCCGCTGCGCTGAGCGCCTGCCCGGCATTCGGCGAATCAGGAAACAGATTCGCAAAACGCACCAGGAGGGCGGCCTTTTTCGCCGCGTCCTTCTGCTGGTACGCCGCGTTCATCAACGACTGCTCGATGTAGTTCCGATCGTCCTTCGCGGATTCGAGCTTCTGCTGCTGATCCGCTTTCCACACCTCGGGGCTGGTGCCGGCCGGTGGAGGCTGCGCCTTGAACCGTTGCAGAATTCCAGAGGCCTTTTCGCCAGCGGCGAAGAGGCGATCGGTGTCGCCTTTTTCGTTGGCGGCGCGGACCATGTTGACGGCGTTGGAAAAGCTGTCGGGGTCGAGCGCGAAGAGTTTGTCGCCATATTCGAACACTTTATCGTACTGCTTGGCGGCGAGGTAGTAGTTCACATACTGCTCGTCGGCGAGAATTTGCAGGTCGCCCTCGGAGTGAGCGGCGGAGAAGGCGTCAATCAATTTGAGCTTGGCCGCGGGATCGGTCGCGGCGTTGATGTCGTTCAGTTGGTGATCCACTTCCGAACCGGCCGAAACGATAACGACTTTGCCGATCTGCGCGCGCAGCGGCGCGGCGGCGAAGAAACCGAGGAGGAAAAAAATAGCCAGAATTCGAATGCGAAGCATGCGTACCTCCCGTGGGAACGATTGAGGAGCGAGCCTTGCTTTACCCCGCATCTTAGTGCGCGGCGGCCATGCAGCGCAAATTTTCGGGACTGCCGCAGGCTGATCGCAAGGGTCGCGCTTCACCGTTTTTTGCTTTTCCGTTTCGGCGCCGCGAGTCCATCTTTGGACGAGCGTTTCTTCTTGCCGGAATTGGCGTTTTTCTCGTCGCGCAACTTCCAAGCTGTGTGCAGGGCGCCGTATAGCACATCCTCACTCGCCTCGGCCAGGCGGATGTGGGTCATTCCCATGCGTCCCCAACCGCCCGGGATGGGCAGGAACACTTCGGGCATCTCCTCGACGAATGAGGATTGCTGCTCGAGCGTGAGCATCAGGTTACCGTAGCCCTGTTTGGCCGAGGCCAGCGTCGCGAAGATTCTTCCGTACACGCGAAAGTCTGGCTGCCCCATGTGCGAACTCTCCTCGGCGCCCGGAAGGCTGAGCGCGATCCTCCGAAAGTCGGCTACATTCATGGAAACCTCATTTTTGTTTCGACGTTTGTCTGCAAATAGTAAAAGGCTGTTGGGCCGCCGTGAGGAATTATTTCACAACCTTCGTTATTCTTTGAGGCGTCTAAACGAATAGCCCCGATTTGACGGGTCTCCGCCGTTCAAGAGAACATTGGGGTTTGGGCGTGGAGGCCGGGATGGACCTGGGGTTGCGCGGGCGCGTGGCGATCGTGGCCGCGGCCAGTAAAGGGCTCGGGCGGGCGGTGGCCGATGAATTGGCTCGCGAAGGCGCGGAGATTGCCATCTGCTCGCGCACGGAGGCTGACCTGAGGGCAGCCGCTTCTGAGATTCAGGCGGCAAGCGGCCGCGAGGTTTTCTGGCAGGTGGTGGACGTCGGGAAGGCCGTGGAAGTCGCGCGGTTTGTCGGCGACGTCGAGAAACGCTTCGGGCGGGTAGACATTTGTGTCACCAATGCCGGCGGCCCGCCGTCTAAATTGTTCAGCGCCACGACGGTGGAAGACTGGTGCGTGTGGACCGACCAACTGCTGATGAGCGTGGTCTATTTTGCCCAGGAGACGCTGCCGCGGATGCAGAAAAACAAGTGGGGCCGATTCCTGACGATCACCTCGTATTCGGTGAAACAACCGGTGGAAGGGCTGTTGCTTTCGAACTCCCTGCGCGCGGGAGTGACGGGACTGGCGCGCACTCTCGCCAATGAATACGGCGCGCACGGAATTACCGTAAACAACGTTTGCCCCGGCTACACACGCACCGACCGCCTGGATGACCTGGCAGGAATGGTGGCCGGGCGCACCGGTGCCACGCCCGAAGAGGTGTTTGCCGGATGGAAGAAGCTGATCCCCGCGGGACGCCTGGGCACGCCGGAAGAGTTCGCGTCGGTGGTGGCGTTTCTTGCTTCCGAAAAAGCGGGCTACATCAACGGCGTCTCGCTGGCCATCGACGGTGGCACGACGAGGAGCCTGCTCTAGCGCCGAATGCCGCCCGCAAATCGCACACTCACACTTTCTATTATGGAAGGGCGATACGCGATCGCGAAATTTCCTTGCGACGCCGGAATCCCCGCATGGGCCGCCGGTGCGGGATTTTTTTCGGTGACCCGCACACGCGAGGAACTTTCCGTGGTTACGGCGGAAGCGAGCGTTCCGGCTGAACTCGACGCCTCTCGTGGGTGGCGGATGTTCAAGGTACAAGGGCCATTTTCATTTGACGAGACGGGCGTGGTGGCGGCGCTGGCCAATCCGCTGGCGCGCGTCGGCGTGGGAATTTTTGTGATTTCCACGTTTGACACGGACTATCTCCTGGTACAACACGAGGAAATTCCTGTTGCCGTCGAAACTTTAGAGCATGCGGGCCATACGATTCTTCATCTGGAATTGCTGAATTCATAAGAAGCCGAACACATAAGAAAACTTGAGGAGCGGCGGAATGATCAGGCGGAACTTCGGGAACAGGCAGCGAGTCTTTATTGCGGGCGCAGTTCTCTGTGCAATGTGGCTGTTGAGCGGCGCGGGATTGCTGCGGGCGGACGAGCCGTTTGCGCGCAGCAAGGATTACGATTTGCAGCACTCGAAAATCGTGCTGCGCTTCGAGCCCGAGCAGAAAAAGGTGATTGGCGATGTGACCCACTCGCTGGCCCTGTTGCGCGACGGCCTGGAAAACGTTTCGTTTGATTCGGTTGGGCTGCAGATCGAAAGCGTGCGGCTCAACAAGAGCGCCGCGAGATTCTCGACCACCGAAAACAAGTTGGTGGTCACGTTGCCGAAGGGCGCGAAGGCCGGCGCGAAATACGACGTCGAGATCAAGTACCAGGGCACGCCCAGCAAGGGTCTCTATTTCATCCTGCCCGACAAGGACTATCCCAACCGTCCGCTGCAGATCTGGACCCAGGGAGAATCCGAGGACACGCGCTACTACCTGCCGACGTATGACTACCCGAACGATCGCCTGACGACCGAGACGATCCTGACCGTCCCCGCGAGCTGGCAGACGATTTCGAATGGCAAGCTGATCGGCGTCATCGACGCAAGCGACGGCATGAAAACCTGGACGTGGCGGGAGTCGCAGCCGAGTTCAACGTATCTGATCACCGTGGTGGCGGGCGAATTTGTGGAGGTAAAGGACTCCTGGCGAAATATTCCGGTGACCTACTACGCGCCGAAGGATCGCGGCGACCGCCTGAACCCGAGCTACAGCCGAACGCCGGCGATGATCGAGCTGTTCAGCAAAAAGCTGGGCGTGGATTATCCCTGGGAGAAATATTCACAGGCGATGGTGGATGAATTTGTCGCCGGCGGGATGGAGAACTCCAGCGCAACGACCAACACCGCGGACTCGCTGCGCAACCCGAAGCTGGTGTCGGAATACGAGCAGAACGAGGACCCGCTGATTTCGCATGAACTGGGACATCAATGGTTCGGCGACCTGGTGACCACCAAGGATTGGGGCGACATCTGGCTGAATGAAGGCTTCGCCACTTTCATGGAAACGGTGTGGGCGGAATCGCACTTTGGAAAAGACACCGCGGACTACGACCGCTGGGAGAGCGCGCGGCAATGGTTTGCGATGCGCTCGCTCTATGACAAGCCGATCGTGCGCTACAACTTTGAAGAGTCCGAGGAGTTCGATGGCAACGCGTACGGCAAGGGTGGTTGGGCACTGTACATGTTGCGCCGCCAGTTGGGCGAGGAAGCGTTTTACGCGGGACTCAAGCATTACCTGGAAGTGAATCGCGGCAAGAACGTGATGACTTCGGACCTGACGAAGGCCATCGAGGAAGCGACGCACACGAATGTGGACGCGTTTTTCGAGCAGTGGATTTATGGAGCGGGCGCGCCGAAATTTGAGCTGAGCTACGCGTACGATGAAGCGAAGAAGCAGGTCGCGCTGACTGTGAAGCAGACGCAGAAGCGCGAAGGGCGGGTCGGGTTGTTTAACGTGCCGATAGATGTGGAAATCACCACAGCGAGCGGGCCGAAACTTTATCCCATTCATGTCACGCAGGAGTCGGAGGTGTTTACGTTCCCGGCGGATTCCGCGCCGCTGATGGTGCTTTTCGACAAGGGCACGCAAATCCTGAAATCCGCGCAGTTCAAGAAAGAAAAGAAGGAACTCCTCTACCAGTTGAAGAATGCGGGCGAAGTGGCGGACCGGGCCGATGCCGCCGAGGCGCTTGCGAAACTCAAGGGCGACGACGAAGCGGCCGCCGCTTTGGGTGAGGCACTTCGCAGCGACAAGAGCAGCGGCGTGCGCCGGACCGCGGCAAGTTCGCTGGGAGAACTTGGCGGAGCAGTCGCCTCCAAACAACTGCTGGATGCGTTGAACTCCGCGAAGGAGCCGTGGGTGCGCGGCAGTATCGTGCTGGCCCTGGAGAATTTTAAGGATGACGCGGCCGTAGTTACGCGTTTGCAGACCGTGGCGCGCGAAGATGCCTCGTATCGCGCGCGGGGTGCGGCTTTACGCGCTATCGGCCGGATCAAGGGGACGGGCGCGTACGAAACACTGCTGGCGGCGGTGAACGCCGATTCGCCCGACGGTTTTTTGCGTGATGCCGCGTTGAATGGGCTTGGTTCACTCGGTGACGATAAGGCCGTGCCGCTACTCCGCGAATGGGCGGCGCCAGGCAAAGACATGGATTCGCGCGAGGCGGCCATCGGCAGCCTGGCGCGCTTGCAGAAAGACAACAAGGAACTCACGCAGGTGATTGCGGGCTACCTGCAGGATTCGCACTTTCCGATTCGGCGCACGGCGATCTATGCGCTCGGCAGCCGCGGCGATGCTTCGGCGATTCCCGCACTGGAAGCCATGCTGCAGAGCAAAAACCTGAGCATCGAGATGCAGCCCACGATCAAGGAACAGATCGAGCGGCTGAAGAATCCGCTGGCCAAGAGCGGCCCGCACGGCATAATGAAGCCGGATGGCAGCGCTGGTGAAAAAGCGGGCGAGGACGAACGGCTGATTCACCTCGAGCAACTGGTTCAGGAGATGAACGATCGCCTGAAGGAAATCGAAAAGCGCCTGCCGGAGCCCAAGCAGTAATCAATTGATCGCAACGCGCTGCGGAAAGATCCGGGCTAGCTTCCACCTTTGGAGTGCGGGAGCTCTGCTCCCGCTTTTACAGTGTCAGCCGTGACACCCAACGTAAATTTTTTAGCTCGGCTTCAATCTCAAAAGCGGCGGCAGAGCCGCCGCACTCCAAAAAAATCCCAGACCACTTGCGTTGCCTGGTGAGAAAGACAAGCTAGGGCTCTGCCAAGAGGATGCGCAGATCGCGCAGGTTGTTGCCGGTAGGTCCGGTGAGAATCGCGTCGCCGAGTTTTTCAAAAAAAGTGTAAGCGTCGCTTTGCTGGAACGCAGTAGCGAGATCGAGGCCGAGCGCTTTTGCGCGACCTAAGGTCTCTCCATCGGCAACCGCTCCCGCGGCGAGGCTGTTGCCATCCATTCCATCCGTGCCGGCGCTGAGCACCGTGATTTTGCGACCGGCAATTTTTCCGACACACGAAAGCACAAACGCGGAATTCCTGCCTCCCAGGCCGTTGCCCGTAACTGGCGAACTCAATTCTCCATCGGCGATCAGCGCCACGCGCTGGCCGGGATTTTCGCTGTTCCACTCTTCTAATTTTTTCAGCAACGCATCGGCGGCCTTCTCCACAGGCCAGTCATCGGTGGAATTGTCGCAACACGTGACGTAGCCGCGCGCTTCGGAGGCGTGGTGCGCGGCGTGAAAGAGATCGTGCATGCCGAGTAGAAGCTGAAAATCCGCATTGCGGAAAGCGGCATCGCCAGGCTTCGGAGTTTCGGGCATTTTCCCCGCATCCAGCCAGCGGACCAGCACGTCCGGAAATTTCTTTCGCAGGCCGTATTGCTCGATGATGCGATTTGTATCAGCGATTGTGGTGGGATCGGGGACGGTTGGCCCCGAAGCCAGGGCATGTTCCTTGCCAACCGGCACGTCGGTGACCGCCAGTGTTATTTTCGTTGCGCGCGCGGCTGCAAGCGCCAGGCGTCCGCCCTTCACGGCTGAAAAATGGCGGCGCACGGTATTCATCGCTTCGATCGGCGCGCCGCAGGTGACCAGGGCGTGATTGGCCGCTTGCAAGTCTTCCAGTCGCATTCCCGGGACGATGGGCATTTCGGTGAGCGCGGAACCTCCGCCGGACAGTAAGAAGAAAACCACGCTGCGCTCATCGGCACCGCGCAGGAGCGACAGAATCGCTTCCGCCGCGCGCCAACTGTCTTCGTTCGGGTTGGGATGGCCGGCAACAAAGTATTCGAGGCCAAGAACCGGCATTGCCGGTTTTGTCGGAGCCGCGACCACTCCCTTGAATTGATAGGAGTCCGGCAGAAACGATCTGAAGCCGGCGGCCGTTGCATGCGCGGCTTTGCCAATGGCGACGACAAACATCGAAGAGAAGGCAGAGAGATCGATCGCGACGTCATCCAGCGTCAGGACGGAACCCGCCAGCGTGAGTTTCAACTCCATCATGCGCGGGATGTCCAGCGCGGCCAGCGTGTCGCGAAAAATTTCCCGCGCGAGTTGCTTTCCGTGCGTCATGGCGGCGGCATTCAGAGACTCAGGATTTCTTGAGGACCGCTGGGTTCAGCATGTTCGGCGGCATCTGCCCCGTGAACAGCGCGACCACGTTGTTCGCGGCCATCACCGCCATTTTCGTGCGCGTTTCGAGCGACGCCGACGCCAGGTGCGGCGCCAGCACAACGTTGGGGCGCTTCAGTCCCGGGTGGATGAATGGCTCATTTTCGTAGACGTCCAGCGCCGCGCCGGCGATCTTCTTGGCATCGAGCGCCGCGACGAGGGCAGATTCCTCCACCACCGGGCCGCGAGAGGTGTTGATCAGAAACGCGGTCGGCTTCATCCGGTAAAATTTCGGCGAGTCAAACAACCCGCGCGTTTCGGGCATCAGTGGAACGTGCAGGCTGATGAAATCGGATTCGGCAAGGAGCGCGTTCATGTCGCGGAATTGCACGTTGAGCGACTTCTCCACCCCTGCGGGTGCTTTCACCGCGTCGGTATAAATCACTTTCATGTGGAAGCCGAGGGCGCGGCGCGCGACGGCGCGGCCGATGCGGCCGAATCCCACCAGGCCGAGCGTTTTGCCCCAGATGTCGGTGCCGCACAATTGGTCAAGGTTCCAGCCTTTCCAGTTGCCGGAGCGGGCGAGTTGCTCGCCCTCGGATAGCCGCCGCGCCACGGCCATCATCAAGGTCCAGGCGAAATCGGCGGTCGTCTCGTCGAGCACGCCTGGCGTGTTGGTGGCCACCACTCCGCGCTTCGTGCAAGTGTCGACGTCAATGTTGTCGTAGCCGACGGCGACATTCGCGGCGATACGCAGTTTAGAAGCAACGCGGAGAAGTTCGTCGTTCACTTTTTCGGTGAGCAGACAAACGAGGCCTTCCTTGTCCTTCACCCGGCGCAGCACTTCCTCGCGCGGCGGCCGCTCATCGTTCGTCCAATATTCCACGTCGCACGCTGCTTCCAGGATTTGCCGGGCGTCGTCAAATAATTGGTGGGTTGCGAACACTTTCGGTCTGGCCATGCGGGTCCTCTTACGATTTTGGTCCTCTTACACTAGCACAGCACGGACCTCCGGAGAGCGCCATTGCCAGCGCGCGGCGCGAATTACTATAGTGAGTACGCCGCGCGCAATTGTCGTCGGCCCCTCATGGACGCTGCTCTCATTCGTGAATTGAACTCGCTTCTTGGACCCGCAAACGTGTTGTCGCATAAAGAAGATTTGCTGCTGTACGAATTTGACGGCTCGGTGGAAAAGGCGCGGCCGGAAGTGGTCGTGTTTCCGCACACCACCGACGACGTCTCGCGAATCGTGAAACTCGCGGCGAAATATCAGGTCCCGGTAGTCGGCCGCGGCGCGGGCACGGGGCTCTCCGGCGGAGCGCTGGCGCGCGGCGGCGGCGTGATGATCGTCTTTGCGCGAATGAATCGAATCCTGGAAGTCGACGTGGAGAACCGCCGCGCCGTGGTGCAGCCCGGCGTGGTGAATCTCGACATTACTCGCGCGGTGGAGCACGCCGGTTTGTATTTCGCGCCCGATCCGTCGAGCCAGAAGTCATGCACGATCGGTGGCAATGTGGCGGAAAATTCCGGCGGGCCGCACACGCTGGCGTATGGATTGACGACGAATCACGTCGCCGCGCTGGAACTTGTGTTGCCGGACGGGGAAATTGTGCGCGTTGGCAGCCGCCACGGCGACGCCCCGGGCTACGACTTCTGCGGCTTGTTTGTGGGCAGCGAAGGCACGCTGGCGCTGGTGACGGAAATTACGGTAAGGCTTTCGCGCAAAGCCGAGGCAGTGAAAACATTGCTCGCAATTTTCGACGCGGTGGGCGACGCTTCGCGAACGGTGGTGGAGATGACCGCTGGCGGCATCACACCTGCGGCATGCGAGATGCTCGACGGCTGGACGTTGCGCGCTGTTGAAGACTACATCCACGCCGGGTTTCCCCGCGACAGTGCTGCGGTCCTGTTAATTGAAGTCGAGGGCCTGCGCGAGGCAGCGGAGTCGCAAGCCGCCGCAATCGCGGAAATTTGCAAAGCCAACCGCGCGCGGGAAGTGCGCACCGCGCGTGATGATCGCGAGCGCGATCTTCTGTGGAAGGGCCGGAGAAACGCTTTTGGCGCGCTCGGCCGGCTGGCGCCGTCGAATTACGTTCTCGACGGCGTGATACCTCGCTCGAAGCTGCCGGAAGCGCTCGAACAGATTCATGCGATTGGAAAAAAGTATGGCTTCCAGATCGGCAATATTTTTCACGCGGGCGATGGGAACCTGCATCCGATTGTTCTCTACGATCCGCGGGACACGGAGCAATTCAAGCGCGCCATCGCCGCCGCCCAGGAAATCATCCGCATGTGCGTTTCGCTGGGCGGCACGCTGACGGGCGAGCACGGCGTGGGCATGGAAAAGAACGAATTGATGCCCCTGCTTTTCAGCGACGCGGATTTCGACCTGATGCGGCGCATTCACGACGCGTTTAATCCCGATTCGTCGCTGAATCCCGGAAAGATTTTCCCGCCGAGCAAGGGTTGCGGGGAAATTCGCGTCCGCAAAACCGGCCAGGCTGCCAGGGTGCGGCCATGAGTAGCGTCGCGAACCTGTCCATCCGCCTGGAAAAACTAGTGGGCAGCGATCGCGTGCGCGCTGCCGAGTCCTCGCTACAGGATTTTGCTATCGGCGGGCGCACGCCAATGGCAGTCCTGCAGCCGCACTCGGCGAAAGAAGTAGCGGAAATTGTGGGTTTCGCCTCGGCGGAAAAACTGGCGGTTGTCGCTTGCGGATCGCGCAGCAAACTGGAATTGGGGATGCCGCCCCAGCGATACGACCTCGCCCTGGACATGACCGCTCTGCGCCAGATTGCGCACTACGATCCCGGCGACCTGACGGTCAGCGTGGACGCGGGGATGCCGCTGAGCGAGCTTGCGAAAACGCTGGCTGCGAAAAATCAATTCCTGCCGCTGGCTGTGCCATGCTCCTCTACTTCCACTGTAGCCGGTGCGATCGCTTCGGGGATTGACTCCACTCTCCGCCAGCAGTACGGCACGCCGCGCGACTTTCTGATCGGCGCGGAATTTGTGGATGGCACGGGCAAGCGGTGCAAGAGCGGAGGCCGGGTGGTGAAGAATGTGACCGGCTATGACCTCCACAAATTGCTGATCGGCTCGCTCGGCACCCTCGGGGTCATCACGCAGCTCAACTTCCGCACGTTTCCACTACCGGAATTGCGGTGCGCGTACCTTGCGGGCTTCCCAACGCTCGAAGCGGCGCTGAATTTCCACACTGCGTCGCTCAAGTCTGGCCTGCCGTTTTCGAACCTCGAACTTTTCGACCGCGAATTTGGGGCCCTGCTCGTGGCGTTTTTGAATAAAGCCGGCGGCAGTGTTCCGGAAGCGCTTGTGGCAGGCGAATGGCACGTGTTCGCCTCTTTCGAGGGAACCGCGGAGGTGATCCAGCGAATCCAGGGCGAACTGCGGAAGCGCTCCGATCAGGCACAAGCATCGCGCACCGACACACTCGACGCGCAAAGATCGCAGCAAATGAACGGCGCCCTCCGGGAAGCGTTCGATTTGCTCCGGTCGGTCGCGCCCAGCGTCGCCTTGCTACGAATCGTCCTGCCGCAAGTTACGCCAGGCGACATAGTGGAACTCCAGCAATTGGCGAAGAAATCTTCGCAGCGTTCAGCATTTGTCCTGCGCGCCTGCAACATCGCCTACCTGGCCCTGCTTGCCGACAACGAGGACGCTCAAACAAACGCGGCGTTGGAGCGAGTGGTCTCCGAGCTGTTTTCGCGTGTGGAAGCGAAGAAAGGGAGTGCCACGCTCCTACATGCTCCTCTCTGGTTGAAAGACCGCCTCAGTGTGTGGGGCACAAGGCCCGGGGATTTTG